>Ga0310828_1000267_pt1 | contig 66247 bp, 52 predicted proteins | sample WT_ome_3_FD_202242 | JGI IMG/M metagenome (GOLD analysis project Ga0310828, IMG submission 202242) | Sorghum-adapted microbial communities enriched on wild type (WT) sorghum from Joint BioEnergy Institute, Emeryville, California, United... ... | reverse complement strand
CACGGCCTGCCGGCGGTTCGACGTCGACCGCGGCTTCACCGCGATCACCAGCTACGGCCGCACGCCCGTTCCGCTGCCGCGGCGTGCGGGGATCGCCGCTGGACGAGGGTGCCGGGCCGGTGGGCCCGGCATCCTCGTCGACCAGGACCTGGCCGGCGCGCCTGCGCTGCCTACCGGAAAGAGATCAAGGCGCTGCCGAACGTCAGCCCGTCGGTCGCGACGACGGCGCACGGGACGGCGGTGCAGTCCACATCGCCCCACGGCTCGCCAGTCGAGTCGGAGTATCCCAGGAACGTCTTACGAACCGCGAACGTCGTCGAGCCGTTGCCCGCGGCATCCGTGGCGAACTCGACCATGCCGTTCGGGTCGCACACCACGACGTCGCCAGGGAATGCGCACTGCCCGGCGAAGGCCGGCGACTGCGGCCACAGGCCGGTCACCGCGACCTGCACGGTCTGACCGTCCACAAGTTCCGTGGCCGGCGTAACCTCGACGGACGCGGCGCTCGTGGCCGGCTTTTCCGCGGCACGAGCGGTGGACTGGGCGGCGGCCACCAGGCCGGCTACCGCCACCGCCATCGCCGTGACCCGCACGGCATGGCGAATCCTGCTGTTTGAACGCACTGTTGTGCCCCCATCTGTGTGGGTCGGTCAGGGACGGGCTCCCGCGCAGGAGGACGAGGATCCGAGGTCACCCGGATCACTATGTCTTTTAGAAGCTAAACGGACGAATAGCCGGCTGTCAACACGTGCGGTCGGTTCGCATGGCTATCCTCGTAGCTGAGGCTTTTGCGTACCAGGTTGCGGCCTTCATGGCGGGATTGATACTTTAATAATCCATAGGGCAGCCCTGACGGGAGGGCGAGATGGACGTGTGGTGGCACCTGCGAGTGGCGTGCTGGGGCCCGATCTACTGGCACGCGGAGTTGAGCAAGTGGATATACCACTGGTGCGTCAGGCGCGCAGGTCGTCACGACGGCCCAGCCGCCGGCTTTCCGGCCGTGCCGACTCGGTCAGACGCGTCCGGCCGAGCGCGCGTGCGAGCCGGTCCTGCGCGTGTCGGGCACCCGGACGGTACGCAGGAAGGCCGGCAGGAGCCATGGGCGGCGACCTAGGATCACGACCTTCCGGGTGAGCAGCGCGCGGAGCCGGCTGATCCGGCCGAACAGCATCAGGTTGAGGGCGGCCGGGTCGAAGCGTACTCGCGCGTCGGTGTCGCCGCCCGGCTCCTCCAGGGTCACCTGACCCTGGCGCAGGACGAAGGTCACGGGCGCGGTGTACCGGGAGCGGAACTCGATAGCGATGCGGCGGTCCCGCGGCGGCCCGCCGCCGTCCAGCAGCTTGCCCTGGCCGTATCGGGCCAGACCGACGAGAAGGAGATCGAAGAAGAGCGCCGCGTCCCGCGACGGCACGGTCCAGCGCGCGCCAGTGACCCGGGCTATGTCGTATCCGTGGATGAGCAACTCGTTGACCAGGTGGGCGAGCAGCCCGGCGAGCGGTAGCCGGGCGCCGCCCAGCCAGGTCATCGGCTCGTCCGGATCGCGCCGCTCGCTCGCCCGCAGGATGGTGTCGATGTCGGCGCGCAGCCGTCCGGCGAGCACGCGGGTGTCCCGTTCGGTGAACTGCCGCAGCACCCACTCGTTGAGCGCGTCGACGGTGTCCACGGTGGTGTCCAGGATCCTTGCCCGCAGGCCGGGTACCGGATCGGGCACCTCCTCATTGTCCATTATGGAGGCGTCAAGATCGGCGATACTGACGACGTGCGCCACGGTCACGGCCACCGACCAGTCGGCGGTCGCCATCGTGCCGTGCGGGTCCGGTACGCTCGCCACCAGGTCGGCGAACCGGTTTCCGGCGTCCCGGAGCGCGCTGCGGGACGCCCGCCACTGATCACTCGTGACCATCGGGGGCATCGGCCGTCCTTCCGCCGAGCCCGTCCAGCAGTGCGGACGGTGACACACCGATACGGGACGCGTGTGCGAACTACGCCTGCGGCACGGTCAGGCCCACGGAGCCACCGGGTACCACGGGATGATGTCGCGGCGCTCGAGTATGCGCACGTCCCAGTACAGGAATGTGAAGACCCCGGCAACGATGAACGCGACGGCGGTGATGGCCGCGAGGCGGCTGGGCTTGACCGCGAGCCAGCGCTGGATCCGGCCGCCGGCGAGATAGGTGAGCGCGAGGAAAAGCAGCGCCAGGATGAGGATGTTGCCCAGCGATTGTAGCGAGAACGCCGCCGCGCCGTAGAGCGGGTTGTGCCGCTCCGCCGCGTCACGGAACATCTGCCGGAACAACGCGAACGGTCGCCCGATGAGGAAGCCGCCGATCAACGCGCCCATCAAAACCAGGGGTGCGTTGGGAAAGCGTCGCGCCACGCCGGCGAGCGGGTCCTTGACGATGCCCAATGCGGCCAGTCCCAAGTAGACCAGGACGAGGCCGATGATGCCGAACACCACCATCGACTGGATCGAGCGGGCGGACAGGCTACCGGGTACGGTGGGCGCGGTAGAGAACTGCGGCATGCTCGTGCCGACGATGCCGACGATGACGCCGTAGGTCGCGGATACCGCGAGCATGCCGACCGCGAGCCAGCCGAGCGGCCTGAGCGTGAGCAGGAGTCGGCGCCACCGGCTGCCGGTACTGCCCAACAGGGGCGCTACCGCCCCGAAGGCGGCGATGTTGCAGGCGGTGAACGTGCCCGCGACACCGGAGACGAACGCGAACGCGATCCCGGCGCCGATGCCGGCGATGGCGGTCTCTTTGGCGTCATGGCCGAGCACGTTGTTGGCGACGTTGTCGCCGATGGTCTGGTCGACGAACTCCGCTGACCAGATGACCGTGAGTCCGAACCCGGCCAGCACGCTCAGCAGCAGGATCAGCCCGCGCCGTCGCGGGAATGCGCCGTTGACAAAGGTCGACGTACCAATGGGTTGGCGGTGGCCGCGGGCCGGCTCGGGCGCGCTGCGCCGAAGCGGCGTTGTCTGGGCCATGAGCTTCTCCTTCGGCCGTGGGGAAGGGGCGCTGGTAGCCGGCTGTTCTCGCAGAATGCCCTATTTCCCCGGCCGAGGGTTATCGCAGGTTGCGCAATCGGATGCGCGGTGTGACGGGCGGATGCGCCGATGGCGTGCGGCATCCGCCCGACAACCCTGCGTCAGCCGCGCGCGGCGATCACGGCTGCCCACGCGTCACTGATGCGAGTGGACAGCTGTGCCGCTTCCATCATCTGCTCCGGGGTGGCGTTGGCGATCCAATCCTTCGCCTTGCCCTCAGGCAGCTTGCCGGCGAGGTAGTCGCCGAGCGCGGTAAGTCCCATCTCCCAGCCGGCGCCGAGCCCCCACGTCTCCATGGACGCGTTGGGGATGATCTCCGCGGGCACCGGAGAGTGCTCCAGCTCGAGCAGCGTGCCGGTGTCGACCGGAGACAGGCGCAGCCACACATTGCTGGTGCCACCGCCCATCTCCCAGGTCAAGGCGATCTCGTTCGGCTTGTCGCAGCGGACGATCTCGCCGCTGGCGTTGCCCTCGAGGCTGAACCGGCCGCCCTCCCGGAGATCTCCGCTCACCGGCAGGAACCACCGCACCAGCCGATCGGGATCCGTGATCGCGTCCCACAGCTCGTCCCGCGTAGCGTGGTAGACGCGCCGGATCACCAGCGCGTTGAGCCCGTTGTCCAGCTCGCGCAGCTCGCGCTCGGTGTCGGTGACCGGATCGGACGTACTGGTCATAATCCCGTCTGCCTTCCTCGAGACGGTGCCGCCTCGCGGCACATGGTCGAACCCGTTCCGGAGAGGACCATAGCAGCCTCCGCTTATTTAAGCGGGGCCTATGCATAGATCAAACGGGATCGGCACCATGACCACGGCCGCCCCCAGGGTGGAGGCGGCCGCGAAGGCTGAGCGGAGATTGTAGCTAGGCAGGTAGCGGCGTGCTGACGGCGGTGAGCCGGCCGCCAGGCACCCAGGCGACGCCCGCGGACGCGGTGACGGGCCCGCCGTGGCCCCCGTGCGCCCCGGCAGCGGCGGCCTGACCTCGTGGCCCGCCGACGCCGGGCGGGTTGAGATCGAGCCGCGCCGCCACGTAAAGGCGTACCGCCCGATCGTTCTCGGCGGCGTCCCCGGCCGTCGCCGACCATGCCGCGTACCCCGACGCCGTCGGTGTCGTACCCGCGAAAGCGTCGGCCAGCGACGCGAGGTAGGCCCGAGCTGACGCTCCGTCCGGGGTGAAGGTGAGCGGGATGGCCGCGCCGGGCGCGATCCGCAGCAGAGGCGGGCTCAGCAACCACGGTGCGAGGTAGGTGGCCTGCGCCGGCAGGCGGCCGTCCGCGATGCGCCCGAGCACCGTCTCGGCCGTTGCCCACCCGGACACCACGAGGACCGCTGCGTCCGCCTGGCCCGCGCCGTCCACGCGTAGGCCGGCCGGCCCGGCGGCGGCCCGCACGGCCTCGACCGCCGCGCGGGACCGGGGGGAGGCGTCCGACACCAGGGTCAAGGCGCGCGTCCCCCTGGCCGCGAGGAAGGAAACGGTACGGGTCAACGCATCGCGGTCCTGACTGGTGAGCTCGGTGTGTGGACACCCGAGCCCGCTGTCGGAGCCGGCACCCGGCCGCCCGGACCGCGCCGCGAGCAACCGGCCGAGCAGGGCGGTCACGCACTCGGGACCGTCGGCGCCGGTGAGGCCGGACTGTTCCGCGCCGCCGCCCACCGCGTTGACCCGCACCGGTGCCACTTGGCCGTGCTGACGCACCCAGATCCGCTGGTCACCTCGTCGCAGCCAGAGCTTGACCCAGCCGCCGGTCGTGCCCGGCCGGGTGCCGGCGGGGACCAGGCGGTCGGGTGCCGTGCCGGCGGCGCCGTGCTCGTCCGGCAGCAGCACGAGGTTCCAACCCGGCCGCTCGGGCGCCACCAGGACGGGCAGCTCGTGCCCGCCGGCCGCCCAGCGGTGCAGCATCGGCCCGTCGGCCACGGCCGGGCGCGCGCCACCGACCACCAGCCCGGTCAGGAGCAGGAGGCCGGCAGCGAGCGCCCGGCGCCGGTAGACGCTTGTCACGGCGCGTTCCTCAGCGCACGTCCGCGTCGGCGACGGCGAACAGGATGCCGTGCGGTCGCGCGTTGCCGGTGGCACCGTGCGGCCATTCGGGCCGGTCGAAGCTGATGCACCCCCTGTCGGTGTGCTCGTCGCGGAACGCGGTGTCCGGCGCGAGCTTCCCGGTCGGGCTGACCGTGAACATGCACAACCGGTGGTCGCCGCCGATGCCGGTGGCCGCCACGAAGTAGTTGGTCGTGGCGATCCGCCGCACGTGACCGCTCTCCCGGTAGTAACCGCCGCGCCCCAGCTCGAAGTTGTCGATGGTGGCCCAGTGCGGCCCACCCGAGGTGAGGTCGGTGATCGGCAGCGCGCTGACCAGCTTGGGGCAGTCCGGCTCGGCACCGCCGTTGGCCACCTCGTCCAGTGTGTCCACCGAGCACCGGGTGTGCTTCCCCGCGGCGAGCAGCGGCCGGATATCGATCGCCTGGATCATGCCGGTGTGGGCGGTGCTCGGTGGCGAGTCCCAGCCGCCCCCGATCAGAACCCGGTAGAGGTACCGGTCGTCCGGGCTGACGAACAGCCACGAGCCGCCGTCGGAGCTGCTGGTCGGGGTGTCGGTCGGGTAGATGGACCGGAACGCGTTCAGGTCGTCGTAGACCTCGCGCCATACCGGGTTCGGGTCGGTGATGTCGGGTGTGTAGAAGATGGCCCCACCGGTGGTCGAGGCGAACGCGCCCTTGTGCCCGCGCCGGTTGGTCACCGCGACCTCCATGGGCGCGTACGGCTCGGAGGTCCACCAGCCGAACTCGAACCGCGGCCCCTTCGGCAGGTAGGAGACTGATACCAGCTCTGGTTCGCCCCGGTCGGTGATGTCGAAGATCCGTATCGTGTTGCGCACGATGATGTTGTCGATCGGCTGCTCGCCGCCGAGCAGGTTGCGCGCCTCGACGAAGTCGCCGACCACGAGGCGGTCCAGATCCTCGCGGACGGCCATGCCGTGCGGGTTGGCGCAGCTGTCCACCGGCAGGGCCGGTACCGCGTCGCAGGTGTCCGCCTCAGGGGTGGTCGAGGCGGCCGGAATCTCGGCCAGCACCCGGCCGGTGGAGCTGAGCCGGACGAGTTCGCCCGGCGTGCCGCCGAACCCGTTGCCGGTACGGGTCTCCCCATTGGTGTACCGGCATGGGCCCGCGATGTCGGGGCCGCCCATGAGCGTGCCGTACGCGGTGCCGTCGGAGAGCACGTGGTACGCGTCCGGCACCGACCCGCACCGCGTGGCGACCGAGGGCGTGACGCCGCTGAGCCGCACCTCGGGCAGGCGCTTGACGTCGAAGACGTAGGTGACGTCGGAGAGCAGCCCGCCGGCGAACACCTTGTCGCCCTTGTGCCACTGGTACTGCAGGTGGTGCGGCTCGTTGCCGAAGACGGAATCGATGGTGACCGTGTTCACCACTTCCCCGTAGGTCCGGGCGCCTTTGGTCACGTCGATGACCGCGAGGAAGTCGGGCTCGGCGGGGGTGGTGGCGTCGGGCAGGTTCGTGCTCTCGTCACCGGCCCAGGCCAGCAGGTACTCGTGTCGGCGGTGCCCGCGGAACAGTTCGGCGAGGAACTTCTTGGTGATGTGGTTGGTGATGCTGTACTTCTGGCCGTCCACGGCCCGGACGGTGTACGTACTGGTCACCACGCCGGAGGGGGTCGCCTTGGCGGCCGAGGTGAGGCCGGCCCCGACCACCACCATCGCGACGAGGGCGGCGGCCGGACGCCGCACTGTGGACATTCGGAACATGGGTCCTCCCACGGTAGAGTCAGCGCAGGTCGCGGTCTGCGACCGCGAAGAGCAGGCCGTTGGGCCTGGCGTTGCCGTAGTCGCCGTGCGGCCAGCTGGGCCGGTCGAAGTCGAGGCACGGCGTGCCGAGGTGTTCGTCCTTGAACGAGGTGTCCAGCGACACCTGCCCGCGCGGGCCCACATCCCACATGCAGATCCGGTGGTCGCCGTCATGCAGCGTCAGGGCGAGGAAGTAGTTGGACGTCGCGATCCGGGACGGCCGGGACGTCTCGTGGTACAGCCCGCCGTGGCCGATCCGGAAGGTGTCCATCGCGCCGGACTGCGGGCCGCCGTTGGTGGGGTCGTAGATGGGTACGACGCTGACCAGCTTGGGGCAGTCGGGCTCCGCGCCGCCGGAGGAGACCTCATCCATACTGTCGATCGAACAGGTGGGGTGGCGCCCGGCGGCCAGCAGCGGCTGGATGTCGAGCACGAACAGCATGCCGGTGTCGGTGTCGCCCGGCGAGAAGGGGCCACCGCCCATGACCAGCTTGTACAGGTACCGGTCGTCGGGGCTGACCCTGGTCCAGCCGCCGGCGTCGGTGCGCGAGCCGGGCGTCTGGGTCGGCACCACCTGCAGGAAGGCGTGGAAGTCGTCGTAGACGTTACGCCAGACCGGCTCCGGGTCGGTGATGTCCGGCGTGTAGTAGAGCGCGCCGTTGGTCGTGGTCAGGAACGCGCCGCGGTGCCACGGTCGGTGGGTGACGGCCGGGCGCCACCCGCCGAACGGCTCGCTGAGCCGCGGGTCGATCTCGGGCCGGATACCGGGCGGCAGGTGGGTCAGCGAGACCAGCTCGGGATGCGCCGGGTCGGAGATGTCGAAGATGCGGACCGTGTCGCGCACGCTGAACGCCGCCGGCGGGGCGCCGCCCGCGGTGTTGCGCGGCTCGCCGAAGTCGCCCACCACCATCCGGTCCAGATCCTCCCGCATGGCGACGCCGTAGGGGTTGGCACAGGTGGTGGCCGGCAGCGCCGGGATGGTCACGCAGCTGTGGGTCGGCCCTTCACCGGGGAACAGCGGTGACTCAGGGATGAACGTGCCGCCTTCGCCGTCGGCGAGTCCGGACGGTACTTCCGCGAGCACCTTGCCGTTACGTCCGATGTGGACGATCTCGCCCGGCGAGCCGCCTGGCCCGTTACCGTCCCGAATCTCGCCGTTGGTGTATCGGCACGGGCCGTCCACGTTCGGGCCACCCAGGTACATCGCGTACGCCGTCCCGTCATCGCGCACCTCGTACGAGGCCGGGAAGGTCCCGCAGCGGGTCGCCGAGGGTGGCGTGACGCCGCTGAGTCGCACCTCGGGCAGGTGCTTGACGTCGAAGACGTACGTGATGTCGGAGAGCAGGCCGGCCGCGTACACCTTGTCACCCTTGTGCCACAGGTTCTGCAGATTGTGCGGCTCGTTGCCGAAGACCGAGTCGACGGTTACCGTGTTGACCACCTTCCCGTAGGTCCGGGTGCCCTTGGTCACATCGATGACGGCCAGGAAGTCCGGCTCGTCCTGCGTCGAGGGGAAGGGTTGGTTGGTACTCTCATCGCCGCTCCACGCCAGCAGGTACTCGTGGCGGCGGCCGGGGCGAGCCAGCTCGCTGCGGATCTCCCGGGTGATGTGGTTGGTGATGCTGTACGTCTGGCCATCGGCGGCGCGGACCCGGTACGTGGTGGTGAGGATACCTCCGCCGGGATGCGCGCCGGCGCCCGTGACGAGGTTTGTTGCTCCTAAGAGGACAGCTACCGCCGTGATCGCGGCAGCGCGGTTCAACGTGGACAAATGCATGAGCCCTCCTCAGGCCGAGGCGGTTCCGCGCGATCCAACACAAGATACTAGTGAAAACTAAAGTAAGTCTAGGGATCGGGCGCCGGTGCCCGTCTTCCAGATTGCTATAACCTGAGGCTTAGCTAGGCGAGGGCTTATGCTGGGTCGCGAAACCGTTCGGCGAGAGCGACGTGCCGGACTGGTCGGCGGGGTCGGGCGGCGGCGTGGCCGGATCGGCGGGCAGGTCATTCAGGTGCGCCTGAGGCGCCGGCCGCCCACGCGACGGGAAGCGCGTGTACGCCGAAGATGTTGGCGTCCTCCTTGACCGGCACCTGGTCGACCGGCACCGCCAGGCGCAGACTCGGCACGCGCGTGAACAACCGGCCCAGCGCGATCTCCATCTCCAGCCTGGCCAGGGTCTGGCCGACGCACTGATGCGGGCCGAAGCCGAAGGCGAGGTGCTGGCGGCGCTCGCGGTCGATGTCCAGCTCGTCCGGGCGGTCGAACACGTCCGGATCGCGGTTGGCGGCCATGCCCACGGCCACCACGCCTTCCCCGGCCCGGATCCGGACCCCGCCCACGTCGGTGTCGGCGAGCGCCACCCGGGCGGTGGCAGCCTCCACGATGCTGAGGTACCGCAGCAGCTCCTCGACCGCCGGGCGGGTGCGGGCGGGATCGGCGAGGAGCTTGGCGCGCTGGTCGGGGTGGCACAGCAGGGCGAGCGCGCCAAGGGAGATCATGTTCGAGGTGGTCACGTGCCCGGCCACCAGCATGACGAACGCCATGCTGACCACGGCCTCGTGGTCCACGCCGCCCTCGGCGCGCTGCCGGGCGATCAGTCGGCCGAGTAGATCCTGCGCGCCGTGCCGCTCCTTGTCGGTCACCACCTCGTCGAGGAACGCGCGGACCTCGTGGGCGGACCGGGTCCGTTCGGCCGCCGGCGCAGTGCGGCTCATCATGGTCACGGTCCGCGTCTCGAAGTACTCGTGCTCGGCGTACGGCAGGCCGAGCAGGTCGCAGATCACCCGGGACGGGAAGGGTACGGCGAGCGCCGCGGTAAGGTCGCCCGGGGTGGGTCCGGCCAACAAATCATCGATGCACTCGTCGGCGATCGCCGTCAGACGCGGCCGCATCCGCTCGATGCGGCGGTAGCCGAACTCGTCGAGGATGGCTCGCCGCGTCACGGTGTGCTCGGGTGGATCCATCCAGTTCATGGGTGGCCGGAAGTAGGAGGCCGCGCGCTCGGAGTCGGTGGCGGGCGCGAACCGGGGAAACCCGGGCCGGCGCCGGTCGGCGCTCATCCGCGGGTCGCACAGCACCTGCCGGACGTCCGCGTACCGGGTCACCAGCCACGCGGTGTTCCCGCCCACCATCTGTACCCGGGTCGGCGGGCCGGCGCGGGTAGGCGTGCGGAACGGGTGCGTTCGCGGTGGGGGATAGGTCCCGTCGGCCACAGCGGACACGGCGTTTCACCCCTTGGCAGTCGAGTGTGGACTCAGGACAGCGCGTGCAGGCACAGCAGCAGGCTGCGGGCCTCGATGTTCACCTGGTAGCTCGCGGCGACCAGTGCCTTGAGCTGGGCTGCGGTGAGCCACGCGAAGTCGTCGGGTACGTCGAGGGGGAAGTCCTCGCCGACCTCCAGCACCATGTGCCGGGTCAGCGCCTGGTAGAAGCGGCCGCCCTCCTCCGACTGCAGGACGTCGTAGCGGACCTGGCCCGCGCCGGAGAGGACCAGGTCGAGGTAGCGGGGCCACCGCCGCGCCGGCAGGCCGATGAAGTTGGCCGGCGTGCACTGCACGGTCGGGCCGAGCTCCACCGTGTCCCGGTAGCCGGGCCGCAGGTCAGCGCGCGCCAGCACATGCAGCACGCCATCAATGCGGCGCACGATGAACGCGACCAGGCCGAGCCCTTGGGGCGCCAGCAAGGGCTGGCACCAGTGGTGCACCTCCCGGTTGGTGGCCCGCACGTTCACCCCGAGGATGCGGAAGTACCGGCGGTCACGGTGGTAGATCTCGGACTCGTCGCGCAGCCAGCCTGCCACGGAGCCGAGCGGCACCTGCCGGGTGGCCAGCGTGTAGAGAGCCTTGCGCATGGTCAGCCAGCTGCGACCCTGGCCGAGGGTGAGCAGGGTACGGCCATCGCCGGTGATTGAGCGCCAGAGCGCCGCGTTAAAGCCGGCTTCCGCCGGGCGCGGGGCGCGTGCGGGCAGCGGCAGGCAGGACAGCACGGTCCGGGCGTCCATGTTCACCGCGTTGGGATAGTGCAGCAGCGCCAGGATCTGTCCGAGAGTCAGCCACCGGAAGTCGTCGTGGTGCTCGACGTCGCCGTCGACCTCCATCACGATGTTGCGGTTCCGCTTGCCGCGGAACCATGAACCCTGCTCGGATTGAAGGATGTCGACCAGTGCGCGCGCGCGACCCGGCTCGCTGAAGTACTCGAGGTAGCGGGCGCCGGCGCCCTTGTGCGTACGCAGGTAGTTGCTGGTGGTGGCCTGGACCGTCGGCGAGAACTGGGCCCCGTTGACGTTGCCCGGCTCCACCTTGGCCTGCATCAGGAACTGCAGCACACCATCACGCTCCCGGGCCAGAATGCCCAGGATCGCGCGGTCGGGCTGGTGGATGATCGGCTGCCACCACTCGGGCACGTACCCGTAGTCGGTCCGTACGTGGACCCCTTCCACGCTGAAGAACCGGCCGCTGTCGTGCACCAGGTCGTCCGAGCCGGGCGCGAACGACCAGCCCTCGAGCTGTGCGAACGGCACCGGCACCACTTGGCACGGGTTGCGCAGCCGCCGGTCGGCCAGCCACGCCAGCAGTTCCTCGACCGGTTCGGGCATCGCGCGGGCGGACCGGGCGAGTCGCTCCACCGTCTCCGGGGAACTGTCGTATGTAGACCGGAGGGTGGGGGCGGTCGGTGCCACTGCCATGGTTCCTCCGAGTGCTCTCTGGCCGGTACTGCCTTGGCGGGTCAAGCTTGAAATATCTATAGCATAGGTGCGCCTGGTCGGATACGCTATATCTAAGTAAGCCCTTATATCAGTGCGGGCTGTCGCATACCCGTGCTGGCCGCGCTGGCCGCCACGTCGGCCGTCGAGGGAGGGAAGCGGATGGAGCGCGAGCTGCGGTTCTGGATACGCCGACTGAACGCGCTCGGTGCCGAGCTCGCCAGGGGCCGCGAGGGGCGACGAGCCGCGGCAGCCGAACGGGAGCGGGCGGATGAGCGGGAGCCCGCCGCGGGCGAGCGGCAGGTCGCCGCGGGTGCCGCGGACGAGGGGGAGGTTGGCGCGCGCGAACGGGAGCGGGCGGGCGAGCGGGAGGTCGCCGCGGACGGGCCGGAGACGGTGCACGAACGGCAGCCCGCCACCGATGAGTGACGGTCACCCGCCCGCCAACGGCGGCACGATGACCAGCGTGCTGCCGGCCGGCACCGTCGCCTCGGCTCGCCTCTCGCGCGGCACCAGCTCGTCGTCCAGGTACACGCAGAAGTACGTCCGCGGCTCCCCGTCCGGACCGAGCATCCGGCGGCGGTAGTCGGGGTTGGCGGCGCAGAACGCCTTCAGGACGTCGTTGAGGTTGCCGGTGACGCCGTCGAACTCGGTCTGGCCGCGGTGTGCCCAACCGGACGGCAGGACGATCCTGACCATGGTTCCTCCCTGATGTGCTGGGTGAGCTAGGCGGACGCGGCGCAGCGGAACCCGAGCGCGAAGTTGGACCAGCCGGTCGGGTCGCCGTAGAGCCGCTCGGTGCACCGGGTCTGGTACCGGAAGTTCATCCACGAGCCGCCGCGGATGACCCGGTACCGGCCCATGACCGCGTGGATGGTGGGATCGCATTGGACGGAGTCGTCGTACAGGTACGCGAGCGTCGAGGTCCACTCGTAGACGTTGCCGGCCATGTCGGCGCACCCGAAGACGCTGTCGCCGCGCGGGGAGAACGATCCCACCGGCGTGGTCTGCGGCATCGGCCCGTGCTCGGCGTAGATCGAACGCCACCACTTGCGCCATGACTCCAGCGATCCGAGGGCCCCGGCCGAGTACTCGGCGGTGTTGGCGTTGCGGCTGTCCCACACGTCGCCCCACGGCCAGATGCGAAACGGCCGGCCGCGGGCGGCCAGCTCCCACTCGGTCTCGGTCGGCAACCGCTTGCCGCACCAGGCGGCGTACGCGGTGGCGTCGGCGAACGAGATGTGCACCACCGGGTGGGCGTCGCGGCCCTCGATCGAGCTGCCGTGCCCGGCCGGCCGGCGCCAGCAGGCGCCGTCGCGCTCCTCCCAGTACTGCTCGCCGTAGACCATGCTGCCGCCGCGCCGCTCGGCGTCGGTCACGTACCCCGTCTCAGCGACGAAGCGGCGGAACTGCGCGACGGTCACCGGGTACCGGTCGATCCAGTACGGCTCCGGCGAGACCGTCAGCTGCGGTGTCTCGTCGGTGAACCAGGTCCGGGGGAACGCCTGCCCCTCGGCGTCCAGCCAGTCGATCAACCAGGGCGGCGAGCCCTGCACGAACGGTCCACCCTGGATCAGACGCATTCCACGCACGGCTTCCCCTTCAGCTCGACGGCGTGGCGGTGAGGATGGCGACGGTGCTCGGCGCGGCGCAGGGGCTGACCGCCTGCAGCCGCAGCCCGGCCGCGTTGAGCAACGCGCTGAACTCGGGCACGGTGCGCTCCCGGCCGCCGTGGCACACCATCATGTTCAGGTCGTTCATGACGAGCTGGGCGAGGTTGGCCGCGCCGTCCACGACCGCCGGCATCACCGACTCGATGACGATCAGCTCCGCGTGCGCCGCCATGGCGCGCCGGCACGAGGCCAGGATCGCCACGCAACGGTCGTCGTCCCAGTCATGCAGGACGCTCTTGAGCAGGTAGGCGTCGCCACCGGTGGGCACGGTACGGAAGAAGTCGCCCGCCACGACCTCGCACCGGTCCGCGACGCCCGCCGCGGCGAGTTCGGCCGGCGCGTCGGCCACGCCCGCCGGCGTATCGAAGACCACGCCCCGCATCCGGGGATGGGCGGCCAGCACGCCGGCGAGGAGGGCACCGCTGCCGCCGCCCACGTCCACCACGCGTGCGTACGCCGTGAAGTCGCAGGCGGCGAGCAGGGTAGGTACGAACGCCCGGGAGCCCTCGGCCATGGCCGCGTTGAAGCCGGCCTGCCGATCGGCGCGCGCGGCGAGGTAGTCGAAGGTGTTCTCACCAAAGGCGCGGTCCCAGGCCACCTCCCCGGTACGCACCGCGTGCTCCAGGTGTCCCCAGGCGCGCCAGCTCTCCGGGCCGGCCAGCAGCATCACCAGCTCGCGCAACGACCCGATGGTGTCCGAACGCAGCAGTTCGCCCCGCTCGGTGAGCGCGAACGTGTCCGGCCCGCGCTGCTCGGCGATGCCCAGGTACGCCAGCGCCCGGAGCAGCCGGTACAGCGAGGGGGGATGCGCCTTGGTGGCCGCGGCCACCTCCGCGGTGGTCTGCGGCCCGGCCGCGAGCACGTCCGGAATCTCCAGCCGGGCCGCCACGTAGAGCACCTGCGAGGTGAAGAAGCCGTAGATCAACCGCTGCATCTGGGCGCGTACCCCGGGCGCCCCCGGGTCGATGCCGTCCATCAGCGTGCCGTGACCGCGATCGGTTCGGGGGCGGGTGCGTCCTCGAGGATGAGCCGGGCGAGCTGTTCGGCGATGCCGGTCACGGTCGGCTGCTGCCAGAACAGCGACGCCGGCAGCATGTGGCCGTACCGCTTCTCCAGCCGACGCCGGATGATGACGGTCATCACCGAGTCGAGCCCTTGCTGCACCAGCGGCCGGCGCGGGTCCAGGGCGGTCGGCGGCAGCTTCATCTCCGCGGCGATCTGCGCGCCCACCTCGTGCACCAGCCGCGCGAGCAGTTCGTCCGGGTCCAGTCCGGCCAGCTCGCCCGCCGGCTCGGCGGGGCCGCGCACGGCGGCGGCTTCGGCGATGACCGGGTAGCGCAGGCCCGCCAGACTCGCCACGACCCGGCCGTCCGGCGCGGCGACGAGGACGTCCACTGTGTCTTCCCGCTCGCCGTCCCGGGTCGCCTCCACCATCACCACGTCGGGCGGGTCGCCGTCGGCGGCGAGCAGGTCGATGTGGTTCAGCAGGCGCAGCGCCGGCGCGCCCGGGAACACCGCCGGCGCGATGGAGGTCGCCGCGTCGAAGATGCCCGCCCAGGTACGCGGGCCGGTCGCGGGTCGCGGCACGCTCACCCGGGCGCGGAGCACGCCGTCGCCGACCAGCAGCCGCTCGACGTGCCAGGCAAAGGCGGTGTCCCGGACGCCGACCTGGGCCAGCCGGTCCCGGATGAGGGATGGCTCGACAGGGCGCCCGCGCAGCACCTGGGTCCCGAGGCGGGCGGGCGACGGGCCGGCATCGCCGGGCGTGGCGCGCGCGTGCACCAGCCAGTCCTCGCCCGGGCCGGCGAGTTCGCGGGAGGCGAGCAGCAGGTGCTGCCCGTCGTCCACGATCTGGACCTCCCGCCGTGGCGAGGTCGGCAGCGGCACGTCGAAGGTGACGTCGGCCAGCGCGGGCACCTTGCCGCCGCGCGCGGCCGCCTGCCGGAACGACAGCGCCAGCACGGCCGCCGGTACGATCTGCACGCCTTGGACCTCGTGGCTTCCCGGGTACGGCCGGACGCTATCGTCCACAATGGTCCGCCACACCCGCAGGGCCGTCCCTGGCACGCTGCTCGGCTCGCCCAGCAGCGTATGCGTGTCCACGTCGTGCCCGGTGCCGGCGAAGGCAGGCGGCGACGGGTCCCGCCAGTGCCGCTGGCGCTGCCACGCGTACGGCGGCAGGCTGACCAGGTCGCCCGCGGGCCAGACGGTGGCCCAGTCCACGGCCACGCCGTGGCAGTGCGCCCGGGCGACCGCGGCGAGCAGCGTCTCCCGCTCGGGGGCGTCGCGGCGCAACGTCGTACCCACGAAGCCGTCCTCCACACCGGCCGCGTCCAGCGTCTCCTGGATCGCGTGTGCGACCACCGGGTGCGGGGAGATTTCGAGGAACGCCCGGTGCCCGTCTTCCAGCGCGGCCGCGACGGCTTGGACCAGGTGGACCGGCCGGCGCAGGTTCGTCGCCCAGTACCCACCGTTGGCCCGCACGCTACCCGGGCCCGTTGTCGCGCGCGGGTCGGGCAGGGCAGTGGAGTACCAGGGGATGCCGGCCGGCCGCGACGCGAGCGGCGCGGCGGCCACGACCAGCTCGGCCACGAGCGGATCCATATGCGGGCTGTGGAAGGCGACGTCGGAGCGCACCCGGCGCACGCCGACGCCGTCGGCCGGCCACTGCTGGAGGATCTCCTCGATCGCGGCGACGTCACCGGCGACCACACTGGACGATGGGGAGGAAGCCACCGCGGCCACCACGTCGGTGCGGCCGGCCAGTCGGCGTTCCACTTCGTCGAAGGGCAGCGTCACCATCGCCATGCCGCCCGCACCGGCCGCCCGGCGGACCAAAAGCGAGCGGCGGCAGACCAGGCGCGCGCCGTCGGTGAGGGACAGCGCGCCGCAGGTGACCGCCGCCGCGATCTCGCCGACCGAGTGGCCGATCACCGCGGCCGGCCGGGCGCCGTACTCCCGCCAGACGGCGGCGAGACCGGCGTGCATCGCGAAGATCATGATCTGGGTGCGGTCGACCCCGCCGAGGTCGCCGTCGGCGAAGGCCGCGCGTAGCGAGAAGCCGGCCTCGTCGCGCACAACCGGCTCCAGATCGTCGATCACTGCGGCGAACGCGGGCTCGCCGGCCAGCAGGTCGCGCCCCATGCCGGCCCACTGGGCGCCGTGCCCGGAGAACACCCACACCGCGGGCGAGTCCGGTACGGCGGCGGTACCGGTGACCGCACGCGGCACGGGCTCTCCGGCGATGTGGCGGATGGAGCTGACCAGCTCCGCGCGGTCCGCGGCGACCGCGACGGCCCGCCGCGGCAGGTGCGAGCGGCGGCGGGCAAGGGTGTACCCGATCGAGGCGAGCGGGACGTCCGGATGCGACTCGATCCAGTCCGCCAGCGCGCCGGCGTACTGGGTGAGCGCCGCGGGGGAGGCCGCCGAGAGCGGATAGAGCTGGCCCCGGCCGGCCCCGGTCGGCCGCTCGCGCCCACCGGTCACCGGCGCCTCCTCCAGGATGAGGTGCGCGATCGTCCCGCCGTAGCCGAACGCGGAGACCGCGGCGCGCCGTGGGCGCCCACCCCGGGGCCAGGGCACCGGATCGGTGACCAGGCTCAGGCCGGAATCGGCCCACGGGATGGCCGGATTCGGTTCTGTCGACAGTGGAGTGGGCGGGATCTGGCCCCGGTCCAGCGCGAGTACCACCTTGATGGCCCCGGCGATGCCGGCCGCGCCCTCGAGGTGGCCGATGTTGGCCTTCACCGAGCCGATCCGGCAGGGCCGGTCCGTCCCACGCGCCGCGCCGTAGGTGGCCGCCAGGGCCGCCGCCTCGACCGGGTCGCCGAGGCGGGTACCGGTGCCGTGCGCCTCCACGTAGTCGACGGAGTCGGCGGCTACGCCCGCCGCCCGCCACGCCTTGTGCACCACGTGTTCCTGGGCCGCGCCGCACGGGGCCATGATGCCGTTGGTACGCCCGTCCTGGCTCACCGCGCCGCCGCGGACGACAGCGAGCACCCGGTCGCCGTCGCGCTCGGCGTCGGCGAGCCGCTTGAGCACGAGGACCCCGCAACCCTCGCCCCGGCCGTACCCGTCCGCCGTGGCGTCGAAGGACTTGCTGCGCCCGTCCGGGGCGAGCGCGCCGGCCTCGTCGAGGGTGAGCGTCTGGCCGGGCGAGACGACCAGGCTCACGCCGCCGGCGATGGCGAGGCTGCTCTCCCCGAGGCGCAGGCTCTGGCTGGCCAGGTGGATCGCGACCAGCGAGGCGGAACACGCGGTGTCCACCGCCATGCTGGGGCCGCGCAGGTCCAGGGCGTGCGAGATGCGGTTGGCCACGGCGCAGGCGGCCGCGCCGATCCCGGTCCACGCCTGGATGCCGGGCAGGTCCTCCAGCAGCCGCCCGCCGTAGTCCGTCGTGCTGAGCCCGATGAACACACCGGCGTCGGTGCCGGCGAGGTCACCTGGTGGTACGCCGGCGTGCTCCAGCGCTTCCCAACTCACCTCGAGCAGCAGCCGCTGCTGCGGGTCCATCTCGGCGGCCTCGCGGGGGGACAACTCGAAGAACTCCGCGTCGAAGCCTGCGATGTCGTCCAGGTAGCTGCCTGCCCGGATGGCGCGACGCAGCGCCGCCTCGTACTCCGGACCACGTCCGCGGTAGGGCGCCCAGCGGTCGGCCGGCACGTCGCCGACCACCCGGCGGCCGCTGATCAGCAGGTCCCAGAACGCGTCCGGCGTGTCCGCGCCGCCGGGGAAGCGGCACCCGATCCCGATGACCGCGACGTCGTCCATGGCAACTCCCCTCCGCGACGGCGTCAGGCCCGCGCGTACTCGGTGACCCGGATGACCGCGGCGCAGAACTCCACGCCGGGGCCCATGGCGAGCCAGAGCATGTGGTCGCCGGCGACCAGCTGGCCGGTCCGGAGCAGATGGTCCAGCGCGAGCAGGTGATCGCTCGCTCCACAGTGGCCGATCATCCGGCCGAACTCCCAGGTGGACTTGGACATGTCCAGCCCGAGCGGCACCATGCACCGCTGCTCGACCACCTCGCCGGAGTAGTTCATGAAGGCCACCCGCGAGACGTCGTCGATGGTGATACCGGACTCGGCCATCGCCCGCTCGGCGACGGTCAACATGGTGTCCTGCGCGGACGCGAGCGCCGCCACGACCGGAGTCTGTTCGGTGATGTGGTAGAAGAGCCGGGCACCGAAGTCCAGTTCCTTGCCGACCGTGACGCCCGGCGGGAACAGCGGCTCGCCGCCGCGGTGCACCTCCTCGGCCTCCGGCACGGTGATCGCGCAGACCGACAGCACCTCGGCCGGGCCGGGCTCGCGGCTGAGCACCACGGCCGAGGCCGCGTCCCCGAGGATGAACCCCAGGTTGGTCCGCCAGCGGTTCAGCAGCGGCGTGCCGAAGTTGTCGGCGGCCACCGCCAGCACCCCCCGCAACTGCGGCCACGCCTTCAGGTACGCGGCGGCCATGTCCAGGGCGGTGAACATCCCGTTGCAGCCCTGGCGCACCTCGGCCGCGCGGTCCACCCCGCCGAGCAGATGGTGCTGCAGGTACGCGTGCGGTAGCCAGCCTTCCGGGCCCTGGTGCCAGGTCGCGGCGTAGAGCAGCACGCCGATGTCGGACGGGGCCAGGCCGCTGGCCTTGAGCGCGTCCTGCGCGGCGCGCAGCGCCATGTCCGGAGCCGGCGTCTGGCCGGCGATCGCCGCGCCGCCCAGGCCGTGGATCTCCACGTCCTCGGCCGGATACCAGCCCTCCGCCACGGCGTGCTCGACGGTCACCGAGTCGGGCAGGTAGGTCCCGATGCCGTTGATGAAGGTCCCCGCGGTACGCATCGGTGCTCCTCCTTGACAGGTTACTTCAACTTTATATAGCAGGTTGGGAAGGCGTCAATCGCCCAACTCGATCGCCTCGTCGCCGCGTACCAGACCGGAGAGCAGGGTGACGAACGCCACCTTCGTCGGTAGCTGGCCGGCAGGGTCGATAATGGACTGTGCACGCAGGTGGAAGTCGTGCTTCTCCTTCGCACCCTCGTACAGGAAACGGGTCAGGCTCAGCAGCGCCTCCAGGAACTCCCGGTAGCGCTGCTCGTATGCCCGCATGGTGTCGCGTTCCTTGTCCGGGTCGATCAGCGCCTCGTGCACGGCCTGGGCGGCCGAGTTGGCGCCCCGCATCGCCAGCGTCACGCCGGCCGACAGCAGCGGGTCGATGAAGGCGGCGGCGTCGCCGACCAGCACCCAGCCGGGGCCGGAGAACCGGGTGCAGGCGTAGGACCAGTCACGCGCGGTGCGGTAGATGTCCACCCGTCGCGCGTTCGCGGTCAGCCACGACACCTCGGTCGACTCGGCGATCTGCTTGTCCAGCATCAGTTCGGGGGGCATGCCCGACGCGACCAGCCGCGCGGACGGCGTGACGTACCCGATCCCGGTGATGTCGCGGTTCAGCGGGGCGTACCAGAGCCAGCCGTCCGGGCGCAGCTCGGAGAGCAGATCGCCTTCGAACTCGCCGTCGTAGCGCAGGCCACCCTGGTAGTAGCTCCACACCGCCACGTTGCGCAGGTCCTCGTACCAGGACACGAGGTCGAAGTGGCGGCCGAGCCAGCGGTTCTGGCCGGAGGCGTCCACCACCATGCGGGCCCGCACGTCGACCGGAGTCGACTCGCCACGCAGCTGGAAGCGTACGCCGACGATGCGCTCGCCGTGGAAGAGCGGCTCGCGCACCGTGGCGCCCTCGACGGCCGCCACGCCCAGCTCGCGGGCCCGGTCGAACAGCAACGCGTCGAAGTCGGCCCGGCGCACCTGGTACGCGTACTCGTACTTGCCGTTGCGGATCTCCCGGAACCGGAACGACCAGGGCGTGGTCTGGCCGCTGCCCCACAGGATGCTGCCGCCGTACTTGCGCTGAAATCCCATGTGGTCCATGCGCTCGCGCAACCCCAGCGCGTTCAGCGTGGGCACGACCCCGGTGATCAGCGACTCCCCGATGTGGTACCTGGGCATCTTTTCGCGCTCGAGCAGCAGCACCTGGTGCCCCTGGAGCGCGAGCAGGCCGGCCGTGCTCGCGCCGGCCGGCCCGCCGCCCACCACGATGACGTCGAGTTCGTCCTGTGCCAGGTTCATGCCGGGACCTCCATTGTGGAGATCCGGGTCGGCCGGTACGCGACGGGCAGTGCCGCCAGGCCGCGGAACATGGTGCCCGGCTGGTACGCCAGCTGCTCCGGTGCCACCGCCAGGTGCAGGTCGGGCAGGCGTACCAGGGCGGCCAAGGCCGCGCGCAGCTCCAGCCGGGCGAGGTACGACCCCAGGCAGTAGCGCATCCCCGCGCCGAAGGACAACGACGGCCCCTGGGCGCGAGTGATGTCGAAGCGGTCCGGGTCCGCGAACTGGCCCGGGTCGCGGTTGGCCGCGGCGACCAGGACGACGACGTAGTCGCCCTCGCCCATCCGCCGGCCGCGGAACTCGACCTCCTCGCCGAGTTGGCGGCTGTTGGACTGGATGGACGGGTCGTAGCGCAGGCACTCCTCGACCGCGGCGTCGATCCGCCATGGCTGCGCGCGCAGCAGACGCAGCTGGTCGGGATGGCGCAGCAGGCACAGCACGCTGTTGCCGATCTGGCTGCTGACCGTCTCGTGTCCGGTGAAGATGAACGTCACCACCGTACTGATGATCTCGTTCATGCTGATCCGGCCGCGGCGGTGCGCGGCCAGCATGGTGCCGAGCAAATCCGTGCCCGGCGCGCCGCGACGCCGGCGGATCAGCTCCTCGACGTACTCGGCGAACTCGGCGACCGCCCGGTGTCCGGCGGCGATCTCCGGTGGTCCGGTGCCCCGGTCGAGGGTCCGCCCGATCGCCCGCGACCATGCTCCGATCTCGTCCCGGTCGGCGATCGGGAGCCCGAGGACGTCCAGCACCACGGTCAGGGCGAGCGGGTAGGACAGTTCGGCGACCACATCCAGCTGGCCGCGCTCGGCCGGCTCGGCCAGCATGCCGGCGACCAGCGCGGCGATGCGCGGCCGCATCCCGCGCAGCGCGCCCGGAGCGAAGGCCGGGCCTACCACGTCGCGCAGCCGGCCGTGATCGGGCTCGTCCTGGAACAGGATGATGTCACCGACGATCCTGCTCAGCAGGCCCGGTCCGATCAGCTCTTTCCAGGTGTCCCGGATCCCGGCCCGGCCGAAGCGCGCGTCGGTGAGCACGGCGCGCACGTCCGGATAGCGCGAGACGTACCAGACCCCCTTCGCCCCCCGATGGACCGGGTCGTGCCGGAGCAGCCAGTGGTAGTAGGGGTACGGGTCGCGGCGCACGTCCCGGTCGTTGGGGTCGAAGCCGGTGGCGGGCGCCGCGACAGCGGTGTGCAGTGCCGTCATGGCCAGGCTCAGAACAGGTGCTCGATGATGCGCCGTACGGTGGCGGCCGGCGTGGGCAGGGCGTGCATCTCCTCGCGGACCTCGGCCGCCGCGACGCGCAGGTCCTCGTCTTCGATGAGCCGCCGCAGCAGGTCGGCATCCACTTTGTCCGCGGTGCTGAGCAGACCGATGCCGCGCCGGCTGACCGCCTCCCGGGCGGTGTGCTGGAACTGGTCCCGCGGGTCTGGCGCGAGCAGCTGCGGCAGACCGGCGTCGATGGCGGTCATCACCGTGCCGCCGCCACCGTGGTGCACCACCGCGCGGCAGGTGCGCAGCAGGGTGTGCAGCGGCGTCCAGCCGACCGACCGTACGTTCGCCGGCAGTGTCCCTAGTGGAGAGATATCGAGGTCGCCAAGCGCGAGCACGAAGTCGGCGTCGACCTCGGCGGCGGCCCTGATGATCGGCTCTACCGCGGCTATCCCGAACGCCTGAAGCTCGATCGTGCCCATGGTGATGGCCACCTCGGGCCGGGTGGGCGGTGCCGGGAACCGGTCGCCGAGCACCGCGCCGCCGCCGTACGGCACCCAGCGCATGAACCAGCCCTCCGGCTGCACGCCGGCCAGCAGGCTGGGTGGGAACGATTCGATGGTGATCGCCGGATCGGGCAGGCTGAGCTGGTACTTGTCCATGAAGTCGGTCAGGAACGCGGCGATCGCGTGGTGCATCCGCCGGGTCCGCCACGCGCTCTGGTTGCGCTGCACGGCCGGTACGCCGGCGCGGGCGGCGGCGAACAGCCCGACGGTGGCGCCCTGCTCGTACACGACCAGGTCCGGGCGCCAGTCGTCGACCAGCGCGATGGTCCGGTCGACCAGCGGGCGGTTGACCGCTCCGATCTGCACGCCCCACTCCTCCAGGTTGATCGCGGGGCGGGTGGCAACGGTCTCGGCGAAGCGCGGGTTGTCCCGGGCCACCTGCTCGAAGACGGCCACCGCGCTGTAGTCGGGCGCCACGTCGACCACCTCCAGGCCGGTGGCGGCCGCCCGTTGGGCGTGCTCGGCGACGGCGATGAGCACGTCATGGCCCTCGGTCCGGAACCCCCAGGCGAGCTGGACGAGCGGGAAGAGGTGGCCTAGCCCGGGAGAGGAGACAAACAGCACGCGCATGTCGATGCCCTTCTGTGAGTTGCGCCGGGCGGGACTACCACCCCGCCTTGATGGTCTCGGTGATGTGCGCGCGGTCGTCCTCGGTCAGCCACCAGCCGACCGGTAGGTAGACCACGCGGTCGTGCACGCTCTCCAGCCCGGGCAGTGACGCGCGAGCCGGCGCGACACAGCTGTGCAGGTCGTTACGCCGGGAGATGAGCGTGGTCATGATGCCGGCATCAGCCATCCGCCGCATGAAGTCGCCGCGCCGCTCGACCTTGACCGGGTACATCCAGAACGACGGCTCCCGGTCGTCGGCCCGCTCGGTGTGCTCCAGTCCGGGCACGCCGGCCAGCTCCTTGTCGTAGAAGGCCGCGTTCTCCCGCTGCAGCGCGACGAGCCGGTCCACATGCTCCAGGTTGGACAGCCCGATGGCGGCCGAGATCTCGTTCATCGGGAACCGGTAGCCCCAGTCGTCCACGTCGTACTCGCCGGTCGCCCGGTCGGCGGCCCGCTCGATGCCGAACCACCGGCGCAGCTTCACCCGGCGGTACAGCCGGTCGTCGGGGAGGGTGAGGAAGCCGCCGCTGCCCGTGGTGAGCACCTTGATCGCGCCGAGACTGAACGCGCACACGTTGCCGTGGTTGCCCACCGGTACGCCCCGATAGGTGGCGCCCCACGCCTGGGCGCAGTCCTCGATCACCAGCGGGCGGTGACCGTACCGTGCCTCGGCGTCGTCCACGATGGAGCGCAGCCGGTTGAGGTCCACCGGGTAGCCCAGCCAGTGCACGACCACGATGCCGCGCGTCGCGGGCGTCAACTTGGCAGCCAGGTCGTCCAGGTCCATGGTGAGCGTGCGCGGGTCGACGTCGACCCACCGGATGCGCAGATTGTTGGCGAGGATCGGCCAGTTGGTGCCCTCGAACGTCAGCGGGGTGGTGAGCACCTCGCCGGGATCACCGGGCACGGGCTCGCCCGGGGCGGGCCGGGCGAGCAGGCTCAACGCCAAGTGCAAGGCGGCCGTACCGCAGTTCGTCGTGACCACCCGGGGGTTGCCGAGCCGCCGCCCGAGCGCGGCCTCGAACTCCTCGGCCCGGGGGCCGTGCTCGAGCCGGCCGCTGCGCAGGACCTCCGCGACCCGGTCGGCCGCGCTGGGCGATACGGCTACCTTGGACACGGGTATCATCCCGGGCCTCCCGCCTGGTTCAGCAGTACAATATGATTCTCAAGTAAACTCGCCTCGGTAGGCACTTCCAGGTTGCGGCCCCTGCCGGCCGGTCAGCCGGTCAGCCGGTCAGCCGCCGCAGGTACGCCTCGATGGCGTCCGCGGCGGCGGCCGCGCCACCCGCCTGGCGCGCCTCGGCGCTGAACCGGTCGATCCGCTGGCGGACGCCCTCGTCGGCGACCAGCCGCTCGACCACCGCGGGCAGTTCGCCCGCGGCGATGCTCTCGCGCGACAGCCGGTACCCGAGTCCGAGTGCCAGGGCCCGCTCGGCAGTCGGTTTCGCCTCGGCCGCGAACTCGGTGAAGATGAGCAGCGGGACGCGCCAGTACATCGCCTCCATGGTCGCGCCGACGGTGCCCTGGAAGAGGAAGGCGCTGGCGTGCGGCAGCACCTCCATGAAGGAGATCCACGGGTGGATCTCGACGTTCTCCGGCAGCGGTCCCAGCGCCTCGGGGCGGGTGCTGCCGATCGACATGACGACGTGCCACGGCGTGCCGGCGAACGACCGGGCGCAGGCGGCGAAGAAGTCGGGGTGATCGTTGAAGCTGGAGCCGAGCGAGACCAGCAGCACCTTGCGGTCGCCCGCCGGCGGTTGCCAGCCGGGGCGCAGGCGCCGTGGCGAGAAGCTGGGTCCGACGAAGCAGACGCGGTCGTCGAACGTCTCGCCCCGGATCTGCCAGCGGCGCGGGTAGAACGCGACGGTGAACGCCTCCGGCTGCTCGAAGATGTCCGCCACCGACTGGGCCAGGCCGTACTCGGCCAGCAGCTTCTCGGCGGCCTGCCGGAACACCGGGTTCTCGGCCATCGGCCGGTGGCCCTGTGCGTCGGTCATCTCCCGCCAGATGTTGTAATGCTCGTTGCAGACGAACGCGCCGGAGAGGCAGACCGCAGGACGCCGCCACCGGGCGGCCAGCAGCCGGCCGGCGATGAGCGGGAAGATGTCGTACGCCACCAGGTCCGGCGGGTCGGCGTCGAGGTGCGCCTCGGCCGCCCGGAGCATGGCCACGTTCTCGTCCAGGAAGAGCATCCGGGAGAACGTCTCGGCGTCCTCGTGCGCGACCACCTCGGGCAGGGTGATCGTCTCGAACACCGATCGGTACGGCACGAAGTCGGCTCCCTCGGCCCGCACGCTGTCGGCGAACGCCTCCGTCGTCACGTACGTGACCCGGTGTCCCCGCGCGGTCAGCTCGTTGACCACGCCGAGGGTCGGGTGCACGTGGCCGGTCCCACCGAGGACGACGAGCAGGATGTGGTGCGGCATGGCGAGCCTCCCGTTCGGTTGCGTGTCGGCGGTCGCTCAGCTGGCCGTGGCGGCCCAGGCCTTCTTCGCGTCTTTCCAGATCGGTGAGTTCACCTCGTCCCAGGCGCGGTTGCGCAGCTCTTCCAGGACGTCCGGCGGTACCAGGGTGCCGGTCATGTTGGCCCGGTAGATGTTCATCGTGTCCGGGTCGAAGTCCTCGCTGATGTGGCCGCCGGCGACCGCGGCGTCGTACAGCGGCGAGCCGGGCAGCGGCACCACGAGGAAGAAGTTCGCCGCGTCCAGGCCGTAGGAGACGTGCTCCCGGGCGAGCTGGATGGTCCGCTCGATCTCCTCCAGCGTCTCGTCCGGGTACCCCATCATGTAGTTGCCGTAGATCTTGAAGCCGTACTCCTTCATCGCGATGATCAACGAGCGGAGGTCGGCCTTCTCGATGTTGAGCTTGTTGCTCGCGTACTTGCGGATGATGCGCAGGTTGCCGGACTCGAACGGCATGTTGATCTGCGTGAACCCGGCCGCCGCGAGAGCTTCCAGCACCTCGTGGTCGGGCTTCCAGCGCTTGAGCAGATGGATGATGTTGATGCCGTTCAGGTCGCAGATGGTGACCCCGGCCCCCTGGATCTTCCGCAACAGGCGCAGCCCACGCCGCTTGTCACCCAGCAGCGAGTCGTCCTCGATGAACACGTCCTGGACGCCGATGTCCTTGAGTACGTCGATCTCGGCCAGCACGCGCCCGTCGGACTTGGTGCGGAACGCGCCGATCGGGCCGCTCAGGCTGCTCTCCTGCTCGCCGGCGATGTGGCAGTACGCGCAGTGGAACGGGCAACCCAGCGAGGTCATCATCTGCGCGTAGCGCAACTCCTTGCCCGGTTCGAACAGCCCGGAATGCGGCCGGGCGATGGCCCAGTAGCGCTGGTTGGGCAGCAGGTCCCAGGCCGGCATCGCCAGTGTGTCCAGGTCCCAGACCACGTCCTGGGAGCGGGCCGGGTTCACCCGGATGCGGCCGGCGTCGGCGAACGCGACGCCGTGGATCGCCGAGTAGTCCGGCCGGCCGGGCTGGCGTACCGCCTCGACGATGTCGAGCATGGTGCGCTCACCCTCGGACAGGCAGACCACGTCGAAGCCGGCCGCGAAGAACCGCGGCAGCCGCGACCGCGCGTTGACCCCGCCGGAGACGAGGATCTTCTGCGGGTACGCCGCCCGGATGAGCCGGGCGCACTGCAGGACCATGGTCTCCTGGTCGGTGAAGATCGAGGTGATGCCGACGATGTCGTACTCCGCCACCACGTCGAGGATGCGCTCGTCGCTGACCCCGGTGCGCAGGTAGCCGCTGGGCAGCGGGGTGGGATGGTCGAACATCTCCATCAGCGGGTCCGCGCCCTCGCCCACGCAGGCGTCGAAGATTCGCACGTCTATGCCGTGCTCGCGCAACTCGCCGGCGATGTTCGGGTACGCGAGCGACCCGTTCGGCTTGCACGTCGCGCCGGGAGCGGTCTGCACCGGCGGGTACAGCAGCAGCACGCGGACATCACGGAGACCCATGGCTGACAGACTATCTAATTTTCAAGCACATGCAAGGCGCCTCTCGTAGATTGCGGTGGTTGTACGGCAATCAGTTGTCTTTCCTATATCGTTGATGGCGTGCCTGGCCAGGATTCGCGGTACACCCGGCTCGGCGGCACCGGTCTGACCGTCAGCCGGGTGGCCCTGGGTACGGTCAACTTCGGCGGCCGGGTGGACGAAGCGCAGGCCCGCCGCCTGCTTGACCATGCTCTCGCCGAGGGCGTGAACTTCGTCGACACCGCCGACGTCTACGGCTGGCGTGTCCACAAGGGATACACCGAGGAGCTGCTCGGCCGGTGGTGGGCGGGCAGCGCGGCCCGGCGCGACGGAGTCGTCCTCGCCACCAAGGTCGGCAAGCCGATGGGGCCGGGGCCGAACGACGCCGGGCTCTCCGCCCGTCACATCGTGTCGGCCTGCGAGGCGTCCCTGCGCCGGCTGCGCACCGAATGGATCGATCTCTACCAGATGCACCAGGTCGACCGCACCGTGCGCTGGGAGGAGGTGTGGCAGGCGATGGAGCAGCTGGTGACCCAGGGCAAGGTGCGCTACGTCGGGTCGTCCAACTTCGCCGGCTGGGATCTCGCCCTGGCGCAGGGCGCCGCCGAGCGCCGGGCGTTGCGCGGTCTGGTCACCGAGCAGTGCGCGTACAACCTCGTCACCCGCCACCCGGAGCTGGAGGTCCTGCCGGCCGCCGCGGCGCTGGGCATCGGCGTGCTCGCCTGGTCGCCGCTGCACGGCGGGCTGCTCGGCGGCGTGCTCGGCAAGCTGCGCGAGGGCAGCGCGGTCAAGTCCGCGCAGGGGCGCGCCGCCGAGGCGCTCGACCGCTACCGGGACACGCTCGCCGCGTACGAGGACTTCTGCGCCACGATCGGGCGCGACCCTGCCGAGGTCGGAATGGCGTGGGTCATCCACCGGCCGGGCGTCACGGCCGCGGTGGTCGGCCCGCGCACGCCGCAGCACCTGGACGGCGCGTTGCGGGCGGTGGACGTGCCGCTCTCCGATGTGGAGCTCGCGCGGCTCGACGAGCTCTTCCCTCCGATCGGGCGTGGCGGGCCGGCGCCGGAAGCGTGGTTGTCGTGACGACCCGGCACATCCTGTTCCTCGCCATGGTGCGCCACGGGCTGGTCTTCCCCACGCTCGCCGTGGTCGCGGAGCTGATCCGCCGTGGGCACCGGGTGACCTACCTGACCTCCGAACCCTTCGCCGAGCCGGTCGCGGCGACCGGTGCCGAGGTCGTGCGGTACGACTCGCCGCTCGCCGGCGTGGACGCCGCCGAGGTCTTCGCCGAGGACGACGCGGGCGCCTTGCCGCACCTGCTCTACCTCCGCGAGAACGTCGCGGTGCTCCGCGCGGCGGAGGCGCATTTCGGCGCCACCGCACCGGATGCGGTGCTCTACGACGACTTCCCGTTCATCGCCGGCCGGCTGCTCGCCCACCGCTGGCGACGGCCGGCGGGGCGGCTGAGCGTGGCGTTCGTGTCCAACGAGCACTACTCGTTCTCCCAGGACATGCTCGACGACTCCGGTGCGATGGACCCCCTCGCCCTGCCCGCGTTCCGGGCCAGGCTGACCGACCTGCTCACCGAGTACGGCACCAGCGGCCCGGTGGAGACGTTCTGGACCGCGATCGAACGGTTCAACCTGGTGTTCATCCCGAAGGCGTTCCAGTTCGCCGGTGACACGTTCGACGAGCGGTTCCGCTTCGTCGGCCCGTGCTTCGAGCGGCGCAGCTTCCTCGGCGACTGGACGCCGCCGCGCGACGGGCGACCGGTCGTCCTGGTCTCCCTCGGCACCACCTTCAACGACCAGCCAGACTTCTTCCGCGACTGCGTGAAGGCGTTCGCCGGGGCGCCGTGGCACGTGGTGATGACGGTCGGCGACCAGATCGACGTCGGCGCGCTCGGCCCGGTGCCGGGCAACATCGAGGTGCGGCGCTGGGTGTCCCACTTGGCGGTGCTGGAGCACGCGCGGGCCTGTGTGACGCACGGCGGCATGGGTACCGTGATGGAGGCGCTGTACTTCGGCTGTCCCATTGTCGCCGTGCCGCACTCGTTCGACGTCATGCCGATGGCCCGGCGGGTCGCCGAACTCGGGCTTGGCACGGTGCTGCGACCGCACGAGGTGGATGGCGAACGGCTGCGCGCCGCGGTGGAGTCGGTGGCGCGGGACGGGGCGGTCGAATCCCGCGTGCGCCGGATGCAGGCGCAGGTACGCCAGGCGGGTGGCACGCCGCGGGCCGCGGACGAGATCGAGGCGTACCTGCGCCGGGCGGTCTGACCCGGATTACTCGCGTGTGATAGCGCGCAGGTCGGATTACTCGCGCGTGACGGCGCGGCAGGTCGGCTTACTCGCGCGTGACGGCGCGCAGGTCGTCGCGCAGGGCGGACGGCAGCAGCTGCTCCCGCAGCAGCGTCCGGTACCGCTCGGCCAGCGACTGACCGGCCGGCCGGGCGTCCAGCCACGCGCCGACCAGCCGCGCACCCTCCACATAGGTCACCGAGTACGCCCGCCACAGCGGGTCGGTGAGGAACTTGACGATACCCTCCGCCCGGTCGCGGGGCAGCAGCATCCACCGGCGCAGGTACTCGACCACGTCGCCGGCGTCGGCACCCCGGTCGTGGAGCAGGATCGCCGCGTCCTGGCGAGCCGGCATCAGCGCGACCACCAGCGGCAGCAGACGCTCCACCAGTTCGCCTTCGATCCGGATGCCCCGGTCGGCGAGCAGGTCCGCGGTCCACCGGCCCCAACCCGGCCCGAGCGCGGCGGCCACACCGTGCTCGGCGGTGCCCTCCGCGAGCAGGCACTGTGGCGTGTTCACCAGGGCGATCTGGTGCTCGCCCTGCCCGCGCCCGGCGACCAGGACCGTCTCCTTGACACAGTGCTCGGTGTGGTGCCCCGGGTACGACTCGTGGGTGACCATCAGCGGCAGCACGCCGATGGTCCGCCCGGCGTTGGCGTCGAGGGTCACCGTCGAGCGCAGCCCGCCGTGGTAGCGGTTGAAAGCATGCCACGGCTTGTTTTCCGTCAGCTCGTACCCGACCCGCTCGCCGGAAGGCAGGCCGAACAGCTGGTCCACCCGTACCCGCAGCTGGTCGGAGACCGCCTGCACGGCGCCGAGCAGCCGGTCCGGCGGCACGACGTTGCGTTCGTAGAACGCCTCGACCTTTTCGCGCAGCGGGCCGGGGCCAGGGAGCAGCTCGTGGATCTGGTCGTGCACCTGCGCGTAGCGCTCCGGGTCGCCGAGCTCGATGTCCACTTCGAAGTACGTCTCGACCTCATGCCGGAACGCGACCGGCTCGCCGGCCAGCCGCCGGGCCGCGCACGCCACCGCGTTCAGCTGCGCGGCCAGGAACCGTTGCCGCTGCTCGTCCAGGCCACTGTCGCCGAGCGACGCCCGCAGCCGGCTCGCCTCAGCGGCGAGTTCTGCCGGGTCCGCCGGCGCCTCGGCCTCGATCTGGCGGGCCAGCTCCCGGTCGCCGAACCAGCAGTCGACGTACCCGTCGATCAGCCGGCCCATCCGCAGCCCGAGGGCCAGGTACCGCCGTACCGCGGGCTCGTATCGGACGGTCATGACGACCCCCGGGGCAGAGTGGTCTGCCGCTGTGCCGATCGGGTGGCCGGGACGCCCCGGGAGCGCGCGGCAGGGGCGAGCCAGACGGCCGCCGGGTCCACCGCGTACTGGAGGCTGGGCATCGGGATCGCGTCGCGGACGCGGGCGCCGCGCAGGCCGGCCACGGCCGGCAGCTGGAACAGCAGCGGAACCACCACCGCGTCCGCGAGCACCAGGCGCTCGACCTCCTGCCACGCTTCGGTGACCCGCCACGGCTCCTCCGCGTCGAGCGCCTGCTCGATCAGCCGGTCCACCTCCGGGCTGTGGTAGCCGCCCACGTTGCCCGGCGAGTCACTGGCGAACATCGGCTGCAGGAAGACCCGTCCGTTGCCGTAGCACCAGTCCGGCCACCGGGACAGGATGGCCAGGTCCCAGCCGCCCTCGGCGCCCTGCACCGGGTCGTAGAGCAGCTCGCGGTAGGCGCGCGGAGCCATCGGCGTCAGCGTGACCGTGATGCCCGCCTGCTCCAGGTCCGCGGCGCAGGACCGGACCACCTCGCGCTCCGGCGACGTGGCGGGGTAGACCGCGGTCAGCGCCAGCCCGTCCGGGTAGCCCGCCGCGGCGAGCCGCGCCCGCGCGCCCTCGGGATCACCCCGGCCGCCTGGCGTCGCATACGGGTCCAGGCCCTGATGCGCGTCGTTGCCGGGCGGTATCACGCCGCCCGCCACTCGCCGGACCGTGCCGGTGTTCAGCTTCTCCAGCAGATCCGCGATCGCCGCCTTGTCGATGGCGTACGCGACCGCCCGGCGTACCTCTACATTGGACAGCGCGCGGCCAGCCGATGGGCTGCGCAGGTTCATCACCAGGTACGGGTCGAGCGCGTAGCCCAGGTCGTGGTCTGGATCGGCCGGCCTGGGCTCGGACGGCTCGGGCACGGCGACACCCCACGGCAGGTCCGCCCGGCCGGACCCGATCCGCTGGGCGACCTGCTCCGGCCCGGCGTCAGCGACGGTGACCTGGACCCGGTCGACGTACCGGTGGCGGACCGGATCGGTCTCCTGGCGCCACACCGGGTTGTGCTCCAGCAGGATCTGCGCTCCGGTCACCTTGCCGACCCGGTACGGTCCGGTGGCGCGCATCTGGCGGTGGAACTCGGGCCCGCCCGGCAGGAGCATGTCGTACTCGACCGGGGCCGGCGCGGCGCAGGTCATGGCGAGGATGTCGATGAAGTCAAGGGCCGGCCGCACCAGTTCGAACACCACGGTCTCGTCGTCCACCGCGCGTACGCCCGGGATCTCGCGGGTGTTCTGGTACGACGCCAGCATCTCGGGAGTGGCCGGCCGACCCCGCATCGCGGCGGCGAACTCCGCGCAGTACTCCGCCATGCCCCGGATCGTGCTGGTGAAGTACGGCAGGGCCGGCTGGCGCAGGGTGGGGCTGGCCAGCCGCTTGATGCCGCGCACCACGTCGTGCGCGGTGACCTCGCGGGCCGGCTCGGTGTCCCAGTACACGCCGCGGCGCAGGTGCACGACGTAGCACAGGTGGCTGGTGCCCAGCCCGGCGTTGTACGTCGACGGGATGTCCACGGCGAGGTCCGGCACGGGCGCGATCGCCCGCCAGTCGCGCAGGTCCGGCTCGGCCTGGTAGGTGAACAGCTGGCGGGTGGTCAGCCGCAGGATCTGCCGCGCCGCCGCGCTGGTGGCCGCCGCCGGGTCGAGCTGGTCACCCCCGCCCGGACCGTACAGCCGCAGCGTCCCACCGTGACGGGGCTGAACGTGCTTCATCTGCGCAGACCTCCCTCGGTGGGCACGGTCACGCCATGTCGTCGGCGAGCCGCACCATGATCTTGACGGTCCGGTCGATCTCCTCGCGGGTGTTGAACAGATGGGTGCAGATGCGCGCGGCGTAGTGCTGGTGCGGGGACCCCGGGACGTCGAACTCGGTCCAGCGGGTCCAGATCCGATGTTCGTGCGCCAGCCGGGACTCGAAGGCGATGAACTTCTTGATGTTCCAGGCGTCTTCCGGGTTCCGGAACGGGTTGAAGGCGATCAGCGGCGAGCGCAGCCGCGGGTCGGCGCCGGGGGAGTACATGGCGGCCTCCCCGAACGCCTCGATCAGGCGGGTGCGGGCGTAATCGGCCAGCGACATGATGTACCGCTCGATGCGGTCGCGCCCGATCTCGTCCCAGATCTCGCACGCCTTCGCCAGGCCGGCGCCGCGGGCGAGGTTCGCGCTGCCCGCGCTCTGCAGGTAGTCGCCGATGTTGCAGCTCGCCACCCGGGTCCGGGTCCGCGGCGGCGGGCTGCCCTTCATCGGGTACCAGGTGGAGATCAGTGGCCAGAAGGTCGGCAGCGGCAAGGGGTTCGCCTCGGGGATCACCTTGTTGCGGATGTAGATGAGCCCGGTGCCGAGCGGTCCACACTGGAACTTCGAGCCGGAGCAGGTGATGAAGTCGGCGCCCAGCGCACGCATGTCGCAGTCGAGCATGCCGGGTAGCAGCGCGCCGTCGATGACCGTGATCAGCCCGTGGCGGTGTGCCAGCTCGCACAGCCGCCTGATGGGCATCATGGTGCCGGTGAACAGCGTGATGGCGGCGAACGCGAGCACCTTCGTGCGCGGTGTGATCGCCCGTTCGAACATTTCGACGATCTCGTCGGCCCGCACGTCGTACCCGGAGGGCATGGTCAGCACCTTGAGCACGATGCCGTGCCGGTTGCGCAGCAGGTTGAAGTTGGACAGCACCGAGTAACACTCGTGGCTGGTACTGATGACCTCGTCGCCGGCGTGCAGGTCAAGCCCGTGGATGACCCGGGCGACCCCCTCGGTCGCGTTGTGGCAGATGACCATCTCGTCCTCGTCCACGCCGTACGCGCGACCGATCGCGGCCCGGTACTCGGTGAACATGGCCGGGCGGTAGACGTCCATCAGGCCACCGGTCCAATGCCGGGTGACCCGGTCCACGGTGTCCAGCACCTCGTACGGCATGGCGCCGACGGTGCCGGTGTTGAGATGGATCGTGGTGGGGTCGAGCGCGAAGATCTCCCGGATGCTCTCCCAGGACGCGTCGCGCAGATTGCGGGTAGGCGCACCGTTGCCGGTGTGCCGGTCGGCCGGGGGCCGGGCGACCGGCGGATCCAAGCTGACTGTGCTCACCCGGGAAAGCTAACATACGAAACTAAAGCAATTGTCTTCAGCCTTGCGGTGTTACCGCGACGCCCATGACATCAACTTGATACATCTATAGCATTATCGCCGTGGATAGTGTTCAGTCGGCGCTCGCGCTGTATGAGGAGGCCATGGCGTACACCTATCCGGCCGCCCTGCGCGCGGCCGCTGCCATCGGCGTGGCCGACCATCTTGGCGCCGGCGGCAGCACCCTCACCGAACTGGCCGCGGCCACCGGCACGGACCCGGACGGCCTGCACCGCGTCCTGCGGCTGCTCGCCGCGCGGGACATCGTCCGCTTCGACGCCGCCGGGCGGATCCACCTGACCAGCAAGGGCAGCGCGTTGCGTTCGGACGCGCCCTACCCCGCCCGCGCCGGTGTGCTGATGTTCACCGACCGGATGTTCTGGACGATGGCCCACCAGGTCGCCCAGGCGGTGAGCGCGCAGGCGCCATCGTTCGCGCGGATCTTCGGCATGTCCCTGGACGAGTACTTCGACCGCGACGCCGGTGTCACCGAGCTGTACTACGAGGGCATGGAGACCGTCTCCGACGCGGAGCACCCGCTGCTGGCGCGTGCCTACGACTTCCCGCCTACCGGGGTCGTGGTCGACGTGGGTGGCGGGCGCGGCGGCTTCCTGCTGACCGTGCTGCGGGAGTACCCGAAGCTGGAGGGCGTGCTGCTCGACCGGGAGCACGTGGTGGCGCGGCACCGGCTGGACGCCGGGGACGTCACCGGCCGGTGGACCGTGCTCCCCGGTGACTTCCTCACCGCCGTGCCGCGCGGCGACGTGTACGTCCTCAAGCGCATCCTGCACAACTGGGACGACGAGCGCTGCGTGCGCATCCTGCGCAACTGCCGCGCCGCGATGGCCCCCGGCGGACGCGTGCTGGTCATCGACGCGGTCGTCCCGCCCGGCGACGGTGCGCACCAGAGCAAGGCGATGGACTTCATGATGCTGGCCGCGCGCACCGGGCGGGAGCGCACCGTGGCCCAGCTGGAGCCGCTGTTCGACGCCGCCGGGCTGCGGATCGCCCGCGTGATCACCACCGCGTCCGTGATGTCTATCGTGGAGGGTGTGGCCCGATGACCGGCACGCCGCGCTACGGCGGGATCCTGCGCTACTACGGCCCCGGTGGGCTCGACCATCTCGATCCCGCGGCCGCCTACTACGCGTTCTCCCACCAGATCGTCCGGCTGTTCGCCCGCCAGCTGTTCACCTATCCCACCGCGCTCGACGAGTCGGCCCTCGTCCCGGTCCCCGACGTGGCGGCAGAGCTGCCCACGGTGGGTAACGGTGGCATCAGCGCCGACGGCCGCACGTACACCATCCGGTTGCGACCTGGCGTCCGCTGGGACACCTCGCCGCCGCGCGAGGTGACCGCGGCGGACTTCGTCCGCGGGTTCAAGCGGATGGGCAACCCGGTGGCCGGGTCGGGCGCCATCGCCTACTACACCAGCACGATCGCCGGGATGGCCGAGTTCGTCGACGGTTACCGAGCCGCGTTCGAGGACCGCGCGCCGACGCCAGCGGCGCTCGCCGAGTACCAGAACCGGCACGACATCCCCGGCCTGCGGGCGCTGGACGCGCGGACGTTACGGATCCACCTGCTGTGCCCGGCGAACGATCTGCTCCACCTGCTGTCCATCCCGTTCGCCTCGGCGGCGCCGCGCGAGTACGACCAGGTGTTGCCGGACAGCCGGGAGTTCGCCCGCGCCGTTCGCTCGAACGGGCCGTACCGCATCACCTCGTACGAGCCTGGCGAGAGGCTGGTCATGGGTCGCAACCCGGCCTGGCGACCGGAGAGCGACCCGATCCGCAACGCCTATGTGGACGGCATCTCGGTGCGCATGGCCAAGGTGGACGACGAGGTCGTGCGCCAGGCGGTGGAACGCGGTGAGGCCGACCTGTCCTGGGGGGCCGCGGTGGGGAGCAAGGACGGGCCGGCCCCGGACGCCGGGCGGCGCCTGGGGTATGCCCTCAACCCGTACCTGGTCTTCAACCTGCGCAGCCCCAACGCTGGTGGCGCGATGCGCAACCTGACCGTACGGCGGGCGATCGCGTACGCCGTCAACAAGGCGCGGCTGGTCAAGTTCTTCGACGACATGGACATCGGCACGGTTACCGTCCCCGCGCACACGGCCATCCCGCCGGGAAATTTCGGGTACCGCGAGTACGACCGGTACCCGACGCCGGGCGACGGCGGCGATCCGGCCCGGTGCCGGGCCATGCTGGCGGACGCCGGTTACCCGCACGGGCTCACGCTGATCATGCTGTACCGGAAGGACGCGGTGCACGCCGAGGTGGCCGCCGCGATCGCCGCGGACCTCGGCGAGGGCGGGATCGACGTGCGGCTGAGGCTGGTCGATCAGACCGACGAGTACTACCGGATACTGCAGGACCCGCGGCGGGCCGCGGCGGGGGAGTGGGACCTCACGCCGGCGGCGTGGACCCCGGACTGGTTCGGCAACAACGGTCGGGCGAGCGTACAGCCGATGTTCCAGTCCAATGTGGCCGCGGGTACGGCCAACTACGGCGGATACTGCAACCCCGAGGTCGACCGGCTCATCGCGGCGGCGCTCGCCGAGCCAGACCTGGGCCGCGCCGAGGCGCTGTGGCACGAGGTTGACCGGCGGGTGCTCGAGGACGCGGCGATCGTACCGATCCTCGCCTGTGAACCGACGATCCGGCACGTGACCAGCGCCCGGGTACGCAACGCCATCCCGCTGCCGCAGGTCGACCGCTGGTACGACGCCGGAAACATCTGGTTGGATAGATCAAGTCTTGACTGATATAAGCACGGGCTGTAGCTTCACCGTGAGCTTGCGGCACGCACCGCCCCCGCCAACGCGATAGGAGTGCGCGCATGACCTCAAACCCGACCCTCGCCATCTCCGCGTCGGGCCTCGTGAAAAGCTTCGGGTCAACGCGGGCGGTTGACGGTCTCGACCTGGCGGTGGAGGCCGGTACGGTGTACAGCATCGTCGGCCCCAACGGCGCCGGGAAGACCACCACTATCCGGATGCTGGCGACGCTGCTGCGGCCGGACGCGGGTAGTGTGACCGTGTTGGGCCACGACACGGTGCGCGAGGCCGCGGCGGTGCGCGAGCGGATCAGCCTCACCGGTCAGGCGTCCTCTGTGGACGAGGATCTGACCGGGCTGCAGAACCTGATCCTCGCCGCTCGGCTGCTCGGTTTTCCACCCGCCGCGGCCACCGAGCGGGCCGGGGTACTCATCGAGGCGTTCGGCCTGAAGGAGATCGGCAACCGGCTGGTCAAGACGTACTCCACCGGCGAGCGTCGCCGGGTGGACATCGCGGCCAGCCTCATCGTCCGGCCGGACCTGTTGTTCCTGGACGAGCCCACGACCGGGCTGGACCCGCGCAGCCGCAGCGACGTCTGGGCGATGATCCGGGCCTTGGTGGTCGAGGGCACGACCGTGCTGCTGACCACGCAGTACATGGACGAGGCGGACCGGCTCTCGCACCGAATCGGCGTCATCGATCACGGTCGGATGATCGCCGAGGGGACCCCCGCCGAGCTGAAGTCGCGGATCGGATCGGGTCTGTTGCACGTCAGCGTGCGGGTGCCCGCGCAGCGCGGCGCGGCCGGGCAGCTGCTGGCCGAGGTCCTCGGCGCGCCGGTGACGCCGGATCCGGACCCGACGCGGATATCGGTGCCCGTGGCGGACGCCGGGCGAGCGGCCGACGCGCTGGCCGCCCTGGCCCGGTCCGGGATCGAGGTCGACGACTTCGGGCTCGGCCAGCCGAGCCTGGACGAGGTGTACCTGAAGTTGACCGGGCACGAGACTCCCCGGCCCGGTGTGGCGCAGGAGGAGGGGGTTCGGGCATGACCGCGCCGACCGTCAGCGCACCGGTGCCGGTGTCCGAGGACGTGGTCCGGGCGGCCGTGTCGGTCGCGCAGCGCCCGGCGAAGGCCAGCCCGGCGTTCGCCTCCCGGACGTTCGCCTGGCGGAGCCTGGTGAAGATCAAGTACGTGCAGGACCAGCTCGGCAACACCGTGGTCTTCCCGATCATCCTGACCGTGGTCTTCACCTTCCTGCTCGGCGGTGCGATCGCGGGCTCACCGCGCGAGTACATCCAGTATTTCCTGCCCGGCGTTATCGTCGTGGCGGTCGTCTCCACCAGCATGACCACCGCGCTGACGCTCAACCGGGACATCGCGACCGGGGTCTTCGACCGTATCCGGACCCTGCCGATCTGGCAGCCCTCGGTGCTGGTCGGCGCGATGATCGGGGATGTGGGCCGGTACGCCCTGGCCTCCGTGGCGCCACTGCTGTTCGGCCTGGCGCTGGGGTTCCGGCCCGACGGCGTGGTCGGCGTGCTCCTCGCGCTGCTGTACCTGCAACTGTTCACGTTCTGCCTGACCTGGCTGTGGATGGTGCTCGCGGTGTCCATCCGGGACGCCACCGCCGCGCAGGGCGTGGTCTACCTGCTGCAATTTCTGCTCATCTTCGCCAGCAACGTGATGGCGCCGCTGCATACCATGCCCGGCTGGCTGGAGGCGGTCGTCAAGGTGAACCCGGTCACGCAGACCGCGACCGTCGTACGAGGACTCATGCACGACACGCTGACCGCCGGGCAGCTGGGCTCCGGTCTCATCGCGTGCGCCGCGCTGCTCGTGCTGTTCGTGCCACCCAGCGTCTACCTCTACAACCGCAAGCACGGCTAGCAACCCCCGTACGCTGGCCGCGCGGGAGGCCCCGGGATCACTGCGGCGATCCCGGGGCCGTCTCGTGGCGCCCGATCGCGCGCCGTGGCCCCGGCGATGACCTGGCCGACCGGGAGTATCAGCACATGCGCGACGTCGGGATCGCCGTGTGGTTGGCGAGACGGTGCGGTCAGCCGACGACGAGGAGCGGCCGAATGCCGCGTGCGGAGAGGGGCGCCGCGGGAAGTGGGCGGCCGAGCGCCGCGGAGGGATGGCAGTGTCGCGGGAGGACGGGCGGCCGAGTGCCGCGTCGGGATGGCGCCGCGGGAAGTAGGCGGCCGGGTGCCGTGTGGGGATGGCGGCCGAGCGCCGCATGGGGAGGACGCCGGGTGCCGCAGGGGGAGGGCCGCTGAGTGCCGCGCGCGTTCCTGGGCAGCCATGTCATCTGGGGAGCCGGCGCGAACTAGGCCGCGTCGGGAGGTGCTCCAGACCCAGCAGGATCCCGCCGTCCTCATCGGACAAAACGCTCGGGCTCAATGAACCACCGGTCGCCCCGTTCGGGCCGGTGCCGGCGAACCGCTCCTTGCTGGAACAAATGGGCGCGGCGCTATCGCAGTAACGCGCTGCGGGCGGCGCCTGCGGGGATACCCCGCCTGCCGACCGCCCGCCTGGTACCGGTGAAGCTCGCGCTAGGCATCCTTGATCTTTTCCTGGTACGTGGCCAGGATGATGGGCCAGCCCTTGTCCATCCCGTTGCGGACGCGCTTGGCGTGCTTGGTGCCCATCTGGTCGAACTTCGTGTGCTCCACCTCGACCCGGGTGCGGCGCGAGCCCTCGGAGACGAAGCGCACCTCGAACTCGCTGTGGTTATCCGGGTCGATACGGCCGAACCCGTTGAGCCGCCAGGCGACCACGATGCGCTTGGGCGCCTCGATGGTGAGGATTTGGCCGAAGGCGTGCTCGTTGCCCTCGTCGTCGAGTTCGTAGATGCGTCCGCCCTCCTTGGGCTCGATGCCGAGCGGCGAGCCGACCTTGACGGTCCGGAAGTTCGGCGGCCACCACGACGGGTACTCCTCGAGGAAGTATTTAAATGCCCGTTCCCGGCCGACGTTCACCGTCGTGCTGTGCCGCACGTACGGGTCGTAGTTCGGCGGCTTGGGCTTGCGCGCGGCCGCCGTCTTGGCCGGCGCGGAATCCTGCTGTGGCATGAGGTCCTCACTTTCGTCGGCCTTACATAAGCCATAACGAACTTAAGCTATAAGTTATCGCTAACGCCGTCAACCGGGCCGAAACTAGTCGCCCCAGCGGAAGTACGACGGCGCCGGCCGGCCCGGGAACAGCCGGAGTTTGCCGTGGTCCAGGCCGAGCAGTTCCCGCATGGCGATGTTCTCACCCGGCCACTTTGGATTGTCGATCTCGTCGAAGGCCAGCACGCTGCCCTTGGTCAGGTAGGGCCGGATGGCGTCCAGGACGACCCGGGTCGGCTCGTACAGGTCGAGGTCGAAGAACGCGAGCGCGATGACGGTGTGCGGGTTCTCCGCCAGGTACCGGGGCACCGTCTCCCGCACGTCGCCGACGACGATGACCGAACGCTGGGTGACGTGCCCGAAGGGATCGCCCACTTCGTGCGCCGCCAACACCTCGCGCAGGTAGGACGGGTAGTCGTCGGGTACTGCGAAGCGGCCCCGGTACGCGGTCGGGCCCACCCGGTCGACATCGGCTACGTCCGGGAAGCCGGTGAACGTGTCGAAGCCGACGATGCGCCGCAACGGGTTGTACGGCTCGTACACTCCGCGCAGCGCGGCGAACGAGCCGAGGTGACGGCCGTAGCGGACGCCAAACTCCATGATGACGCCCGGCACGTCGAGGATCATGCGGTACAGGGCGTCCATCGACAGCAGGTCCATCATCTGGTGGCGCCGCTGGAACAGCGGCAGGTTGTTGATGAGCTCCTCGGGCGGGATGGGCGTGCTCGCCAGCAGCTTGGCGAGGCGCTGGCTGGACTCCGTCTCCTGCTGGGAATCGTGGACGAACGCCCGCAGATCCCTCTCGCTGCTGGTCATGAAACCTCCGCGAGTCTCGTTCCAGGCTAACTTTTTAAAGCGTAGCGGCGCACCCATCGGCCTTGCAAGGCTGTGGCTCGACCGTCACTATATACATGTAAAGTTATTGGTCAGCCGTCCTGCTCGAAAGGTGCGTGATCCCAGTGCGTGTGCTGTTCGCCAGCCTCGGTACTCACGGGCACACCTATCCGCTATTCCCGTTGGCCATGGCCGCCCGCGAGGCGGGCCACGAGATCACCTTCGCCACCGGTGCGTCATTTCGGTCCACACTGGAGGCACTTGGCTTCGAACCGGTCGCCACCGGCATCCCGGTCTACGACGCGTTCGCCATCGCGCTGCGCCAACGCTTCAACACCGACAGCCCGGAGGGCCTGACTCCGGAACAGCTCAGCGAGCTGCCCCAGTTCGTGTTCGGCTCCATCATCCCCGGACGCGTCGCCGAGGAGCTGCGCCCGGTCATCGAGCGAGTACGGCCGGACCTTGTGGTGCAGGAGGTCAGCAACTACGGCGCCGGCATCGCCGCCGGCCTGGCCGGGATACCGGCGGTGTGCCACGGCGTGGGCCGCGACACCCCGGACGAGCTGACCCTCTCCATCGAGGCCCAGGTACGTGACCTGGCCGCCCGGATGGGCTGCGCGCTGCCGCCCGGCCGCGTCGACGGCTTCGGCAACCCGTTCATCGACATCTACCCGCCCTCGTTGCAGCTGCCCGAGTTCCGGGCCAAGGCCAACCGCATCGAGCTGCGCCCGGTGCCGTTCACCGAGGGCGGCGAGGTGCCAGCGTGGGTGACCGGACGCAACAGTGGGCGCCCGCTGGTGTACCTGACCCTGGGCACCTCCAGCGGCGGCACGGTCGAGGTGCTGCGCCACGCGATCGACGGCCTGGCGCCGCTGGACGTCGACGTCCTTGTCGCCACCGGGCCGTCGCTGGACGTGACGCAGCTCGGCGAGGTGCCGGCGAACGTCCACATCGAAACGTGGGTACCGCAGGCGCGGATCCTGCCCCTGGTCGACCTGGTGGTCCACCACGGCGGCAGCGGCACCACGATCGGCGCGCTCGCCGCGGGCGTGCCGCAGCTGTCCTTCCCGTGGGCGGGCGACTCGTTCGCCAATTCCGAGGCGGTCCTCGCGTCCGGTGCGGGGGACCGGCTGCTGCCGGACGAGGTGCGTGCCGAGGCAGTGACAGAGAAGGCGCGGCGGCTGCTGGCCGATGGCGGGTACCGCGAGGCCGCCGGCGCGGTGGCCAAGGAGATCGCCGCTATGCCGGAGCCCGCCGAGGTGGCCGCCCGCCTGCCCGGGCTGGCTGGCTGAGCCCGATCCGGCCGGGTCGCGCTATGCGCGCAAGCGGCGGGGTTTGGTGCCCGACCGGCGCGCGGGGCGCGATTCGGCCGGATCGGCCCCGCCCCTGGCCTGGCGGCGCCCCCGCGCCAGTTCGGTCTCGAGCGCGTCGAGCCGCTGGTTCCAAAAGTGACGGTAACGCTCCAGCCAGCGGTCGACCTCGCGGAGGGGCGTCGGATCGACCGCGTACAGCCGGCGCGTCCCCTCGGCGCGGACCGTGGTGAAGCCGTTTTCCCGGAGCACACGCAGATGTTGCGAGACACCCGGCTGGGTGATCCCGAACTCCTTCTGGACGACGGCGCCGATCGCGCCGGCCGGCATCTCGCCGTCGGCGAGCAGCTCGAGGATGCGCCGCCGGACCGGATCACCGAGGACGTCGAACGCGTGCACCTGTCCATTATTAACCTTTCGTTTATATAAGTCAAGCCGATTCTGGAGGCCGGAGTGTTCGGACCGGAGCACGCCGCCGTGTACGAGGCCACGTACCGCGGCCGGGGCAAGGACTGGGAAGGGGAGGCGGCCGACGTCGTACGCATCGTTCGCGAGCTGCGGCCGGGTGCGCTGTCGCTGCTGGACGTCGCCTGCGGCACGGGTGCCCACCTGGAGACGTTCCACACCGCGTTCGCTCACGTGGAGGGAGTCGAGGTGGCGCAGGCGATGCGCGAGCGGGCTCGCCGGCGTTTGCCCGGGGTGCCCATTCACGACGGCGACATGCGTCACCTCTCCCTCGGCCGCACCTTCGACGCGGTCACGTGCCTGTTCACCGCCATCAACTTCCTGCCGACCGTCGAGGACATGCGGACGGCGGTGGCCGCCATGGCAGGGCACCTGGTGCCCGGTGGCGTCCTCGTCATCGAGCCCTGGTGGTTCCCTGAGACGTTCCTCGACGGCTACGTCGGAGGCGATCTCCTGCGTGACGATGGCCGTGTGGTGGCGCGGGTTTCCCGCTCGGTCCGGCAGGGCAACGCGACCCGGATGGAGGAGCGCTGGGTGGTCGCCGACGCGTCCGGCTTCCGCACCTTCGACGAGGTCGGTTTCCTGGCGCTGTTCGCACGGGAGGACTATCTGGCCGCGTACCAGGATGCCGGCTGCACCGTGGAGTACCGGCCGGGGTGGCTGACCGGGCGCGGCCTGTTCGTGGGCGTCAAGCGGGACTGAGCCGGTCCTCGGTCGCGGGCTGGGACAGGCGCGGCGACTGGTTGTGCCTGGCCCACTGGACCGTGCGCCGCAGCCCATCCTCCAACGTGGTCGTCGCGCGCCACCCCAGCAGCGCCGCCGCCTTGGCCACGTCGGGGACCCGGCGCGGGATGTCCTGGTACCGGGGGCCGAGGGCGACCGCCGTGTCCACCGGTTCCGGCGAGCCGTCCCGACCCGACAGCCGGGTGGCCAGCCGGATCGCCTCGGCCACCGTGGTCTCCCGGTCGCTGCCGATGTTGAAGCACTCGCCTATCGCGGCGGGGCTGTCGGCGGCGAGCAGGGTCGCGTCGGCCGCGTCCTCGACGTACGTGAAGCACCGCGTCTGCCCACCGCCGTCGTAGACCAGTGGCGCCAGCCCGCGCAGCAGCCGGGAAATGGTTCTGCTCAACACGTAGGCAGGGCGCTGGCGCGGGCCGTACAGGTTGAAGTACCGCACGATGGTGACCGGCACGCCCACCTGCCGGTAGTACCCGAACGCCAGGTGCTCGGCCAGCGCCTTGCTGGTCGAGTACGACCACCGGTCCGCGGCGGTGCTGCCGAGCACCCGGTCCGAATCCTCCGTCCATGGCGTGGCGGGGTTGCGCCCGTACACCTCACTGGTACTGGAGATCAGCACACGGGCTCCGGCGGAGGCGGCCGCCCGCAACACGTTGCGGGTGCCGTCCACATTGACCTCGATGACGTCCAGCGGCCGGTCGAGGTAGCGATCCACGCCGACCACGGCGGCCAGATGGTAGACGGTGTCCACACCGGAGGTGATGGTCGCCGAGACGGCTGCGGCGTCCCGCACGTCGCCGGGCACGTGGCGGATCGCGGAAGGGTCGCAGTCCAGGTCCGGCGGTGGCGGAGCGGGGTCGAACACCACGACCGTGTCACCCCGGCGGACCAGCCGTTCCACCACGTGGCTGCCGACGAAGCCGAAGCCACCGGTGACGACCACCGTGGACACCGCTCACCTCCCGATTCCGCGGTAGGAGTAGCCGAGCGCGCGCAGCTGGTCGATCCGTTCCGGACGGTAGTACGCCCGCCCGTCGAAGACGAGGCAGGGCATGGCGACCGCGTCCCGCAGCGCGGCGAAATCAAGCTCCCGGAACCGCCGGTGCGCGGCGAGCACCGCCACGCAATCGACCCCGTCGACCGCCTCGGCGAGCGAACCCGCCGGTGGCTCGCCGAAGCACGCCCGTACCTGCTGCGGATCGGCCAGGTGGTCGTAGAGGCGGACCTGCATCCCGTACGCGCGCAGGGCGTCGACCACGCCGCGTACCGGCGTGCGGCGCAGGTCGCCGGTGTCGTTCTTGAAGGCGACGCCGAGCACCGCGACGCGGGCGGACGCCGGGTCACGGCCGAGCTTGACCAGTTCGTCGTAGATGACACCGGCCGCGTACGCGGGCATGTCGTCGTTCGTCCGGCGGGCGGTGGCGACCGTCTTCAGCTCCACACCCCGGTCCCGGGCGTCGTGCCAGGCGATCCACGGGTCCTTGGTCAGGCACGGGCCGCCCACGCCGATGCTCGGCAGCAGAATGTTGACCCGGCTGTCGCCCTTGGGCAGCGAGTTGGCGCTGGCGATGACATCCAGCACGTCCACGCCGAACGCCGAACAGTAGCGGGCCAGCTCGTTGGCGATGGCCACGTTGGCGTCGATCCACCAGTTGGTGGCCAGCTTGACGATCTCGGCCGCCTCCGGCGTGGGCATGGGGATGGCCCGCACACCCAGCGCCGCGGTCCAGAACCGGGCCGCGGCGGCGGCGCTGTCCGGACCGCAGCCGCCCACCACCACCGGCAGCTGCCGCACCTGTGCCAGCGCCCCGCCCTCGGCGAGCCGTTCCGGGCAGAAGGCCAGCCCGAAGTCAACCTCGTGCACGAGCCCACCGGACTCCAGCAGCGGCGCCACCAGCGTGCGGGTCGTGCCGGGCGGGACCGTGCTTTTCAGGATGACCAGCTGGCCGGCGCGCAGGAGCCCGCCCAGCCGCTGACAGGCATCGGTGAGCTGGCTTGTCTGCAGTGCGCCGTGCTCGTCCACCGGAGTGTCCACTGTGATGATTACTACGTCGGCGTCGCGGACGGCGCGGTAGGAGGTGGTGGCCCGCAGCAAAGGGGATCCGGCCAGCCGCACCACCGCGTCGGCGAGCCCTGGCTCGGGTATCCGGCACCGCCCGGCGCGCAGCGCCTCGATGGTGGCCTTGTCACGGTCGATGGCGACCACGGATATCCCGCGCTCGGCCAGCGCGACGCCCAGGCAGGACCCGACGTAGCCGAATCCGATGATCGCGACCCGCAGGCCGGTGGTGGACTCCAGGGAGCCGGGAAGGAATCGCATGACGGGTCTGCACCGCCCTCCGTGGCGCCGTCGCCGCTGTCGTCGGCGGATCGGACGTGGGCCGAGGCTACCAGTGGCGGTATAGGAAACTCAAGCAATGCCGACGCGCGCGGGTACCGGGCGGCGCGGTGCGGCGGCCGCCGTTCGGTGTCGCCGGGCGCTCGCCGCGTCGGTCAGCAGGTACAGCGGCGCGGCGCTCAGCCCGGGCGGGTCGGTCGGCCGGGGTGGCCGGGCGTGGATCTCGACGTGCTGCGTGGGCCCCTCGGCGCCGGGCAGCAGCACCCGGGCGGCACCGGTCAGGTAGGTGCCCGACCGGTCGTCGATGAGCGCCTCGGTGAGGGTGGCGCCCGGGCTGACCACCTGCACCCGTGCTTCGTAGTTGCCCGGCCGGAGGGAGAACGGCAGCGACCGGCCGCCGACCGCGACCGGCCACTGGCCGGGGTCGATGGCGACGGCCAGCGGGCGGAGCACCACTACGGTCAGATGCTCCGGCCCGGCCTCTGGCACGGTGACCATCAGCGACCGGCGTACTCCGGCGGGCGCCGGGCCGGCCGACGCGATCGCCGGGGCGCCGGCCAGGCTGCCGGCGAGCAGTCCGGCCAGTCGCCGGGCCAGCCGCCGGAAGCGGGCCGGCGACGCGCCGACCAGCCGGGTGAACTGGGTGGTGAACGTGCCCGGACTGGTGTATCCGACCAGCGCGCTGACCGCCGTCACGGTCAGCCGCGAGTGCAGCAGCAGGCGCCGCGCCTCCGCCATGCGCATCGCGGCGAGGAACCGCGCGGGCGTCATCGTGGTCAGGTCGCGGAACAGCCGGTGGAAGTGAAACGGACTGAACGACACCAACCGGGCAAGATCGGCTAAGTGGAGCGGATCAGAGAGACAAGCCCTCATCTGTTCGATGGCCCGGTAGACCGCAACTTGATGATCGGTGGCGGGCTGCTGTCGCTGGGACCGGTGCGGCGTCATCACGTCATCCCCCCTGTGCCATGTGCCGTGCGGGTGCGCCCAGTGCAGTTTGATAACGGCGACTTGACGGATTCTTGAGGCCGCTATCTGAGACCCGCCGAACCTATCCGGCCATTGTGGATAGAGCGCGGGGAGACCGGCGTCGATCCCGCAAGCTCGAAGAACAACGTGGGTCTTGCGCCAGCAAACATGGTCGGGGTAGGCGCAGCGGGGTCAGCTGGCAGAGGAGGGTCGATGTCCGATGTCTGGCGAGCGCTTCGCCGGTGGATGCTCACCCCGGATACCCGGGAGACCACGTTGGCCCGGCGCGGCTTTCCGGTCAAGGACGAGGCCAGCCGGCAGGTGCTGGAAACCGTGGGCGCGCGGTTCCTGACCGGCTTCGGCTACGCCGCGCAGGCGCGTACGCCGACCGAGGCGGCGGACCGGCTGGAAACGGTACCGTGGCAGTGGCGCGGTTTCGCGTACGAGGGCGCCGCCATGGCACTGGCCATCATGGACGGTCTACCGCTCGGCGGCGGCGGTCGGGTGGCCGCGTTCCTCGCCGGCCGGGCGGACCGGCACACCTACATGGTTCACGTCGGGGCCGGCTGGGCGATGGCACGGCTGCCCCGGTGGCGGTGGCACGCCGTCATCCCGGCCGACCCGCTCCTGCGCTGGCTCGCGCTCGACGGATACGGCTTCCACCAGGCGTACTTCCACACCGACCGGTACGTGCGCAGGCAGCACCCGATCCCGGTGCGGTGGCCGGACGACCCGTCTGGCGTGCACGCCGCGCGCGTGGTCGACCAGGGCATCGGGCGGGCGCTGTGGTTCGTGACCGGCACCGACGTCGACCTGCTGGCCCGGACCATCAACGCGTTCGCCCCCGGGCGCCGCGGCGACCTCTACTGCGGCGCGGCGCTCGCCGCCACGTACGCCGGCGGCGCGAGCGAGGACGAACTGTCCGCGCTGCGGCGGTACGGGAGCCAGCATGCGCCGGTGATGGCGCAGGGGAGCGCGTTCGCCGCCAAGGCGAGGGTGCGGGCCGGGCTGGTCACGCCGCACACCGGCGTGGCCACCTCGGTCTTCTGCGGCATGAACCCGCACGAGGCGGCGGCGGTCACCGACGCCGTGCTCGCATCCGAGGGCCTGCTCCGTCGCGAGGTCGGCGCGGGCGGTCCCGACCCGTCCGTACCGCCCCGGACCAGGACCGCGGACCTGCCGGGGGGCACCCCGCTGCCCGCGTACCAGTTGTGGCGCCAGCGCATCGCGGACCAGATGGTCTCCCTGGGGAGGTGCTGACCCATGGCCCAGATTGCCCTGCGGATCCGGCGACACGCGGCGGCCGTCGTCGCCCTCGTGCTGCTCGCCGCCGTGTTCGTCGCGGTCCGGCTGCCGGAGGCCTCGCCGTCCGAGCGGCGCGAGATGGCCCGGCCGTACCGGTTCGTCCCGTTGTCGATCGCCCTGCCGGCCGGCCACCGGCAGCAGAGCATCCGGCGGGTGAACCGCGACTACGAGCACCTGCGTGCCTGGATCTCCTCGGTCGGCGCGGGCATCGCCATGAACGACCTGGACGGCGACGGCCTCGACAACGACCTGTGCGTCACCGACCCGCGCACCGACCAGGTCGTGATCACCCCGGCCCCGGTCGCCGGTGCCGACCGGTACCCGCCCTTCGCGCTGGACCCGAGCCCGCTGCCGATGAATCCGCACATCGCGCCGATGGGCTGCCTGCCCGGCGACTTCAACGAGGACGGCCGGATCGATCTGCTGGTCTACTGGTGGGGCCGGACGCCGGTGATCTTCCTGGCCCGCGCCGGCGGCGTCGGGCTGGCCAACGCCGCGTACCGGCCGGTCGAGCTGGTGCCGACCGACGCGAGCGGCGGGTACTACCGCGGACCGCAGTGGAACACGAACGCCGCGAGCGTCGCGGACTTCGACGGCGACGGTCACAGCGACATCTACATAGGCAACTACTTCCCCGACGGGCCGGTCCTCGACGACCAGGTCAGCGGCGGCGTGGCGATGAACCGCTCGATGTCCTGGGCGTTCAACGGCGGAACCGACCACATCTTCCGCTGGACCGGCGGCACCGCCGGCACCGAGCCGGCCGTCTCCTACGCCGAGGTGCCGGACGTCCTCCCCAACGACGTCTCGCGCGGCTGGGCCCTCGCCTCCGGCGCCAACGACCTGGACGGCGACCTGCTGCCCGAGCTGTACCTCGCGCACGACTTCGGCCCGGATCGGCTGCTGCACAACCGGTCCGAGCCGGGGCAGATCCGGTTCGAGGTGGTCGAGGCGGAGGGCAGCTCCGCGCTGGTGCCCAAGTCGAAGCGGCTCGGGCACGACTCGTTCAAGGGCATGGGCGTGGACTTCGGCGACGTCGACGCGGACGGGCTCTACGACATGGTGGTCAGCAACATCACCACCAGCTTCGGCCTTCAGGAGAGCAACTTCACGTTCGTCAGCGACGCGGCCGACGCCGCCGACCTGCACCGCCGCCTGCTGGCCGGCGAGGCACCCTGGGTCGACCGCAGCGCACCGCTCGGGCTGGCCTGGAGCGGGTGGAGCTGGGACCTGAAGTTCGGAGACTTCCTCAACACCGGCGACCCGGAGCTGGTGCAGACCGCCGGGTTCGTCAAGGGTGAGGTGAACCGGTGGGCCCAGCTGCAGGAGGTGGCCACCGCCAACGACGACCTGCTCGCGCACCCGTCGTGGTGGCTGAACGTGCGCCAGGGCGACGACATCGCCGGCGGCCAGCACCTGGCGTTCCACGTCAGGGGCCCGGACGGGCGGTACGAGGACATCAGCCAGGAGCTGGGCCTGGCCGTACCCGTGCCCACCCGCGGCATCGCCACCGGCGACGCCGACGGCGACGGCCGGCTCGACTTCGCCGTGGCCCGGCAGTGGGACGCCCCCGTCTTCTACCGCAACGAGAGCCCGTCGGTCGGCGCGTACCTGGCGCTGCGGCTGACCGATCCCGCCGGCTCCCCGGCCGTCGGCGCCCAGGTCCGGGTGACCACGCCCGGCGGCCGCACCGTGCTGGGCTGGGTCGACGGGGGCAGCGGGCACTCCGGCAAGCGCGGCTTCGAGGTGTTCGCCGGACTCGGCGCCGAGCGCGCGCCGGTGACCGTGCACCTGTCCTGGCGCGACCGCGCCGGCGTGGTGCGCGAGCAGGATCTGTCGCTCGCACCCGGGCGGCACCTGGTCCAACTCGGATCGCAGGCCCAGGAGGTCACGCCATGAGTGCCAGCAGCACCGGACACCGCACGCCCCAACCACGCCCGCGCGATCCGCGCATCGTGGCGCTGCGCCGGTTCGTCATCTCCATCTCGGTCCTCAACATCGCCGGCTACACCGTGCTCGGCTTCGAGCAGGCGTGGGCCTGGCCGCTGCTCGCGCTCGCCACCGGGTACGGCACCGAGCTGTTGCTGGAGGTCGTCGGCGCGCGGGCCGAGCGGCGGCCGGAGCGCTTCCGCGGCGGCGGTGTGCGGGGCTTCATCGAGTTCCTGTACCCGGCGCACATCACCGCGCTCGCGGTGAACATGCTGCTCTACGTCAACGACCAGGTGTTCGTGATGCTGTTCGGGGTGATCGCCGCGATCAGCGGCAAGTGGTTGCTGCGGGCGCCGGTCAACGGCCGGATGCGGCACTACATGAACCCGTCCAACCTGGGCATCGTGGTGGTCCTGCTGCTGTTCCCGTGGGTGTCGGTGGCGCCGCCGTATCAGTTCACCGAGTACCTGACCGGACCCGCGGACTGGGTGGTGCCCCTGATCATCGTGGTCCTGGGCACGATGCTCAACGCCAAGCTGACCCGGCGGATGTGGCTGATCGGCGCCTGGCTGGTCGGCTTTGCCCTGCAGGCGGTCGTGCGCGGGCTGATCCTGGACACGTCGATCCCCTCCGCGCTGGCGACCATGACCGGGGTGGCCTTCGTCCTCTTCACGAATTACATGATCACCGATCCCGGAACCAGCCCGTCGAGCCCGCTCTCGCAGGTCGCGTTCGGCGGCGGCGTGGCGCTGGCGTACGGCGTGCTCACCGGCGCCTCGATCGTGTACGGCCTGTTCTTCGCCACCACGATCGTCTGCCTGGTCCGGGGCGGCTTCCTCTGGGCCCTGCACATCACCCGCGTGGCGCAGGCCCGGCGCGAGGCATCGGTCGAACAGGCGGTGCCGGTGTCCCTTCCGGTGCCTCGCGAGACGGTGCGGGCGTGACTCGGATCGCCGTCGTCGGGCTGGCCTGCCGGTTCCCCGACGCCGCCTCGCCCGGCGAGCTGTGGGAGAACGTCCTGGCCGGACGGCGGGCGTTCCGCCGGCTGCCGGACGAGCGGGTCCGCCTCGCCGACTACTACTCGCCGAACGCCGCCACGCCCGACCACTTCGACACCACCATGGCGGCGGTCATCGAGGGGTACCAGTTCGACCGGGTCCGGTTCATGGTGGCCGGCAGTACGTACCGGTCGACCGACCTGACCCACTGGCTCGCGCTCGACGTCGCCGACCAGGCGCTCGCCGACGCGGGCTTCCCCGGCGGCGAGGGCCTGCCCCGGGAGCGTACCGCCGCGATCGTCGGCAACACCCTGACCGGGGACACCACCCGCGCCCACCTGATGCGGCTGCGCTGGCCGTACGTGCGCCGGGTGGTGGCGGACCGGCTGCGGGCGAAGGGCTGGGGCGGCGGGGAGCTGGCCGGATTCCTCGCCGAGCTGGAGGACGCGTACAAGAGCCCGTTCCCGGCCACGAACGAGGACAGCCTCGCCGGCAGCCTCTCCAACACGATCGCCGGGCGCGTCTGCAACCACTTCGACCTCGGCGGCGGGGGGTACACGGTGGACGGCGCATGCGCGTCGTCGCTGCTGTCCGTGGTGACCGCCTGCACCAGCCTGGCCACCGGCGAGGTCGACGTCGCGCTCGCCGGCGGCGTGGACCTGTCCCTCGATCCGTTCGAGCTGGTCGGCTTCGCCAAGGCCGGCGCCCTGGCCACCCGCGAGATGCTGGTCTACGACCGCGGCGCCAACGGCTTCTGGCCCGGCGAGGGTTGCGGCATGGTGGTGCTCATGCGCGAGGCGGACGCCCGCGCGCAGGGGCGGCGCGTCTACGCCACGCTGGCCGGGTGGGGCGTCTCCTCTGACGGCCGCGGCGGCATCACCCGCCCGGAGGCGAGCGGCTACCGGCTGGCCCTGCGCCGGGCGTACCGGAAGGCCGGCTTCGGCCCGGACACGGTACCCCTGTTCGAGGGCCACGGGACCGGCACCGCGGTGGGCGACGCCATCGAGCTGGGCGCCCTGACCGCCGCCCGCCGCGCCGCCGATCCGGACGCGCCGCCGGCCGCGGTCGGCTCGATCAAGGCGATGATCGGCCACACCAAGGCGGCCGCCGGCGTCGCCGGCCTGATCAAGGCCACGCTGGCAGTCCACCATCAGGTGATTCCACCCACGGTCGGCTGCGACGAGCCGCACCCCGAGCTGTGCGGCGACCGGCCGGCGCTGCGCGTGGTCCGCGGCGCCGAGCCGTGGCCGTCCGGCGCCGCGCCCCGGGCCGGTGTGACCGCCATGGGCTTCGGCGGGGTGAACAGCCACGTGGTACTGGACGGGCCGGGTACCCGGCGGCGCGGGACACTCGACCGGCGGACCCGTACGCTCGCGTCGTCGCTACAGGACCGGGAACTGCTGCTGGTGGACGCGGCGACCGCCGCCGGCCTGCGGGCCCGGCTGGCGTGGCTGGCCGGAATCGTGCCCCGGCTGTCCATCGCCGAGCTGACCGACCTGGCCGTGCGGCTGCACCGTGAGCAGCAAGGCCGGGCGTACCGTGCGGCGGTCGTGGCGCGGCTGCCCCAGCAGGCCGCCGACGCGATCGGCCACCTGATCGACACGCTCGACCACGACCGGACCGGCGTGGTGAACGTCGCCCGCGGCGCGTTCGCCGGCGAGGTGACCCGCCCCGGCCGCCTCGGCCTGCTCTTCCCCGGCCAGGGTGCGGGACGCGGCCTCGGCGGCGGTGCGCTGGCTCGCCGGTTCGCCGAGGCGCGCGAGGCGTACGCCGCGGCCGACCTGCCCGCGGGCGCGGACGCCTCGGGGACCGCGGTAGCCCAGCCGCGGATCGTCGCCGGGTCGCTGGCCGGGCTGGGTGTGCTCGCCGCGCTCGGCATCGAGGCCACGGCGGCGGTCGGGCACAGCCTCGGCGAGATCACCGCCCTGCACTGGGCCGGCGCGATGACCGGATCGATGCTGCTGAAGGTCGCCGCGGCGCGCGGCGCCATCATGGCGCAGCACAGTCCGGCGGGCGCGATGGCCGGCATCGGCGCCGGGCCGGAACAGACCACCAGCCTCATCGGCGCCGAACCCGTGGTGATCGCCGGCTACAACGGTCCACACCAGACGGTCGTGGCGGGCGAGGCCACCGCCGTGGACCGGGTCTGCCGTGCGGCCGGCGCGGCCGGGCTCGTCTGGCGCCGGCTGCCGGTCGGGCACGCGTTCCACTCGCCACTGATGGCGCCGGCGGCGGAGGCCTTCGGCGCATGGCTGGCCGGGCAGCGGTTCGACCCGATCGATGGTTCGGTCGTCTCGACGGTGACCGGCGGCGAACTGGGCGCCACCACGGACCTGCGCGAGCATCTGCGCCGCCAGGTCCTCGCGCCGGTGCGCTTCGCCCCGGCCGTGCACCAGGCGGCGGCCCAGGTCGATCTTCTGATGGAGGTGGGGCCAGGAGAGATCCTCACCCGGATGGCCCGGGAGCTGGTCTCGCCGGTGCCGGTGGTCGCGTTGGACACCGACGCCCAGTCGATCGGCAGCCTGCTGAGCGCGGTCGCGGCGGCGTACGTGCGCGGCGTCCCGGCCGACCTCCGCGCGCTCTTCGAGGACCGCCTGGTACGCCCGCTCGACCTGGACCGCCCGCCGGCGTTCTTCACCAGCCCGTGCGAAACCGCGCCGGCCGTGCCCGCCGAGCTGAGCGAGCCGGCCGTGCCCGCCGGTCTGGCCACGCCGGCCGGCGGTGCCGGCGGGCCCGCGGCGCGCGCGACCGAGGAGGGTACCGCGACCGCGCAGCCGCCCGCGCGTACCGCGATCGAGGTGCTGCGGACGCTGGTGGCCCAGCGCACCGAGCTGCCGGTCGAGCTGATCCGCGACGACAGCAGGCTGCTGGACGAGCTGCACATGAGCTCGATCACCGTGGGCGAGGTGGTCAACGAGGCGGCGCGGGCGCTGTCGGCGGGCGCGGTCGTCGCGCCCACCGCGTTCGCCACCGCGACCCTGCGCGAACTGGCGGACGCGATAGCGGAACTGGCCCGCGAGGGCGGGGACGGTCCGGCCGATCCGGTCGCCGGCGTCGGCGCGTGGGTGCGGGCGTACTCCGTCGCACGGGTACCGGTGCCGGTGCCGGCGCGGGTGCGCGACGAGCCCGACGGCACCTGGCGGGTGTACGCCGACCCCGGGCACCGGTTCGCCGAGCGGCTGCGGGCCGCGCTGTCGGCCGCCGGTGTCGGCGCTGGCGTCGTGATCTGCCTGCCCGAGGAGTGCCCCGAAAGCTCCCTCGAGCTGGCCCTGGCCGGGGTGCGCGACGCCGTGCGCCAGCCGCCGGGTGGCCGGCTGGTGGTCTGGCAGCGCGGCCGGGGCGCCGCCGGGCTGGCCAGGACGGCCCGGCTCGAAGGCTCCGACCTGCGTACCACCGTGGTGGACGCTCCGGTGACCGCGGCGGCCGTGGAGAAGGTGGTGGCCGAGGTCGCGGCGACCGAGACCTACCTGGAGGCGTGGTACGACGAGGCGGGCCGCCGGCACGTCCCGATGCTGCGACCGCTGCCGGTACCAGGTGGCCGCCCGCTTCCCCTCACCGCGGCCGACGTACTGCTGGTGACCGGCGGCGGCAAGGGGATCACGGCCGAGTGCGCCCTCATGCTCGCCACCGCCAGCGGTGCCCGGCTCGCGGTGCTGGGCCGGTCCGACCCGGCCGCCGACGCCGAGCTGGCCGCGAACCTGGCTCGGCTGCGCGCGGCCGTACCCGCGGTGCGGTACCACCAGGTGGACGTCACCGACGACGGCGCCGTCCGCGCCGTCGTGGCCGCGGTCGAGCGCGAGTGGGGCCCGGTGACGGCCGTTCTGCACGGGGCTGCCCACAACGTGCCGGCCAGCCTCGCCGCCGTTGACGCGCGAGGACTGCGGCGGACGTTCGCGCCGAAGGTGGGTGGGCTGCGCGCGGTGCTGGGCGCGGTCGATCCGAGCCGGCTGCGCCTGCTGGTGACGTTCGGCAGCATCATCGGCCGGGCCGGGCTGCGCGGCGAGGGCGAGTACGCCGCCGCCAACGACTGGCTGGCGGAGCTGACCGCCGAGGTGGCCCGGACCCACCCCACCTGCCGCGCGGTCTGTGTGGAGTGGTCGGTCTGGTCCGGGGTGGGCATGGCCGAGCGCCTCTCCGTGGTGGAGTCCCTGCGGCGAGCCGGGGTGACCCCCATCGGCACGGACGAGGGAGTGGCCGTGCTGCGCGCGCTGCTCACCGCGCCGCAGCTGCCCCCGGTGGTGGTCGTGGCGGGTCGCACCGGCGACCTGGAGACGCTGCGGTACGAACGCCGCGAGTTGCCGCTGCTGCGCTTCCTGGAGCGGCCGCTGGTGCACTACGACGGCGTGGAGATGGTCACCGAGGCGGTGCTGAGCGCCGCGACCGACCCGTACCTCGCCGACCACGAACTGGACGGCCTGCTGCTGTTCCCGGCGGTCCTCGGCATGGAGGCGATGGCGCAGGTGGCCACCGCCCTGGTCCGGCACCAGGGCGTGCCGGTGCTGCGGGACGTGCGCTTCGACCGGCCGATCGTGGTGCGGCCCGGCGGCACCACGACGATCCGCGTCGCCGCGCTGGTCACCGGCGAGGCGGCGATCGAGGTCGCCATCCGCAGCGACGAGACGGGTTTCGCTGTCGACCACTTCCGCGCCACGCTGTGCTTCTCTCCGGACGAGGCGCCCCGGGACGGCGACGTGCCGGCCTACGCGGCAAAGCTCGACCCGGTATCGGTCGACCCGGCCACCGAGCTGTACGGCGACACGCTGTTCCAGGGTGGGCGGTTCCGCCGCCTGGTGCGGTACCGGCACCTGGCGGCGCGGCGTGCCGAGGCGGTGGTGGCTACCGGCGACGCCGCGGAATGGTTCGGCGCGTTCCTGCCGCGGGACCTGGTACTGGGTGACCCGGGTGCCCGGGACGCGTTCATGCACGCCATCCAGGTCTGTGTGCCGGACGCGGTGCTGCTGCCGCTCGGCGTGGACCAGGTCAGCCCGGCCGGCCCGAAACTGGCCGCGACCGAGCAGGTCACCGTCACCGCCCGGGAGCGGGACTTCCGCGACGGCACCTACGTGTACGACGTCTGTGTGCGCGATGGCTCAGGCACCCTGATCGAGCACTGGGCGGGCCTGCGGCTGCGCGCGGTACGGCGGCGGGCGGAGGGCGACCCGTGGGTACCCGCGCTGCTCGGTCCGTACCTGCAGCGCCGGCTGGCCGGGATGTGGGGTCGCGACATCGGCGTCGCCGTGTCGCCGGAGTCCGGTCCGTCCAATAGGGATGCGGCTGGGTCCACCGGCGGTACGCCGGCGCTGTTCGCCCAGGCACTGTGCCGGCCGGTCACCGTGCGGTACCGCCCGGACGGTCGCCCGCAGGTCGACGGCGACCGTACCGTCTCGGCGGCGCACAGCCCTCGGGCGAGCGTGGCGGTGGCCGGCGACGGGGTACTCGCCTGCGACATCGAACCGGTCACCGCGCGGCCGGAGGCGGTGTGGCGCGACCTGCTCGGCGCCCACGCGGCCCTGGCCGACCTCATCGTAGGGGAGACCGGCGAGGATCACGACCTGGCCGCCACCCGGGTGTGGTGCGCGGCGGAATGCGTGCAGAAGGCCGGCCGGCACGGCGGCCCGATGACCCTGCGCGGCGGCGCGGGGCCCGGCTGGGTCCTGCTGGACGCGGGCGGGCTGCACGTGGCCACGGTGGCGCTCACCCTGCGCGGTGACGACCGGCCCACCGTTCTCGCCGTGCTCAGCGAAGGAAGGGTGTGACGTGCCCAGCCACTACGAGTACCCGCACGTCGTCGGCTTCGAGGAGACGAACCTGATCGGCAATGTCTACTACGTCCACTACCTGCGTTGGCAGGGCCGCTGCCGGGAGATGTTCCTGCGCGATCACGCACCGGAGGTGCTCGACGAGCTGCGCGCCGGCCTGAAGCTGTTCACGCTCAAGGTGGACTGCGAGTTCTTCGCGGAGCTGAGCGCGCTCGACCAGGTTGTCGTGCGGATGCGTCTGGTGGAGGTGACCCAGACGCAGATCGAGTTCGCCTTCGACTACCTGCGCCGCGGCGGCGACGGCGACCAACTCGTGGCGCGGGGCCGGCAGCGGGTGGCGTGCCTGCGCGGCGAGAACGGGCGCAGCGTGCCCGCGCGGGTCCCCGCGTCGCTGGTCCGCGCGCTCAGCCGCTACCGGCCGGCGGCGGTGTCCTAGCGATGAGGTTCGACACCCGGCTGGTCCGGGCCGGCGAGGAGCCCGATCCGCGCTACGGAGACGTCGTGCCGCCCATCCACGTCGCCACCACCTACGAGCGGCGGGTCCAGGATCCGCCGCGGTACTTCTACGGGCGTGGGGAGAACCCGACCCGGGAGCGGCTGGAGAGCTGCCTGGCCTCCCTGGAGGACGCCAGGTTCGCCACCGTCTTCTCCTCCGGCCAGGCGGCCGCCGCGACCGTGCTGTCCCTGCTGCGCCCCGGCCAGCGGCTGCTCAGTGAGGAGGACGTGTATCCGGGCACCAACGCCCTCTTCGCGCTTCTGGCCAACCAGGATATCCAGGTCGAGTACGCGGACCTCAGCGACCCGCAGGTGGTGGCGAGCGCGCTGGGTGGCCCGGACGTGGCCATGGTCTGGATCGAGACACCGACAAACCCGCTGCTGAAGATCGTCGACATCGCGCAGGTCAGCGGGCTGGCCCACGACCGGGGCGCGCTGGTGGTGGTGGACAACACGTTCGCCAGCCCGCTGCTGCAACAGCCGCTGGCGCTCGGGGCGGACGTCTCGCTGTACAGCACGACGAAGTTCCTCGCCGGGCACAGTGACGTGCTCGGCGGTGCGCTGGTCTACGACGACCCGCGGCTGCATCAGTCCATCCGGTCGCACCGGACGGCGGTGGGCAACGTGCCGGGCGGGCTGGACTGCTACCTGGTCCGCCGCGGCGTCAAGACGCTCAGCCTGCGCCTGAACCGCCAAATGGAAACGGCCGCGCGTATCGCCGATCTGCTCATGTCCTGCTCCACAGTGGAGGGTGTGCGGTACCCGGGGCGGCCGGAGCACCCGCAGTACGCGGTGGCCAAGGCGCAGATGGCCGGTCCCGGCTCGATCATTTCGTTCGACTACCGGGGCGGGCCGCCCGAGCGGCTGCTGGACCGGGTGCGGCTGTTCTCCTGCGGGGTGAGCCTGGGTGGCGTGCAGTCCCTGATCGAGTGCCCGGCGCTGATGACGCACCGCCCGCTGCCGCCGGAGGTGCGCGCCAGCCGCGGCATCCGGGACTCGCTCATCCGGCTCTCCGTCGGGATCGAGGATCCGCAGGACCTGCTCGACGACCTGCGCGAGGCGCTCGCCCCCGACCCTCAACCGAGCGGCCCGAGCCGCCCTGAGCAGCCTTGAGGAGGGCACATGGCATCCCGCGCGAGCGCGCCGGTCCTGCGGTCGCTGCCCGCACCCGGCACGTACCTGTGTGGCCTGACCTGGGACGGCGAGCGGCTGTGGCACTCGGACCAGCAGGCCGGCCGGCTGTTCGCCATCGACCCGACGACCGGGGCAGTATTGACCACAGTGGACTGCCCGCGGGCGCGGGCCGATCTGGCCTTTCACGACGGGTTGCTCTGTCAGGTGGGCGGCAAGCCGAAGCGGCTGCTGCTGGTGGACGCCCGTACCGGCCGGGCCGTCGGCGAGAAGGAGGTGGCGCCGCCCAGCGGCCGGCTCTGTGGCGTCGAGATGTCGCCGGAGGGCATGTGGATGGGACTGCGCTCACCGGCCGTCCTGCAACTGCGCGACTTCGCCACGATGGCCGTGTTGCGCGAGTTCCCGGTGCTCGGGCACCCGTCCGGGTTGACCTACGTGGACGGTGTCGTGCTCTACACCGAGTTCGAGAACTGCCAGGTACGCGCGTACGACGCGGTGACCGGCGCGCCGCGCGGCGTGGTCCCGCTGGCTGGCCGGCCGGTCGGCATGACCTGGGACGGCAGCCATGTCTGGTACTGCGACTTCGCGGCCCGCCGGTTCAACGCGGTCAGCCTGGCGGACCTGCTACCGCGGCGGGTATGAGTTCGACGCGTACCAGTCTCCTCGGCCGCCCGGCAGCAGGTCGAGCACGTGCCACACCGGGCAGAGCAGGTCGATGCCGCGCTCGGCACCGTCGAGGAAGTCCGCGGCGCCGGAGTAGAAATGGCGTACCGTCTCGCCCTGCCGGACCAGCACGGAGACCATCGGGCGCTGGCTGCCGTCGGGGTGTTCGGCGTGCAGGTCCGCGTTGAATGGTGTGCCGTGGCTGGACAGGATGCGCAGGCGGGACCAGCCTCGCCGCCGCGCCCAGCCGCGCAGTTTCGGCAGCGGTGCCTTGGCCACCACCGCGAACGCCGTGTGCTGTGCCAGGTGCTCGGCCACCCCGTGCAGGCCGTCAATCCACATCGAGCACATCGGGCACGCCTCGTCGTCGTCCGGGTGGAACATCAGGTGGTACAGGACCAGCGTCTCGTGCTCGCCGAACAGGTGGCGCAGCGGTGTGCTCCGGACCGGGTCGTCCTGGTCGAGGTCGGTGGGGCCCTCGGCGAGCAGGTACTCGCCCAGCTCGGCGCCGAGCGGCAGCGCGCGCCGCGCGGCGGCCACCCGCTCGATCCGGTCCCGCAGCTCACGCTCTGCCCGGGCGAGCGCGAGCCGGGCGGCGATGTAGTCCCCGTCGGTGCCAACCGGCCACAGTGGAGTCATCGTGGTCCTCTCGAGGTGTTGTCAGTCTCACTAACGAAACATATAGTAATAGGGTCGCCGTGCCGGGAGGGACCCAGCGCATGTCCGCCATACCGTTCGACCCCGTCGCCGTCAAGGAGCAGCAGCGGACCACGTGGAACGCGATCAGCGCGGGCTGGGAGTCCTGGCACGAGCGGTTCGAGGCGGCCGCTGCCCCGGTCACCGCCCAGTTGCTGCGTCTGGCCGGCATCCGATCCGGTGACCGCGTCCTGGACCTGGGCAGCGGCATCGGCGAGCCGGCGCTCAGCGCCGTCCGCCTGGTCGGCCCGGCCGGCCGGGTGATCGGGATCGATCTCGCCGGCGAGATGGTCGCCCGCGCCCGCCTGCGGGCCGGTGGCGCGACCAACGTCAGCTTCATCGAGGGCGACTTCGAGCACGTGGACCTGCCCGACGCCTCGTTCGACGTCGCGCTCAGCCGGTGGGGCCTGATGTTCGCGGTGGACCGGCCCGGGTTGCTGGGCGCGCTGCGCCGCCGGCTGGTGCCCGGCGGGGTGCTCGCCGCCGCGGTGTGGGCGTCGGCGGAGGCGAACCCGTTGATGTCGCTCGGGTACCGCGTACTCACCGAAGGGCTGGACCTGCCCGCGCCGCCGCCCGGCACGCCCGGCCCGTTCAGCATGTCCGATCCGGGCGCGGTGGCCGCGGAGCTGGCCGCGGCGGGCCTGGTCGACGTGTCGGTCGCCCCGTACCCGGTAGCCATGCGGTTCGCCTCGGCCGCCGAGTACGTCGAGTTCACCCGCGCGGTCACCCCGCCGGCGGTACGCGAGATGGTCCGCGCTCGGCTCGGCCCGGCGGGGGAGCGGGCCGGCTGGGCGCGGGTCGGGGCGGCGGCCGCCGGCTACGCCGCCCCGGGCGGCGGTGTGCTGCTGCCCGGCCTGGCGCTGTGCCTGCGTGCCGTGGTTCCACCGGCCGCGGGGGCGGCCCGCCGCGCCGACTCGCCCCAGGTGGCCGCCGGTGCGTAGCCCGGCCGCCGCACCGCCGCGGGCCGATCCGCTCGGCCTGCTTCCGGTCGCGCAGTCGTATGTGGACGCGGCGGCCGCGCGCGGCGAGCTGCCCCCGGTACGCGTCGCCGACCTGGCCGCGGCCGGCCTGCGCCTGGATGCCGGCTACTGCCGCCGGGTCGCCGGCGTGTACGACCGCGCGCCGGCGCGGGAGAGCCACCCAGAGCTGAGCGACGGCTACGCCAGGCTCAAGCGGGAGACGGTCCGGCAGTACGACCTGCTGCGCTCGGCCGGTATCCGGGTCGAGCCGTGGCTGGCGGACGGGCAGCCGTACCGCGGGGCGCGCGACCTGGTCGCCAAGCTGACCGCCACGCGCGTGCTGCACGTGTACCTGACCCGGGACGGGCACGGGCCGGGCAGGGCGGCGGCCGACCACCCCATGTGCGAGCCGTCGGGCGTCCGCGTGCGCGGGATCGACCTGCTGTACAACGACCTTTTCCGTGCCGTGCACGACGTGTTCGGGCACGCGATGCTCCAGGTGGGCATGGGGGTGGAGGGCGAGCTTCGGGCGGCCTACGTGCACATGGCGATGTACACCCCGCCGGCACACCCTGTGCTGTTCACCGAGCACGTGAGCCAGATCTGCTGGTTCTTCTACGGGCCGCACCTGGCGGACGCGACCGGGCGCCTGCCGGAGCGTGGCGAGCCGGGCTGGGTCCCGCCCGACCGGCGCCCGTACCCGCCACAGAAGGTGTTCCGCTGCCCGTCCGAGTTGATCGATCAGTTCAAGGCCGGCTTCCGGGAGGCGCCGCGATGACACAGACGGCACAACGGCTGGGCGCCGTGGTGCGCGAGGACTTTCCCATCCTCTCCACCGAGGTGCACGGCTATCCGCTGGCGTACCTGGACAACGCCGCCACGACGCAGAAGCCGCGCGCCGTGCTCGACGCGGTGACCGGCTACTACGCCACGGCGAACAGTAACATCGGTCGCGGCCACTACCGGCTGAGCCTGGCGGCCACGGACCGGTACGAGGCGGCCCGGGCCGCCGCGCAGCGCTTCCTCAACGCCGCTCACCCGGACGAGATCGTCTTCACCCGGGGCACCACGGCCGGGCTCAACCTGCTCGCCGAGACGTTCGCCGACCAGGTCGTCGGCCCGGGGGACCAGGTCGTGGTGACCGGGATGGAGCACAACTCGAACCTGCTGCCCTGGCGCCGGCTGTGCGAGCGGAAGGGCGCCGAGCTGGTGGTCCTGCCCACTGGCACCGCCCCGGCCGACCCCGCCAGATTCGCCGCCGCCCTCAACGGCCGGGTCCGGCTGGCCGCCATCACCCACGTGTCCAATGTGCTCGGTACGGTCAACCCGGTGCGCGACCTGGTCGACGCCGCCCACCAGCGGGGCATCCCGGTGGTGGTGGACGGCGCGCAGGCGGTCGCCCACCGGCCGGTGGACGTGCGTGCCCTGGGTGCCGACTTCTACTGCTTCTCCGGCCACAAGATGTACGGGCCGATGGGCTCGGGCGTCCTCTATGGACGGCGCGAGCTGCTGTCCGGCCTGCCGCCGTACGAGGTCGGTGGTGGCACGGTGAAGGGCGTCGCGCACGACGAGCCGGTCCGGTATGTGCCGGTGCCGGCCCGGCTGGAGGCCGGCACGCCGGACGTCGCGGCCGCGGTCGGGCTCGCCGCCGCGATGTCCTACCTGGGCGAGATTGGCTGGCCGGCACTGCGCCAACACGACGCGGAGCTCGTGCGGTACGCGGTCGCCGTGCTCGGCGAGGTGGACCGGGTACGGGTCATCGGCGACCCGGCCGCCGACCCGGCCGGCATCGTGTCCATTGTGGTGGACGGGGTACACCCGTACGACGTTGGTGGCCACCTCGACCGGCACGGCATCGCGGTCCGGTCCGGGGTGCACTGCGCGAGCACGTTCCTGGACAGCCTGAACCTGCTCGGCACCGTCCGGCTCTCCTTCGCGGTCTACAACACCGAGGCCGAGATCGACCGGGTACGGGACGCGCTGCGCACGCTCCGGCCGGGCGAATGGACCAGGGACCGACCCGGTGTGCGCTTTGCCTGACCTGGACGGCGTCGTCGACGCGGCGTTCGGCCGGGCGATGCGGCTCGGCGCGTCGCACGCCGACGTCCGGGTGCAGCGGGTGCGCACGATGACCCAGCAGGTGCGCGACGGGCGGGTCGAGGGCAGCCACGAAAGCACGGACACCGGTCTGGGCGTACGGGTGGTGCACGACGGTACGTGGGGGTTCGCGGCCGGCGTCGGGTTGACGCCCGACGATGCGGCGCGCCTGGCCGAGCTCGCCTGCGAGGTGGCCCGCGCCGCCCGGCCGCTGCGCGGCGCGCCGGTCGAGCTGGCCGCCGAACCGGTGACCGGCCCGGTCCGCTGGGTCTCGCCGTACGAGATCGACCCGTTCACCCTCGACGCCGCCGAGCGGGCGGCACCCTTGCAGGCCTGGTGCGAGCGGCTGCGGGACGCGGGCGTCGACCACGCGGACGCGTTCCTGTTCGTCTGGCGGGAGAACAAGCTCTACGCGGACACCGCCGGCCGGCATATCACCCAGCAGCGGATGTGGCTGCATCCGATGGTCACCGCGGTACGGGTGCACCGGACCAGCGGCGCGTTCGAGACGATGCGCACGCTCGGCCCGCCGACCGCGCGGGGCTGGGAGTACCTCACCGGCACCGGCTGGGACTGGGCGGGTGAGCTGGACCGGATGCCCGACCTGCTGGCGGAGAAGATGGCCGCGCCACCGGTCCGGCCGGGCCGGTACGACCTGGTCATCGACCCGACCAACCTGTGGCTGACCATCCACGAGACGGTCGGGCACGCCACCGAGCTGGATCGCGTGCTGGGCCACGAGGCTGCCTTCGCGGGCACCTCGTTCGCCGGTATCGGCGACCTGGGCTCACTGCGCTACGGCTCCCCGGCGATGACCGTGGTCGCCGACCGCACCACGCCGTACGCGCTGGCCACCGTGGGGTACGACGACGAGGGCGTGGCGGCGCAGAGCTGGCACCTGATCCGGGACGGGGTGCTCGTGGGCTACCAGGTGGACCGGCAGAACGCGGGCGTGGTCGGCCTGGCCCGGTCCAGCGGCTGCGCCTTCGCCGACTCGTTCGCCCGCGTGCCGCTGCAGCGCATGCCCAACGTCTCGCTCGTGCCGGCGCCGGGCGGACCGAGCACCGAGGAGCTGATCGCCGGCGTGCGGGACGGGGTCTACGTGGTCGGCGACCGCAGCTGGTCGATCGACATGCAGCGGCAGAACTTCCAGTTCACCGGCCAGCGGTTCTACCGGATCCGCAACGGGCGGCTCGCCGGGCAGCTGCGCGACGTGGCGTACCAGGGCTCTACTGTGGAGTTCTGGCGCGCGCTGGAGGCGGTTGGCGGACCGCAGACATACTTGCTCTCCGGCGCCAGCCGGTGCGGCAAGGCGCAGCCGCTGCAGATCTCGGCCGCCGGCCACGGCTGCCCCTCGGCGCTGTTCCGCGGCATCGATGTGCTCAACACCGCGAACGGGGTGCCGGGATGAGGGCCCAGGAGGTGGTGGAGCGCGCGCTCGCGCTGTCCCGCGCAAAGGGGTGCGTGGTTCTCGTCGAGGAGGTCACCTCGACCAACCTGCGCTGGGCCAACAGCGAGCTGACCACCAACGGAACGGCGACCACCCGCCGGCTGACCGTCATATCCATCGCCGGCCGGGGTGCGGGCACCGGCGTCGGGGTCGTGTCGCACGTGGGCGCGATCGACGACCACGAACTGTCCACCCTGGTTTCGGCGGCCGAGGCGGCCGCGCGCCGGGCCGCCCCGGCGCCCGACGCCGAGCCGCTGGTACCGGCACCGCCCGTCACGGCCACGTGGTCCGACCCGGTACCGACCACCTCGGTGCGCGCTCTCACCGGCGTAATCGCGGAGCTTGGGGAGGCGTTCGCCATGGCGCGCGCCCGCGACCGGCTGCTCTACGGCGTCGCCGAACACCGGGTCGGCAGCACCTTCCTGGGTTCGTCGACCGGGGTTCGGCTGCGTCACGACGAAAGCCACGGGTACGTGGAGCTGACCGCCCGTGCCGCCGGCGGCGGCGAGTCCGGCTGGGCGAGCGTGCCCACGACGGACTTCGCGGACGTGTCGGTGCGGGGTCTGTACGCGGAGATCGAATCGCGGCTGGGCCGCGCCGTACGCCGGATCGACCTGCCGCCCGGACGGTACGAGTGCCTGCTGCCACCGGCCGCGGTGGCGGACCTGATGAACTACGTGTACTGGTCCGGGGGCGCCCGGGACGCGGTGGAGGGCCGCAGCGTGTACAGCCGTGCCGGGGGCGGTACCCGCCTGGGCGAGCGCCTGACCGAGGCCCCGCTGACGCTGCGCAGCGACCCGTACGAGCCTGGACTGCGCTGCGCCCCGTTCGTCGTCGCCACCGCCTCCGACGCGATGGTGTCCGTGTTCGACAACGGGCTGCCGCTCGCCCCGACCGTGTGGCTGGAGAAGGGGGTGCTGCGCGCGCTCGTGCAGACCCGGCAGACCGCGCGCGAGCACGGGTTCGCGCTCACCCCGCACGTGGACAACCTGATTCTGGAAGGGGCCGAGCCGGCCGGCACGCTCGACGACCTGGTCGCGCGTACCCGCCGCGGGCTGCTGCTGACCAGCCTGTGGTACATCCGCGAAGTGGATCCCCGGCGGTTGCTGCTGACCGGGGTCACCCGCGACGGCGTGTACCTGGTCGAGCGGGGCGAGATCGTGGCGGCGGTGAACAACTTCCGGTTCAACGATTCCCCGGTCGCCATGCTGGCCCGGGTCGACGAGGCCGGCCGGACGGTGCCCACGCGGGCCCGGGAGTGGGCCGACGCCTTCTCCCGCTGGGCGATGCCCGCGCTGCGGGTCGCCGACGTCACGATGTCGTCCGCCACCCAGGCGATCTAGTGCTATCTCTTTCCAAAGTGCCTGTCGAGTTGCTGGGCACCGGTCTCGAGCACTTGTCCGCGCTTATATACGGATTGGCTTAGCCGGGCGTCCTCGGCCTTGACTGGCACTTTAAAAATCTATAGCGTTTGAAGGGATCCGGAGGAGTGCCGGCACCAGGCGCGGCCAGGTATCCGGGAGTTCAGGAGGTGAGTCCGTGACCATCACGGCAAGAGAGACGTACGAGTCTCTCAACATCGAGGCGAAGCCGCTGCGGCCGCACATCCTGGCCGCGGCGACGGTCGTCTTCGGCGACGACTACTACGGTGGCCGCCGGGAGACGATCAACCTGTCCGGCTTCGTCCAGCTCAACAAGTGGCCGATGCCGGGCTTCCAGCACCGGGTGGCCGAGGACGGTACGGCCAGCTTCGACCTGGAACTCATCAGCGCCCCTGAGGTGGGCATCAAGGGTTTCAGCTACGTGCTGGACGACCGTATCCAGATCCTGTCCAACCCGCTGCTGCCGAACACGGGCCACGTGAAGCAGATCGTGCCGGGTAAGAACTTCCCGGCCGAGTTCTACATCCGGCGGTTCGGCATTCTGGAGACCAGCAGCATGCGGCTGTCCCACCGCGGCGTCATCGACGTGGCGGGCATCATCGACGGCATCCCGCCGTACAAGACGCCCCTCACCTCGCCGATGCTGGGCCGGCCGCGCGGCGACGCTCCGTGCGACGTCATGCCCGCTCACAACGTGGTGCGTGGCACGAACCTGCCGGCGGCCTGGTACCCGGCGAACGACGACAACGAGGCCGTGGGCGGGACCCCGAGCTGCTTCTTCGCGGCCAGCCCCGGCCCGTGCACCTCGATGCTGGTCGACCCGTCGATCATCATCCAGGCGTCGGCGCAGAGCCGGATCAAGGTTGAGGTCAACGGCCGCACCGAGGAGATCGAGCTGACGGGTGCCTACCCGGTCGCCGCCGGCGCCGAGATCCTGCTGTTCGGCCCGGAGAAGCACGACCGCGGCTCGGGTGTGCTCGCGCAGCTCGCCCGCGTCGCGCTGGTCGGCGACAGCCCCGGCCTCGGTGGCCGGGTCATGCTGCGGGCCAGCTTCTTCGCGGTCTCCGGCGGCCAGCTCGGCGAGGGCACCGAGGACAGCCTCAGCCGGGTACGGTACCCGGGCGAGCTGCACTTCGACGCGCAGTTCGAGCTGCTGACCCCGTCCGTGACACTGTACGCGGCAACGCCGGTGCACCTGTCCGGCAAGCTGAAGGACCTGGAGCCGGACGGCACCGTCCTGTCGGCCGACTACGCCGACGCGGCCCTGCTGGCCGAGGACGGCACCGCCAAGGCCCGCCTCACCGGCGTCACCATGCAGCTGGGCGAGGCTCTGGTCGGCACCGAGGCCTACGTC
>Ga0310828_1000261_pt1 | contig 67902 bp, 79 predicted proteins | sample WT_ome_3_FD_202242 | JGI IMG/M metagenome (GOLD analysis project Ga0310828, IMG submission 202242) | Sorghum-adapted microbial communities enriched on wild type (WT) sorghum from Joint BioEnergy Institute, Emeryville, California, United... ... | reverse complement strand
AGGACGTTGCCAAGCCAAAGAGAGAGGCCCACACCTTTCGCAGGTGTGGGTCTCTTTTTGTCTTTTGGGGCAACGTGCTCTCCCTGTGGGAGAGTATCTGAATCTCAGATCGAAGCAAAACGAAGAAGCCGGACCGCTTTTGGCGGAGGATTCAGATGCCGACCTCGGAGTGGATGCAGGGAAGCGGAGCTCGGTGCGGAAGGACGTTGCCAAGCCTTACATAGAGGACCGTGCTGACAGCAGCACGGTTCTTCTCTTTTTGTGACGGTAAATGCAACGGTAAGGCGAAGGGCAACGCGCTCTCTGGGGAGAGGATCTTAGCCCGACCGCACAATTTAATGTTTCGATACAGGAAATCTGAAAAATGTCGAAGGAATTGGTCCATACATTGAAGAAATTATAAGAACGTGTCGACTTTCCGGAGTGTACGCATGGTTGGAAGGACAGATACATTATTGGGTGAGTGACCTTCACGGATTCGTTCTTCCTCGCCATGTGTTATGGTACGCGTTCCGTGCAATGTCATTGTATCCGGCGGCGTGTGCGGCGGAAGCCGATCGGTAACAGTCGAGCAATATCATCATACAGCAGCAGAGGTGGACAACCTTGAAACAGGACAGCATTGAGAGATGGTTCGCAGGCTCTATTCGTACACGGCTCTTCTTTGTGGTTCTTGTCATTTTGATCGGTTCGTACGCGATGTTCGGGTACCAGCAATCAAAAAAAATTACAACGGTGATCGAAAAGGACGCTTTGGAGAAAGCGCAATCCGATCTCAACACCGGGTGGGCTCTCATCGACGCCTTGTATCCCGGCGACTGGCAAGTGAAAGACGGCATGCTGTACAAAGGAGAAACCCTGATGAATGATAACCATGAGTTGGTTGATCTCATCGGGCGGTTGACGAACGGCGATACGGCCACGATATTCCTGGGAGATGTTCGTGTGGCAACCAATGTGATTTTGGAAGACGGGCAGCGAGCGATTGGCTCAAAGGCATCCAGTATCGTTGCAGAGAAAGTTCTTCAAAACGGAGAGATTTATTTGGGGAATGCGGATGTCGTCGGGAACACATACCAGACTGCTTACATGCCGATCCGCGACTCCGGAGGTCAGGTGATCGGGATGTGGTATGTGGGCGCTCCCGATGCGGATGCGCGCATTTCCGAATTAAAAAATGAAATGATGATCAGATTGTCCGTCGAAGGCGCAGTCATTTTTGTGATTGCATTCCTGCTGTTTTTTGTGGCAACACATGCGCTGATCAAACGGATTCAGACGTCTTCCAAGATCGTTCAGGCCGTGGCAGGCGGCGATCTGACCGTCGGAGTCAAGCAAGAAACGGTCAAGAGCAAAGACGAAACGGGAACGCTGCTGGAGTCTGTTTATAAGATGACCCGTGATCTTCGCGGGATGGTCGGCCAGGTGAAAGAAACTTCATCGCTGATCGCCGCTTCGTCCGTGCAGCTTTCCGCAAGCACGGAACAGATGAATCAAGCGGTTCAACACATCAATCACGCGATTCAGGAAGTCGCTTCGGGCACGGACGAACAGATGAACAACGTTACCGAATCAACCGAGGCGGTGCACGGCATCTCCAGAGGGATGGATCAGGTGGCGGAAGCGATTCAACACATGGCCGAATACTCATCAAAAGTGAATGAGGACGCCCATCTGGGAACCGAAGTCGTGGCTCGCAGCATCGAATATATGGATCAGGTCAAACGTTCATTTGAAAACGTTTCCAGCATGATTCTCTCATTGGAAACGCGCTCGAAAGAAATTGAAGCGATAGCGGATATGATCACGGAGATCGCCGATCAGACCCATTTGCTGGCTTTGAATGCTTCAATCGAAGCCGCGCGGGCGGGCGAACACGGCGAAGGCTTTGCCGTGGTGGCTGCGGAAGTGAGAAAGCTGGCGGATCAATCCGCCGATTCGGCGGAGAAAGTCAGCCGATTGATCCGCCAGATACGGAGCGAGGCGGATAAAGCCGTGTCTGCGGTGAGCGAGGGATCGAAGGTGATGGAGCAAGGGCTGGTTGAGGTTCGGCAGTCCGGCAATGCTTTCCGCAATATTGCCAACGCCATAGGCGAGATCTCATCCCAATCGCAGGAGGCATCGGTCATCGCGGAACAGGTTCATCTCCATTCCCATGAAACTGCGGCGAAGATGAATCGGATGGCCGAGATTTTAAGCGTCTCTGCGAAAAATATTCAAAATATTGCGGCTGCGCTGGAGGAACAGCATGCCTCGATCGAAGAGATCGCATCCGCATTCGGTCATTTGCGCAAGATGGCGGATGGTCTGCAGCTCCTAACCAATCAGTTCAAGTTATGACATGGTGCTGCAAACCATCATCTTTGCCGGCTGACATTCGAGTAACCGATCCCGACATAATGCAGGAAAGCGGAATTTTCATCTGCGAATGTGCCGCTGAAACGGATGATGAATGGTGCATAATGACGCAAAATAAGGCGCATATCGTGCGGAAGGCTGCTCGCATGACGGGCAGCCTTCTTTTGGAACCGCCTAGTGCGGACCCGCATGCTAGGTGGTGTGAGTAGCCACCCCCTCCTGCTCGATCATGATTCCTTTACAGGGAAATTGATCGTATTCCGCGCATGCATCCGACTTTTTTGTTACAATAAGTAAACGATCACGGCAATGACGGACGGTGAATCACATGGGAAGGAAACAGGTCTTTACGAGATCAGAGTTGCTTGATCAGACGAAACAGGTGCTTCTTGAATACGGTTATGACGGGTTTCAACTCAAATTGTTATCGAAAAGACTGGTCGGCGCGAGAAGCACGATCTACCAGTATTATGCAAACAAAGAAGAAATCGTGGCGGCGTGTATGAGACGCGTAATGGAAGAAATTCTGGAGCAAACATCGGCCGTTGATGAGACGGACTGCATGGATGCCCTGCAGCAGTTGCTGACCATATATCTCAATGAGGCCGGCTTTCATCAGCTTATCGGGTATGCCCATAAAATCAACAAAGAAAATTCAGCGGCTGCGGAGAAAGATCTGGAATTTGTGGAACAAGCGCATTTGACGTTAAAAGAGCAGCTTGAGCGGTTATTTATTCGCGCGTATCAGGAGGGACATTTAAACCCGGACATTCCGCTTCCGGCTGCGATGGGTGTGTTTTTCAATCTTATCAATACGCCGAACCTGATGGATATGCCCGTTCCGGAGTGGAGCCGGGTCCTGTACCAGATATGGCTAAAAGGGGCGGGAAAACACTAATCCCGTTTAATTGACACGCTTGTCGATAAAAGAGTATAATGGTCGATGTTGCAAATAGAAATATTAAAATTGACACGCATGTCAATTATTCTGGAGTGGAGGAGAAGATGAATGTTTCTGGCTTGGAAAGAGTTGAAGCACAGTAAGACGAAATTTCTGATGATTGCGGTCATTCTTATCTTGGTGTCATGGCTGGTGTTTATCTTGTCGGGATTGGGCAACGGGTTATCCACCCTCGCCGCTTCGACGTTTAAGAACATGAACGCCGATTATGTGGTGTTTCAGAAAGGATCGAAAGCGTCGATGAGCAAATCATTGCTGTCCGGTGATTTGTCGGCCCAATTGTTGGAGATGCCGGGTGTGAATGCCGCGTCGCCCATGGGTATCGTCATGTCCTCTGCGATCAAGGGAAACAGCGGTTCGGATGAGGACAAAGTCGATATTGCGATCATCGGCATAGAGCCGGGAAGTTTTCTGCAGCCGGAGATCATCGAAGGCAAGGGACTTGCTTCCGAGCAACTGACCTACGCCGTTGTGAACGATACGTTGAAAGATAAAGGGTTCAAGATCGGAGACACCTTTCAGCTCGACGGTTCGACGGAATCGCTGACGATCGTCGGATTTGTCAAAAATCAGACGTATAACCACGTCGCATCCGTGTTTATCCCGATTGAAGAGTGGCGCAAGATCGCGTTTGCGGCGCCCGGCTCGGACAAGGGTGTCGCCAATCCTGTAAATGCGATTATGCTCCAAGGCGAGAATATCGATCCTGACGTCATCAACGGGAAGTTTCCGGGCACCGATACGGCAACGCGCGCGCAGGCTGTGCAAGGAATACCCGGCTATAAAGAAGAAAGCGGCACGATCATCATGATGCTGGCGTTTCTGCTTGTGATCTCCGCGTTTATCATCGGTGTTTTCTTCTATGTGTTCACGATGCAAAAGTCCAACCAATTCGGCATTATGAAAGCGATCGGTGCCAAAAACAGCTTCCTGAGCAAAGCGGTCGTTTCCCAGGTGTTCGTACTGTCGTTGTTCAGCACCATCATGGGGATCTTGCTCACGTATGGAACAGCGGCGATCATGCCCGAAGGAATGCCGTTCGTGCTGGAGCCGCAGTTGGTCATCACGTATTCGATCATATTGCTGGCGATTTCGTTGCTTAGCTCGCTGGTCTCTGTACGCATGATTACAAAAATTGATCCGCTGAAGGCACTTGGGAGGGTTGAATAATGAGCAAAGGGTTGGAAATTAGTATTATCATGAAGGACCGAACCGCATCACGGCGCTGGACCGAGTGTCTTTAACAGTGGAACCGGGCGAGTTCGTTGCAGTCGTTGGACCATCCGGGTCGGGGAAAAGTACGTTCTTGTCGATCGCAGGCGCATTGCTCAGAGCATCGGAAGGAAAAGTCATCCTGAACGGCAAGGATATCTCCAGTCTGACTGACAAACAGTTATCCGATGTGCGCTTGCATGAGATCGGCTTCATCATGCAGGCATCCAATCTTGTTCCGTACCTGAACGTGCTGGACCAACTGCTGGTCGTCAAGCGCATGACGGGGAAGATAAGCAAGGAAGACAGGGCTTTCGCGGCCAAGTTGCTTGCGGATTTGGGGCTGGGCGAGAAGATGAAAAGCTACCCGGAGGAATTGTCCGGCGGCGAGAAACAGCGTACCGCTATCGCCCGGGCGTTAATCAACGATCCGAACGTGATTCTGGCGGATGAACCTACCGCAAGCCTGGATACAAAACGTGCCCATGAAGTCGTGTCCTTGATTGCGCGCGAGGTTAAGTCACGCAATAAAGCCGCGATCATGGTCACTCACGACGAACGTCTGCTTTCTTACTGCGACAAAGTTTACCGGATGGAAGACGGCCGGTTATCCCTGGCGCAATTGGAGACTGTCCACTAACGCCGGAAGCAAGCCTGGAAACAGAGAGACAGTTAAACATGGTCATTTTTGAAGCGGCGGCCATAAAATAAACCATACGCAATATGCAGTAAACAGGCGCACCAGTCAAATGACTGTTCGTGAAGGAAAAACGGATGATTCCGACACGGATTGTTTGACCGGTGCGTCTTTCTATAGCAGCCGGAGGCCTCCGCAAACGGCATGTATGGCATATGACAAATTCGCAAAAAATAAAGCTGAGGTACTTGGCAACAAGTAGAATTATCAGTATAATAACAGTAAAAGGTCAAAGATAGTCAAAGTCAATACCGGCTGTTGGTTCGTGTTTCGGTGAGAGCGCGTCTCCAAGTTATTCATGCGGACCATGTACCACAGGATCGCCCGCATCGGCGCTTGCGTGTGACGGAACATTCCCTGCGATGTGTTTGTCGGTTTCGGTAACGAATCTGCAGATCTGGAGGAGGGTGATGGTGTTTGCGTAATACGACCGATATTATCGAACAATATATAAAGCACGTATTGCAGAACAGCCCCGATCAGGTTGTGGAGATAGGACGAAACGACTTGGCCGAGAAATTCCAATGTGTGCCTTCACAGATCAATTATGTGATCGCGACGCGATTTACGCTGGAGAAAGGTTACCTGGTGGAAAGCAAACGGGGCGGAGGAGGATTCATCCGCATCCAGCGCATCAAGTTGCCGACCCACGGCAAGATCGTCGATCATCTGATGAGTTCGCTGTCCGAACGGGTTGATCAGGAGACGGCTGAAGGACTCATCGAACAACTGGCCGAAGCGAAACTGATCACGGAGCGTGAAGCCAAGATGCTGAAGGCCGCGACTCATCGCGATTCCATACCGCTCCGTCTTCCGGTTCGGGACGAGGTGCGCGCGAAGGTGCTGAAGGCGATGCTGATCGCCTTGCTCAGCAAGTGACCGATAAACTGCGTCTGACGAAAGGTGGCGATGTTTATGATGTGCCAACAATGCGGCAATAAGCCCGCAACGTTTTTCTTCGAAAAGATCATTAACGGGGATAAGACGGAGTATCATCTGTGTGAAAGCTGCGCGCGTGAAAAAGGCGAGATCATACCGGGGACACCCAACGGTTTCTCCATTCACAATCTGTTGTCGGGGCTGCTGGATTTTGATCCGAACGGCAAGAACATCGGCGGCACGAAACAACAGCCCGCGCGGTGCGAGGAATGCGGCCTGACGTACACGCAGTTCAGCAAGATCGGCCGTTTCGGATGCAGTTCCTGCTATAAATATTTCGCCGACCGCCTCGATCCGCTGCTGAAGCGTGTACACGGAAATGTGGTTCATGTCGGCAAAGTTCCGGTTCGAACGGGAGGAAGGCTCAAACAACAGCGGGAGATCGACCGGCTGAAACGGGAATTGCAGTTGAAGATCGAACGCGAGGAATTTGAAGCGGCGGCGAGCATCCGGGACCGCATCCGCGAGTTGGAGCGCAAACTTTCGAACGGGTGAGCCACGCCGGCGGCCGGTTTTCGAAGCGTTGAATTTGAATCCGATCGGAGAACGGATGAATGGATCGAAAGCAAAGTAGGAGCTACGGATGAATCGGCCGGGCGGCGAAATCGGCTCGTTACGCCGGCAAGGAAGGATACGGAAAGCGGTGCGAAGAAGGAGGTTAGCCTTATGGCGGGTAACGCGTTGTTTCATCAGGCGCTCAGCGATTGGATGAAGAAAGAAGGTCCTGACCAAGATATCGTGTTCAGCAGCCGGATTCGGTTGGCGCGCAATCTGAGATCTCAGCCGTTCCCCATGCTCGCCACGAATCAGCAGTCAGGAGAGGTGCTGCAGCAGGTCAGCGCCGTGCTCAAGACGAAAGAGATGCAGCAATTGGACGATTTTCAGCTTGTCAAACTGAGCGACCTGAACGAATTGCAGAAGCGAGTGCTTGTGGAAAAACATCTGATCAGCCCCAATCTGGCGAACGAATCCAGGAACGGCGCCGTGATCATCAATAAAAACGAATCCGTCAGCATCATGGTGAACGAGGAGGATCATCTGCGCATCCAATGTCTCAGCGCCGGATTCCGGATTCGGGAAGCGATGGAGTTGGCCAACCGCATCGATGACATTTTCGAAGCGGAACTGGAGTATGCTTTTGATGAGAAACGCGGCTATTTGACAAGTTGTCCTACCAACGTCGGGACAGGGCTTCGCGCTTCCGTCATGATGCATCTGCCGGCGCTCGTCCTCACCCAGCAGATCAACCGGCTGTTGTCCGCGATTACGCAGGTGGGACTGGCGGTGCGCGGGATCTACGGCGAGGGAAGCGAAGCGATGGGCAACCTTTTCCAGATCTCGAACCAGATCACGCTGGGGCAGTCGGAAGAAGAAATCCTTGATAATCTGTACCGAGTCGCCAAACAGATCATCAGCCATGAACGGACGGCGCGGCAGAAGCTGCTCGCGGAATCCCGCGACCGGCTGATCGACCGCGTGAACCGTTCGTACGGCATCCTGGCCAACGCCCATATCATGGATTCGAAGGAAGCGGTGCAGCGTTTGTCGGATGTGCGTCTCGGGATGGATCTCGGACTCATAAGGACAAACGTAACGCCGCTCGTCGTAAACGAATTGATCGTCATGGCGCAGCCGGGATTTCTGCAACAATTGGCGGGCGGAATGTTATCCACCGAAGAAAGGGATATCAGGCGGGCGGAAATCATTCGTTCCAAGCTGAATCCGCGATGAACGGGGCCGCCGCCCGGCATCCGTCATCGTATGACCATCCGGATCGAACGATTGTGCAAATTGTGTGATCGGATAGCCGAAACGATCAGATGGATAAAACAGTATATGGAGGTGCATGTGGCAATGATGTTCGGTAGATTTACGGAACGAGCGCAAAAAGTGCTCGCATTGGCGCAAGAGGAAGCGGTCAGACTCGGCCATAACAATATCGGCACGGAGCATATCTTGCTCGGACTGTTGCGCGAAGGAGAGGGCATCGCGGCGAAAGCGCTGATCTCTTTGGGATTGGGCTTGGAAAAAATTCAGGAAGAAGTCGAAGCGTTGATCGGACGCGGCACGGAGCAGCAGACGAATTTCGCCTATACGCCCCGCGCGAAGAAAGTGATCGAGTTGTCCATGGATGAAGCCCGCAAGCTGGGACATACGTACGTCGGGACAGAACATATCCTGCTCGGTCTCATCCGCGAAGGGGAAGGCGTTGCCGCGAGGGTGCTGAACAATCTGGGCATCAGCCTGAACAAAGCCCGTCAACAGGTGTTGCAGCTTCTCGGCAGCAGCGAGTCGATGCCTTCGTCCAATCATATGCCGGCCCATGTCAATACGCCGACGCTTGATGGACTTGCGCGCGATCTGACGGCGGCGGCCAGAGAGAACAGCCTTGATCCGGTGATCGGACGGGAAAAAGAGATTGAACGCGTCATCCAGGTGCTCAGCCGGAGAACGAAAAACAACCCCGTGCTGATCGGCGAGCCGGGTGTCGGCAAGACGGCGATCGCGGAAGGGCTGGCTCAGCGGATCGTGAACAATGAAATTCCCGAAACGCTGCGCGACAAGCGCGTCATGACGCTCGACATGGGATCCGTTGTGGCGGGCACGAAATATCGCGGTGAATTTGAAGACCGTTTGAAAAAGATCATGGATGAGATTCGTCAGGCGGGCAACATCATTTTGTTCATCGACGAACTTCACACGCTGATCGGCGCGGGGGGCGCCGAGGGCGCGATCGATGCGTCCAATATTCTCAAACCTTCGCTCGCTCGCGGCGAACTGCAGTGCATCGGCGCGACGACGCTGGACGAATACCGGAAATATATTGAGAAAGACGCGGCGTTGGAGCGTCGCTTCCAGCCGATTATGGTGGATGAGCCGACGCCGGAAGAGGCGATCCAGATTTTGCACGGGTTGCGCGACCGGTATGAAGCGCATCACCGGGTGAAAATTACGGACGAAGCGATCGTGCAGGCGGTCAAGTTGTCCGATCGTTACATCACGGACCGGTTCTTGCCGGATAAGGCGATCGACCTCATCGATGAGGCTTGCTCGAAAGTGCGCCTGCGTTCCTATACGATTCCTCCGAACTTGAAGGAACTGGAGAAGAGGCTCGAAGAACTGCGCAAGGAGAAAGACGCCGCGGTGCAAAGTCAGGAATTTGAGAAAGCGGCCGCCCTGCGCGACAAGGAGCAAAAAATGCGGGAGGAACTGGAGGAAACGCGGAAACAGTGGAAAGAAAAACAAGGCCGCACCGACTCAGAGGTAACGCCGGAAGACATCGCGCAGGTCGTCGCCAGCTGGACCGGCATTCCGGTTGTGAAGCTGAAGGAAGAAGAGACGGAGCGTTTGCTGAAGATGGAAGATATCCTGCATCAACGCGTCATCGGGCAGGATGAAGCGGTCAAATCGGTGAGCCGCGCGATACGCCGTTCCCGCGCGGGGCTGAAAGATCCGAAGCGGCCGATGGGATCGTTCATCTTCCTCGGACCGACGGGCGTCGGGAAGACCGAACTGGCGCGCGCATTGGCGGAAGCGCTGTTCGGCGATGAAAATTCGGTGATCCGCATCGATATGTCAGAATACATGGAGAAACATTCGACATCGCGTCTTGTGGGTGCGCCTCCGGGGTACGTCGGATACGAAGAAGGCGGACAGCTGACGGAGAAAGTAAGACGCAAGCCGTACTCCGTCGTCCTGCTGGACGAGATCGAAAAAGCGCATCCGGAAGTGTTCAATATCTTGCTGCAAGTGCTTGAGGACGGCCGCCTGACGGACTCCAAAGGCCGCGTGGTCGATTTCCGCAACACTCTCATCATCATGACATCCAACGTCGGGGCGGAGATGATCAAGAAAAACGCTACGCTCGGCTTTACGGCAGGCAACAGCAGCGAACGCGATTACCAGGCGATGAAAGAACGCGTCCTGGCCGAGCTTAAGAAAAGTTTCCGGCCGGAATTTTTGAACCGGATCGACGAGACGATCGTCTTCCATCCGCTGGATGAGTCCCACATTTTGCAGATCGTTTCCTTGATGGTCGAAGATCTGCGCAAGCGGCTCAAGGAGCAGGATGTCGACTTCGAACTGACGGAAAGCGCGAAGCAATTCCTCGCCAAGGAAGGGTTCGACCCGACTTACGGCGCCAGACCGCTCCGCCGGGCGATTCAGAAACATATCGAGGACCGGCTGTCGGAAGCTTTGCTAAAAGGCGAGATCCAAAAGGGCGATATGTTGACGATCGATGTGGAAGACGGTCAGCTTATCGTGAAGAAAAATCAGACCGTATCCTCAACCTGACCGTGTCGCAACAGAAAGCGGGTGTTCCTGTCTCCGCAGGCAGAAACGCCCGCTCTTGTTGTTTTGTCGAAGGTTTGGAAGGGCAAATAGATGCGCGCGATACCCCGAGACCGCTGAAAACACGATCGGCACTAGGGTTGAAAACACTTTTCAGTTTCTTTTCCGCATGGTAAACTTTGAAAAGAAGATTTATAAAGATTGTTGATGAAGCATGAAGGACAACCTAAACTTGACGGTCCGTCACTGGAGAATGTGCAGAAGATGAGCAAAGCGAAAACGAAGTTTGTTTGTGTTGATTGCGGTTACGAATCTGCGAAGTGGCTTGGCCGTTGTCCGGGATGTCATGCTTGGAACACGATGTCGGAATTTGCCGAAAAATCGCCTGGAAAGCGAAACGCTTTTTCAACACCCTGGTCTTCCTCGGACGAGAAGCCCAGATCGATCAATGAAGTGGAAAGCCATCGTGATCCGCGCATACAGACGGGTATCGGGGAACTGGACCGCGTGCTCGGCGGCGGCATCGTTCCCGGTTCGCTCACGCTGGTGGGCGGCGATCCGGGCATCGGCAAGTCCACGTTGTTGCTGCAGACTTCCTACAGTCTGGCCAAACAAGGGCTGAAGGTCCTTTATATATCCGGTGAAGAGTCCGTGCGGCAGACGAAGCTCAGAGCGGACCGGCTTGGCATTGTCTCGCCCCATTTGTATGTGCTGTGTGAGACGGATCTGGAGCGGATGCAGGTTTCGATCGACGAACTCGCTCCCGATCTTTTGATCGTTGATTCGATTCAGACAGTCTATCTGCCTTCGGTCGACTCCGCGCCCGGCAGCGTCTCGCAGGTGCGCGAGTGCACGAGTTACTTCATGCGCATAGCCAAGGTGAGCGGCATCGCGACGGTGCTCGTCGGACACGTGACCAAGGACGGCGCGATCGCGGGACCGCGGCTGCTGGAGCATATGGTCGATTGCGTGCTGTATTTTGAAGGCGACCGGCATCACACTTACCGGATGTTGCGCGCCGTTAAGAACCGGTTCGGTTCGACCAATGAGATCGGCATCTTCGAAATGCGCGAGAACGGTCTCAGAGAAGTGCTGAACCCGAGTGAAATTTTTTTGTCCGAGCGTCCGACGGGGGTGCCCGGGTCGGTCGTTGTCGCCAGTCTGGAAGGAACTCGTCCGGTGCTCGTGGAATTGCAGGCTTTGGTTGCGGCGACGAGCTTTCCGAGCCCGCGGCGCACCGCGACCGGCGTCGATCATAACCGGCTCGTGTTGATGATGGCGGTGCTGGAGAAGAGGCTGGGGTTGTTCATGCAACATCATGATGCATATATCAATGTCGCGGGGGGGCTTAAGCTGGAGGAACCGGCGGTCGATCTGGGCATTGCGGTCAGTCTCGTCTCCAGTTATCGGGATATTCCGATCGGCGCAGGAGACGTGGTGATCGGCGAAGTCGGTCTGACCGGCGAAGTACGCGCCGTATCGCGCGTCGAGCAGCGCGTGAGGGAAGCGGAAAAGCTGGGTTTTCGCAGAATTATCGTGCCTGAGAAAAGCCTGAAAGGCTGGCAGCCCCCCAAGGGCATACAAGTGATCGGAGTACAGACGGTTCAGGAGGCATTGTCTGTCGTATTAGGCGAGGGGGAATTGGGATGAGAGATGAAGAGAATCGCGATGTGATGGGTGAACTGCTGAGACTCGTTGCGCCGGGAACCGCGTTCCGCGAAGGGCTGGAAAACGTGCTCAGGGCAAAAACGGGCGCGCTCATCGTTGTCGGATACAGTCCGGAAGTGATGGAGATTGTCGACGGCGGATTTTCCATCAACTGTGATTTCAGCCCGAACAACCTGTACGAGTTGGCAAAAATGGACGGAGCGATCATCCTCAGCGAGGATTTGAAGCGGATATTGTACGCGAATACGCAGCTAATACCCGATTCAACGATCCCGTCGACGGAGACGGGCATTCGCCATCGGACCGCCGAACGGGTGGCGAAACAGACAGGCAAGCTCGTCGTTTCGATCTCTCAGAGACGAAACGTCATCACGCTGTATCAGGGCAATCTGCGGTATGCGCTGAAAGATATCGGAGTGATCCTGACCAAGGCGAATCAGGCGATTCAGACGTTGGAGAAATACAAAGCCGTTCTGGACCAGGCGTTTACGAATCTGTCCGCTACGGAAATCGAGGAGATGGTGACGCTTCAGGATGTGTCTGAAGTGATCCAGCGCCTGGAGATGGTGTTGCGCGTCAAGCAGGAGATCAAGCGGTACATTAACGAATTGGGCAACGAAGGCCGATTGATCAGCATGCAGATGGAGGAACTGGTGGCGGGGCTTGATCAGGAGTGGGTGCTGCTGCTGAAAGACTACTGCCGCGACAACAGCGACGAGAAGCTGAGGGAAGTTCAGGCGGCGATCAGGCGGCTGTCTTCGGACGAACTGCTCGATTCCCATACGATCGTCCGTTTGCTCGGCTATCCGAATACGAGTGCGGTGATGGATGAGCCCATCTCGCCGCGCGGGTTCCGCATACTGCACAAGATCCCGCGTCTGCCTTCCCTGATCATACACAATCTGATCGAACGATTCGAATATTTGCCGCACATCCTCATGGCGACGATCGAGGAACTCGATGAAGTCGACGGCATCGGGGAAGTGAGGGCCCGGGCGATCAAAGAGGGGTTGAAACGCATCCAGCAACAGGTTTTAATTGACAGGCACATCTAACATACCATACAATGAGAGAATGTGTTTGTGATGTCACTGGTGCATGAATGATGGATACGAGGTTCTAGATCCATCGAATGGGGTATAGTATACCGTGAGGTGAGCCTGATGATCGCAAAGTTCATTCCCCATATGTTCACGCTCGGGAACCTTGTGCTCGGCATTGTTGCATTGATTCTTGCTTTTCATCAAGAAGTTGTAACGGCTGCCTTCCTTGTGATCCTGGCTATGCTGGCGGACGGTCTGGACGGTCGGATCGCCAGAGCTTTGAATGTGCAAAGTGAATTCGGCAAAGAACTGGACAGCTTATCCGATGTGATCTCGTTCGGTGTAGCGCCGGCGTTTATCGCTTTTGTGACCGCCTTCAGCGATTTTGGAACGGCGGGATGGGTTGCGGCCATTTTGTTCCCGGTGTGCGGCGCGCTTCGGCTCGCCAGATTCAATGTGACATCAGGTACGCACAACTCGTTCATCGGCCTTCCCATTCCGGCGGCGGGCGGCATCCTGTGCACGCTGTCGCTGTTTTGGCCGGATCTTGATGTAGTGATGATTCTGATCGCCTGCTTTGCCTTATCGTTTCTGATGATCAGCAATGTCCGCTATCCGAGTTTCAAGCAGTTGTCCGCGATTCCGAAAGTGTACTTGTGGGTCACGCCGCTGATCATTTTGGCGTCGATCTCGGTGGCGGTGATATATCCGTGGATGACGAAATTCATCATGTTGCCGCTGGTTTTATATGCGCTTTGGGGACTAAAAAAAAACGTTAACCTTTTATTTATCCGCCGTCTTCGGATTCGCCGGCATCGGCGCAGGCACGAGGATCAGACGGTGAATTCGGACATCACGTCGTAGATGTCAATGGTTCGCGAGGAAGTTTTTACGAGGGCCGATCATGCATTATTTCTGCCGGTTTGCGGCAGGAGTAATGCTTTTTTTTATGCGTTCGAAAATTCATGCCGGGCGAAATGCTCACGCGCCGATTAGGGCGAGAGCTTTTTGATCATAATGGTAAGGAGGGGATTGCACAAAAGTTACAGGAGGTGAAATGGATGACAACCAAACTTCGGCTGCTGCTCATCGTCACGGGAGGCTGGCTTGGCTATCAGCTCAGTCTGTTATCAAACGGCACTTTATTCGGTTTCGCGGAGAGATTATTCGGCAGCTATCAATTAAAGAGCGAACCATGGTGGTTCATCGGTGTCGGGGCGGTGCTCGTTCCGGCGGTCGGCGCGATCATTCGCAATCATGTAGAGATGTGGTTGAAGAGATGGGAATTGTGGGTCCGCGAGTTGTCCGTCTCCGGCATGGTGATCGGGCTTATCGGCCTGTTCGCAGGGCTTCTGATCGCCGTGACGGCGTCGATTGCGATGCAGGAATACGCGCGAAGCGGGTTCTGGCTGATCTTGACGGCGGCCATGTGCATGATCGGTTACCGGATCGGGACGATCAAGAAGAAGCAGTTCAGCGAACTGTTCCTCGGTTTGCGGACGGCGGACAACGCATCGGCGGAACAGCCGGTTCCGATGAACGAGCACAAGATTCTCGACACAAGCGTGATCATCGACGGACGGATCGCGGACATCTGCAAAACGGGATTTCTCGACGGGACGATGGTCATTCCCGAGTTCGTGCTGGAAGAATTGCAGCATATCGCCGATTCGTCGGACTTGCTCAAACGCAACCGCGGCCGCCGCGGCCTTGATATTCTGAACAAGATTCAGAAGGAACTTGATGTCAAGGTGCTGATTTATGAGGGGGATTTTGACGATATTACAGAGGTGGACAGCAAGCTTGTCCGGTTGGCGAAGGTGCTGAAAGGGAAAGTCGTGACGAACGACTACAATCTGAACAAAGTGTGTGAACTGCAAGGGGTGTCCGTGCTGAACATCAACGATTTGGCCAATGCCGTGAAGCCGATCGTGCTGCCCGGCGAAGAGATTCATGTGCAGGTGATCAAGGACGGCAAGGAGCACGGTCAAGGCGTCGCTTATCTGGACGACGGCACGATGATCGTCGTGGAAGGCGGGCGCGATTATATCGGCATGAACATCGAGGTGCTGGTCACCAGCGTGCTGCAAACGTCTGCGGGGCGCATGATCTTTGCCAAACCGAAATTATTGGAAAAGGCGTTGTAAAATCGGTATGATAATAAGCAAATACGACCGAACGGATCGAAAGCCGCTCGGTTTGTGAGGACTTCGGTTAAGGGAACCGGTTCATGAACGTAAGCGAAGACGGGCAGAAGGAGATTCACGGGAACGATGAGCAAGATGGGGGCAGTCATCGTCGCGGCGGGCAGAGGATCGCGCATGCGCGCCGCCGAGAGCAAGCAGTATTTGCCGCTGGCAGGGATGCCGATCCTGTTTCACACGCTTCTGACGTTCGCGTCGCATCCCGATGTGGCGATGACGACGGTCGTCGTGCCGCCTGGCGACGAGCGGCGCGTGCTTGAACTGGCGAAGCGATACGGATGCGATGACCGTTTGTCGGTCACAGCCGGCGGCGCAGAACGCCAGCATTCGGTCATGCGGGGGTTGAACATGTTGCGAAACACCGGCGTGCCGCTCGTGTTGGTGCACGATGCGGTGCGTCCGCTTGTTACGCACGAGATGATTTCCGCCGTGGGGAAAGAGGCGGAGGTCAGCGGAGCGGCGGTTTTGGCCGTTCCGGTCAAAGATACGATCAAAATCGCGGGTCCGGGCGGAGTGGTGCACTCGACGCCTGACCGGAGCAGCTTGTGGGTTGCGCAAACACCGCAAGCTTTTCGCGTTTCTTTGTTATTGGAGGCGTATGAGAAGGCGGAACGGGACGGATTTCTCGGCACGGACGACGCGTCGCTCGTCGAACGGCTCGGTTATCCGGTGAAGCTCGTGCCGGGCGATTACGCGAATGTGAAGATCACGACGCCTGAGGATCTGGAGTGGGCGGAACATTATATCGCGAGCAGAGAGAGGGGACGGTCAGATGTTTCGGATCGGACAAGGTTTTGACGTGCACGCGTTCGCAGAAGGGCGACCGTGCATTATCGGAGGAGTGCGGATTCCTTACGAACGGGGGTTGCTGGGGCATTCGGATGCGGATGTTCTGCTTCATGCGATTTCGGACGCGATTCTCGGGGCGCTCGGGCTGGGCGACATCGGCAAGCATTATCCCGATACGGACCCGGCTTATAAGGACGCGGACAGTCTGGAACTGCTGCGGGATGTGTGGGCCAAGGCCGCGGACCGGGGGTATGCGGTCGGCAATGTGGACGCGACGATCGTCGCGCAGGCGCCGAAGATGGCGCCGTATATTCCGCAGATGCGGGAGAACATCGCATCCGCTCTCGACTGCGAGGCGGAGCGGGTCAATGTGAAGGCGACGACGACGGAGCGGCTCGGTTTCACCGGACGCGGGGAGGGCATCGCCGCGCTCGCCGTCGTTTGTCTGGTCAAGCGGGATATGCTATCATAATGGATGATTTTTATGGATGTTTTTGTGAATCGATGATGTTCGGATTCATAGATTGCCGTAGTGGAAGTTCGGGATTTTGGCTTGCCGGAATTTAGGGCAGTCGATGTTGTGTTGACGGCATTTGTTTATACAGGTATTGGTGACATGGTTCAATATTTTTTAATTTGATGACATTGGTTGATGAGTTTGGTATATCGAATGTGCCGGACTTATCGGATTGATCGGGTTTGTCGAAAGATTGCGGTTTGCATCGAATGATGTTGACGGCAAACGAAGCGCCGTATGAAACCGGACAAGTCGTCGGGCACAAGTTCTAACGGAGGGGAATCAACTTGGCACATGATAAGGTGCGCGTTCGCTACGCGCCGAGTCCCACGGGTCAATTGCATATCGGCGGAGCCAGAACGGCGTTATTCAACTATTTGTTCGCCCGCAAGCATCAGGGAACGTTCCTGGTGCGCATCGAGGATACGGATCAGACCCGTCACGTGGAAGGCGCCGAAGCGAAGCAGATGGAAGGACTTCGCTGGCTCGGGATCGAATGGGATGAAGGCATCGGCGTCGGCGGGGAAAATGGGCCGTACCGTCAATCGGAACGCCTCGATCTTTACCGCACGCATATGGAACAGCTGATGCGGCAGGGGCAGGCGTATGAATGTTTCTGTACGGAAGAGGAGCTGGACAAGGAGCGGGCAGAGCAGGAAGCGCGCGGCGAAACGCCGATGTACGGCGGACGGTGCCGCCATCTGACGGAAGAAGAGAAGGCGCGGTTCCGCGCCGAGGGACGCAAACCGACGGTGCGCTTCCTTGTGCCGCGCGATCAGACCGTCGTCATCGACGACCACGTGAGAGGGCGGGTCGAGTTTGATACGAACGGCATCGGGGATTTTATCATCGTGAGACCGGACGGCATGCCGATGTACAATTTCGCCTGCGTGGTCGATGATCATCTGATGAAGATCACCCATGTGATCCGCGGTGAAGAGCATCTGTCCAACACGCCGCGGCAAGTGTTGCTGTATCAGGCGTTCGGCTGGGAGCCGCCGCAGTTCGCGCACATCTCGCTGATTTTGAACCAGGACCGCAAGAAGATGAGCAAGCGCGACGAATCGATCATCCAGTTTGTGGAGCAATACCGCGAATTGGGTTATTTGCCGGAGGCGGTGGTGAACTTTATCGCATTGCTCGGCTGGTCGCCCAAAGGCGAGGAGGAAATCTTCTCGCTGTCCGAGCTGGAGCGGGAATTCGGACTCGACCGGATCTCCAAAAGTCCGGCGGTGTTCGACACGGAGAAGCTCGCGTGGATGAACAATGTGTATATGAAGCGGGCGGATACGGACCGCATCGCGGCTTTGGCCTTGCCGCATCTGCAGAAAGCGGGGCGCATTTCGGCGCAGCCGGATGAGCGCGAACTGTCGCTCGTTCGTGAACTGGTCGCCCTGTATCAGGACAGAATGCGGGCGGCGTCGGATATCGTCGAATTGTCCGACCTGTTCTTCCGCGAGGATGTGCAATTCGAAGCAGAGGCGGAGGCGACCGCCGCCGAACCGCATACGGGTGAAGTGACGGCGGCGTTTTTGCGGCTGGTGCGCGAGGCGGAACCGTTCACCCCGGAACAGATCGGTTCTCTCATCAAAGAGGTTCAGAAAGAGACCGGCTATAAGGGCAAACAGCTGTTCATGCCGATCCGCGTCGTGCTGACCGGACAGCATCACGGTCCCGATCTGAACAGGACCATCGCCTTGTTGGGACGGGAGCGGGTCGTGGAAAGGCTGCAGCGGTTTCTGGCCGATCGCTAGATCCGCGGCCGGGCATTCGGGTTAAGCGAATTTTCGGCGCGTAAACGCGCGAACCCGATTGTCACTGTTCATAACTTTCGTTATACTGTATACTGTTTCATAGAACGAACATCCATCTTCAGAAGCAGCGATCGGTAAAAAAGACTTGCCTTATAAGTAAAAAATGGACTGCGTCTTTTATAAGAACAATCATCCATACGGGCAAAGGCTGCGATCAGGAGAGTACTTGATGGAGCGATTTCCAGAGAGGATAATCGGAACGGATTCGTTCCGGCTGAGAATTATCCATTCGTTCGTCAAGGAAGTGCACCTGTGAGCCGCCGCTTCGAACGGGACGGCGGGATGATGCCGCATCCTCAGTAGAAGCGGACGCGAATGTTCATGTTACGAACAGGAGAGTGGAGATGTGACGCATCGGCTTCGTATGCGGATTAGCGGTTGCCGTGCGCAACAGCACATCTCAAGCAGAGTGGAACCGCGAGTACATCGTCTCTGCAGCGTATGCTGCAGAGTTTTTTATTTTATAGGCAAGAAGGTGATATGCTATGTTCCGCAGGATTCGTGAAGATATACAAGCGGTGTTCGATAACGATCCGGCGGCCCGCAACTGGTTCGAGGTCGTGTTCACCTACTCCGGTCTTCACGCGATATGGGCGCATCGCATCGCACACTGGTTTTACAAGCGGAAGATGCGGACGATTGCCAGGATCATCTCGCAGACGAGCAGATTTTTCACCGGCATCGAGATTCATCCGGGCGCCAAGATCGGCAGGCGGCTGTTCATCGACCACGGAATGGGGGTCGTGATCGGCGAAACGTGCGAGATCGGAGACGATGTGATCATCTTCCAGGGCGTTACCCTCGGAGGGACGGGAAAAGAGAAGGGAAAACGCCATCCGACGATCGGCAACAATGTGGTGATCTCTTCCGGCGCCAAAGTGCTGGGGTCTTTCCGCGTCGGGGATCATTCGCGCATCGGGGCCAACGCGGTTGTGCTGCAGGAAGTGCCTCCCAACAGCACGGTCGTGGGCATTCCGGGGCGCGTCGTGCGTTTGAACGGCGAGCGCGTCGGGCCGTTGGATCACGGCAATATCAAGGACCCGGTGTTCGAAACGATCCGCGAACTCCAAAGACAGATCGACGAATTGAAGCGCGAAGTCGCCCGGCTGCGGGAAGAACGCCAGGCAGAGGCCGCTGACGGGAACGGGAGCAAGGAAAACGGCGGAGAAAACGGTGAAGACGCCGGCGGGAACGGAGCAGGCGGAGTCGGCGTCGAAGTCGGTGTCGGCACACATGTTGGCAGCACGAAGGAGGTATAAACGATGGCCATTAAGATTTATAATTCTCTAACAAGGAATAAAGATGTGTTTCAGCCTCTTGAAGAAGGGGTTGTGCGCATGTATGTCTGCGGTCCGACCGTTTACGATTATATCCACATCGGCAACGCCCGGCCGCTGATTTTCTTCGATGTGGTGCGGCGTTTTTTGGAACGGCAAGGCTATGAGGTGAAATATATCGTCAACTTCACGGATGTCGACGACAAGCTCATTCGCAAATCGGAGCAGACGGGGATGTCCGTTCCCGAGATCGCGGACAAGTTTATCGCCGCGTATTTTGAAGACGCCAATGCGCTCGGCATCCGGAAAGCGACCGTGCATCCGCGGGTGACCGAGAACATTCCGGAGATCATCGAGTTCATCCAGGGGCTTATCGACCGCGGGCTCGCGTACGAGAGCGGCGGGGACGTGTATTACCGCACCGGACAATTCAAGGAGTACGGCAAGCTGTCGCATCAAAATCTCGACGAACTCCAATACGGGATACGCGTCGAGGTGGATGAACGCAAGGCCGATCCGCGCGATTTCGTGCTGTGGAAGGCGGCCAAGCCGGGAGAGATCCGTTGGGACAGCCCGTGGGGAGAAGGCAGACCGGGATGGCATATCGAGTGCTCGACCATGGCGAAAAAATATCTCGGCACGACGATCGATATTCACGGCGGCGGTCAGGACCTTCAGTTCCCGCATCACGAGTGCGAGATCGCCCAGTCGGAAGGGCTTCACGGACAGCCGTTCGCCCGCTATTGGATGCACAACGGGTACATCAATATCAACAACGAGAAAATGTCCAAGTCGCTGGGCAACGGGATCAATGTCAAGGAGTTGCTCGGGAAGATCAAACCGCAGGTTCTTCGCTATTTCATGCTGTCGACCCATTACCGCAATCCGCTGAACTTCAGCGACGAGGCGATCGAGCAAGCGAAGGGCGCGGTGCAGCGCATCGAGAACAGTTACGTCAATCTGAAGCACCGCCTGCAAGTGGTGTCGAATATCGAGCCGAGCGCGGCCGACGCCGAAGAGGTTCGGCAATTGTCCGAACAGATCGGCGCGATCATGCGGCAATTCGACGAGAAAATGAGCGATGATTTCAATACGCCGGACGCGCTGAGCGCAGTGTTCGAACTCGTCAGCCTGACGAATCATCTCCTGCAGAAAGAATCGGTCGATGCGGAGCGGCTTCAATTGCTGCTCAAGGCTTATCAGGATCTGAACGCCGTGCTGGGGATTATCCGCGAGGCCGATGAGGATGACGCGATTGTCGATGAGGAAGTGGAGCGTCTGATCGAAGAGCGCAACGAGGCGAGAAAGGCGAAAAATTGGAAGCGGGCGGATGAGATCCGCGATCTTCTGCAGGCGCGCGGCATCATTCTGGAAGATACGCCGCAGGGCGTGCGCTGGAGACGCAAATGATGCGCCAGGTCAGTCCATAATGAGAAGGGATGCGTATCATCGATGGATCAATTCTTGCAGGACGAGCGTTTGTTCATAGCGCCGGCGTATCCGCCCGGCGAACTGAACCCGCTCGCCTTGGCGTATATCGGCGACGCCGTATATGAGGTTTACGTCAGACAACATGCGCTTTCGCTGGCGAATCATCGCCCGCACGCGCTTCATCGGCGTTCGTCGTCTTATGTGTCGGCGAAGGCGCAGGCGAAAGCGCTGCATGCCCTGATGCCGAGTCTGACGGAGGAAGAGAAACGGATCGTGATGCGCGGCCGCAACGCCAAATCCGGGACGGTGCCGAAAAACGCGGATGTGGCCGAATATCGATACAGCACGGGATTCGAATGTTTGATCGGTTACCTATATTACGGCAAACGCACGGGGCGTCTTGCCGAGATTATGGCGCAGGCGCTCCGCGTGATCGAACAAGGTGCGGATGACGATCGCGCTGCGGCACACGGCAAGGAGGAATAACATGGACGACATCATAGCTGGAAAACATGCTGTTCTTGAAGCGCTTCGCTCGGGACGCACGGTGAACAAGATATGGATCGCGCAGGGGACCAACCCGCATCATGTGCAGCCGATCATCGAGCTGGCGAAAGCTTCCGGAGTGGTGTATCAGTTCGTGGATCGGCGAAAACTGGATCAGATGACCGATGGAGACATTCGGCATCAGGGAGTGATCGCGCAGGCGGCGCCGCATGAGTATGCGGATATCGAAGATCTGTTCGCCGCCGCGGAGCGGAAGGGAGAGCCGCCGCTCATCGTCGTTTTGGATGAAATCGAAGATCCGCACAATCTCGGTTCCGTGCTGCGGACGGTCGAATGCGCCGGCGCGCACGGCGTCATCATTCCGAAGCGGCGCTCGGCGGCCATCACCCAGGCAACGGCCAAAACATCGGCAGGCGCCGTCGAATATGTGCCGGTGGCCCGCGTGCCCAATCTGGCGCAGACGATCGAGGCGCTGAAGCAAAGAGGCGTATGGGTCGCGGGAGCGGATGCGGCCGCCGAGCAGAGCGTTTACGATACGGATATGACGGGCCCTCTGGCGATCGTCATCGGCAACGAAGGGCGCGGACTCAGCCGGCTCGTTCGCGATCGGTGCGATTTTCTGATCAAGTTGCCGATGATGGGGCGCATCCAATCGCTGAACGCATCGGTCGCTTGCGGCGTGCTGCTGTATGAGGCGCTTCGGCAGAGAGCGTCCAGAAGGTAGGTCGCGGGCTGATGGAGGAAGTGCTCATCGTTGACGGCTACAATATGATCGGGGCCTGGCCGGAGCTGAGCCGTCTGAAGGATGAACGCCTCGAAGAAGCGCGCGACCGCCTGATCGAGATGCTGGCGGATTACCGGGGATACAGCGGGCAGCGCGTCATCCTGGTGTTTGACGCGTACAAGGTGCCCGGGCTCGGCGCGAGTTACAAGCAGCATCGTCTCGAGATCATCTTTACGAGGGAGAAAGAGACCGCGGATGAATGCATTGAGCGTCTGGTGAAGGAACTGTCTGGCAGAAGGCGCAGCATCATCGTCGCCACGTCGGATCTGACGGAACAGCATGTGGCATTCGCGCAGGGAGCGCTGAGAATGTCGGCCAGAGAGCTGCTGATCGAACTGGACGCGGCCCGAAGCGAAGTCCGAAAACGGCTTGAGGAATCGAATGAACGGACATCCAATCCACTGGAGGGAAGATTGAGTGGAGATATCCAGGACATTCTGGAAAAGTGGCGCAGGGGCGAAGGGGTGTAAGTGATAGTTTTACAACATCGTGAAAGGATCGAATATCCTAGAACGCTTAAGGCCCGAATAAGGTTGACGGTTTTTTGCGGCATCATGTATACTTATTCATATCTTCAAGGAAATTCATAGCTTACGTACTAGGCTCTTCGGAGGGATATGGAGTGACGACCGAGCTCAATGAACGGAAACACGATTATGATTCACAGGCCGACGAAGAACTTGTCGAATCTATTCGTGTTGGCGATAGCGAGGCACTCGAGTACTTGATCAACAGGTACCGTAATTTCGTTCGAGCTAAAGCACGCTCCTATTTTCTGATCGGTGCTGATCGAGAGGATATCGTTCAGGAAGGAATGATCGGCTTATACAAGTCGATCCGCGACTACCGAGGGGATAAGCTGACCTCATTCAAAGCGTTTGCGGAACTGTGCATTACGAGGCAGATTATAACCGCGATCAAGACAGCGACTCGTCAGAAACATATTCCGCTTAACTCCTATGTTTCCTTGGACAAGCCTATCTATGATGAAGATTCCGACCGCACTCTGCTCGATGTGATAGGAGGGTCCCGCGTCCAAGATCCCGAAGAACTGATGATCAACAAAGAGGAGTTCAGCGGGCTGGAGGACAAGATGAGCGAAGTGCTCAGCGATCTGGAACGAAAGGTGCTCATGCTGTATTTGGACGGCAGATCCTATCAGGAGATTTCCGTTGATCTCGATCGTCATGTGAAATCGATCGACAACGCGCTGCAGCGCGTGAAGCGCAAACTGGAGCGCTATCTCGAAGTCCGCAATATCGTAGAGTGAACGATCTATGCATCGTTTTGCGTAGATCGTTTTTCTGTTTCATGCGGATCATTTCGCCGCGCAATCGGTTGTGCCGGACGGGCGGGGACAGACGCACTCCATGTTTAGCTGCGACGGAAAAGGATCATACTGTTTACATGACGGCGTCAATGTCCTGAATGCATCCCGTTCCGCGGCGGACGTCCGCTCCGCGCAATCCGCGGTTGCATGCCGACTGAACCATCGACTCCATATCAACTTCAATAACATGTCAACTGCAATTATATGTTGACCTCTTTCAACGTTTATGATAAAGTGTTGTAGGTAACCGTCAAAAATTGTCTCGCTGGACGATTTGACATAAACGGATGATGGAGAACGCAGTAACAGGAGGTGTGCAGCGTGCGGGTAATCGTTACATTGGCTTGTACGGCATGCAAGCAAAGAAACTATACGACGAACAAAAACAAGCGTACTCACCCGGACCGCATGGAGCTGAAGAAGTATTGCAAATTCTGCAATCAGCATACGATTCATCGGGAAACTCGGTAATTAGTCGGAGGTGTCATCCGTGGCGTTTTTGAGCAAGGTGAAGAGCGGCTTTCAGTCGACGTTCTCGTTCTTCGGGGACAGTTGGGCTGAGCTTCGGAAAGTGAAATGGCCGACGCGCAAGGAACTGGTCAGCTATACGCTGGTCGTGCTGGGCACCGTTATATTCGTCGGGCTGTTCTTCTATATCGTCGACCTGATCATCTCGGGACTGTTGCGCCTGATATTCGAATAACGAGCCGAAGGTGACCTGTTATGGAAAAACATTGGTATGTGGTGCACACCTATTCCGGCTATGAGAATAAGGTGAAGGCCAATCTCGAGAAACGTGTGGAGTCCATGAATATGGGGGACAAGATCTTCCGCGTCGTCGTTCCGATGGAAGAGGAGATCGTGAACAAGGACGGCAAGAAGAAGGTCGTGAAGCGCAAGGTGTACCCGGGTTATGTTCTGGTTGAGATGATTCAGACCGACGATTCGTGGTATGTCGTGCGCAACACGCCGGGGGTTACCGGGTTTGTCGGGTCGTCCGGTTCGGGATCGAAGCCGATTCCGCTCCGTCCCGAAGAAGCGGAAGAGATCCTGAAGCACATGGGCATCGAGGAACCGAAGCCGGTCATCGACTTCTCCTTGAAGGAGAACGTACGCGTCAAGGTGGGACCTTTCGCTAATTTCGTCGGTTCGATCGAAGAGATCATGCCTGAGAAGAACAAGGTTAAGGTGCATGTCAACATGTTTGGACGGGAAACCCCGCTTGAGCTGGATTACACTCAAGTGGAGAAAATATAGGTTTCTGCAAGAGGTCTATTCAAGCAGAATAGACCTTCATTCGCGGATAGAGGAAGTTTGTGCGTTCGCGCCGCTTTCTCCCGCGCAAAGTGGGAGGGAATATTCCCGTTCTACCACACTACGGGCAAGGAGGTGTTACGCATGGCGAAAAAAGTGATCAAGGTAGTCAAGCTGCAAATACCGGCAGGCAAAGCGAACCCTGCACCGCCGGTTGGTCCTGCACTCGGTCAGGCTGGCGTCAATATCATGGCATTCTGTAAAGAATTCAATGCCCGGACGGCGGATCAAGCCGGATTTGTGATCCCGGTTGAGATCAGCGTGTTCGAAGACCGTTCCTTCACCTTCGTTACGAAGACTCCTCCGGCAGCCGATCTGCTCCGCAAAGCAGCCGGTGTCGAGAAAGGTTCCGGTGAACCGAACCGCAATAAGGTGGGAGTTGTAAAACGCGCGAAGATACGTGAGATTGCCGAGGCGAAGATGCCTGACCTGAACGCGGCGTCCATCGAGGCGGCGATGCGTATGGTTGAGGGTACGGCCCGCAGCATGGGCATTACGGTGGAAGACTGATCATACATGTGCCGATCCACACATGCATCGGTATCTGCGTGTGTCGATTCATACATGTACCGACAGCGATACGCTTCGGAATAAGGTGGGAGGATCATCCGCTAATACCACAGAGGAGGATTTGGAACAATGGCAAAAAGAGGAAAGAAATATCAAGAGCTGTCCAAGCTCGTGGACGCCAACCGTCATTACGAGCCTGAAGAAGCGATGGAACTCGTGAAGAAGATGGCTACCGCAAAGTTCGACGAGACGGTCGAAGTGGCGATTCGTCTGGGCGTCGATCCGAAGAAGCAGGATCAATCCGTTCGCGGCGTAGTCGTCCTGCCGAACGGTACCGGCAAAACGCGGCGCGTGCTCGTGTTTGCCAAAGGAGATAAGGCGAAGGAAGCGGAAGCTGCCGGCGCTGATTATGTAGGAGATGCAGATCTGATCCACAAGATTCAGCAAGGCTGGTTCGAGTTTGACGTGTGCGTGGCTACTCCAGACATGATGCCGGAAGTCGGTAAACTCGGACGTATTCTCGGCGGCAAGGGCTTAATGCCGAACCCGAAAGCCGGAACCGTCACGTTCGATGTCGGCAAGGCCGTGCAGGAGATCAAAGCCGGTAAGATCGAATTCAGACTGGACAGAGCCGGACAAATTCATGCGCCGATCGGCAAGGCATCGTTCGATGCGGCCAAACTGGTTGAAAACTTCCGCGCGCTGATCGATGCGGTCAACCGCGCAAAGCCGGCTTCGGCGAAGGGTGTATATCTGAAGAGCGTTTCGGTTTCTTCAACGATGAGCCCGGGCGTGCGCGTGAACGCGAACTCGCTCCGCTAATCGGAGCCGTATAAGAATCGAATAATAATTACCGTAGACAGCAGGTGCCTTCATATCCGAAGGCTTAATATCCCGCCGAGGTAGTGAACGATGAGAGTGTGCCGGATGTTCGGGTATTTCCGTCCAACCGTGCACGCTTGGATAGATCCTGCCTTCGTATGTCTACGGAGGCTTTTCATATTTCGAGCGGAAACAGGAGGTGTAACGATGCCTAATGCCAAAGTACTTGAAGAGAAACAACAGATCGTCGCAAGCGTAACGGAGAAACTTCGGGAAAGCGCATGTACGGTCATCACCGACTTCCGCGGTTTGTCCGTCGCGGACGTCACCGAACTTCGCAAGCAGCTCCGGGAAGCGGGCGTTGAATTCCAGGTGTTGAAAAACACGCTGTGCCGCCGTGCGACCAAGGAAGCCAATCTGACGGATCTGGATGTACATTTGACGGGGCCGACCGCGATCGCATTCTCCAAGAACGACCCGGTTACGCCGGCCAAGATCTTGAACGATTTCGCCAAGAAAAACGAGAACCTCAAGATTAAAGGCGGCGTCGTGGAAGGTAAGGTTGTAGATGCGGCGCAATTGACCAAAATCGCAGAACTGCCTTCCCGCGAAGGCTTGCTGTCGATGTTGCTCAGCGTATTGCAAGCGCCTGTACGCAACTTCGCGCTTGCTGTTAAGGCGGTTGCCGAGAAGAAACAGGAGAGCGGAGCGCAGGCTTGATCGCTTCATAAACGGTTATCTTGCGCAAGCGAGATGACGGATCACACAATAATATCATTAATGGAGGATAAACGAAATGAGTAAAGAACAAATTTTGGAAGCCATTAAAGGCATGACTGTTCTTGAATTGAACGAACTCGTGAAAGCAATCGAAGAAGAATTCGGCGTAACTGCAGCAGCTCCGGTAGCTGTTGTAGCAGGCGGGGCTGCAGGCGGTGAAGCAGCGGCAGAACAATCGGAATTCGATGTTATCCTGGCGAACGCAGGCGCATCGAAGATCAACGTTATCAAAGTTGTTCGCGAGATCACCGGTCTCGGCCTGAAGGAAGCGAAGGATCTCGTCGACAACGTTCCGAAGCCGATCAAGGAGAAGGTTGGCAAGGAAGAAGCAGAAGAAATCAAGAAGAAACTCGAAGAAGCCGGTGCTACTGTAGAACTGAAGTAAGGTGCTTGGAAGGGGCTGTTTCATACAGGGGTATACTACCTGATGAGACAGCCTCTTTTAGCCTTGTGACAAGGGTGGTGGGTGGATATGGCGGATCATTACTTTACTCAGACGCCTGCATCGAAAAGTGACGTCAGGACGATCGAAGCCGAACTGCGCGGCATGCGTCTGAAATTTTTCACAGACGCCGGGGTGTTCTCACGAAGCGGAGTCGATTTCGGAAGCGCGCTCCTCATCGAGAGCATGCAAATACCGGAAGCGTCCAAAGTGCTCGATGTCGGTTGCGGATACGGACCGATCGGCATCACCGCGGCCAAGCTGCATCCCGCGAATGCCGTCGATATGATCGACATCAACGAACGGGCGGTGGAACTGGCGAAACGCAATGCGGAGATGAACGGCGTCCGCAATGTCCGCATCTGGCAAAGCGATCTGTATGAAAAAGTCGAAACCCGCGATTATGATGTCATATTGTCCAATCCGCCGATTCGCGCAGGCAAACAGGTCGTGTTCGCGATTTTCAGCGGCGCCTATGATCTTCTCAAAGATGGAGGTTCGCTGTGGATCGTCATCCAGAAGAAACAGGGGGCTCCGTCCGCATTCGAAAAATTGCAGAGCATCTTTCCGACCGTGGAGGAAGTGACGAAGGAGAAAGGATATCGGATCTACCGCGCGGTCAAATGACGGCGCAATCGCCGCGTGGTGAGCCGCTTGTCCGTCTTAACGGGAAACGAAAAGAAGCCGTCGAAATCGTGGACGGCGGTGTGATCGGCGAGAAATGATTGACGTCAATATCTTGGTATGTTATTATATAAAAATGTCAGTATTAAGATGGGATATGTGTCTCCAGCTTGACGAATGCGCTTCTGCCGTCGGGTTTTTCAGGCTTTTCCGACGATCGCAAGGAGCGCGAAACTTCAGAACTGGTGAATAATGTCCATATGTTCGGGTTAGTCTAACATGATAGAGGTATTATGCGCGATTCGTTCGTTTGTCGACATTCGTTAATAGAATTTTAACCCGCTATGCATCGTTTGGCAACGAAAAAATTGTTTTCGGCCGGATCGCAAGGCAGTCGCTGCAACAACCGACGTATTCCCAACACGATGATGAGACTGTGTAACCGAACACCCGCTGCCCGCAGCGCCGAGGTGACAGTTTTATCATCCTTTATTCATAGTTCTGATGAAATGGCATAAGGGGTGGATGTGAGTTGACAGGACATCTGGTTCAGTACGGTCGCCGTGTGCGCAGAAGCTATGCCCGGATCAAGGAGGTTCTGGAGGTTCCGAACCTGATCGAGATCCAGCAGCAGTCGTACGAGTGGTTTTTGAGGGACGGATTGCGTGAAATGTTCCAGGACATATCGCCGATCCAGGATTTCACCGGCAATCTTAGTCTGGAGTTTATCGACTACAGTTTGGGAGAACCCAAATATACGGTCGACGAGGCGAAGGAGCGTGACGTTACATATGCTGCCCCTTTGCGTGTGAAGGTACGGCTGATCAACAAAGAAACCGGAGAGGTAAAAGAGCAAGAGGTGTTCATGGGCGATTTCCCGCTCATGACGGAGACGGGCACTTTTATCATCAACGGTGCGGAACGCGTTATCGTCAGTCAGTTGGTTCGCTCCCCCAGTGTTTATTTCAGCACAAAGGTCGACAAGAATGGCAAGCGGGCATACACCGCCACGGTCATTCCGAACCGCGGCGCATGGCTGGAGTTGGAGATCGACTCCAAGGACATCATCTATGTGCGCATCGACCGCACGCGCAAGATACCGGTTACGGTATTGCTCAGAGCGTTGGGATTCGGTACGGATGAGCAGATTATCGACCTTTTGGGCGATGATGAATATATTCGCAATACGCTTGAAAAAGACAATACCGACAGCACCGAGAAGGCGCTGATCGAAATCTATGAACGCTTGCGTCCAGGTGAACCGCCGACCGTGGAAAACGCCAAGAACCTGCTGATCGCCCGTTTCTTCGATCCGAAACGGTACGATCTGGCGGCAGTCGGCCGGTATAAGATCAACAAGAAGCTGCACATCAAGAACCGGCTGTTCAATCAGCGCTTGGCCGAACCGCTCGTGGACCCTGAAACCGGAGAGATTCTGGCGGAGACGGGACAGATCGTCGACCGCCGCCTGCTCGATCAGTTGCTCCCTTATCTTGAGAAGAACGTCGGGTTCAAGGATTACCATGCGGTCAACGGCGTGCTGGACGAACCGGTCGTCAAGCTGCAAAAGGTGAATGTGTTTTCGCCGAATGATGACGGCAAGATCATTCCGATCATTGCGAACGGCATGATCGACAAATCGGTGAAGCATATCACGCCTGCTGATATTATCTCCTCGATCAACTATTTTATTAATCTGCTCCATGGCGTAGGCAGCACGGATGACATCGACCACCTGGGCAACCGCCGCCTGCGTTCGGTCGGCGAACTGCTGCAGAATCAGTTCCGCATCGGGCTTTCGCGGATGGAACGCGTCGTGCGCGAAAGAATGTCGATCCAGGATGCCAATATGATCACGCCGCAGGCGCTCATCAATATACGCCCTGTGATCGCGGCGATCAAGGAGTTTTTCGGCAGTTCGCAGCTGTCGCAATTCATGGATCAGACGAACCCTCTCGGCGAATTGACGCACAAGCGCCGCCTGTCCGCGCTCGGACCGGGCGGATTGACGCGCGAACGGGCGGGCTTCGAAGTGCGCGACGTGCATAATTCGCACTATGGCCGCATGTGCCCGATCGAGACGCCGGAAGGTCCGAACATCGGACTCATCAACTCGCTGTCGACGTATGCGAGAGTGAACGAGTACGGCTTCATCGAGACGCCGTATCGCCGCGTCGATCCTGAGACGCACCGGGTGACGGATATTATCGACTACCTGACGGCGGATGAAGAGGACAACTACGTCATCGCTCAGGCGAACGCGGAACTGAACGAAGACGGTACGTTCAAGAACGAGAACGTCATCGTCCGCTACAACAAGCTGTCCGACAACATCCTGACGATGCCGCGCGAGCGCGTGGACTATATGGACGTGTCGCCGAAGCAGGTTGTGTCGGTGGCTACGGCGCTCATTCCATTCCTCGAAAACGACGACTCGAACCGCGCGCTGATGGGTTCGAACATGCAGCGGCAGGCCGTGCCTCTGCTTCGTCCGGAAGCTCCGATCATCGGAACGGGAATGGAACACAAGGCCGCCAAAGACTCGGGCGTCTGCATCGTGGCCAAGTATGACGGCGTCATCGAACGGGTGACGGGCAACGAGATTTGGCTGAGAAGACAAGAAGTGATCGACGGCAAAACGGTGACCGGAGATCTGATCAAATACAAACTGCAAAAATTCCGCCGTTCCAACCAGGGAACGTGTCTGAACCAGCGTCCGATCGTGCGCGTCGGCGACGTCGTGAAGAAGGGCGACATTCTGGCTGACGGACCGTCGACGGAGATGGGCGAACTGGCGCTTGGGCGCAACGTCCTCGTCGCGTTCATGACGTGGGAAGGCTACAACTACGAGGACGCGATCTTGCTCAGCGAAAAATTGGTCAAGGAAGACGTCTACACTTCGATTCATATCGAAGAATACGAATCCGAAGCGCGCGATACGAAGCTCGGACCGGAGGAAATCACGCGCGACATCCCGAACGTCGGGGAAGATGCGCTGAAGAACCTCGACGAACGGGGCATCATCCGCATCGGCGCGGAAGTCAGACCGAACGATATTCTTGTCGGAAAGGTGACGCCGAAAGGAGTAACCGAACTGACGGCCGAAGAAAGGCTGCTTCATGCGATCTTCGGCGAGAAGGCCCGTGAAGTTCGCGATACGAGTTTGCGCGTTCCGCACGGCACTTCCGGAATCGTCGTCGATGTTAAAGTGTTCACGCGCGAGAACGGAGACGAATTGCCGCCTGGCGTGAACCAGCTTGTCCGCGTCTATATCGCGCAGAAGCGGAAGATTCAGGAAGGCGACAAGATGGCCGGACGGCACGGCAACAAAGGGGTCATCGCCCGCATCCTTCCGGAAGAAGATATGCCGTTCCTGCCGGACGGCACGCCGGTGGAAGTCGTGCTGAACCCGCTCGGCGTTCCGTCGCGGATGAACATCGGCCAGGTGCTTGAAGTTCATCTCGGGATGGCGGCCAAACTTCTGGGCATCCACGTGGCGACTCCGGTCTTTGACGGAGCAACCGAAGAAGACGTGTTCAATACGATGGAAGAAGCCGGCATGAGACGCGACGGCAAGACGATCCTGTATGACGGAAGAACCGGCGAACCGTTCGAACGCGAGGTAACGGTGGGCGTCATGTATATGATCAAGCTGGCGCACATGGTCGACGACAAGATTCACGCCCGCTCGACCGGACCGTACTCGCTCGTTACGCAGCAGCCGCTCGGCGGTAAAGCGCAGTTCGGCGGTCAACGCTTCGGTGAGATGGAAGTATGGGCTCTGGAAGCGTACGGAGCGGCTTACACGCTGCAAGAGATTTTGACCGTGAAGTCGGACGACGTCGTGGGTCGCGTCAAAACATATGAAGCGATCGTCAAGGGTGAGAATGTACCGGAACCGGGTGTGCCTGAGTCGTTCAAGGTATTGATTAAGGAACTTCAAAGCCTCGGGATGGACGTCAAGATTCTCAGCGAGGATGAAGAAGAGATCATCATGAAAGAGATCGACGATGAAGAAGACACTCCCGGAGACAAGTTGAATCTGAACCTGGAGAGCGCTGAAATGGGAGCCGAGTAATCGGTTTGGTTCCGATATATCCAAGATCAATCTGAGGAGGGTTGCTCCTTGACGGACGTCAACAATTTTGAATTTATGAAAATCGGTCTTGCGTCTCCGGATAAAATCCGTTCCTGGTCGCGCGGTGAAGTCAAAAAACCGGAAACGATCAACTACCGCACGCTGAAACCGGAGAAAGAAGGGCTGTTCTGCGAAAAGATCTTCGGTCCCACGAAAGACTGGGAATGTCACTGCGGTAAATATAAGAGAGTGCGTTACAAGGGCGTAGTGTGCGACCGATGCGGCGTTGAGGTAACGCGCGCCAAGGTGCGCCGCGAACGGATGGGGCATATCGAGCTCGCCGCCCCGGTATCGCATATCTGGTATTTCAAAGGCATCCCCAGCCGCATGGGTCTGGCTCTGGACATGTCGCCGCGGTCTTTGGAAGAAATCATTTATTTCGCGTCGTATGTCGTAACCGACCCTGGGGATACGCCGCTTGAAAAGAAGCAGCTTCTGTCCGAGAAGGAATATCGCGCCTATCGCGAAAGATACGGCTACGCGTTCCAGGCCGGCATGGGCGCGGAAGCGGTGAAAAAACTGCTGCAGGACATCGACCTGAATAAAGAGGTCGAGATGCTGAAGGAAGAGCTGAAGACGGCTCAGGGCCAGCGCCGCAACCGCGCGATCAAACGGCTGGAAGTGCTGGAAGCGTTCCGAAACTCGGGCAACAGACCGGAATGGATGGTGCTCGACGTGCTTCCGGTCATTCCGCCGGAACTGAGACCGATGGTTCAGCTCGACGGCGGACGTTTTGCGACATCGGACCTGAACGACCTGTACCGACGGGTCATCAACCGCAACAACCGGCTGAAGCGCCTGCTCGATCTGGGCGCTCCGGACATCATCGTGCAGAACGAAAAGCGGATGCTGCAGGAGGCCGTTGACGCGCTGATCGACAACGGCCGCCGCGGACGTCCGGTGACGGGGCCGGGCAACAGGCCGCTCAAGTCGCTCAGCCATATGCTGAAGGGTAAACAAGGACGGTTCAGACAAAACCTGCTCGGCAAACGCGTTGACTACTCCGGCCGTTCCGTTATCGTCGTGGGACCGTCGCTGAAGATGTACCAATGCGGTCTGCCGAAGGAAATGGCGCTGGAACTGTTCAAACCGTTCGTGATGAAAGAACTGGTGAACAAGGGGCTGGCCCACAACATCAAGAGCGCGAAGCGCAAAGTCGAAAAAGTGAGCCCGGAAGTTTGGGACGTGCTGGAGGAAGTGATCAAGGAGCATCCGGTTCTGCTCAACCGCGCTCCGACGCTGCACAGACTCGGGATCCAGGCGTTCGAGCCGATTCTCGTGGAAGGCAAGGCGATCAAGCTGCATCCGCTTGTTTGTACGGCGTACAACGCGGACTTCGACGGCGACCAGATGGCGGTGCACGTGCCGCTGTCCGCGGAAGCGCAGGCGGAAGCACGCATCCTGATGCTTGCGTCCGGCAACATTTTGAACCCGAAGGACGGAAAACCGGTCGTCACGCCGTCGCAGGACATGGTGCTCGGCATTTACTATTTGACGTTGGAAGATCCCAACGCGAAGGGCAACGGTTCGATCTTGCGCACAACGCATGAGGCGATATCCGGTTATCAGCTCGGACATTTGTCGCTCCATGCGCGGGTGGCGATTCCGGCGAAAGCGCTGGGCAAGACCTGCTTCACGGTGAAGCAGCAAAACGCCTTCATCATCACGACGGTCGGCAAGATCATCTTCAACGAAATCTTCCCGGACTCGTTCCCGTATATCAACGAGCCGACGAAGGACAACTTGTACAACGGTACGCCTGATGCATATTTCGTCTATGAAAAAGGCGTGAATCTGAAGGAATACATGCTGTCGCTGCCGTTCAAAGGCGCGGTCGGCAAAGACTATCTCGGCGCGATCATCGCGGAATGCTTCCGCCGCTATCAGACGACGCAAACGGCGGTTATCCTCGACAGCATCAAGGAGCTCGGCTTCACGTATTCGACGAGAGCGGGCATCACGATCTCCGTTTCGGACGTCGTCGTGCCGGAAGAAAAAGCGAGAATCATGGCCGAGTCGGAACAAAAGGTACAGACCGTCATGAACCAATACCGCCGCGGTCTGATTACGGCTGAAGAACGGTACAACCGGATCATCAAAATTTGGAGCGAAGCAAAGGACGAGCTGACGAACATCCTCATGAAGTCGCTTGACCGCTTCAATTCGATCAACATGATGGTCGAATCGAAAGCGCGCGGTAACAAATCGCAGATCACGCAGCTCGGCGGCATGCGCGGTCTTATGGCCAACCCGTCGGGACGGATCATCGAGCTGCCGATCAAGTCGAACTTCCGCGAAGGCTTGACGGTGTTGGAATACTTCATCTCCACGCACGGCGCCCGGAAAGGTCTCGCCGACACGGCGCTCAGAACCGCCGACTCGGGTTATCTGACCCGCCGCCTTGTCGACGTGGCGCAAGACGTGATCGTCCGCGAGGAAGACTGCGGCACGGACAAAGGATTCGTCGTCAGCAGCATAACGGACGGACGTCAGGTCATCGAAGAGCTGTATGACAGAATCGAAGGCCGTTACGCGTTCGAGACGATTCGTCATCCGGAGACCGGCGAAGTGCTCGTCAGACCGAACGAACTGATCGACGCCGCGATCGCGGAGAAGATCGTGAAAGCCGGCATCGAGAAAGTTCAGATCCGTTCGGTGCTCAGCTGCCGTACGCAGCACGGCGTTTGCCGCAAGTGCTACGGCCGCAACCTGGCGACGGGCAAACACGTCGAGATCGGCGAATCCGTCGGGATTATCGCCGCCCAATCGATCGGCGAACCGGGTACGCAGCTCACAATGCGCACGTTCCACACGGGGGGCGTCGCCGGCGACGACATCACGCAAGGTTTGCCGCGTATCCAGGAACTGTTCGAAGCCCGCAATCCGAAGGGGCAAGCGCTCATTTCCGAGATCGACGGCGTCGTGAAGGATATCCGCGACACGAAGGACCGCCGCGAGATCGAGATTGAGGGCGAGGCGGAAAGCAGAGTGTACGGCGTCACCTTCGGTTCCCGCGTCCGCGTTTCGATCGGACAGACGGTGGAAGCCGGAGACGAGCTGACGGACGGTTCGATCGACCCGAAGGAGATGCTTCGCATCAAGGGCATCCGCGGCGTTCAAAACTACATTCTTCAAGAAGTTCAACGCGTCTATCGCAACCAGGGCGTTGAAATCAACGATAAGCATATAGAGGTCATGATCCGTCAGATGCTGCGCAAGATCCGGATCATCGACCCGGGAGACACTCCGCTGCTCCCAGGATCGTTCGTTGACATTCATGAATATGAAGAAGCGAACAAGGCAGCTCTGCTGGCGGGGAAAGAGCCGGCTGTCGCCAAACCTGTTCTGCTCGGCATCACGAAAGCGTCTCTCGAGACGGATTCGTTCCTGTCCGCGGCATCGTTCCAGGAGACGACGCGCGTGTTGACCGACGCGGCGATCAAGGGCAAAGTCGACCAGTTGCTCGGTCTGAAGGAAAATGTCATCATCGGCAAACTGATCCCTGCGGGCACGGGCATGAGCCGTTATCGCTCGATCCAGGTCAGAAACAAACTGGAACAGGCTGAACAGGAGAGCGATTCGAAAGAATTGCAGGAAGCAGTTTCGGTCGAATAAAAGACTTGAACCCGGCGGAGGGAAGCGGCTCGCTTCGCGGTTGCGACATGCGATGCCGCCCCTCTGTTTTTATGGATGATTGCCCGCGCTGTTTGGACCAGAAGCGAGAACAAACGCCGGACCGCTTCCGGAACAGATCCGGCAAAATATCTCGTACTTGACATCGCAGAATCTGTGGTGCTAATATATCGAAGTGTGCCAAAATAACGTCCGTGGACTTTGGAGGATGTTTCTGTAATGTCTTATGAAAAAGTGTCACAGGCTCGCAAGTTATGCATCGGCACCAAGCAGACGATGAAGATGATCGAATCAGGGAAAGCTGACCATGTATTTGTGGCTGAAGACGCTGATCCGCGCATCACATCGAAGGTCGTGAATCTGTGTCAGAAACACGGCGTGCCCGTCACTTACGTCGATTCCATGAAGAAGCTGGGCAAAGCCTGCGGCATCGATGTCGGAGCCGCAGCGGCGGCCTCGCTCATCGACTGACGGGTGTGCGTTTCACGTTTCATGCACAAGTGGAAGCCTGGATGGCTGGGACGCGTTCATAACATACTAACGTTCGAACTCGGATCGGTATCACGGTCGGAGAAGCGAACCGGTGGGAACTGAATAGGCAGCTCGCCTCTACGCTCGGTTGTAAGACAAGACCACGGGTAGAGGTTTTCTCACGAGCGTTTATGAACCGCCTGGATCTGTGGGCTTGGATGCTTGAAGAAACAACTGACGATGCTTATTTGGAAGGAGGTGTCGACATGCCGACAATTAACCAACTCGTACGCAAAGGTCGCTCTGCAAAAGTGGTAAAATCGAAATCGCCCGCACTGCAAAAAGGATATAACGCAATGGCCCGCGTGGAGACGAATCTGAGTTCCCCGCAAAAGCGCGGTGTCTGCACTCGTGTTGGTACGATGACTCCGAAGAAGCCGAACTCCGCTCTTCGTAAATATGCCCGTGTTCGCTTGACGAACAGAATCGAAGTGACGGCTTACATTCCGGGTATCGGACATAACCTGCAAGAACACAGCGTGGTGCTGATCCGCGGCGGCCGCGTGAAGGACTTGCCGGGTGTGCGTTATCATATCGTTCGCGGCGCTTTGGATGCTGCCGGTGTGAACAACCGCAAACAAGGCCGTTCGAAGTACGGAACGAAGAGACCAAAAGACAAGAAATAATACGGCTTTGACAGGCCGATAGATATCGCGGATCTATGGCGCAGGACGACGCCGTAGATAGTGCGGTTCGGACAGACTAAATTCGCTCGGAAAGGGGGATAACTATGCCACGTAAAGGTCCTGTACCACGCAGAGATGTGCTTCCGGATCCGATCTATAACAGCAAGCTGGTGACACGTCTTATCAACAAGATTATGGTCGACGGGAAGAAAGGCGTTGCGCAACGCATTTTGTACAATGCCTTCGAGATCGTTCGTCAACGGACGGGTAAAGATCCTATGGAAGTATTCGAAGCGGCCCTCAAGAACGTTATGCCGGTGCTTGAGGTTAAAGCTCGCCGTGTGGGCGGTGCGAACTATCAAGTTCCGGTTGAAGTGAAGCCGGAGCGCCGCACGACGCTCGGTCTCCGTTGGCTGGTGAACTACGCTCGCCTGCGCGGAGAGAAAACAATGGAAGAGCGTCTTGCAGCCGAAATTATCGATGCCAGCAACAACACGGGAGCAGCCGTCAAGAAACGCGAAGATACGCATAAAATGGCGGAAGCCAACCGCGCGTTTGCGCATTATCGCTGGTAAGATAAGAGCCGCATCACGATCGTTCAGATATTACAGAGAAAGGAGACAACATTATGCCAAGAGCATTCTCCTTGCAGAATACGCGCAATATTGGAATTATGGCGCATATTGATGCGGGCAAGACGACTACCACGGAACGCATCTTGTTCTATACCGGCCGTACGCATAAGCTTGGCGAGACGCATGAAGGCTCGGCAACGATGGACTGGATGGTGCAAGAGCAGGAACGTGGTATCACGATTACTTCCGCGGCTACGACCACACAGTGGAAGGGTCACCGGATCAATATTATCGACACGCCTGGACACGTAGACTTCACCGTAGAAGTTGAACGGTCGTTGCGCGTGTTGGACGGTGCAATCGGTGTATTCTGCGCTAAAGGCGGAGTGGAACCGCAATCCGAGACGGTGTGGCGGCAAGCGGACCGTTATCACGTACCGCGCATCGCATACGTGAACAAGATGGATATCATCGGCGCGGACTTCTTCGGCGCCGTGAAGCAAATGCGTGAGCGCCTGGGCGCGAACGCGGTGCCGATCCAGTTGCCGATCGGTGCGGAAAACGATTTTGTAGGGATCATAGACCTGATCGAGAACATTGCCTACATCTATAAAGATGACCTGGGCAAAGAGATCGTGAAAACGGAGATTCCGGACGATTACAAGGCACAAGCAGAAGAATATCGGGCTCAGCTGATCGAGAAGGTCGCAGAGCTTGACGAAGAGCTGACAATGAAGTACCTTGAAGGAGAGGAGATCACTGTCAGCGAACTGAAGGCCGCTCTGCGCAAGGGCGTCATCAATGTTCAGATCACGCCCGTGCTGTGCGGATCTTCCTATCGCAACAAAGGGGTACAGCTGATGCTGGACGCGGTCGTCGATTACCTGCCTGCTCCTACGGATATCCCGCACATCAAGGGTACCCTCGAGGACGGCACGGAAGTGGAGCGCAAGTCGGCTGACGACGAACCGTTCTCCGCTCTGGCGTTCAAGATCATGACCGACCCGTATGTCGGCAAACTGACTTACTTCCGCGTTTATTCCGGGGTTCTGCATTCGGGTTCCTATGTCCTGAACTCCACGAAGGGCAAGCGCGAACGGATCGGACGCCTGCTTCAGATGCACGCGAACCACCGCGAAGAAATTACGGAAGTGTACGCGGGTGACATCGCCGCGGCCGTAGGCCTGAAGGACACGACGACAGGCGATACGCTCTGCGATGAGAAGCATCCGGTTGTGCTCGAATCGATGACGTTCCCGGATCCGGTTATCGACGTCGCCATCGAGCCGAAGTCGAAAGCCGACCAAGACAAGATGAGCCTTGCGCTGCAGAAGCTGGCTGAAGAAGATCCGACGTTCCATGCGCGTACGGATGAAGAAACCGGTCAAACGATCATTTCCGGTATGGGTGAACTTCACCTGGAAATCATCGTCGACCGTCTCGTTCGCGAGTTCAAAGTGGAAGCGAACGTCGGCAAGCCGCAAGTTGCTTACCGCGAAACGTTCCGCAAACCGGCTCGCGTGGAAGGCAAGTTTATCAGACAATCCGGCGGCCGCGGTCAGTACGGTCACGTTTGGATCGAGTTCGAACCGCTTGAGCCGGGTACGGGCTTCGTATTCGAAAGCAAGATCGTCGGCGGTGTCGTTCCGAAGGAATACTTCGCTCCTGTGCAAGCGGGTATCGAAGAAGCGATGAAGAACGGCGTTCTGGCAGGATTCCCGATCGTGGACATCAAGGCGACGCTCGTGGACGGTTCGTACCACGAAGTCGACTCCAGTGAAATGGCGTTCAAGATCGCCGGTTCCATGGCACTGAAAGCGGCGAAGAACGTATGTGATCCCGTGTTGCTCGAGCCGATCATGAAAGTGGAAGTGACGGTTCCTGAAGAGTACATGGGTGACGTCATGGGTGACTTGAACTCCCGTCGCGGCCGTATCGAAGGTATGGAAGCTAGGGGCAATTCTCAAGTCATCAGAGCAAAAGTGCCGCTTGCGGAAATGTTCGGTTATTCGACGACATTGCGTTCCAAGACGCAAGGTCGCGGCGTCTACGCGATGGAGATCTCCCATTACGAAGAGGTGCCGAAGTCGATCGCCGAAGAAATCATTTCCAAGCATCAAGGTGCTTAATCATATAATCCATAATAGATATGGTAATTAAGGAGGAAAAGTGAACAATGGCAAAGGCAAAATTCGAACGTACGAAACCACACGTTAACATCGGTACGATCGGTCACGTCGACCATGGCAAGACGACGCTGACTGCGGCGATCACCACCGTGCTTAACAAGAGATACGGCAGCGGCCAAGCGATCGCTTACGACCAAATCGACAAGGCTCCGGAAGAACGCGAACGCGGCATCACGATCTCGACTTCCCACGTTGAGTACGAGACTCCGAACCGCCACTATGCGCACGTTGACTGCCCGGGGCACGCCGACTACGTCAAGAACATGATCACCGGTGCCGCTCAAATGGACGGCGCGATCCTGGTTGTGTCCGCTGCTGACGGTCCGATGCCGCAAACTCGCGAACACATCCTGCTCTCCCGCCAAGTAGGCGTTCCGTACATCGTCGTATTCCTGAACAAGTGCGACATGGTGGAAGACGAAGAGCTTCTCGAACTCGTTGAAATGGAAGTTCGCGACCTGCTGAACGAATACGAATTCCCTGGCGACGACACGCCGATCATCCGCGGTTCCGCTCGCGAAGCGCTCATGAATCCGGATGGTCCTTGGGGTGACAAGATCATCGAACTGTTCGAAAAGATCGACTCCTACATCCCGACGCCCGAGCGCGATATCGACAAGCCGTTCCTGATGCCTGTCGAAGACGTGTTCACGATCACTGGCCGCGGCACTGTTGCAACGGGCCGTGTTGAACGCGGTACGGTTAAAGTCGGCGACGAAGTTGAAATCGTCGGTCTTGCAGAAGAAACTCGCAAGACGGTTGTTACGGGCGTTGAAATGTTCCGTAAACTGCTCGACCAAGCGCAAGCAGGTGACAACATCGGTGCACTGCTCCGCGGTATCGAGCGCAAGGACATCGAACGCGGTCAAGTTCTGGTTAAACCGGGCTCGATCAAGCCGCACACGACGTTCACGGCTCAAGTGTACGTCCTGACGAAGGAAGAAGGCGGACGCCATAAACCGTTCTTCTCCGGTTACCGTCCTCAATTCTACTTCCGTACGACGGACGTAACCGGCGTCATCCAACTGCCGGAAGGCACAGAGATGGTTATGCCTGGCGACAACATCACCGTTACGGTTGAACTCATCTCGCCGATCGCGATCGAAGAAGGTACTCGCTTCGCTATTCGTGAAGGCGGCCGTACGGTAGGCGCAGGCGCGGTTGCTTCGATCATCAAGTAATCCGCGATAACCGACAACGGATGAATGAACAAAGTGTCCCATGAAGTCCAGGCGGCTTCATGGGACACTTTTGTTGTTCTGAAAATCGCTTGATCATGAAGATTCATAATCTCGAAATCTTGATCGTTCATTCACCAAAGGAATTTTCACAAGAGGCAGGACAGGATTCATTCGGATATGAAAATTTTCTTGCATTCGCCGTGAGTTTCCGATATAATGGTGAACGTTGGTCTGTGACGTTGCGATGATGTGAGAGGTTGCTGACACACCCGGCTCCTTTGCCATGGCTGGTGTGTCAGGGAAATTTTCACGGAGTATGTCCGATACAAAATTGGGCGATAGAAGGAGGTAAAGCTATGGCAAAACAAAAAATTCGCATTCGTTTAAAAGCGTATGATCACAGGATTCTCGATCAGTCGGCCGAGAAGATTGTGGAGACGGCCAAGCGTTCCGGTGCAGGGGTTTCGGGTCCGATTCCGCTTCCGACCGAGAAACAAGTGATCACGATTTTGCGTGCGGTGCACAAGTACAAAGACTCTCGTGAACAGTTCGAAATGCGCACGCACAAGCGGTTGATCGACATCTTGAATCCGACGCCGCAAACGGTTGACGCTTTGATGAGGCTTGATTTGCCGTCGGGTGTGGATATTGAAATCAAATTATAAGGATATGTTCGCGGATTAGAACAAATACAATCGTGACAACAATATTTTGATCAGTGGGTAGAAAAGAGGTGTCAACATGACGAAAGGTATCTTGGGCAGAAAACTGGGCATGACGCAAGTATTCGGTCCCGAAGGCCAAGTGGTGCCTGTAACGGTGATTGAAGCCGGCCCATGTGTGGTTCTGCAGAAGAAAAGTGTCGAGAACGACGGATATGCAGCGATACAGATCGGTTTTGACGATAAGAAAGAAAGCCGGGCAAACAAGCCTGAACTTGGTCATGCGAAGAAGGCGAACACGGCGCCGAAGCGTTTTGTTCGTGAGATTCGCGGAGTCAATATAGATGAATACGAACTGGGTCAAGAGATCAAGGCGGATATCTTTGCTGAAGGCGAATATGTTGACGTAACGGCGACATCGAAGGGCAAGGGGTTCGCGGGTTCGATCAAGCGCCACGGCCACAGCCGCGGTCCGATGGCTCACGGTTCGAAATATCACCGCGGCATCGGTTCGATGGCGGTTATCCGTGATGCGAACCGCATTCCGAAAGGCAAGAAGATGCCGGGTCATATGGGCCATGAAACGGTAACGATCCAAAATCTGCAGATCGTGAAAGTGGATGCAGAACGGAATGTGATCGTCGTAAAAGGTTCCATCCCGGGTCCGAGAAACGGCTACGTGAAGATCAGATCATCGGTGAAAAAAGGTTAAGGAAAGGAGGATTCAACGTGCCTAAAGTAGCTCTGTACAATATATCCGGAGAACAAGTTGGTGAAATCGAATTGTCCGACGCGGTGTTCGGAATCGAGCCGAACCGCTATGTGCTGTTTGACGCGGTTCAGATGCAACGGGCTTCGCTGCGCCGCGGTACGCATAAAACGAAAGGTCGTTCCGAGGTTCGCGGGGGCGGAAGAAAACCTTGGCGGCAGAAGGGGACGGGTTATGCTCGTCATGGCAGCATTCGTTCGCCGATCTGGAAGGGCGGCGGTACGGTATTCGGTCCGACACCGCGCAGCTATAAATACAAACTGCCGAAGAAAGTGCGCCGACTGGCGATTAAATCGGCTCTCTCGAGCAAAGTGATCGAAAACGACATTATCGTGCTCGATCAACTGACGCTGGCACAACCGAAGACGAAAGATTTCGTCGCAATCCTGAAAAACCTGAAGGTGGACAGCAAGGCGCTCGTCGTATCCGCCGCTGCGGATGACAACATTACGCTCTCTTCCCGCAACATTCCGGGAATCAAGCATGTTGCGGCAGACGGCATCAATGTGCTCGACGTGCTGACGCATGACAAGCTGATCATTACGAAGGAAGCAGTTCAGAAAGTGGAGGAGGTGCTTGCGTAATGAAGGATCCACGCGATATTATCAAGCGCCCGATCATCACCGAGCGTACAAGCGACCTGATGGCGAGAAAGTGCTACGTGTTTGAGGTGGACGTTCGCGCTAACAAGACGGAGATCAAGCAAGCGGTTGAGCAAATTTTCAAAGTGAAAGTTACGAAGGTCAACACGATCAATTATGCCGGCAAACCGAAGACGTACGGAAGATTTTCCGGATACAGACCGAAATGGAAAAAAGCATTCGTTCAGTTGAGCGAAGACAGCAAGGAACTGGAATTCTTCGAAACGGTGTAATGGAACCATTTTGAATAAGCAAGGAGGGAATCCACGTGCCAATTAAATCGTTCAAACCGACGTCTCCAGGCCGTCGTCAGATGACCGTGTCCACTTTCCAGGAAATCACGACGGACAAACCGGAGAAGTCGCTGCTCGCGCCGCTGCACAAAAAGGCGGGACGCAACAACCAAGGTAAAATCACGGTGCGCCATCATGGCGGAGGACATAAAAGAAAATACAGAATCATCGACTTCAAACGCGATAAGGACGGCATTCCGGGCCGCGTAGCGACGATCGAGTACGACCCGAACCGCACTGCATACATCGCGCTGATCAACTATGCGGACGGAGAAAAACGCTACATCATCGCTCCGAAGGGGCTGAAGGTCGGCGATGTGATCGAGTCCGGACCGAACGTGGACATCAAGGTCGGCAATGCGCTGCCGCTTGAGAACATTCCGGTCGGTACGCTCATTCACAACATCGAACTGAAACCGGGCAAAGGCGGACAGCTCGTTCGCGCAGCAGGCGTGGAAGCGCAGCTGCTCGGTAAAGATGAAGGCAAATATGTGTCGGTTCGTCTGGCATCAGGCGAAGTGCGCCGCATTCTAAAAACTTGCCGCGCTACGATCGGCGTTGTCAGCAACGGCGACCATGAATTGATCAAACTCGGTAAAGCAGGCCGCGCCCGCTGGCTGGGCAGACGTCCTACCGTCCGCGGTTCTGTTATGAACCCTGTTGATCACCCGCACGGCGGTGGTGAAGGTCGTGCTCCGATCGGCCGCAAATCGCCGATGTCTCCTTGGGGCAAACCGACCCTCGGATACAAGACCCGCAAGAAGAGCAAAGCATCGAACAAATACATTATTCGTCCTCGTACGAAATAATTTGAAGGCAGTTGTGAGAAGGGAGGCCATTAGATGGGACGCAGTTTGAAGAAAGGACCTTTTGTTGACGGATATCTGTTGAAAAAGGTTGAAGAACTGAACAAATCCGGCAAGAAAGTCGTAATCAAAACCTGGTCGCGCCGGTCTACGATATTCCCGCAATTTGTCGGACACACGTTCGCCGTGTATGATGGACGAAAACATGTTCCGGTTTACGTGACGGAAGATATGGTGGGACACAAGCTCGGAGAGTTTGCGCCGACCCGCACGTTCAAAGGTCATACCGATGATGACAAGAAGACAGGTAAACGATAATCGATTGCGCTTTGAGAGGAGGTATTTCCATGCAGCAGGCTAAGGCAATTGCCAGATACGTGCGCATTGCTCCGCGTAAGGTGAGACTTGTTGTCGATCTGATCCGCGGCAAACGGGTTGACGAAGCGTTCGCAATTCTTCGCCACACCCCGAAGGCAGCGTCCCCTGTACTGGAAAAACTGCTGAATTCGGCAATTGCAAATGCGGAGCACAATTATTCACTCGATGTGAATAAACTCGTGATCACGGATGCATTTGTAAATGAGGGGCCGATCCTGAAACGAATCCAACCGCGTGCGCAAGGACGCGCATTCCGGATTAACAAGCGGACCAGCCACATTACAATCGTGGTATCTGAGAAATAAGGAGGGACACAAGAGTGGGTCAAAAAGTAAACCCGGTAGGCTTAAGAATTGGCATCATTCGCGATTGGGAATCGAAATGGTACGCGGATGACAAAGAGTTCGGAAATCTGCTTCTGGAAGACCTGAAGATCCGTGAATTTTTGAAAAGCAAGCTGAAAGATTCGGCCGTATCCCGCATCGAAATCGAACGTGCAGCCAATCGCGTAAGCGTAACGATCCACACCGCAAAGCCCGGCATGGTGATCGGCAAGGGCGGAGCCGAAGTTGAAAACCTGCGCGTGCAAATCGCGAAACTGACGGGCGGCAAGAAAGTTCATATCAATATCAGCGAAATCAAAAACCCGGATCTGGACGCGATCCTTGTGGCGGAAAGCATCGCCCAGCAGCTTGAGCGCCGCATTTCGTTCCGCCGCGCGATGAAGCAGGCGATCCAAAGAACGATGCGCGCGGGCGCGAAAGGGATCAAGACGATGGTGAGCGGCCGTCTCGGCGGCGCGGAAATCGCCCGCAGCGAAGGCTACAGCGAAGGAACGGTTCCGCTGCACACGCTTCGTGCGGATATCGACTACGGTACGGCTGAAGCTCATACGACGTACGGACGTCTCGGCGTGAAAGTATGGATCTATCGCGGGGAAGTTCTTCCTCAATCGAAGAAGAGAGTGAACCAGGAAGGAGGTAATTGAGCATGTTAATGCCAAAACGCGTCAAGCATCGCAAAGAACATCGCGGAACAATGAAAGGTCGCGCAAAAGGCGGCACGGAGGTCACATTCGGGGAATACGGCTTGCAAGCTCTTGAGCCTGCCTGGGTTACCAACCGTCAGATCGAAGCTGCCCGTATCGCGATGACACGTTATATCAAACGCGGCGGTAAAGTATGGATCAAGATTTTCCCTTCCAAGCCGATTACGCAAAAACCGCTTGAAGTTCGGATGGGTAGCGGTAAAGGGAACGTCGAAAAATGGGTATGTGTCGTAAAGCCTGGCAAGATTCTTTTCGAATTGGCCGGAGTAAGTGAAGAAGTGGCGCGTGAAGCGATGCGCCTTGCTGCTCATAAACTTCCGATCAAGACGAAATTCGTGAAACGCGAAGAATTGGGTGGTGAAGGAAATGAAAGCTAGTGAGTTCCGCAATATGACGTCTGCAGAGATCGAACAAAAAATTGCAGGCTATAAGGAAGAACTGTTCAACCTGCGTTTTCAACTAGCTACAGGTCAACTCGATAATCCAGCCCAAATCCGTAATGTGCGCAAAGCAATTGCACGTGCCAAAACCGTATTACGTGAAAGAGAGCTCGGAATCAGATAATCGATACTGAAAGGAGGCGCGATATATGAGTGAGCAAACTCGCAATCGGCGCAAGGTGCAGATCGGCAAAGTCGTGAGTGACAAGATGGATAAGACGATTGTCGTCGCCGTCGAAACTTACAAGCGGCACCCGCTCTATAACAAGCGCATCAAATATACGAAAAAATTCAAGGCTCATGATGAAAACAATCAGGCGAAGATCGGCGATACGGTGAAGATCATGGAGACTCGCCCGTTGTCGAAGGAAAAACGCTGGAGATTGGTTGAAATCGTGGAGCAAGCTGTCGAGGTATAAGGAGGGAAGATAAATGATTCAACCGTTTACCCGTTTGAAAGTGGCTGACAACTCGGGAGCGAAGGAACTGATGTGCATTCGCGTGCTGGGCGGTACCGGACGCCGCACCGCAGGCATCGGCGATACGATCGTATGTTCCGTCAAACAAGCAACACCAGGCGGCGTTGTCAAAAAGGGCGACGTGGTGAAAGCTGTTGTTGTGCGCACGGTTCGCCCAACAAGACGCAAAGACGGTTCCTATATTCGGTTTGATGAAAACGCGGCGGTGATCATCAGAGAAGATCGCAGCCCGCGCGGCACTCGGATTTTCGGACCGGTTGCCCGCGAACTTCGCGAGAAAGACTTTATGAAAATCGTATCGCTGGCACCCGAAGTGCTGTAATGCACCGGTCAGCAGCCAATAGGAGGTGTTACCAACATGGCTAAAAAGAACGAACAAAAAGCGCGCAATCACAAGATGCATGTCAAAAAAGAAGATATCGTGATCGTGATCAGCGGTAAAGATAAAGGCAAAAAAGGTCGCGTCATCGCCGCATTCCCGCGTGAAAACCGCGTTCTGGTGGAAGGCGTCAATCTGGTGAAGAAGCATGCGAGACCGTCGCAGGCGAATCCGCAAGGCGGCATCATCACGCAGGAAGCGCCGATTCACGCTTCGAACGTTATGCTTGTGGATCCGAAGACCGGTCTGCCGACGCGCATCGGATACAAGGTATTGGATAACGGCAAAAAAGTACGGGTTGCGAAGAGATCCGGTGAAGTGATCGATTAATCGATGGAGCAGGAAGGAGGTTTACATCGCAAATGGCAACAAGACTGAAAGAACGTTATTTGAATGAAGTAACGCCCTATTTGATGCAAAAGTTCAACTACACCAGCGTCATGCAAGTTCCGCGGATCGAGAAGGTCGTAATCAACATGGGTCTCGGCGAAGCGGTGGGCAATCCGAAGGTGATCGACGCCGCCGTTAACGATCTGACGCTCATCTCGGGTCAGAAACCGGTGGTGACGAGAGCGAAGAAATCGATCGCCGGATTCAAGGTTCGCGAAGGCATGCCGATCGGTGCGAAAGTTACGCTGCGCGGAGACAGAATGTATTATTTCCTGGATAAGCTGTTCAACATCGCATTGCCGCGCGTTCGCGATTTCCGCGGCGTATCGAGCAAATCGTTCGACGGACGCGGCAACTATACGCTCGGCCTGAAAGAACAGCTCATCTTCCCGGAAATCGACTATGACAAGATCGACAAGGTGCGCGGGATGGATGTGGTCATCGTGACGACCGCGAAAACGGACGAAGAAGCCCGCGAGCTGTTGGATCAACTGGGAATGCCGTTCGCCAAAGCTTAAGAATTGGGAGGTGTAACCCGCACATGGCAAAAACTTCGATGATCGTTAAGCAAAAGCGCAAACCGAAGTTCAAAGTACGCGCCTACACGCGCTGCGAGCGCTGCGGCCGTCCGCACTCCGTGCTGAGAAAGTTCAAAATTTGCCGGATTTGTTTCCGTGAATTAGCATATAAAGGCCAGATTCCAGGCGTCAGAAAAGCCAGCTGGTAATTATCGATGATCCGGAAGGAGGTAAGCAACATGACAATGTCCGATCCTATTGCAGATATGCTTACACGCATTCGCAATGCGAACATGGTACGTCATGAGAAGGTGGAAGTTCCCGCTTCGAAGATAAAGAAAGAAATCGCAGAAATTCTGAAGCGTGAGGGCTTTATCCGTGACGCTGAATATATCGAAGATAACAAACAGGGGATCATCCGCATCTTCCTGAAGTATGGACCGAACAACGAGCGCGTCATCACGGGATTGAAGCGCATCAGCAAGCCCGGGCTGCGCGTTTACGCCAAAGCTTCCGAAATCCCGAAGGTGCTTGGCGGTTTGGGAATCGCGATTCTTTCAACGTCGAAGGGCGTTATGACGGACAAGGAAGCTCGTCAAGCGAAGACCGGCGGAGAAGTTATCTGCTACGTATGGTAATTGAAGCTTAAGTGAATGGAGGTGCTAGCATGTCCCGTATTGGTCGCAAGCCAATCGAGATTCCAAACGGTGTTACCGTCACCGTAGATCAAAATGTGGTAACAGTGAAAGGACCGAAGGGTACGCTGAAACGCGAAGTGCATAAGGACATGATCGTTAAGATCGAAGGCAACGTGCTGACCGTAAGCCGTCCGTCGGACAACAAACTGCATCGTTCCTTGCACGGCACGACGCGCAGCGTGATCAACAACATGATCAACGGTGTTTCGCAAGGTTATGAAAAATCTCTCGAACTCGTCGGCGTCGGATACCGCGCTAACAAGCAAGGAAACAAACTTGTGCTGAACGTCGGTTATTCCCATCCGGTGGAGTTCGTTCCTGAAGAGGGTATAGAATTTGAGGTGCCGTCGCAAACGAAGATCATCGTTCGCGGAATTGACAAAGAACGCGTCGGTGAAGTGGCGGCGAACATCCGCAGCGTGCGTCTGCCCGAACCGTATAAGGGCAAGGGGATTAAATATGAAGGCGAACGCATCCTTCGCAAAGAAGGTAAAGCTGGTAAGAAGAAATAATGCTTCGCCTGCGAATAAGGCGGCATAAGCCGATGCAAATCACCCTGAAAGGAGTGACTGGACATGATTACGAAACCCGATAAAAATAAAACGCGTCTCAAAAGACATTTGCGCGTGCGGAAGAAAATCAGCGGCACGGCTGAACGCCCTCGCCTGAGCGTGTACCGTTCGGAGAAACATATTTACGCTCAGCTGATCGATGATGTGAAGGGTGTAACACTGGCGGCCGCATCCACGCTCGATAAGGAATTGCGCGGTCAAATCGATAACGGCGGCAACGTGGAAGCTGCCCGCAAAGTCGGAGAACTGATCGCGAAGCGCGGAATTGAAAAAGGCATTACCAAAGTGGTGTTCGACCGCGGCGGTTATCTGTATCACGGACGGATTCAGGCACTTGCAGATGCAGCGCGTGAAGCAGGGTTGCAATTCTAATAACAGGGCTAAGGGAGGTTAATGACTTGCGCGTAGATCCAAATACGTTAGAATTAACAGAAAGAGTCGTATCGATTAACCGCGTGGCCAAGGTCGTAAAAGGCGGACGCAGATTCAGCTTCAGCGCTCTTGTGGTTGTCGGCGACGGCAAAGGCTGGGTAGGCGCCGGACTCGGAAAAGCGTCGGAAGTTCCGGATGCCATCCGCAAAGGCGTGGAAGACGCGAAGAAGAACCTGATCTATGTTCCGATCGTCGGGACGACGATTCCGCACGAAATCATCGGAGAATTCGGTGCGGGCAAAGTGCTGCTCAAACCGGCATCGGAAGGTACGGGAGTGATCGCGGGCGGTCCGGTTCGCGCCGTGCTTGAGCTGGCCGGAGTGGGCGACATTCTGACGAAATCGCTGGGCTCTTCGAACTCGACAAATATGGTACACGCAACGATTGAGGGATTGCGCCGCCTCAAGAGGGCTGAAGATGTAGCGAAGCTTCGCGGAAAAACGGTCGAGGAATTATTAGGTTAAGGAGGGGTATCGAATGGCAAATCAATTGAAAATTACCCTCAAACGCAGCCTGATCGGCCGTCCGGAAGATCAGCGCCTGACAGTTCGATCGCTCGGACTTCGCAAGACGAATCACACGGTTGTTCAACCGGACAACGCGGCAATCCGCGGCATGGTGAACAAGGTTAAGCATCTGGTTGAAGTGGAAGAAATCTAATCGAAGCGCCGTAATGAGCACGGCACGATGATGAACCGAACACAAAGCAAATACGACAGCATCATGGATACAACAGGCGATATTAAGGAGGTGCAACGATGAAACTACATGAACTGAAACCAGCACCGGGTTCCCGTCACAGCCGCAAGCGTCTCGGACGCGGTATCGGCAGCGGTCTGGGCAAAACATCCGGTCGCGGTCACAAAGGTCAATGGGCTCGTTCCGGCGGCGGTGTTCGCCCCGGATTTGAAGGGGGTCAAAACCCGCTCTACCGCCGTCTGCCGAAGCGCGGATTTACGAACATTCATCGTAAAGAGTATGCGGTTGTGAACGTGCAAGAACTGAACCGGTTTGAAGCTGGTACCGAAGTAACACCTGAACTGCTTCTTGAAACCGGGATTGTGAAAAATCCAAGAGACGGTATCAAGATCTTGGGCGAAGGCGATCTCGGGGTTAACCTCACCGTAAAAGCTCATAAATTTTCGCAATCTGCGGTCGAGAAAATTCAGGCTGCCGGTGGAAAAACTGAGGTGATCTAATGTTCAGAACAATCTCCAATATCATGAAGGTTGCTGATCTGAGAAGCAAGATCTTGTTCACGCTCGGGATCTTGATCGTGTATCGGATCGGCTCCTTTATCCCTGTGCCGAACGTCGACAAAGACGTGTTCATCGGTCTGGACCAGGCGCAGGGCGGTGGGTTTTTCGGGTTAATGAACACCTTCTCCGGGGGAGCGCTTTTTAACTTCTCGATCTTTGCAATGAGTATCTTCCCGTATATTACGGCATCGATCATCGTACAGCTTCTGTCGATGGACGTTATTCCGAAGTTCGCCGAATGGGCAAGAGAAGGCGAAGCCGGACGCCGCAAACTTGCGCAGATCACCCGATATGGTACAGTAGTATTGGGATTGATTCAGGCGTTCGGTATGTCGATCGGCTTCCATAACCGTTACGGCATTGTGACCGATCCGACTCCGGCGACGTTCACGATCATCGCGATCGTGCTGACTGCCGGTACGGCCATGCTCATGTGGCTCGGCGAGATGATCACGGAGAAAGGGATCGGAAACGGGATTTCGATTCTGATCTTCGCCGGTATCGTGGCGGGCATTCCGACCACCATCTCGACGCTGTACACGCATTTCTTCGGCGGAGCGAATGCATCTGAAGGATTGTTCCTGAATATCCTGTTCGTCATCTTGCTGGCGATCGGCGTCGTGCTGCTGATCGCGGCGGTCATCTTCGTGCAGCAGGGTATCCGCAAGATTCCCGTACAATATGCGAAGAGAATCGTCGGACGCAAGATGTACGGCGGTCAATCGACCCATATTCCGATGAGGGTGAACGCAGCGGGCGTCATCCCGGTCATCTTCGCGATGTCGATCGTCATGTTCCCGGCCGTTGTCGCCAGCTTCTGGCAAGGCAAGCGGTTCGCCAACTGGATCATCGAAAACTTTTCGCTGAACGCGCCGCTGGGACTGACGCTGTACGTATTGCTCATCATCGGGTTCACCTATTTCTACACGTTCGTTCAGATCAATCCGCAACAGATGGCGGAGAATCTGAAGAAAAACGGCGGCTACATTCCGGGCGTACGTCCTGGGCAGACGACGGTCAAATATTTGACCCGCGTGATGAACCGCATCACGCTGGCAGGCTCGATCTTCCTGGCCGTTGTGGCGATTCTGCCGGTTCTTGTCAGCACGTTGGCCGGTTTGCCGAGCCAAGTGTCCATCGGCGGAACGTCGCTCCTCATCGTGACGGGTGTTGCGCTCGAGACGATGAAGCAAATCGAAAGCCAGTTGATCAAACGTCACTACAAAGGATTTATCAACAAGTGACGAGCAGGATGCCGTTGGGAGGTATAACTGAACATGAATATTGTCTTCATGGGTCCCCCGGGAGCCGGCAAAGGCACGCAAACTGAATTTATCGTCAAGCAGTTCGGAATTCCGCATATCTCGACCGGAGATGCTTTTCGAGCGGCCATGAAGCAGGGCACTGAACTGGGTCTTCTGGCCAAACAATATGTCGATTCCGGCCAACTTGTGCCGGATGAAGTGACGATCGGGATCGTTCGGGAAAGACTCCAGCAGGCCGACTGCGAAAACGGCTTCCTGCTTGACGGCTTTCCCCGAACGATCGCACAGGCGGAAGCGCTGGATGACATCCTCGCTTCGATGGGGAAAAAGATCGACCATGTGATCAATCTTGAGGTCGATCGGGAAAAGTTGCTCGCAAGACTGACGGGCCGCCGCGTATGCCGCTCCTGCGGCGCAACGTATCATGTGATCTTCAATCCGCCGAAGCAAGCGGACGTATGCGACAAATGCGGTGGCGAACTGTATCAAAGATCGGATGATACGGAAGAAAAGGTCGGCACCCGGTTGGATGTTTATTTGACGAGCACGGCGCCGCTTCTCGACTACTACAGAGAAAAAGGCCTGCTCCGTTCGATTGACGGCGAGCAAGCAATCGAAGCCGTAACCGCGCAGATCAGCGCATTGCTAAGAGGTCAACCTGCATGATCATCTGCAAGACGGAGTCAGAGTTGGCGCTTATGCGAGTGGCCGGCCGGATCGTCGCAGAGACGCATCAACTCTTGAAGGAACATATACGAGCTGGGGTATCAACCGCTGAACTGGACCGTATCGCTGGCGAGTACATTCGCAGTCAGGGAGCAATACCATCGTTCAAAGGTTACAACGGATTTCCTGGCAACATCTGCACATCCATTAACGAACAGTTGATACACGGTATCCCTAGCAGGTCCCAGGTGTTGAAAGACGGCGATATTATCACGCTGGATATCGGCGCACAATACGAAGGTTATCACGGCGACTCGGCATGGACCTACGCGGTCGGCGAAGTTTCGGACGAAGTTCGCAGGCTTCTCGAAGTGACAGAGCGCGCTCTGATGGCGGGATTGTCACAGGCGGCTCCGGATGTTCGATTGTACACCATCTCTCACGCCATACAGAAATGTGTGGAAGAAGCCGGCTTTTCGGTCGTCAGAGAGTATGTCGGACACGGGATTGGTGCACAATTGCATGAAGAGCCGCAAGTTCCGAATTTCGGGATGCCGGACCGGGGTCCGCGGCTTCGGCCGGGCATGACGCTGGCGATCGAACCGATGGTGGTCATCGGCGAGCGTCATGTCAAGAAGCTGCCCGACAATTGGACCGTCGTGACCGTAGACGGGACGTGGTGCGCTCATTTCGAGCACACGATCGCGATCACAAATGACGGATATGAGATCCTCACACAAACCAAATCGTAGGTGATGAATGTGGGTGAATCGAGACTGCCGCATCCCGGACAGTTTGTCCAGGTACTGCGAGGCAGAGACATCGGCAAGTACGCGGTCATCGTGGAAGTGATCGACAGTAAATTTGTGAAGATAGCCGATGGTGATAAGCGCAAGTTTGACCGGGCCAAGAAAAAAAATCTGCTTCATCTCAGGCTGTTCGATGAAACGAGCAGCGAGGTGGCGGATAGCTTAAGGGAAACCGGCCGTGTGACCAATGGAAAGTTGCGATTTGCTCTCAGCAAGTTTATCGAGAAGCAAAATGAAAAAGTGCAAGAGCAGAAAGGAGATTGACTGTGACCAAAGAAGATGTGATTGAAGTAGAGGGAACGGTAATCGAACCTCTCCCAAATGCGATGTTTCGTGTGGAATTGGAAAACGGTCATCAGATCCTGGCTCATGTATCCGGAAAGCTGCGCATGCACTTTATCCGGATCTTGACAGGTGACAGAGTCGTCATACAGCTGTCCCCTTATGATCTCACAAGAGGACGGATCACGTATCGGAAATAGATATCCGGATAACTGGGAGGTTGTTGATTATGAAGGTGAGACCTTCGGTCAAGCCGATTTGCGAAAAATGCAAAGTCATCAAGCGCAGAGGACACGTCATGGTCATCTGTGAAAATCCGAAGCATAAACAAAAACAAGGATAAGGAGGTGTCCGTTCATGGCTCGTATTGCTGGTGTTGACCTGCCTCGTGACAAACGCATCGAAGTCGCGCTCACATATATTTACGGGATCGGTCTGTCCACCTCGAAGAAGATTCTTGCGCAAACCGGCATCAATCCGGACACGCGTGTTCGTGATCTGACTGAGGACGAAGTGAGCAGATTGCGTGAAACGATCGATAAAAACTACAAGGTGGAAGGTGACCTTCGCCGCGAGGTCGCTCTGAACATCAAACGCCTCATCGAGATCGGATGCTACCGCGGAATTCGCCATCGCAAAGGGCTTCCGGTTCGCGGGCAACGGACCAAAACGAACGCGCGCACCCGTAAAGGTCCGCGTCGCACGGTAGCGAACAAGAAGAAATAATCCTTAAGAAGGAGGGGTAGCAAACAATGGCCAAGCCGAAAACAAAAGTATCTCGTACGAAACGTCGTGACCGTAAAAATATCGAATCCGGTGTTGCACATATTCGTTCGACCTTCAACAATACGATCGTTACGATCACGGACCCTCACGGCAACGCGATCGCATGGGCAAGCGCCGGAAACCTTGGATTCAAAGGTTCCCGCAAAAGCACGCCTTACGCGGCTCAGATGGCAGCGGAAGCAGCAGCGAAAGCCGCAATGGAACACGGCATGAAAACTGTCGAAGTATTGGTCAAAGGTCCTGGCGCCGGCCGGGAAGCTGCGATTCGTTCCTTGCAGGCGGCGGGACTTGAAGTCAACATGATCAAGGACGTAACGCCTGTACCGCATAACGGTTGCCGCCCGCCAAAACGTCGTCGTGTCTAATTGTCTTACCAAGGGTATACAATAACTTCCACAAGTGAATAATGGTTGAGAAGGATAGGGCATACTACTTGGTTTGTGCTGAACGAAACCACAGGTACGACGTTTCCTAAGGGAGGGTTATGGAATGATCGAAATCGAAAAGCCAAAAATCGAAACGGTAACCGTGAGCGAGGACGGAACCTACGGCAAGTTTGTTGTGGAACCGTTGGAGCGCGGCTACGGTACAACGCTCGGTAACTCCCTGCGCAGAATTCTGCTTTCATCCCTGCCCGGCGCAGCTGTTACTTCTGTACAAATCGACGGTGTGTTGCATGAATTCTCCACCATTCCTGGCGTTGTGGAGGATGTGACCGAGATCGTCCTCAACCTGAAGGGATTGTCGCTCAAAATCCATTCGGACGAGGAGAAGATGCTGGAGATTGAGGCGGAGGGCGCCGGGGTTGTTCGGGCGGGAGACATCCGTGCGGACAGCGATGTCGAAATCCTGAATCCGGATCTGGTGATCGCCACGCTCAGCGATGACGCACGGCTCCACATGAGAATCTTCGCCAAACGCGGCCGCGGATATGTTCCCGCCGATCGCAACAAGCGCGATGATCAGCCGATCGGGGTCATTCCAATCGATTCTATCTACACACCGATCACTCGCGTGAATTATACAGTAGAGAATACCCGTGTCGGCCAAGTTACCAACTATGACAAACTAACCCTCGAAGTTTGGACGGACGGCAGCATTCGGCCGGAGGAAGCAGTCAGTCTCGGAGCCAAAATCTTGACCGAGCATCTGATGCTGTTCGTCGGCCTGACTGATGAAGCGAAAGATGCCGAGATCATGGTCGAAAAAGAAGAAGACAAGAAAGAGAAAGTCCTGGAGATGACGATCGAAGAGCTCGATCTGTCGGTTCGTTCTTATAACTGCTTGAAGCGTGCGGGTATCAACACCGTGCAAGAGTTAATCATGAAGACCGAGGAAGATATGATGAAAGTTCGCAACCTCGGCCGCAAATCGTTGGAAGAAGTACAGGAAAAATTGAGAGAATTGAATCTGTCGCTTCGTTCTGACGATTGACTATCTGCGAAGAGGAGGGAAACATCATGGCAACGCAAAAGAAATTGGGACGCGACTCCAGTGCGCGCAAGGCATTGTTCCGCGATCTGGTCACGGATCTGTTCATCTACGAGCGCATCCAAACGACTGAGGCCAAAGCAAAAGAAATTCGTCCGATCGCAGAAAAACTGATCACTTTGGCGAAGCGCGGCGATCTGCACGCTCGTCGTCAGGTGGCTGCTTTCGTACGGAAAGAGGAAGCAGGCGATGACAAGGACGCGATTCAAAAGCTGTTCTCCGATATCGCTCCGCGATATGCCGATCGACAAGGCGGTTATACGCGTATCCTGAAGCTCGGACCTCGCAGAGGAGATTCTGCGAATATGGTGTATCTGGAACTCGTTGATCGCGCATAATTGTACCGTACCTGGATAACGAAAGGGGTGGACGGAACCCGTGGTTCTGCTGAAGCCCTTTTTTTGTGGGAGCTTCCGTTCGATCGAGTGATCGGGACGGAGGCTTCTATTTTGCAGAATGTCGCAGGTGATCGTGTATGGTTCGGAACATACGCATGACCATCAGTTACGATGGCACGGATTATCACGGCTTTCAGGCACAATCCCATACGGATCGCACGATCCAGGGACAGCTTGAACGAGCGTTGCTGAAATTGACGAACGAGTCCACGACGGTCATCGGTTCCGGCAGGACCGATGCCGGCGTGCATGCGAGGGCGCAGGTCGTCAATTTCATGACAAATTCCAGAATTCCCGTGGAGCGCTGGGCCTTGGCCCTGAACAGCATATTGCCGGATGATATCGTCGTCATCGATGCGAAAGAGGAAACGCTCGATTTTCACGCGAGGCACGATGCCAAGCGAAAAACGTATCGCTATACGATCAACAACAATCGATTTCCGGATGTGTTGCAACGAAGATACCAGCACCATGTACCGACGCCGTTGAACCGGGAATGGATGGAAGAGGCGCTACGGCATCTGATCGGCGAGCATGATTTCACATCTTTCTGTTCGGCAAAATCGACCCAGCGCTCGCACGTCCGTACGATTTATGAAGCGAGACTGGAAGCGACGGAAGACGGATTGATTCACATCTACGTGACGGGCAACGGTTTCCTTTATAACATGGTTCGCATCATTGCCGGCACGGTTATTGAGGTCGGCATGGGCAAGCGTACGGTCGAACAGTTCCGACAACTGCTGCTGACGAAAGACCGGCGTCAGGGAGGCATCACCGCGCCTGCAAAAGGTCTGGTACTATGGAACGTTGATTATGACGATGAAAGATCTTCTTGATTCGTCTTCTCAGTTGGTGTATGATATTGATTGGCGCATTTCGAGATGGGTACCCCACGCCCCCCCATGATATCTCGAAACGGCCATCTTCCAGAACATATTCTTTTCCGGTTGCAGTCGACGGATGAAGCTTATGCTCCAGTCGACTCGCCAGGATAAGTTGACTCACGCGACGATCAACCGGTGCGAACGACAACCGTTGATCGCGAATCTCCATTGAACTCGAACAGGCACATGCGGGTTCAAGGGTCGTGAGCCGGACAACAAGAGATCACGAACAGACGATCATGTGCGATCATGAATATATAGGAGAATGAATACTCCGCAGTTCAGAAGGAGGACATGACATGCGTACCACTTACATGGCGAAGCCCAATGAGGTCGAGCGCAAATGGTATATCATCGACGCAGAAGGCAAGACTTTGGGCCGTCTCGCGAGCGAAGCAGCAAGCATCTTGCGCGGTAAACACAAACCGCAATTCACCCCTCATGTGGATACCGGCGATTTCGTCATCATCATTAACGCAGAGAAGATTGCGGTGACGGGCAACAAGCTGCAGGACAAATATTACTATAGACATTCCGGTTATCCAGGCGGACTGAAGAAGACTTCGCTTAGAGATATGTTGAATACGAAGCCGGAGCGCGTTCTTCAATATGCGATTTACGGCATGCTGCCGAAAAATCGTCTCGGCCGCAAGCTTCAATCGAAGTTGAAGATCTACCGGGGAGCGGAACATCCGCACGCGGCGCAAAAGCCTGAAGTCTGGGAACTACGCGGATAATTTAAGAGGAGGTCAGTTTTGTGGCACAGGTACAATACTATGGCACCGGACGCCGCAAGAGCTCGGTCGCACGGGTTCGCTTGGTTCCGGGTGAAGGCAGAATCATCATCAACAAACGTGACATTGATGAATATTTCGGTATCGAAACGTTGAAATTGATCGTGAAGCAACCGTTGGCGTTAACCGATACATTGGGTAAATATGACGTGCTCGTCAACACCAGCGGCGGCGGAATTTCGGGACAGGCCGGCGCGATTCGCCACGGCATTGCGCGCGCTCTCTTGAAAATCGATCCTGAGTTCCGTCAACCGCTCAAAAAAGCGGGATTCCTGACTCGCGATCCGCGCATGAAGGAACGCAAGAAATACGGCTTGAAAGCGGCACGTCGCGCGCCTCAATTCTCGAAGCGCTAATCTCCGCTCACAAAGGCTTTTTCTGCAGTTTGCAGAAAGAGTCTTTTTTTATTCGCTTATCTTTGTCGCTGCCCATATACGGCGCTGTTGCGTGACGGAAAGGTCTTGGGGATCGTGATGCCCCCTCTAAGGGAACCGGACCGTTTGCCGCGTCTCATTCGCTATTCGACCGCAGCTGGTTCCGGGAAGCCGGATAATGCGAACGAATGGGCACATAAGCGAATAGATTTAACATGGAAGGTGATGATTGATCACAATCTTGAATTGACATCGCGATGAAAACTTATATAATAACTATTAATCGCATTTCTATAGTCGGATTTATATATTTTGCTGGAGGGAACCAAGATGAACTTGCTGGAAAAAGAACGTTGGATCGCGGAAGCTGCGGAAAAATACGAGAATGAACGACCGGAAGCGTTGCTCGCTTATGCGATCGAGACGTTCCCGAACATTACGTTCGCGTGCAGTTTTGGGGCTGAAGATGTCGTGATTGTCGATATGCTGCAAAAGATCAGTCCCAAGACGGATATTTTCTATCTGGATACGGACTTTCACTTCAAAGAAACGTATGAAACCCGCGATCGTCTCGCGGAGCGTTACGGAATCGAATTTATTCAGGTGAAGCCGAAGCTGACTCCGGAAGAACAGGCGGAACAGATCGCTCCCGAACTGTGGAGGAAGGACCCGAACGCCTGCTGCAATATCCGTAAGGTGGAACCATTATCCCGCTTTTTGAGCAAATACGACGCCTGGATTACCGGCATTCGACGCGATCAGGCGCCGACAAGGGCGAACGCGAAGAAAGTGGAATACGATACGAAGTTTGGGCTTGTCAAATTCAATCCGCTGGCGAATTGGAAATCCGAGGACGTATGGAACTATATTCGCGAGCATAACGTGATCTATAATCCGCTTCACGATCAAAATTACCCAAGCATCGGCTGCTCTCACTGCACGAGGGCCGTGTTGCCGGGCGAAGATCCGCGCGCGGGCAGATGGTCCGGCTTCGACAAGACGGAGTGCGGTCTTCATAAATAAGACGATTCATACGCCGTGCTCGCACGCAACGCTCATATTTTCAAATGCGCAAAAGTTCACACGGCCGAACAATGCGAAAAGATTTCATTGACATAAACGGAGACTCGTAAGAGGATAGAAGAGGAGACCCGTCAAGGGAGATTGCGAAAGACGCTTGTTGTGCGAATCATATTTAGAAACTTGCCAAACCAGAAACATACGTAAGATACAGTCCGCATGGACGATTCTGAATTGAGATTCGGATGGAACACGCCCCAAGGTTATATGCTAAAGGAACATCCGAGGAGTCACACAGGGAGGATAAGAAACCATGTCACTTGCGCCACACGGAGGCACATTGGTCAACCGGCTTGCAACGGGAACGGAGAGAGAGCAACTGTTGCGGGAAGCGGAGAAGCTCAAATCGATCACGATCAACAACTGGACCATATCGGACATCGATTGCATCGCGGTGGGGGCATTTTCGCCGCTGACCGGATTTCTGAATGAATCCGATTATGTGTCCGTCGTCGAACGGATGCGTTTGGCGGACGGAACGGTATGGAGCATTCCCGTGACGCTGTCCGTCGATCCGGAACTCGCTTCCCAATTGTCCGTCGGCGAGAAGGTTTCGCTGATCGGCCAGGATGGGGTTATTTACGCGGTATTGACGGTCGAAAGCGTATATGAAGTGGATAAGAAGCATGAAGCGGTGAAGGTGTTCAAGACAGACGATCCCGAGCATCCGGGAGTCGCGAAACTGTACGAGCGTTCCTCGACGTACGTCGGCGGGCCGATCACGGTGTTGAACAGGCCGAAACGCGAGAAGTTTCAGGAATTTTACTTTGATCCCGCCGAGACAAGACGCATCTTCGCCGAAAAAGGATGGAAGCGGATCGTCGGCTTCCAGACGCGCAACCCGGTTCACCGCGCGCATGAATATATCCAGAAGAGCGCAATGGAGATCGTCGACGGACTGTTCCTCAATCCGCTTGTCGGCGAGACGAAGTCCGACGATATTTCGGCCGATGTTCGAATGAAGAGTTATCTCGTGCTTCTTGAGCATTATTATCCGAAAGACCGCGTATTTCTCGGTGTTTTCCCGGCCGCGATGCGTTACGCGGGACCCCGGGAAGCGATTTTCCACGCGCTGGTTCGCAAAAATTACGGTTGCACGCATTTTATCGTCGGCCGCGACCACGCGGGCGTCGGGGATTATTACGGTACTTATGAAGCGCAGGAGATTTTCTCGAACTTTGCGCCGGAAGAACTGGGCATCACCCCGTTGTTCTTTGAACACAGTTTTTATTGCAAGGCTTGCGGCAATATGGCATCCAGCAAGACCTGTCCGCACGGCAAGGAGCATCATCTGCATTTGTCCGGCACAAAGGTGCGGGAAATGCTCAGAAACGGCCAATGCCCTCCGCCGGAATTTACGCGTCCTGAAGTTGCGGAAGTGTTGATCGAAGGCATGAAAGAGAAGACGGAAACCGTCATCCAAGCATAGCGGGCAAACCGGTCAATCCAGAAACTAACATCGGTTGCCGAGTATAAGACAAGTCATAGCTGTCCACCCTGTCCCATATAATGGTTAATTCTGATATGGAGACGGGGTGGAATTTTTATGTTCCAGAACATGCTGAAGATCCGGAAAAAGATGTTCGGAAGAATGGAGCGGATGTTCCGATTGTCACCGCTGTGCTGCGCTTTCGCATCGATTCTCTTTTTCGTCGTCACGCCATATGAGATTCGCGCCGATCAAGCTCCGGGAGGGTGGGCGTTGCCTTTGTCAGGCAAGATCATTGTCCTCGATCCCGGGCACGGCGGCGAAGACGGAGGCGCCGTCAGCCGGGACGGTCTTGTCGAAAAGCATGTCACGCTCTTGATCAGTCAATATGTGCGGGATTACCTTCAGGAAGCGGGTGCGGTCGTGTTCATGACGAGGGAAACGGACAAAGATCTGGCCGATCCGGATAATCATACGCATCGCAAGAGACAGGATCTCACACGGCGGGCGCAGTTTGTGGAGAGAATGAACCCGGACGTATTTCTGACGATCCATCTGAACAGCATCCCTTCTCCGAGATGGAGAGGAGCCCAGACGTTTTATCATCCGAACAATGCGGAAAACGAACAGCTCGCAAAGCTCATCCAGGATTCCCTGATCGCGGTATTGGGCAATACGGACCGAGTGGCCAAGCACACGCCGCACGAGGTGTATTTGCTGAAAAAAGCCGAAATGCCCGCGGTCCTGGTTGAAGTCGGCTTTTTGTCCAATCCCGACGAGGCCCGGCTGTTGGCGGATGAAGCATACCAGCGCAAGGTTGCGTACGCGATCTACGAAGGAGTGCTTCGTTATATGTCCGGGGAAAGGCTTGGGTTGCCGGCCGATAATTGATATAATAAAGGCAAGTCATGGTATCGATGAGGTGTAACATGCTGACCAGAGAACAAGTGTTGGAAGCGCTCCAAGGGCTTAGAGAGCCGCATTATGAACGGGGATATACGGAACTGAACCTGATCAGAGATATTGTGCTGCGCGATCAGCAGGTATCGTTGACCGTTGTCTTGATTCAGGACGACGAAGAAGAGAAGAACAGGCTGCAGCGATTGATTTCTTCCATCATTCGTGAAATCGGCGGGGGCAACGCCCATGTCCGATTCCGTCCGATCACATCGGTCGAGAAGAACAACATCGAAAGACAACTGCAAGCGGGCGAGACCGCCAAGCGGCGCGCGCATGTCCAGGCGGCGGGGCCGTCGGCAAGCGGGGCAGGCGCCATCAGTTCGCTGCTCGATCCGTCTTCGGGTGTGACATACATAGCCGTCGCCAGCGGTAAAGGCGGCGTCGGCAAATCGACGATCACCGTGAATCTTGCCGCCGCATTGGCCAGGGAAGGCAAGAAGGTGGGCATCGTGGATGCCGACATATACGGTTTCAGCATCCCGGATATGATGGGGATCGAGGAAGCGCCGAAAATCGTCGATCACAAGATTCATCCCGTGGAACGGTTCGGCGTGAAGGTCATCTCGATGAGCTTCTTCGTGCAGGACAATGCGCCTGTGATCTGGCGCGGCCCGATGCTGGGCAAGATGCTGCGCAACTTCTTTGCCGAAGTGGAATGGGGCGAGGTGGAATATATCCTGCTCGACCTGCCGCCGGGAACGGGCGATGTGGCGCTGGACGTGCATCAGATGATACCGCACAGCAAAGAATTGCTGGTGACCACTCCTCACGCCACCGCGGCGTTCGTCGCGGCGAGAGCGGGAGCGATGGCGCTGCAGACGAACCATGAGATTTTGGGCGTGGTGGAGAATATGTCGTACTATGTGTGCGACGGCTGCGGCCAGAAACATTACATATACGGTCGGGGCGGGGGCGCGAAGCTGGCGGCGGAACTGCATACGGAACTGCTTGCGCAGATTCCGCTCGGCGCGCCGGATAACCACCCGTCGGAGCCGGACTTCTCTCCTTCCGTTTATAAGGCGGATACGGAAACGGGCAAGTTGTTCGCCGAACTGGCGAAACGCGTGATTGAAAAAGTGGAGCGCGAATAGGAAGCGGGCGTTGGTTCCGGACGATGTTCATGAAAACGTGCGGGATACGCGTTATGCGGCGAAACCGATCGCGCCGATGCGCGAAAAAAGAGCCTTGTCGGCCTGGACCGGTCAAGGCTCTTTCGCTTTGTTCGGATTGTTCGGGATGGACGGTTACTCGCCCTCTTTTTGCTCACCTTCTTTTTGCTCACCGCGTTTAAAGGGATCCTCTTCCGTTTTTTTCTTCTCTTCTTTCGGTTTGGTTTCTTCCTCCATGACTTTTTTCATCAATTCCATCAGTTCGACGCGGAAAAGCGGATTTTCCATCGCCTCCTGTATGATCGTCATCGTCTGTTGCCGGTACTCTTTCGATTTCATAACCTCCAGCAATATCTGTTTAAAATCTTCATGTTTCATGACTTCCAGCAGGAGCGACTGATATTCCGGGTCGGTCATCAGATGTTTGTGGATTTGCTCATTTTCTTTTTGCACGGCTTTGGCGAATTCTCCGGCAAACCTGGGATCGGTCATCAATTCTTTGAGCATGTTGGGATATTCCGGATCGGTGAGCACTTCTTTCACGGCAAGTTGGATTTGCTGGCCTTGGGGAGACGAAAGCATCTGCATGATCTGGGAGGATTCGCCGTCCTTTTTGCTCATTGCTTCCTCGATCGCTTTTTTGCCTTCTTCCGTTTTCAAGATGTCGATGACCATCGATTTGATCTCTTTATAATCAGGACCGTCGTTTGCGGGTTGCGGCGATGTGCAGGAGGAGAGCAAGACGATGACGCCTATGCTGAGGATGGCTTGTATGAGACGCGGCATATGATGTGATCCCCCTCTGTCCAGTATGATTACGCATATTATGACAACAAATTGTACGAATTATGAAGCGCGGGCATTCGCTTTTTTCTGTGAACGTTGGTACAATAAGCAAAGAAAAATCGACTGGAGAGGGCATTGATCATGACATTGCGCAAATGGTTTTATCTCTTTCTGACAACACTGGTCGTGGGCGGATTGGGGGGATTGCTGGCGGGAGTCATCCTGCTTCTGGCCAATCAGTCCGAACTTCCCTCGATGTCGGGGTTTGACTGGTGGATCAATCTGAGGGATTTCTTCCTGTCCGGATTGTTGTTCAGCATCGTCAGCCAGGCCGGTTTTTTTGCCTATATGATGCTGAATTTTATCGTCCGTGGAGTCATTCGGCCGACGACGTGGAATTTGATCCAGATGTTCGTCATCGCGATCGCGATCTTGTATCTGGAAATGGTGACGTATAGCGAATCCAGTTCTTTTGTACACTATATTGTGCTGCCGTTGGCGATCTTCCTGTTCTCATGGCTTGTTTCGTATTTCAAAATCAAAATGACCAACGCGCAGGCGTTTATTCCGACGATCTTTTTTATGGTCGTCGCGACGACGTTCGAAGCGGCTCCGACGCTGCAAAAGGGAGAAGTCGACACCATATTGGTCGGGATTATCCCCCTGCTGCTCTGCAATGCCTGGCAGATTTTGATTTTGACGAATCTCGTCGACAATCCGGCGGGCGGACAACAGACGAATGGGCGCGAGGGAGGACAAAAAGCGGACGGACAACAGAAGAACGAAGCGAATGGGCAACGGGCGGACGACAGGCGGACGACCGAGCGGGAGAATGGACATAAGGCGGGAGGACAACCCGCAGACGGGCTTCCCGCGAAAAAACAGCGGACCGGCGAAACGCAAACCAACAGCGAAATTCAGGCAAACGGGCGGAAAAAGAACACGCAAGTCAAACCGGGCAAAGCGTGACCGCTGTGCCGAACGGCGCACATCAAACGGCGGATATGTTTCATCGCCGTAACTTCATATCGTTGAAGTGCATCGCACAATTGAATGGCATCATTAGGATTTAAGGGCATCATACAATGAACATGCATGATCAAAATGCTCGCGTCATGCCTGTTAAGCGCATCACGCGGCGGTCTGGCATTCATTTTATGGCACCAACATTCATGATGAGTCATAATGGATGAAATCATATCATCCGGAGGGGATGATGGCTTATACACGCAAGGAAGATGATCGCGCTCATGCGCAAAGGCAAGGTTAAGAATTGTCGCGTACTTCACGGCTGTTCAGCGCGGTGTGGTTGATCAATTCGGATACCGTCGCAAAAGTGTACCCCATCGCTCTGAGCTTGTCGATGATCTTCGGCAGCGCAAGATGCGTTTGTTCCGCCGTGTCGCTTGCGTGCAGCAGCACGATATCTCCGGGATGCGCCTGAGATACGACGCGATTGACGATATTGTCGACCCCCGGGTTCCGGTAGTCCAATGAATCGGTATCCCACTGAATGACGGTGAGACCGAGCCTGTTGGCTTCCTGGAGCACCCGTTTATCGTAGTCGCCGTTGGGAAGGCGGAGCAGCGTCGGCTGACGGCCGGTCGTCTCCAGCAGGATCTGGTTCGCGGTCATCAGTTGTTTGCGGATTTCCTCATCGCTGAATGTGCTGTAATTGGCGTAAACATGCCCGTGGCTGCCGATCTCGAATCCTTCCTTGACGATCCGTTCGGTGATTTCGGGGTGCTGTTTGCTCCAGGGGGAGGAGAGGAAGAACGTCGCTTTTTCCACACCCTTCTCTTTCAATGCGTCAAGCACCTGTATGACGGTCCGGTCTCCCCAGCTGATGTCGAACGTGAGGGCGATCACTTTTTGATCCGTGTTCACGCTGTAGATGGCCGCCGGTTCGTCATGGGAGAAGACGGTGACATGATGGCGTTCGACGTAGATGACGGATGCGGCGAAGATGACGGCGACGATCAGAAATGCGGCTTGCTTTAATTTTTTTCCGTTAATCGTATAGAAAACGTTCATGGTTCATCCTCCTTCGGTGTCCGTTTCGTTCAGTCTCGTCCCATAGATGTATATGCATGTCTGCCGCGGATATGCTGTGATGCATGTTTGTCGTCCCATAATAGGGAATGAGAAGATTTGATCCGTGTTTAGAGGAGGGATACCGCCGATGGGAGCTGTACGCCGGATATGGAGAAACGTCGTGATGGAATTGGGAAGGTCGAAGTATTATATCCTTCTGGCTGCATTGCTTTTTGCATTCGGAATCTGGATCTATATGGAGAACGCGGATGAGTTCAAGGCTGCGTTGACCGAAGTCGCCGCCAAGATATTTGGCGAAGCGGCGGAAAAAATCACAAGCTCCGACGATCCGGTCGGGACGTCGATCGTGTTCATTTTTCTGAACAATGTTCGGGCCGTTTTCTTAATGATGCTGCTGGGGATTTTGTTGGCCGTGTATCCGGCCGTCGCCATGATCGTCAACGGGATGTTCGTCGGATTGGTGTTGGACCTGCAAACGTCCTCCGGCGGTTCGGTAGGGGAGTTGATCGTCAATGGCCTGCTTCCGCACGGCGTACTGGAATTGCCCGCGGTTTTTATGGCGGCCGGTTATGGAATAAGGCTGGGCGCGACGGTGGTGTTAAGGCTGATTCCCAGATATCGCTCCAGACTGCAGACCGTAGGTGAAGTGTTCCAATCGGGCGTACATCTCTTCGGGTTTATCGTCGTGCTGCTGTTTTTGGCGGCGATCATCGAAAGCACGGTCACGTACTGGCTTCTTGAATCGATGAGAGCTTGAGGCTCACAAAAAATTGTCCGTTTTCTATCATAATTTTGCCGCAATGTGAGCATAACATTAACGCGATGTTGTAACCGGGCGGGGGTGCCCTGCGTACGACAACGCGTTTTTTTGAAATCGGACAGTTTGCATGAGGAGGCGTGCGAATGATCGGCTTATTGTTGGACGAAAGAGAGAGCAGGGAATTGGACTACATTTTGCGAAAAGAGCTGGACGAGATGCTGATTGATCTGAAAGACCGCCGGATTGATGAGAATATCAAGAAGGCGATCGACGCCAGATATCGCGTAATCTTCCGCATGTACGCAAGATTCGCCTCGCCGAAAGACCTATCGAAATATGCGAGAAACCGAATTTATAAATAAAAATGATCTTGACTTCGTCCGAAAGGCGTGATAAATTAATCTTCGCCGCTGAGAGCGACTGCGAAAAAGTTGCTCGCAGACGGGAAGAAGGAAAGCGTCACAAGCTCCTTCGGATCACGGCCGGGGGCATTCGGACGCAACGCTGAGCGGCAGGTGTGAACCGCTGATTCGGCGAAAATCCGAATGAAACGCAAGCGGGTTCACGAGTGATTTTGAAGAGCGCGTCCATATCGCAAACAAAATCCATAAGAAACCACTTGCAAACTCCTGATGACATGTGATATATTAAAAAAGTCGCCTTGAGGCACCGGTGATGATCGCGGACGCCGATGACAGCGACGGTTGTTCCTTGAAAACTGCAGAACGATCCAATGCGATGTCCGGATTGTCGCAAGACCGGTTTATGCCGGGATCTTGCGGACGTCAATTTCCGACCGATGATCATGGCGGTTTCGTCGTGAGAGGTCAACATCGACATGTTTATTCGAGCTTAGTCAAAAGCTCTGTAATATTCGGCTTATTGCCGGAACTTTTACGGAGAGTTTGATCCTGGCTCAGGACGAACGCTGGCGGCGTGCCTAATACATGCAAGTCGAGCGGAGCGGACTTGCGGAAGTCTTCGGATGGAAGCAGGTTTGCTTAGCGGCGGACGGGTG
>Ga0310828_1000260_pt1 | contig 68313 bp, 65 predicted proteins | sample WT_ome_3_FD_202242 | JGI IMG/M metagenome (GOLD analysis project Ga0310828, IMG submission 202242) | Sorghum-adapted microbial communities enriched on wild type (WT) sorghum from Joint BioEnergy Institute, Emeryville, California, United... ... | reverse complement strand
GTTACGAGTACAGGATTAGCGATGTAAGAAAATAGCCGGGTATAAGTTTTTCTCCCACACCCGGCCATTTTACACGTATGAACTCAGTTGAACGAACTTAAAAGGACGCCGCCAGGCGTTTTTCTTATATCATAGGCACTTAATTCCAAAAAGTTCGTAAAATAAAAACATTTAATGTAATTAGAAAAATCGACTGAAAGCGTTGACAAAACAGAAGTTCGGGGCTATATTTAGCTTAAAAGATACAAAAATTATGTATTAAAACAAAAACAATAAATAAAGACCCGAAGGAGCGGAAAAATGACAAGTCAACCTTTACGTAACGAGTACCCCCGTCCCCAATTTGTCCGCGACGCTTGGATGAGTTTAAACGGTGAGTGGGAGTTTGAATTTGACGACCAAGGAATTGGTGAAAGAGACAGATGGTACGAGACACATGATTTCAGTCGGAAAATCAACGTGCCATTCTGCTATCAGAGCAAACTGAGCGGTATAGGTGACCCGACTGTACACGACCAGGTATGGTACCGGAGAACGTTTACCGTACCTCAAGACTACAAGTCAGGCAGACTGCTCTTGCATTTTGGTGCTGTGGATTATGAGGCCAAAGTATGGGTGAACGGGCATCTGGTAGCGATGCATGAAGGCGGACATACTCCATTTACGGCGGATATTACGGATGTACTGGATGAAGGCGAGAATACCGTTGTTGTGAAGGCGACGGACTACAGCCGCGATGTTTCCCTGCCGCGGGGCAAGCAGTATTGGAAGGATCAATCCGAGAGCATCTTCTATACCCGCACGACTGGGATTTGGCAGAGCGTCTGGCTTGAGCCGGTACCTACGACGCGAATTGATCGCATTCGGTTGGTGCCGGACATCGACAAGAATGATATCGGACTTGAGGTGTTTTTGGCGGGACACAGCGCCTCCGTTAAAGCCAGCATGAAGGCGGTCATTACGTTTAACGGCGAATTTGTCACCGAGGATTGCTTCTCCGTAAGTCATGAGTCGGGTCGCCGGGTGATCCATTTGGAGGATTTTAACGATCATGGCTTGGGACGCTGGTGGACACCGGAACGCCCCAACTTGTACGATCTGGAGTTAACGCTGTTGATCGACGGTACACCTGTGGACAAGGTCCAAAGCTATTTCGGGATGCGCAAAATTTCCGTGGAATCCGGCAAATTGCACTTAAATAATCGCTCCTATTATATGAAGCTGGTGCTGGATCAAGGTTACTTCCCGGATGGCTTGCTGACTGCGCCAAGCGATGAGGACTTGCGGCGGGACGTGGAGTTGGTAAAGGCCATGGGGCTGAACGGGGTGCGGAAGCATCAGAAGATCGAAGATCCCCGTTACTTGTATTGGGCTGACAAACTGGGGCTGCTGGTGTGGGGGGAGATGGCGAACGCCTACCAGTTCACTGAGCAGTATGTCAGTCGGATGACGCGAGAATGGATCCAGGCGGTGGAGCGGGATATTAACCATCCTTGCATCGTGGCATGGGTTCCGCTGAACGAAAGCTGGGGCGTGACCAACATCATGATCGACAAGCAGCAACAGCACCACGCGGTATCGCTGTACCACCTGACCAAGTCGCTGGATCCCACGCGTCCGGTTGTTTCCAATGACGGATGGGAATTGGTGACCACTGACCTTGTGACGATTCACGACTACGAATGGCGCAAGGAGAAGTTGGAGGAGCGGTATGCAACCGTCGAATCGGCTTTGACTGCAGCTCCCGGGAATCGGGTGATTCTGGTACCTGGATTCCCTTACGAGGGACAGCCAATTTTGGTCACAGAGTTTGGCGGGATCTCCTTTAAGGTGAATGAATGGGAAGGCTGGGGGTACTCCGGTGCGGAGAATGAGGAGGATTTTGCGCTGCGCCTGAAGAATGTAATCGTACCGATGCTGCAATCTCCGGTGGTCCAAGGCTTCTGCTATACCCAGTTCACGGACGTGGAACAGGAAATTAACGGCTTGCTGACCTACGATCGTAAGCCGAAGCTGCCTCTGGAAACTATCCGTTCGATTGTGGCGGGAACCTAAAAATCAAGGAGTGCCCTTATCTAATGACCCAAAATCAGCGAACAGGCGCGGCATTGATTCGTGAGATCGCCCGGACGGAACCTCCGTACGGAACCTTGGCGGTGTGGTATCTCGGCCAGGAAAGCGTCATCGTCAAAGGGGACGGGATCACGATTTACGTAGACCCTTATCTCTCGGGCGATCTGGACGACGGTGATTGGCGGCGCGCATTTCCTGCACCGATTGCACCGGAAGAGATTGAAGGCGTACAGCTATGCCTGATAACGCATGAACATGATGACCATATGGATGCGCGGACGTTGCCATGGCTGCATCGCAGCAGTCCCGAGGCGCCGATCGTTGCGCCGGCATGCTGCAAGCCAGCATTGCTAGAGATGGGCATCTCGGAGTCTGTGCTCATGACCGCCGACGATCGTCAGCCGCTGGAGCTCTTCTCCAAGCTGCGGGTAACGCCGATTGCGGCGGCCCATGAGCAGCTGGAACGGGATGCCGACGGCTGCCCCCGGTACGTTGGGTACGTTCTGGAGCTCAACGGCGTGACGCTTTATCATGCCGGAGATACGTTGGTTTTTCCGGAATTGATCAAGCAAGTGGGTGAGCTGAAACCGGACATCGCCCTGCTGCCGATCAACGGGCGGGACTACTTCCGCCAGCAGCGTGGAATCGTGGGAAACATGGATTATCGCGAAGCGGCACATTTCGCCCAGGAAATCGGCGCGGACACCGTAATCCCGCTACATTATGACCTGTTTGCGGTAAATGCAGAGAAGCCAGGTCATTTTGTGGACTACCTGTATGAGCATTTCCCAGAGCAAAAAGTCCACGTCATGGCCCGAGCCGAGCGCTTCCTCTACGTTTCCCCACGCGCTTTCCTGCTGGGCTAACCATGCAAAAAATAGCCGACCAGAAGATAATGATTCTGGCCGGCTATTTTTATAAGCAGGCGGTTGGAGGATGAGGCACCTCTTGTGGAGGCCCCTTTCACACATTATCCCTCTTGATCAGGGAGAGTGTCTGTGCGTCGCTTTTGCACCATGATCCCGTTCGATCAGAGAGTCTCTTGTGGGGTGCTTTTTCATCACTATCCCTTTTGTTCAGGGGGCTCTTTGGGAGCCCCTTTCACGCATTATCCCTCTTGATCAGGGAGAGTGTCTGTGTGTCGCTTTTGCACCATGATCCCGTTCGATCAGAGAGTCTCTTGTGGGGGCATTTACATCATTATCCCTTTTGTTAAGTAGGATGTGGGAGGTGTACCTGTATGGGCGAACACGAAAACAGGAGGAAGTCGAGGCTGGATCCAAGAATAATCCGGAATCACATTCCAACCGTCTTGCCCACACGAAATCCACAATCTTCTCAGTTGAGTGCACCTGTTTCCCGTCAGCTGACCAAAGGGGATAATCCTGCAAAGGAGGCCGGACAGAGGTGGGAGCTGGCTGAGTGCCAACTGTCTATGCCCCAGTCCCTCATCTCCAAAGTGGATTTGTTCTACGTAACCTGATTGAAGGGGATAATCGTGTAAAAGACGCTCGACCTCAGCATTGGGGGCCTAGTCTAAGTGTCCGTACAACGCGAGGATCGCTTGGGCTTCGGAGATCACGCGTTCCCGCAGCTCTTGCGGCTCCAACACCTCTGCATCTCGGCCGATCCTCAGGATCACGCCGCATGCCCAGTCCAGTGTCTGGAGGTCGACCTCCGCCAGGATCTGGCCCTGGTTGTCCGAGTTTTCAACTTGAAGCACCTTAATAAATCGTTCCTTGCGCAGACGATCCAACCCGGCTTCGGTCGTCCGTACCCGAGCGACATAACGGGGCAACTCGGATTTGAAGCGGGCGGTTGATTGCTCCCAATACGCTGCCAGATCAAACCCCTCCGGTCGCATGAAGGTTTCATCCAACAGCGAGGCTTCTTCTAACCGAGAAATACGGAACGTGCGAAGCTCACCGTCAGGCTCTTGCTCGGCCGCTACATACCATACGTTACGTTTAGCGACCAGCCCCAAGGGGTGAATGATCCGCTCGGTGATCCCCTCTTCTTTGCGATAGCGGATGCGCAGCTTCCGCTGGGCCCACACCGCCTCCTGTACGGCGGACAGCCAGGGGAAAGCCTCCTCCGAAGCGTGCCAACCAGCCCCGTCGATATGGAGGCGCTCGCGGATCAACTCGGCATCCTGCCTGATTGGGGCGGGGGCAGCCGCTAATAGCTTCTGGTAAGCAGCTTGAAAGTCCCCCTGGATCCCCAGATCCTTCAAAAGCTCGTTATGGTTCGCCAGCAACAGCGAGACGATTTCCTCCGGCCGCATGCCGGTCAGATTCGTCCGATAGCTGTCCGCCAGCACCCAGCCGCCGCGGGAGCCGCGCTCCGCGTACACGGGGATGCCCGCCGCACTCAACGCCTCAATGTCCCGGACGATCGTCCGCTCCGACACCTCCAGCAGTTCTGCCAGCTGGCGCGAGCTCATTTTTCCCCGGTTCTGAAGCAAGATCAGCAGATTAAGCAAACGATCCGCACGCACAACAACTCCCCCTTCCGCCTCTTTAGATGTATGAATGATTATACCATGGATATAAGACAATAGATGTCATATATCCTTTGTTATGCTACAAAAGCACGTGCGAAATTCGAACTGGAAAGGAAGCGAACGAAACCATGGACATGAAACCTTTAGCGGGAAAAGTGGCCGTTGTTGCTGGGGCAACGCGGGGAGCAGGACGGGGAATTGCCGTTATGTTGGGGGCTGCAGGGGCCACAGTGTATTGCACCGGACGGAGCGTCTGGGGAGCAGCGTCGGACATCGGCCGGACGGAGACGATTGACGAGACAGCCGAAATGGTAACCGCTCGCGGCGGAGTCGGGATTGCCGTCCGCACAGATCATACGGTGCCGGAACAGGTTAAGGCTTTGTTTGAACGTGTGGACCAGGAACAGAACGGACGCTTGGACATTTTGGTGAACGACATTTGGGGCGGCGAGAACATCACCCATTGGAACACTCCGTTCTGGGAACAACCGCTGGATGACGGGCTGCTAATGCAAGAACGGGCAGTCCGTACCCATCTCATTACGAGTTACTACGGGGTACCGATGATGATCAAACGGAAAGAAGGTCTGGTCATCGAAATTACCGACGGGTCGACTTATAACTATCGTGGGAACCTGTACTACAGTTTGGCGAAAATCTCACCGATCCACTTGGCCGCAGCCATGGCTGAGGAACTGAAGCCGTACAATGTGACGGCAGTGGCGGTGACTCCTGGATTTTTGCGTTCCGAGCAGATGCTGGATTACTTTGGCGTTCAGGAAGCGAATTGGCAAGATGCCATCAAGAAGGAACCGTTATACGCGGAATCCGAAACGCCGTATTTTGTGGGGCAAGCGGTGGCTGCCTTAGCCGCAGACCCGAACGTTCATGAAAAAGCCGGCCGGGCGCTGACCAGCTGGGACCTGTCCGACGAATACGGGTTCATCGATATCGACGGGCGGAAGCCGCATTGGGGCAATTTTGCGCTTGAACGGGGATTGCCGGTGAACTGAGCGTAGGAACGAGGTGCGCGAGTTCTGCTCCGTCCTCTGAAAAAAAAGCGCGAGAGCAAGAGAATTTTCCTGCACTTGCGCTTTACGATTTTATTTGCCTTGCATCCATAAACGTGCGGCATAATGGGGGATCGCCTGAATATTGTGAAATTTGGCGATCTCCACTCCTTCAAATCGCTCGACATAAGCCTGGTTCACGTAACTATGAACCGTGCCTCGGCGCAGCGGTGTAATGGAGAGATGCAGCGGGTGATTTTCTAACTCGTGACGCACTTGTTTTAACCCGATTTCCCAAGGCTGACCGAAGTGGATATGATCCGTCAGCATCCGGTCACGGAGATAAGCGGAGGCTACATCCCCGTCGTACTCGATACGAAGCCAGACATCCGGCACAGATTCCGGCCAGTCAGCGGGGACATCCACCAGTACAGAGCGATCTGATGGCGAGTGGAGAGTCATCTCGGGCGAATAAGCGGCAAAATCAAGGGTATACGTTTGGAACACACAACCGTCAGGTTTTGCCGCAGCTTGCAGTACTCCCGCACTGCTCCGCAATTCCGCTGATGGGCTAGGTGCAGGAAAGAGGGATAAAGTCACTTCGTTTTGTCCCGGCGAAGTACAGATAAGCTGTCCATCCCTCATCACCAAGTGGCTTGTGCTAATAACCAGCGTATCGCGGCCCCACAGACCGTCGAACCGATACGTTTGCAATGCCTCAGCTCGGGTTAAGGTGACAAGGCGAACGGTCTTGCCTTCGGTCGTCTTCACACGGATCTGATACTGGCGGCCCGCCGCCGGGCGAAGAATCCAGTTCGCTTCGTCTTCTTCCACGACGCCATGGCACTCCTCCCCTCCTACTTCGGATACCGAAAATTTTCGGAGCACGATCTCAGGTTCCATTCCGTCATGGGCAAAAAACACCAACACCGTTTCGTCCCCTGCCTCTAACCGGGCTAAGAGCTGGGCGGTGGCGCTCACTATCATCAATCCGTCCAGCTCCAGGTTGAACGGCAGGATCGCGCCAAGCCCGCTCCGAAGGGAGAGTTCTCCGGTTTGAGGGAAGCATACCTTCCCCTTCGGCGTATCCAGTTCGATTCGCAGCCGGCGATCCGGCAGATCGACATGATCCTGGAAGTTGTTCAGGAACACAAAGCCGGAGCCGTCTTTTTGTCGGACGCACCAACGGATGCTCTGGGTATCTTCCGGTGCGATTAGCTCCTGACCTGCGGGCAGTACGGTCCCCATCGGAGCCAGAAGGTGACCAAAAGATTGCAAGAACAACGAGATCGCACGGATACGGTCATACGAATCACCAACCCGTCCAAACTCGCCTAAGGGCGATTGGTAATCGTAGGTGATTTTTGGTAAACCGGATTCGTTGAGGAACGTCTTGCGGCCGATAGGATTGGAACCACCGTGGTACATGTAATAGCCCAGGAGGTTACTGCCGCTGCCCAGCTTCACCAACGTCATCGCCTCGACGCTCTCCGGAGGTACGTAAGGCCGTGCCTTGTAGCTGACTTGCATGCCGCCGGCCATTTCGCAATAAGCTACCGGATACTCCTGGCTGTCGTAATTTACCGGCTCAGCAGGCGTAACGTGCAAATCCTGGAACAGGAACTCCCGGCTTGGCGGTTGGTTGGGAATCCACGGCGTATAAGCGTACCCCGCCAGCATGGGTAACGTGCCATCCTCTGGCACAGCGGCTCCGCCCCAAGCCGTTGCAGTGAAGAACAGCGGACGAATGCCTACCTCCTCGGCAATCCGGCGCAATTCGTCCAAGTGGGCGGAGCCCTCCGTACCGGCGGTCACGTATTGACCGGAGCTGTATCCCCAAGCATCCAACGGTGCGCCGGCATGCATATACTCGTTCTCCAGTTGCACAGCGATCACCGGACCGCCTTCTTGATAATAAGTGCCTTGGATTTGCCGAGCGATCTCCCGATACAAACGTCGGGCCAGTGACAAGTAGCGCTCATCATTAGAGCGAACCTCCAGCGGATAGCGGAACACCCAATCGGGGATGCCGCCGTTGCGGACCTCACCATGACAAAACGGGCCGATCCGCAAGATTAGCGGCAGCTCAAGCTTGGCGCAGAGATCAATGAAATGCCGCAGATTGCGGTTGCCGCTCCAATCGAAGACGCCCTCCTCTTCCTCGTGAAAATTCCAGAACACGTAAGTTGCAACAACATGAACGCCGCCGGCTTTCATTTTCAGCAGCTCTTCTTCCCAATGCAAGTATGAGAAACGGGAAAAATGAAACTCGCCCACGACTGGAATCACCGGTTCGCCGTTGCGAGTCATATAGAAGTTAGTAAATCCAAACGATTCTCCTTTCGGATTGCTTCCGGCATGCAGGGCGAGTTTGCCGGGGCGGATCGTTTTGTTGGCTTGGCCGATTTCAAGTCTAAGGATTGCAGCTGTGTGATTAGTCATAGAGAGAACAGCCTCCTGAAGGGTTTGAGATCCGATGGATCGTGTTGGTTCTGGATGTTGGAAAAGACATCGGTTATATTCATTTTAGATGTTTATTGCTGAATGAAGGAAGAGAGGATATGGCTAAAAAAACGACGGATTATGCTATCGACGAGGAGCGTCCCTATGGCATTTTAATTGCAGGGCATTATACGGAATCCGCAGGGTATTCCATTCACCGGCCTCCCGATCCTGTAGGTTGGCTGTTGATGTATACGCTGACCGGAGAAGGACGAGTGCAAGTTGCCGGTGAAGCGATGCCTTGCCGGCCTGGGGACGTTGTGATCCTGCTGCCCGGTTTGCCCCACCAATATGGTACGGCGGGAGATAAGTGGGAGTTTATTTGGGTTCATTTTATCCCTGCTCCCTCTTTTCTGCCGTGGTTGAGCCTTCCACAGCAAACCGAAGGGTTTGTCCGTTTACATGCGGATAGCCGTTCCGGCCAAAACGGATTTGCCGAAGCGCTCCAGCGAATGGAACGGTACAGCAGTTGGGGCGGGAACTCCGAACTCCATCATCGCTTGGCGGAGCTGGCGTTAGAGGAAGCGCTGTTGTTGCTCCGTACGGAGGTGGCCAAGGACAGCTACGAAGCCGCTTTGGATCCAAGAATCGCCGATGTCGTTGGGTATCTGCGGGAGTCGTATCGCGAACGGGTAAGCATCCCGGAGCTGGCCAAGCGCTGCTGCATGTCGCCTTCCCGGCTGTCGCACCTGTTTAAAGAGCAGGTAGGAGACACGATCATCGGCACCGTCAATAAAATCCGCTTGGAAAAGGCAGCTCAGCTGCTGACTTTTACGACGCGGCAAGTGGCCGAAATCGCCGGGGATGTCGGGTTTGACAGCCCGGACCATTTTACGCGAATGTTCTGTCAGGTTTATGGGGAGACCCCGTCCGCATATCGCAAGCGCAAGCGAGCGGGTTTGTAAACCGAAAAAGTGCCCGGTAAGCAACAAGGTGTCCCAAAATCACATTTGGAACCCCTTGTTTTTTTGACCTTCAGGCCATTAATATGTACCGCTGGGTCGCTGCGACACATCGCGTTCGAACGCTACAATCCAGTCGCCCTGGACTGCAGCATATCCGACATCACCTTCGGCGACAAGGCCGTACAGATTTTTGACATCCAAATATTCCTGACGGCTGCCGTTGTCAAACTCCAATGTAATGTAATAGTACGTCCGAGAAGAAGAGCGGTGTATCGCGTTATGTTGGCCCATGTGACTGGAGTGGTGCCTCACGTCCATCCGTTTCGAGATGATTCGCGCATATCTCGTTTCCCGCGGAGAGCGGGCGTTCTTAACGTAACGGACCCCACTGGATATCATCAGCACGATGAAGAAAAAATTGTTTCAGTAATGCGAAAAAGCGGTTACCACGATTAATTGAGAGAGGTTAGAGAGAAAATGTAAGATCACTGTAAAAATTGTAATATTTCAGTAAATATATGGAATGTTATGACATTTAAATGTAGAATATGGGCGTGGCCACAATAATTTAAAAGGAGTTTTAAATAATGCCCGTGCAACAGATAGAGTTGATCTGTACTTTACATCTACGGGTCCTGTAAGCAGTGGAGTATCCTACCATGAATGGATCACAGTCGATGGTGGAAGCCCAATTAGTAAAAGTATTCGGTTTCAGTAAGATAGATCTGATTATTTAATCCAGCCCAGAATGTGAAAAGAGCATATTCTGCTCTATTCACATTCTGGTTATTTTGGGAGGATGAAATGCGGCAAATCATCAAGGAAGTTGGGATCAATCGAAAATTGTTCGCGATGCTGATGGTTGGATTTCTTTTTACTCTATTGCCGATGCAAATCGCGCTATCCACCCAATCCAATTTTGATGATATCTATTATGACTCTATCAATGGTCATTTTCGATACTACTATACTTTAGAACTAACCAATTTAGAGTCACTAAAACTAGATCAATTGCAGAAAGCAGCAGACAACGCTTTTGTTAGTTCAAGTGTAATTACGAATGAGTTTCCAGTGAAAGACCCAGAGCATGGAAGGATTAGTATTACAGGGCTACTAAACTTGAAAATATGGTCTCCTCCATTACTTGATGGGACAGGGATCGCACCAGATGAGTCAAACGGAGTTATCGTTGGAAAGATCATATCCAGTCATGTGGGGAAAATCAATTTATTAGGCAAAGCGTACAACATCAAAGGAATCGCCGGAAGGGGCTTGAGCACTGCCTATAATTTAAGAGTATTTATGAATTTTGACAGTCTCCCTATTTCCATCATCGAGGACATCAAACGTGAGAACGCATTACAACTTATCGTCAGGTCCAATCAAAATCCAAAAAACGAAATCAGTTCATTTACCTCCGAAATTAGCCAACTAGCTAAGGATGTAAAAATAAACACCAATGATGATACCAAAGCAATTAAACAAGCAAAAAAATCAAGTGGTATGGTGAAGGAGATCTTAAGTTACCCTTACCAACTACTAACAATCGCTTTGGTCAACTGCATCATCGTGAGTTATTTATGGATTTACTTGAAAAGAAAAGAGATGGCTATTCGAAAAGCGATAGGAGCCAGCCATACCCGTTTAGTCATAAATATCATTCTTCAATTGATCCTGTGTGCGATGATTGCCACCATTGTTTCCAATACCATTCTGTGGTTAGCAGGCCATTTCAGTTCAGGCATTTTTGCTTCAACAGGTTATTTTATAAACACTCGTCCGGACCAAATTGGACTTGCCTGCATAGCAACTATTGCCATTGCCTTAATCACGTCGCTTGTTCCCATCCTGCACTTATTTCGTCTTGAACCTGCTAAGGCTTTAAAGGAGTAACCTAATATGATCAGAATAAAAGCTGCCGTTAGAGCGTTGCGAAATAGATGGTTCCTGACCTTGCTTTTGTTGATTCAATTTACCTATGGTTTATCCACGATCACAAGTTCAGGAAATATTTTTTATAACTTCTACTATCTACTCCATCACTCACTGTTAGAGTTGGAGAGCACTTATCTCGTTGTTCCTGGTAAAAATTTTGGGACGACCGAGGTTGAAAGATGGAAATACAATAAGGATCAAATCGCGGAACTGTATCGCCATCTTGATCAGAACCCGGATGTTCTCGCGTACGGTACTTACTATCAAAGTATTGTCCTGCTTAATGATACAAACCGTTCAATAGCTCCTCAGTTATTGGAAGGATTGACCAGGGACAATAGTGGGCTCCAAGCACCTTATATAGAATCCATTGTAATTGACAAGAACTACTATACTCTTTTGGGCTTGAAACTTCGTGAAGGACAAGGCTTGTTGCCGCAAGACTTCGAGAGAACAGGTCAACAACAAGTGAATGTACTCGTGGGGTCTTATTTCAAAAAGTATTATAAATTAGGAGATCTCATCAATGAGCAATACAGAATTAATGGTTTCTTGCCTGATAAGTATATCGTGAATAACAATACAACCAATACTTACTTGAATTTAGATAAGGCCATGTTAGTCCCAATGCCTAATGATCAATCTAGCAATTATGACTCCATGTATACGAGGCTATTCCTTGGGACGGTATTAAAGTTGCGGAAGGATGCAGATCTATATCAGTTGAGTCAGACCCTTCGGTTACCAGAGAGTAAAGTGGATATTCATCTTAAAAGTCTAGAAGAAGATGTTAGGGCAAATATAAGATCCAGTGTTCATGCCCAAATTCCTCAGCTCATATTAGCTGGTAGTTTTCTCTTATTCTCTGTAATCAGTATTGCACTTGCGACAATCATTTCTATTCTAAGTCGAAAACGAGAGTTCGGCATCAAGTTGGCCGTAGGTGAGAGTGTGAGAGGGATATGGGGGCAAATTATTCTTGAAAATTCCATCATCGCTCTTGTGGGCACGGGGTTATCTTTGTCTTATTTTGTTCTGAAGTTTCAGCGGTTGCTGCAACAATTTAGCGAATATGATATGGCCAGCGTATTGAGTTTTCGCTTCAATGCTCCAATTTTTTTGCTCATAATTATCATCTTACTTTTCATCATTGTAAGCTCGAGCTGTATCGTGTATCCATTTATTCGAAAACAAGAGATCAAATCATTGATTGGAGGGATGGAATAGTGGAGGTGATCAAACTACGTGAATTAAGTAAAGTTTACCGCCATAAATCGAATGAAACTTTTGCTTTGAGAGGCATTAACCTGACGATTAATCAAGGCGAATTGGTTGCCATCATGGGACCATCAGGTTCCGGTAAGAGCACCTTGCTAAATATTCTAGGGTTAATGGACTCCCCCTCCGAAGGAGAGTATTATCTAAATGGTCAATCTGTACACCAGATCAGAAAGCATAAGGTTCACATCACCAGAAATCAAATGATCGGTTTTGTTTTTCAGTATTTTGCCTTGCTGAAGGATTTCACGGTGTTGGATAATGTGATGTTACCACTCACCTACCGTAAGATAAGAAATAACGAGAGAGTGGCGAAGGCCAGATATTATCTGCAAAAAGTGGGGTTAGCGGAGCATTTCCATAAAAAGCCCGATGAAATATCCGGAGGGCAGCAGCAAAGGGTTGCCATCGCAAGAGCTTTGGCTGCAGAGCCTGCGTTGATATTAGCCGATGAACCTACGGGTAATTTAGATCGCAAAACCGGGGAAGAGATTATGGAGTTATTACAGGAAATCAACAGAGAAGGCAAAACAGTTATCATCGTCACTCATGACATGGAGATTGCCCAAAAATGCCATCGCATCATTGAAATTGTTGATGGTAACATTCATACAGATCAGCCTAATCTTGCTTCACCGATTGTGAACGCATACGAATTGTGATAAACTGGAATCACTATAAAAAGAACGGAGGGTTCCCCGTCATGTACAATAAATTCCGTTTCACTACTTTGTGCGTATAATTGAATACTGCCAAAGGCTCTGCACCTGTGCAGGGCGAACGGGATAGGTGTACTATGATAAAGGGAACCAATTGGAACTTTAGAATAGAATATGCCTGATTTGGCCGGGAACGCGAACGGGGATTGGTGTCCCCTGTTCGTAGGTTTTGGGCTGTTTGAGGGGCCGTTTGCGTAAACACAGGTGTAGTGCCTGTGTTTATTTTTGTTCTACAAAGGAGGAACTCGGGTATGAGCATGACGGAACAACAACTAGAGCAAAAAGCCATCTTGGTTGGCGTGAATTTAAATCATCAGTCGGATTTCGATTATTCAATGGAAGAACTAGCGAATTTGGCGGAGGCCTGCGACATTGAAGTGGTGGGCGTGCTTACGCAAAACCTGCCTAAGGTCACGCCGTCACATTATATCGGTACAGGGAAAATCGCTGAGGTACGGGCGCTCTTGGAGGCGCACGACGGCAATCTCGTGATTTTTAATGATGAGTTGTCCCCGTCGCAGCTGCGAAATCTGGAGTCCGATCTGGAGTGCAAGGTGATTGACCGGACGCTGCTGATTCTGGATATTTTTGCAGAACGGGCAAAAACTCGCGAAGCTCAGCTTCAAGTTGAGGTGGCCCGGCTGAAGTATATGCTGCCGCGGCTGATCGGGCTGCGGGAATCGCTGGGCCGCCAAAGCGGCGGAGTCGGCACCACGAACCGCGGTGCAGGGGAAACGAAGCTGGAGCTCGACCGCCGGCGAATTGAGGAGAAGATCACCGCGCTGAGCCGTGAACTGGAGACGCTGGTCGCCCATCGCCAAACTCAACGCAAACAGCGCAAGAAGAACGATGTGCCTGTCGTTTCGCTCGTTGGTTACACCAACGCCGGCAAATCGACGATCATGAACGCGCTGCTCGAGATGTATAACCCCGGGCTGGAGAAGCAGGTGCTGGAGAAGGATATGCTGTTCGCCACGCTGGAGACGTCCGTCCGCAATATCCCGCTGGAGGACAACAAGTCGTTCCTCTTGACGGATACGGTTGGTTTCGTGAGCAAGCTGCCGCATCACTTGGTCAAAGCGTTCCGATCCACCTTGGAAGAGGTCTCGGAAGCTGATTTGCTGATCCATGTCGTGGATTATTCCAACCCGGAGTTCGCGCGGATGATTGAGATCACGCACCAAACGTTGAAGGAAATTGGCATTACCGACATCCCGATGATTTATGCCTACAACAAGGCCGATCGGACGGATCAGGCATTCCCAAGTGTGCAGGGAGACATAATCTACCTGGCGGCTAAGCCGCGCATTGGGATTACTGAGCTGGTGGATGAAATCCGCCGGCGGATTTTCAAGGACTATGTGAAGTGTACGATGCTGATTCCTTATGATAAAGGCTCCATCGTTTCTTACTTAAATGAGCAAGCCAACGTGCTGGACACCAGCTATGAGGAAGAGGGAACGAAGCTCGTTCTGGAGTGCAAGCAAAGCGATTATGGAAGATATAAGGAGTATGTCCTCGAAGATGCGGAGTGACGGGAGTCGGGTTTGGACTGCTGGCTAGGGGATTGGAAAAATTTTTCGCTACTTGGTTGTCGGATGGGAAGGGAAGACGTATAATAGCCCTCAAAACACGTCTTTCTCACAAAGGAGAGCGATAAACATGTCCGATATGTTAGTGAAATTATACGATCTTCCCCCCTTTGAAACGGCTCAGCAGTACGAAGCCCGGACCGGAATCACCATCCGCCGCGCCATCGGCCCGGAGAAGCATGTTGTCGCAAAATGGGTAGGCGAGCACTTCAATGAACACTGGGTCAGCGAATGTGAAGTCGCTTTATCCCGTTCGCCAGTTTCTTGTATCATCGCTGTTGAAAACGGTAAGCTGCTAGGTTTCGCCTGCTATGATGCCACGATGAAAGGTTTCTTCGGACCTACCGGCGTTGATGAGAAGGAGCGGGGCCGGGGGATCGGCAAACAGCTGCTGCTGCATACGCTCGACCTGATGCGGATAGACGGTTATGGATATGCGGTGATCGGCGGCGCGGGTCCAAAGGACTTCTACGCTAAGGCAACCGGTGCGATCGTGATTGAGGGCTCGGAGCCCGGGATATATAAAGGGATGCTGCGATAATGGCAGCATCCCTTTTTTTTGAAATGTAACGGACTCCAATGACGTTATTTGTGCCAACAACACGCTTTGCTTTGAGCTAACGGACACAGATGACGTTATTTTGCTTTTTTTTGCTGTCATTCCCTTATGGGGGGATTCATAACGGCGATTGAGTCCGTTACAGAGGGAAATATCCGGGAAATCAGCAAATAACGTCATTACGGTCCGTTAGGCGCAGACTGGCGGGCGAATGGGGGCCGGTCTATATTTGGCTCAGCGTATGCCCGCCCAGCATATGCACCGCCGGCCCTTATATCGCCGGCAGCGTCACTTTAAACGTTGCGCCTTGGCCCGGCTCGCTGTGGACCTCGATCGTGCCGCCATGCGCTTCAACGATCGCCTGCGAAATCGACAGGCCCAGCCCGGCACCGCCTTGCTTACGCGTGCGGGAGGCGTCGATGCGGTAAAACCGCTCGAACACATGCGGCAAATGCTCGGGGGCGATGCCGGGCCCGTTATCCCGCACTTCCAGCTCAGCCTGGCGGGAGTGGGCCGACAGGCGCACCGCGATGGTTCCCCGCTGCGGGTCGGTATGCTGAACGGCGTTGTGGAACAGGTTCAATACCACCTGTTTGATGTTGTCCTCGTCGCACATCGCAGTCAGCCCTGGCTGCAGGTCGAACTGGACGTCCCGGTCCCCGGCCAGCATCCGCAGATGCGGCTCCATCTCCGCAATCACTTGATCCAGGCGGACCTCGGTGCGCTGGACAACCGGCGTGCGGTCAAGCTTGGCGAGCGTGAGCAAATCCTCGACCAGCTTCTTCATCCGCTGTGACTCGCCCAGCATGCTGTTCAGCGCGGTATGCAGCTGCTCTGGCCGGTTGGCGGCTCCTCGCAGCAGCACCTCCAGGAAGCCGTGGATCGAAGTCAGCGGGGTCCGCAGCTCATGGGAAGCGTCGGCGACGAACCGGCGCATCTGTTCCTTCGCTTCACGCTCAGCCTCAAACGATTCCTCAAGCCGCTCCAGCATGCCATTAAAGGAAGCGCCCAGTCGATCAATTTCGGATTGCCCAGATGCGGCTGTGAACCGGTTGCTGAGATTCCCGGCATTGGTATCCTCTACGATCCGCACCATTTGATTCAGCGGCTTTAACGCCCGGCGCAAAATCGGAAGATGCAGCGCCAGTCCGCCGGCCAAGGCCAGAAGGGAAAGGCCGACAAACGTCATCAACTGACGCATCATGACTTCACGCAGCGGTGCGGTATAGGTGCCCATTTGCACGAGCCAGGAACGTTCGCCTTGTTCGCCGGGCAGCCCAACCAAACGAAAGACCACCAGCTGCTCCTTCCCGTCCTTATCTTCGAGGACGCGATAGCTTTCCGATCCCGGGTGTCCCGGCTGGCTCTCTGCAAACAATGTGTCGTATTCGGCATCGGACAGCTGAGGGGCAGAAGCGCCGGATTCGGCGTTCAAGTCGATAAAATGATGATCGCTGTTGATGATGGCGAGTGAGGCGTCGGGGAGAAACAACTGCGGAGGCCGATCATCCGATCCATCTCCGCCGAAGCCTCCGCTGCCAGGTGCGCCCCCGTTCATTCCAGCCTCCGCGCCATCCCCCATCGGCTTCGGGGGGCTCCAGTGCTCAATCGGCAGGCCCGCCTTCATAAAGATATCCCGAAGCGGGCCGCGCATTTGGGCAGCCATGGTTTCGGCCTGGTTTTTATATAGGAAGTCTTTCATAATGACGTACTGAAATCCGCCAATCAATATTAAAAGAGCGGCGAGCAGAAAAAGAGATCTAGAGAGCAGCTGAAAGCGCAGCGAGCTCGGGAAGATCAGACTGCGGAGTCCGCGGCCCCCTCGTTTCCCGGCAGCGGTCAACCCGCTAATCCATGTCCGGCTTCTGCCGGCAAGGCGCTTCATGGCAGATCTACGCGGTATCCCGCACCGCGCAGCGTTCGGATTAACCGGTGCTCCCGGTCGTTTAATTTTTCGCGCAGGGACCGGATATAGACCTCCACGATATTTTCCTCGCCCCCGAAGTCATACCCCCAAACTCGATCCAAGATCGTCGTTTTGCTTAAGACGATTCCGTGGTTCAGAATCAAATATTTCAGCAGCTCATATTCGGTAGGGGACAATTCCAATACCTGATCGAAATAGGTGATTTCCTTGCGGCGGTCGTCCAGTCGGAAGGGACCTATCACCACTTCCCCGAACAGGGCCGGAAACTGATTGCGCAGCCGCGCCCCAATCCTAGCGAGCAGCTCCTCGAAGCTGAACGGCTTCACGACGTAATCGTCGGCGCCAATCGTCAGCCCCTTCACTCGGTCATCGACTTCGTCCTTGGCTGTCAGCATAATGATGGATACATTCTCCCCGTTCTTTCGCAGCAACCGGCATACTTCAAAGCCATCCATTCCCGGCATCATCACATCCAGTACGATGACATGCGGCTGAAATTCGGCGGCGATGGCGACAGCGGTCATCCCGTCTCCGGCGGTGCGGACCTCGAATCCTTCATTTTGCAGCCCCAATTCAAGGAACTGGACGATATGCGGTTCATCATCCACCAGCAAGATTTTTGCCCCTTTAATTTGTTTCATAGAAAAATATCCCCCTTGCACCGATCCATGCGTGTCCATTCGGATGACTCTATTATGCACGATGTTGCTGAACATTTGCTGAATGCCGATTGAAGGCGGACTGAAGCCCTTGTGGATAACGAAGCCGCTTGGACGAGAGTCTTGCTTGCCGCTCCGCTAATAGGCTATACTTTTGACATGAAGTCATGTTAAAGGGGAGTAATGAGATGGAAAAAGTATTGATTTTCGGTCATAAAAATCCCGACACGGACACGATTTGTTCGGCAATCGCTTACGCCGACCTGAAGTCCAAGCTGGGCTGGAACGTTGAGCCTGTACGCCTGGGCGAAGTCAACGGGGAGACGGCGTTCGCCTTGGAACGCTTTGGCTTCGAAGCGCCGCGTCTGGTGGAGACCGTGGCTAACGAAGTGAAAGAAGTGATTCTGGTCGACCATAACGAACGTCAACAAAGCGCTTCCGATATTGAGCAGGTGCGTGTAGCGGAAGTTATCGACCATCACCGGATTGCCAACTTCGAGACGAGCGGACCGCTGTACTACCGGGCTGAACCAGTTGGCTGCACCGCGACGATTCTGAATAAAATGTATAAAGAGAACGGCATCTCCGTCCCAGCTAACATCGCCGGCTTGATGCTGTCCGCGATCATTTCCGACTCGCTGCTCTTCAAATCGCCAACCTGCACCGAGCAAGACGTAGCTGCGGCACGGGAACTGGCGGAAATCGCCGGTGTGAACGCGGAGGAATACGGATTGGACATGCTGAAAGCAGGCGCCGACCTTAGCGATAAGACGGTTGAACAGCTCATTTCCTTGGATGCCAAAGAATTCGACATGGGCGGAGCGAAAGTGGAAATCGCACAAGTGAACGCCGTGGACGTCAACGACGTCTTGTCCCGTCAAGCCGAAATCGAGGCCGCTCTGAACGGAATCATCGCCAACAAAGGTCTGGATCTGTTCCTGTTCGTCGTAACCGACATCCTGAACAACGACTCCGTGGGCTTGGCGCTGGGGAAAGCAGCTGATGCCGTTGAGCAAGCCTATAACGTGAAGCTTGTTGACAACAAAGCGGTACTGAAGGGCGTTGTATCCCGCAAATCGCAAATCGTGCCGGTCTTGACGGATATCTTCAATAAACGTTAATTCGCACGATCCGGATCGAACGTGTGGGCTTGTCCGCCCCGTCAGGACATTAAGATAGAACGCCAAAAAGGCTGCTTGCCGGACTAGAAATCCGGGCAAGCAGCCTTTCTATCGTTTAGAGGAGGTGAAACCGCTCCAATTGATCCCAGAGCCCTTGTTCTTGCAACACTTCCCGTTGCTTCGGCCCGATCAGGTCGAAATGAGGGAACGGCGAGCGTTGATGAATGTAACGGGCGGGAAGACCATGGGCCTCACACCAAGCTCGGAGCCGGTCCAGGTCGGAGCAGCCCACTTTGGTGACGGTCTTGGCATCCGGAAACCGCGGATCGAGCCAATAGTGGGTCAGAAAAGCAATTTCTCCCCTGTCGACCTTGCGCTTCCATGCCTCCAATTCCTCTCGTGACACGCCAAAAGCCACAGCTTCCCACCTCCTTCAAATTTAGTTATGAATCCCTCTCCACAAAAAGCTAACGATCGCTTCGGCCGCCTGCTCCGCTGAAGGAAAGAGCTTATTCTTATCGGCGTATTGACGTTCTCCTACCCGCAGCATCGAAACGTACAGATGGGCGGCCAGGTTTGGGTCATCGCAGACAATCTCCCTTTGCTTGGCGGCTTGGGCGAACCCTTCGCGCAGCGTTTCGTACAGATCATTTTCATGGCGAATCAAAGTTTCCTGCTGATCACCGGACAAATGCTGCTGGATGCTGCGGAACATCTCATCCATGTGAACTCGAGGAATCCTTAAATAGTTAATAGTAATCTTCAGCAGTCTTTCCCGAAATGTCCCGGGCTCCTGAAGCAGCTGCCGAATGCGTCCATTTACCCGGGCGAGTGTGGTCGCAACCGAGGCCACAAACAAATCCTGTTTGGTTGGATAATAGTAATAAACGGTAGCTTTGGTGATCCCGCAATGCTCGGCAACCTGGTTCATAGATACGGATTTATAACCGTTCTCCATAAATAGCAGCGATGCAGTACGCAGGATCTGCTCGGACGTCGCCAGGGCGTCGGGCTGCTGGACGGGCCGTCCCAAGGCTTTTTTATGTGGCGGGGTCAACCGTGATCACCTCAAGCAACTTGTACTGAGCCCATATTATATCATATTTTTCGTTTGATAATTAACCTTCCGGTATATATAATTAATGATCAGAGTGATATAAATCACCGGAGAGCCATAGTAAGCAATCAAGAAAAGGGAGATGGAGACTTCAATGGATAAAATATTTGGCTGGCTGTCCCGACTGGTGGCTGGCCGACGCACCAAGTGGATTACGCTGGCGGTCTGGATTATGCTGGCTGGCGGATTAAGTGCCCTATGGCCCAGCGTTAACTCGATGGAGCGGAATAATGCGGCCAACCTGGACGATACCCAACCTTCGGTGATTGCCGAGCAGCTGGCGGAGCAGGAGTTCCCATCGGACAGCGGCATCCCGGCTCTGACGGTCTGGACGCGGGAGGGCGGTCTGACAGATGAGGATTATACCGGCTTGCAGGAGCTAACCTCGTTTTTCACAGAACATCCGGTCGAAGGACTTGAACTGGTACTGCCGCTGAACCAAATGCCGCTTCCGGCACTGAAGCAGCAAGCATCAGAAGACGGCACGACTTGGGTGCTGCCGTTCTTTTTTGCGAAAGGGACAGAAATCGATGTAATGAAAGACGGTATGGAAGAAATCCGCAATCAAGCGGAGACGATCTTTGGCAGCAATCCGTTTGAGGCCAAGCTAGGGGAGAACGGACTGGCGGCGAGAGTCTCTGGACCGGCCGGCATTTCGATTGATGCGTCCGGGCTGTTCTCCAGCGCCGACGTTTCGCTGATGATCGCCACCGTTTTAATTGTACTGATTCTGCTATTGCTGATTTACCGTTCGCCGATCTTGGCCTTTATTCCGCTGATTGCCGTTGGTTTTGCATATGGTGTGGCCGGGCCGATTCTGGGGAAAATGGCCGAGCAAGGCTGGATCACCGTCGATTCGCAGGCGATTTCGATTATGACCGTGTTGCTGTTCGGGGCGGGCACCGATTATTGCTTGTTCCTCATTTCTCATTTCCGCCATCTGTTGACGGAAGAGAAAGATAAATCGAAAGCGCTGGCCGCTGCGGTGAAAGGCTCGTCCGGCGCCATCGCGATGAGCGGATTTACCGTTGTGATCGCGCTGCTCGTGCTGCTGCTGGCGAAATACGGCTCCGTGCAACGCTTTGGCGTGCCGTTTAGCTTGTCGATCCTGATTATGGGGATCGCCAGCTTGACGTTGGTACCGGCATTGCTGGCAATCTTAGGCCGTGCGTCGTTCTTCCCGTTTATTCCGCGCACGCCGGAAATGCAAGCCGAACGGGCTCAACGCCGGGGCAAACCGGTACGTCAGCCGAAACCTAGAACATCTGCGGGGTGGATCGGCCGGACGGTGACGAAGCGGCCGTGGACGATTTTTATCGTGGCGCTGATCTTCCTTGGCGTCTTGGCAACACAAGCTACCCGTATCGAGTACACTGTTGACCTGTTGTCCTCGTTCCCGGAGGATGCGCCATCTCGGGAAGGCTTTGCAGTGATTGCCGATAAATTTACGCCGGGGGAACTGGCTCCGGTGAAACTGATGGTGGATACGGAAGGCCAAGACATCGATCTGCAAACCGTCTTCAGCAGCTTGCCTTATATCAGCCAGGTGTCCGAGCCGGAGAGCGGCAAAACGAACTCCAACATTCGGGCGGTCGAGCTGGAGTTCAATCTGAATCCATACTCAAATGAAGCGATGCAGCATCTTCCGGAGCTGCGGGAAGCTGCGGAAAGCCTGCTGTCTGACCAAGGCATCAGCAATCCGCAGGATAAGGTCTGGATCAGCGGGCAAACGGCTACGCAATACGATACCGAGCACGTAAACGCACGCGACACCGAGGTCATAATACCGATCGTCATCGGGTTGATTGCCCTGTTGCTGCTCGTTTATCTCCGATCCATCGTTGCGATGGTGTACTTGATTCTTACAGTTGTGCTGTCCTATTTCGCGGCATTGGGCATCGGATGGGTTGTGATTCACGACCTGATGGGCAGTGCTGCAATTCAAGGATTAATCCCGTTGTATGCCTTCGTCTTCCTGGTGGCGCTCGGGGAGGACTATAACATCTTCCTTATCTCAAGCATTTGGAAAAAGCGTAAGGTCATGCCGCTGAAGGACGCGATCCGCGAAGGCGTCAACGAAACCGGGGGCGTCATTACCTCGGCAGGTTTGATCTTGGCCGGGACATTTGCTGTGCTGGCTACGCTGCCGATTCAAGCGCTGGTGCAGTTTGGTATCATTGCCGCGGTTGGGGTGCTGCTCGATACGTTTATCGTTCGTCCGTTCCTCGTGCCGGCGATCACCATGCTGCTTGGCCAAGCGGCCTTCTGGCCGTCCAAGCAGGGCCAGCTTGAACCCGAGCCGGTGAAAGGCGCAGGCCAATAAGCTCATCGAAAATATCACCTCTAAAGCACTTGGAGTTCCGCCGGGACAGGCGGGGCTTCGGGTGCTATTTTTTTGCAGGGAACAGCTTACATATTTCCCGCTTGGCAGCCGCAGAATACGTGGATGCAGAGCTGTTGAATTCCATTGAAACGAGGGAGACAAGAACAATGGCCAAGGCGCAAAATGGAGAGGCAAAAAAAGGCGACTTAAGCTGGTGGCAGCTCTCCTTGCTGGGGGTGGCCTCAACTATCGGCACCGGATATTTTCTTGGATCAGGGATCGGGATTCGCATGGCGGGACCCTCGATTCTGATCGCGTTCGTGTTGGCTGCCGCCGGAACCTATACGGTATTTGAAGTCTTAGCCCGTATGACAGCGGACCAGCCGGAGCAGGGTTCCTTCCGTTCCTATGCGAAGCGGGCCTTCGGGCGCTGGGCGGGCTTCGGCAGCGGCTGGGTGTATTGGAGTTCGGAACTGCTGATCATGGGCAGCCAACTGACGGCATTATCGCTTTTCTCGCGTTTCTGGTTCCCTGGCGTACCGATGTGGATGTTTGCGATTGGATATGCGGTCTTAGGGCTGGGCGTGATCTTGCTTGGCAATAAAGTGTTTGATTCGATGGAAAATGTACTGTCGGTGATCAAAATCGCTGCCATCCTCATGTTCCTGGGGGTTGCCGCTGCTGCGTTGATGGGCTGGATTCACGGAAGCGGCGGGAGAGCGCCGGAATTTCCGCATACGGTCAAGACCTTCTTTCCCGCGGGAGGGATGGGTTTGTGGTCGGGATTTATTTTTGCGTTTTACGCCTTTGGCGGGATCGAAGTGATGGGCATGATGGCGATTCGGTTGCGGGATCCGAAGGAAGCTCCGAAATCCGGGACGATTATGCTGCTGTTGCTCTCAGTGGTGTACTTGCTGTCGATTGGACTTGCCGTCACTTTGATGGCCTGGGACGCCATTGACCCGAAGCGCAGTCCGTTTGTTACGGCCCTTGCCCAATATCCGCTGCCCTTTATTCCACATGTATTTAACGGTGTGCTGATCGTAGCCGGCTTCTCTACAATGGTCGCGTCCCTTTATGCGGTGACGACGATGCTGGTTACGCTCGCGAAGGACAAGGATGCCCCGCCGTTGTTCGCGCGGAAAGGCTGGCGGGAGCGGCCGTTGTTTGCCATTGGCCTTACTGCCGTCGGACTGGCCGCTTCCGTGGTGATGTCTTTTGTTATCCCGGGGCGCATTTACGAGTACATTACGACATCGGCCGGATTGCTGCTGCTTTATAACTGGTTTTTTATTTTAGTGACGTCGGGCAAGCTGCTCAAGCTTACCGGATTTGGACAAGTGAAACGGTGGGGCGGCATGGCCCTGATCGCTATCGCAGTGTCAGGGACCTTATTCCATGATACGAGCCGTCCGGGATTCTGGGGGAGCCTGGTGTTTGTTGGCGTCATTGGGATCGTGACCTTCATAATGCAGCGGGTCGTCTGGAAGCCGAAGAAGCAGGCGGGGCAGCGGAAACGCCCAACCAAATCGATGGTCCTGCGTCCAAAACGGACGACTTGAGCGATTGAGAGCTAAGCTTACCATCGCTCAGCGAGCAGTAAAAAGGCTTGATATCCAAAATATAGTCCAAACCCAATGAGGGACAGGCCAGACAATATCGAGATCAGCATCAGGACTCGGTTCGTCAGCAGCTTACGGAACACGCTGGCAAAGCCCGCCATCGTGAAGTCCCATACGAGCAGACCAACAATAATAGCGCTGCTGTTGATGATCAAGTCTTGGGTCCGCATATGAGCTGCGGCTTGGGCCAAGACCGATCCGTAGATCCCCAGCCAAAATAAGATGGACAGCGGGTTGCTGATGGACATGAAAAATCCGGACAGGAACGATTTTCGCAGCGGCTCGCTGCCTCTCATTCCCCCATCCGGGATTTTACCGGCTTGCTTCAGACTGTCGATGCCGATATAGGTAAGCACGAAGAACCCAAATAACCAGAGGAAGCTTTTCATAAACGAAGTGTTCAGGAAGTGCACGACCCCAAAATAAACGAGCAGCATGTACAGCAGGTCAGCGGATAAGGCACCAAGGCCAACAAACCAGGCGTGCAGGAAGCCGCCGCGGATGCCCTTGTCCAGTTGGGCGGCGTTCACCGGCCCGATGGGGGCGGATAAAGATAAGCCGAGCAGGACATAGCTAAGAAAGCTGTTCATTGCTTAAACCTCCAAAGAATCCGAAATGATAACGCTGCTTGTACAGCATATTCAGAGAGGTACGCTTGTACGACTTCAAAAAATCGGAAAGAAATCTCTTGCAAAACTAAAGGGTTTAGTTTAAATTAAAACTAAAGGTATTAGTTATCGGAGAGAGAGGCGATGATGCAATGAAAATTACGGTGTACGGTAAGTTAGTCCAACTGTCATTTTTACCCCGTTTGTTCCCGGTTAATTGTTATTTGGTTGAGGAAGAGGATAGCGTCACCCTCATCGATGCGGCTTTGCCGTATAGCGTGAAGGGAATTTTACGAACGGTGGAAAAGATCGGCAAGCCGTTGACGCGCATCGTGCTGACCCATGTCCATGATGACCATGTTGGTGCGCTGGATGCTTTGAAAGCACAGCTTCCCGACGTCAAGGTCTATGTATCCGCCAGAGACGCGCGTTTGATGGAAGGCGATGTGTCGTTGGATCCCGGCGAGCCTAATTCCCCCATTCGCGGCGGGGTGCCGAAGAAGCTGGCGACCCGTGCCGATGTGACGTTTACCGATGGGGATCGCATCGGTTCGTTGCTGACTGTGGCGGCGCCGGGCCATACACCGGGGTCCTTTGCCCTGCTGGATACGCGCAGCGGTGCATTGATCGCCGGCGATGCTTTCCAAACCCGCGCAGGCATCGCCGTGAGCGGCATCGTGCGTCCGCTGTTTCCATTCCCGGCCCTGGCCACCTGGCATAAGGAGACCGCACTCGCCAGCGCCCGTAAGCTGGCGAGCTTGAACCCTACGTTGCTGGCGGTAGGGCACGGGCCGGTGCTGAAGCAGCCGGCGGCAGCCATCGCCAAGGCGATTACGGCGGCCGAGCGGGCCTTGGGCAAAGCAGCGGCTGCCAATGCGGCAGCCTCGACGCAGCGAAAGGAGGATTCCCATGTCGCCGAGAGTCGGAATTGACAGCACTGCGGTGCTGATGGCCGCCATAGACGTGGCGAATGCGGAGGGGCTGGAGGCGGTGACGATTACCTCCATCGCCAAGAAGCTGGGCATCCGGCCGCCATCCCTCTATAACCATGTCAGCGGTCTGGAGCAAATTCGCGTGGAATTGGCCAAATACGCGCTGGACCGGTTATATGAGCATATTTCCGCCGCAGTTGGTGATCGGGCAGGGGAGGCGGCGATCCGCGAGTTCGCCAACGCGTATCTCGAATTCGCGCATGCCTATCCCGGATTGTACGATGCGGCGCAAGCGGCGCCGGGCCCTGACCATCCAGCGCTGCAGGAAGCTGGCGGGCGCCTCGTGGACCTGATCTTGCGATACCTCGGCAGCTACTCGCTTACGGAGGAGCAAGCATTGCACGCGGTGCGCGGGCTGCGGAGTTTGATCCACGGCTTTGCCTCGCTGGAGCGGCGCGGAGCGTTTGGCCTTCCGCTGGAGCTGAAGGAGAGCCTGGCGTTTAATCTTGGCTTGTTCCTTCGCGGATTGGAGCAGGTATCATAAGTCACCGGAGCGTGCTTGCGGATGCTTCTGCTGCGAGCGGAAGAGACGCTTGAGTTCAGGGGCGGCGATTCCGATTGACAATGATTTTTCGACTATGATACTTTAGGCTTGAATGAAACAGGAACGCAGGAACCGAGGTGAAGCATCCGTGGGGAAGAAGAAGGGACGTTCCGTGCCTAATGCACCGGCGAACGCGGCAGATAAACCGGCCACGCTGAAGGATCTTCTGGGTCAGGACACGCTGGCGAAGCTGAAGGCGCAAGCTGAAGAATTGAAGAAGGAAGAGGAACGCCGCCAGGAGGAAGCCCGCATCCGCAAGGAGGAGGCTCGCCGGGCGGAGCAGAAACGGCTCGATAACGATTTCGAGCATCTGCTGAATACAAGTAATCTGGATTGGCACAAGTATAAATAAACTCAGCGCAATGCGGCTCCTGCAAGCGGGAGCTTTTATTTTTGTGCATAAAGTTAAGGAGGACGGAGAATGGAGAGTATCGGGGCGTGGGTCGTCTTTTTCCTGGTGATCGTGGCGCTGGGGTTGTTTAACCGGAGATTCAAATATTCAACCAAGGTTCGGGAATCTTATGAAGAGCTGACTTCGCTGACCGAGCGGACCCGCAGAGGACGAACGACCAAGGCGGACCTGGCGCGGTGGGATGCCGCTTTGGCACGGCTCGAGAAAACCCCAAGCGAATTCAATAAGCTCGATCAGGAGATTGGCTTGCGCAAGGCGTATGTTCAATATTTGGAGCAGCATTATCCGGAGGATGAGCGGCTTCCGGAACTGCGCGAAGCGGCCGCATACCAGAAAGATTCCGTCTGGGGAATGAAAATCAAATCTTAAATTTTGACAGGTCCATCGGGGCGTGATACCATGAGAATCGTCCAAAACTTTTGACATTTTGGTGGTGCCGATGAACAATAAGATCAAGCAATTCCGGAAGCGGCTGGGCTTGACTCAACATGAGCTGGCCGCGGAATGCGGCGTCACGCGCCAAACGATCAATTGCGTGGAGAACGACCGGTACGACCCGACGCTGGAGCTTGCTTTCAAGCTTGCGAAAATTTTGCAGACGAAGGTGGATGAACTGTTTATTTATGAGTAAATTCAACCGCAATTACATCATAACGATGGATGATATTGTAAGAGAAGGGGATCCTATTCTCAGAGTGGTCACGGAGCCGGTCAGCATCCCCCCAACGGAGGAAGATCGCGAGGAAATGGCGGCGATGCTGCAATTTCTGAAGAACAGCCAGGATCCGGAGATGTCGAAGAAATACAAGCTGCGGGCAGGCGTGGGGTTATCCGCCAATCAGATCGGACTAAATAAGCGGATGTTCGCAGCGCTGCTGACGGATGAGAACGGCAAAGATCGGCCGCTGGCGATGTACAATCCGAAGATCATCAGCCATTCGGAAGCGATGACGTATTTGCCGGAGAGCGAGGGTTGCCTGTCGGTCGACCGTCCGGTGCAGGGCTTCGTTCCGCGCTACGAGAAGGTCCAAGTGAAGGCCTACGATGAAGAGGGCAATGAGATCAAGCTGCGGTTCAAAGGCTTTGACGCGATCGTCATGCAGCATGAGATCGATCATCTCAACGGGATCATGTTCTATGATCATATCAATCCGGAGCATCCGTTTAAGCTGCCGAGCGGTGTGCCAATTTCGAGTCTATACTGATCCCGCATCAGCTTGAAGAGAGCCTGCAAAAGTGCAGGAATCATTGCCGTTTTCTTGCATTTCACCGAAAAAAGATGCAGGGATTCACGCAAGCAGTTCATCATTTTTAAATTACGAACGGAGGAATTTCTTTGTCAACTCAATCCCAATCCATTACTGCCATGATCGATCATACGCTGCTGAAGGCGGATGCCGGACGCGCTGCCATTATCAAACTGGCGGAGGAAGCCAAGCAATACGGATTTGCTTCCGTATGCGTGAACCCAACCTGGGTCAAGACTGCTGCGGAGGTCCTGAAAGATTCTCCGGTTAAGGTCTGCACCGTAATTGGCTTCCCGCTGGGCGCCTCGGCGCCGGAAGTGAAGGCGTTTGAAGCATCCCACGCGATTGCCGAAGGCGCGGGTGAAGTCGATATGGTCATCAACATCGGCGCGCTTAAGGACGGCGACGACGGGCTGGTTCTTCGCGATATCGCCGGGGTGGTGCAGGCTGCAGCTGGCAAAGCGCTGGTGAAGGTCATTATCGAGACTTGCCTGCTCACCGAGGAGGAAATCGTGCGGGCCTGCAAGCTGTCCGTGGAAGCTGGAGCCGATTTCGTCAAAACATCGACCGGGTTCTCCACGGGCGGGGCGACCGTCGAAGCGGTGGAGCTGATGCGTAAGACGGTAGGTCCCAACGTTGGCGTGAAGGCGTCCGGCGGCGTGCGTACGCTGGCTGATGCCGAAGCGATGATCAAGGCGGGGGCAACGCGCCTTGGCACCAGTGCCGGTGTGGCCATCGCCCAAGGTCAAAGCGGCCAAAACGACTACTAAGATCAAGCGACATGAGAGAGAAACAGGGTGCTATTCCAGAGCGATTGTGGAAATAGTGCCCTTTTTTCATTTCATCCAAACTTTTTAGGTCCCCTTTCCGTTACAGGTACAGATGTCTCCCGCGGAAGGCATAACTCGATAAAATGTTCGGAAAAGAGGAAACGTATGATACAAATTGATCATTTATCCAAAAAATACACGCGCGGCGGTTTAGCGCTGGACGATGTCACTTTAACGCTAAACGAAGGGATGGTGGGTCTCCTCGGTCCCAACGGCGCCGGGAAATCATCGCTGATGCGGATCCTGGCCACACTGATGCCGCCCACTTCGGGTGAAGCGACGATCTTTGGCATCCCGCTGCGCCAGGCAGAGGAAATTCGCCGCATCATCGGATATTTGCCGCAGCAATTTCAAGTGTATCCGCAGCTTACCGGCGCGGAGTATCTGGATTATGTCGCGGTCATGAAGGGGATTACCGATAAGAAGAAGCGCAAGGCGGAGATCGAAGCGTTGTTGGAGCAAGTCAACCTGCAAGATAAGGCGCGAAAAAGAGTCCAAACCTACTCCGGCGGCATGAAACGCCGTCTTGGGATCGCCCAGGCGCTGCTTGGATCGCCGCGGGTGTTGATCGTCGACGAACCGACGGCCGGCCTGGATCCCGAGGAACGCGTGCGGTTCCGCAATCTGCTGACCCGCTTCAGTCTGGGGCGGATCGTCTTGCTGTCGACGCACATCGTGGCCGACATTGAGAGCAATTGCCGACAGATCGCCGTCCTGAATAAAGGTAAAGTGAAACTGTCCGGGGAACTGGCAGATCTGCAGCAATTCGGAAGCGGGAAGGTCTGGGAGGTTCGCCTTACCGACAGCCAATTTGCCCGGTTGGATCCGATGTCCGTCGTGTCCACGCAGCCGACCGAAGGCGGCCTGTTCTGCCGGATTATCAGCGAGTTGCCGCCGGAGGGGGCAAGCGAAGCCAAGCTGGCCTCGCCGACGCTGGAGGATGGCTACTTGGCTCTGCTCAGATCGGAGCGGATGGAAGGGGTGGCGTATGGATCATGAGTAAAGTAAGACGCCTGTTCCAATTTGAGCTTCGCCTGTTGTTTGGGAACCGTTGGCTGTTGGGAATCCTTGTGATCTTTGGGGGACTGCTGTTTTTGAATCTCAGAAATTTGCCAAACCAGGATAGCCTGTTCTTCCCACGGTCCTATACCAGCCTTACTCTGCTGCACACGATGAGCCTGGGGTTGACGATGCTGCTAGGCGTACTGATGATCCGCCGGGATATTCGCCGAACCTCCTTTGAATGGAATGCGGCGTTGCCGGTGTCCTATGTTTCTAGAATTTCAGCCAAATACGTGGCGGGAGTGTTGTATTTTACGGTGTTCACGCTGCTGGCCGGTGCCATGTTTGCCTGGGTTTCCTCGCAGACGGGCGTAGCCTCCTCGATCACCTGGTACTATACGAGCTATTATATGCTCAGCTTTGAAGTGTCCTATCTCGTTACCTTGGCGCTGGCCATGCTGCTTGCGATTTGCATCGCGAATCGGGCTGTCTATTTGATCGCTTTTTGCGCCTGGATGTTTGGGACGTTCTTTCTGGATATTTTCCTGCTCGAACGCAACAGATGGTACGTGCTGCGTACGTTCCACCTCAATCAATTGTTTGTGACCGGGGACCCCGATGCTGAAACATGGGGGATTCGTCTCATCGCAGACGATCTGGCGATATCCCGCTGGTTTGTTCTGGCGTTTACGCTGCTGCTGTTAACAGCCGGTGTGTTCCTGCTGAATCGGCTGCGTCCCACGGCTTATCAGCGCAGAAATTGGGTAGCCGGGGGATTGGCTTTGGTGCTCGCAGCGGGAACTTTTTTCCCTTATCTGTCTGTTTGGAGCGAGCGGAATCGTGACTTCTATGCCAAGTTAAACGACCCGGCCGTCCTGTCCACGGGTGATGTCCAAAGACTGAAGGTGGAAACGATTCGGATCGACAAGTATGATATCGATCTCGAGCGGGAGCCGGATGATCGCTTAAGCATCAAGACGGTCATGGATATTCCTGCGGGGGAGTTAGCGGGACGCAGCGAGCTGGTGTTTACCTTAAATCGGACGTTCCATGTAGACCATGTCACGGTGAAGGGGGAAGCCGTTCCGTTCTCGCATGAAGGAGAGAAGTTGACGCTCAAGTTATCCGCCCCCCTGTCTGCCACTGATGCGGTACAGGTCGAGATGGCCTACAGCGGAAAAGTGATGGATTACGTGGCCGAGAATTATACGGAAGGAGCGTATCTGGCTTTCGTCAAAGGAGAAAACGTTAGACTCCCGGGATATATCGCCTGGTATCCACTGCCGGGAGATTATCCGGTTTACGTTAAAAATACGAGCCAAAAGGCCATCAACATCGCATCAGATTTTGGCGGTTGGCTGCTGCCGTCCGCTGATTTTCGAATTACCGCGACCGGATTTGAGACCAAGCTCTACGGGAACCTGGAGCAGGTGGAGCAGACCGCGGAAGGACAAGTGTTTGAGGGCAACTCGTCGGCATTCGTGAAGTTATACGGCGGGGAGTTTGAGGAGGTGGCCAATCCGAAATTGCCGGTTCGGCTCGTGACCACCCCTTATAACGTGGGAAGAGCACAGAAGCTGCTGGAGACGTGGGCGAACGAGTACGCCTATTTTAAAAGCTGGGTTGAACCTTGGGAACCCAAGCTAGACCAGTTGCTTATGCTGCCGTTGGATGATAACCACTCGCCTGACTTGGAGAATAAGACCGGGTACTTGATCTGGCTGGTCACGGAACATGAGCAGTATACGAACATGCTGATGAATTCGATGCTGCTGGGCTCAAGCGAAGGAGAATACAACATTCTGGATGTATCAAAAGACGTGCGTCCGCAGATTCGGGCTTTGATGTGGTATATATATTTCCGGGAGCATAGAGACTTCACGGCAGAGGATCTGAAGCAAGGCGCCGGCGGCAGCCTGCTGTACAGTATAATGGAACCGAACGATGAGACCGACCCGAATCATCTTGGTTTGCAGATGGCAACGCAGGTGGCTCAAGCGCTGGATGAAGGGAAAAATAATCAGGTGAAACAGGTTCTAAACCATTTTTACGCCAAGGGGCTGGAAATCCCCCAAGTGGATGATCCTGAGGGACGGACGGGACCGATTCCGTATACCGAATGGGAACAAGTATGGAAGCAGGTGATGCATGATGATGCCGACGCCAACTAACGATCGAAGCCGAAACAGCTGGTTCCGCGGATGGACCTTGGAGTTGAAGGTGCATAAGCAACCGATCACCTGGCTGACGTTGCTGATGTTTGTGCTTTATCTGCTTGCCATTGTGTTGGGGGATCCCGAACGTCCAAGAAATGTATACTATTTTTCGGAAATGGCCATGTTCTCGGTAGCGGTGCTCCTGCCTCTGCTCTTGTTCCAGCGGGACATTGGAGGCGGCATGGAGGTTCTCGCGACGTACCCCGTGTCTTTAGGACAGCTGGTTATCCGAAAATGGCTGCTTTCGCTTCTGTTGACGGTCGGGTTAGGGATCATCCTGATGTCGGTCTATGCGTGGTTTTTCGGGGGGATATGGACCATCCGTCATCCTTGGAACGGCGCAGAGGCTATACCGAGGGCCGAGATGAGCGTCTACTCCCTGATCCTTCAGAACCTGCCGGCTTATGTGCTGCTTAACTCTTTAACGATAGTTGGAATCGTGCTGTTTCGCCGTATATACGGCGGCTTGGTGCTTGGCTTCGCCGTCTGGGTTATGGACTCCCTTAGTTTTGGCGATTGGCTGGGCCGTTGGACATTGTATGCGAGCTATTTAAAGAAGTCGTACTCCTTTCCACAAAATCGAATCGGCTTGTTGATCGCATCGCTGCTATTGCTTGCTTTTGCCGTTTGGTTGATGGGCAGGAGAGAACGCTGGATTAGCGCAGAAGAGGAATAACGCTCGCCTTACAGAGCCTACAGGGCAGGGCGTTTGATTGATATGGAACAACCTACTATAGAAATTAGGGGGAGGGGGAAAAACAATGATTTCGGACACGCTGTTGGCCGAGCGAATGGCTGCCGGCGATCAAGAAGCGTTCGAGCTGCTGGTAACGAGGTATCACGGGCCGCTGCTGTCCTATGTCACCAGTCAGCTCAAGGACCGGGGGAAAGCGGAGGATATCGTCCAGGAGACGTTTATCCGGCTGATTCGCCACCTGAAAAGGCATGGCGGTATGGAGCAGCTTCGCCCGTGGCTCTATAAAGTGGCGCTGAATTTGTGCCGAGATTATTGGCGCAGCGCGTCCTACCGTTCAGAGTACGCGGGGATCGACACGATTCCGGAGGATACCGATCCGTCACCAAGGGCGGAGGAATTGATCGAACGGCAGGAGACGGTACAGCAGCTGGCCGAGACGATGACGATGCTTCCGGAACTGCAGCAAGAGGTCGTGCGCATGCGCTTCTTCCATGATCTAAAACTGCAGGAAATCGCAGAGCTGCTGGGGTTGCCGCTGAGCTCCGTCAAGTCGCACCTTTATGGAGGATTGCGCAAGTTGAAGCGGGTGCTGTCCCGCTCAGCAGACTCGCCGTTATCGGTTTCAGACGATGAGGTCCCTAAAATTCATGGAAAAAAGGAAAGTGAGGTGCCGATGCATGGAACGATCCATTGATAAAGAGCTGGAGCAATTGGAGCGGGAGCTGTGCGAGCCGCTGCGGCAGGCGCTGCAGCCGGGACCAACTCCGTCGGAAACCGCGGCGCTGATTAAGGCGCTGCAGCCGGAATTCGCCGCCCTTCAAGCGCAAAATGCGGCGGCATCGCTGGATTTTAATGCTGAAGTGGAACCGCCCACCTTAGGTCGGTTGCTGCGGAGTCAATTTCGTTTGAACCGCCGTTCGTTGATGTTGACGGGGGCAGCTATCTTTTTGATGCTGGTATTTTTGGTGGATCCGCGTCATCCGCTGAGCAATGAGTTGCTGGGGGATCGGGTGCCGGGATTTTTCTCTCTGATTACCCCGCTGATGCTGATCGCCTCGATGCTATACAGTTATCGCAGCTGGGATCGCGGCATGCGCGCGATCGAGAGCGTGACCCCCTACCCGCCGGCGCTGGTCATATACAGCCGCATGCTGATGATCATGGCGATGGTCGTGGGCTGGGCGCTGATCAGCTCCATCATGGTGAGCATTCGTGTGGCGACGGTCGGCGAAGCGACATTGCCATTGATTCCTTTCTTGCTGGAATGGTTAGGGATTTCTCTGCTCATCGGAGGAGCGGCAATGTACGTGTTGTTTCGTTACGGACATAAGGCGGGGGTATGGACCGCAGTCGGCGTCTACCTTCTGTGGCTGGTTCTCTTCGACCAGATGGCTTCGATGAACCTAACGGCCGGGGCGGAAGCAGGTACTGTGATGAATGCAGCATGTCTGCTGGTTGGTGTTCTTCTGTTGTTCCGCTCATATTTTCGCAGTCAGAATCTGAGAACCGCTATCGGTCAGGATGGTGCTCAGCGATGATTCACATCGAAGGGCTGCGGGAACGCCCGGCCGGCGGATTTACCCTGCAAATTGATCAATTGCGGCTGAAGCGGGGGATCACTTTGCTGGTTGGGGTGAACGGAGCCGGAAAAACTACTCTGCTGGAGCTTTTGGCGACGGTAAATCTGCCGGATCAAGGAGAAATTCTCTATCAGGGGCGGTCGGCGCTGGCCGATCTGCCGCTGGTGCGCAGTCAAATCGGATACGTGCCGTCCGAAGTTGAGCTGTATGAAAATATGACGCCGCACAAGCTGCTCAATTATTTGTCTGAGCTGAAGGGTGTTTTTCACTCGGAGCGAACGGAGGAGCTGCTTCGTGATTTTCGGTTGGAAGCTTATCGTGACACGAAGATCAAGCACTTATCCGGCGGCGTGCAGCGGCGGATCGCTCTAGCCCAGTCGCTGCTCGCTGCTCCGCGCTTCCTGTTTCTTGACGAGCCGCTGAACGGGATGGATACCGGAGAGCGGAAGATGGCGATCGCTTATTTGAACCGGTATGCCGAAGGACGAATGGTGATCGCGGCGGTGCATGAGCTGCGCGAATGGGAGGAAGCAGCGGATGATGTGCTGTGGCTGGATCAGGGAAAGGTTCGTTTTTACGGCGGAAAAACGTCCTGGATGGCAGATTTGCCCTACCGGGTATGGGAAGGGATGCTGACGCGCAAGCAATTTGATCAGTGCCCGGAGACCGGGTTGATTGAGTTTCGGGAAACGGCGGAAGGCATTTATGTCAAGCTGGTTGGGGAAGCCCCCTTGTTTCCAGAGCTCCGCGAAGGGGAGCCGACGTTCGAGGATGCTTATTTTATCCGGAAATATCAACGGGTTTAGCTCAAATTGAATAATTCATATAAAATTTATCGGATTTCCTATTTTCAAATCCCAAGAGATGTGAGAGAATATGAAAAAACATTCTCGATTTCTCATGATTTCGAAGATTTGAAGGAGGAATTATCCATGTCTGAAGAGCGTCAATATGCCCCAGAAACGCTGGCGATTCACGCCGGCCAGGAGATCGATCCCACTACATACTCCCGTGCGGTCCCGCTGTACCAGACGACGTCGTATGGTTTTCGCGATACCGAGCATGCGGCGAATCTGTTTGGTTTGAAGGAATTCGGCAACATTTACTCGCGGATCATGAACCCAACCAATGACGTGTTCGAGAAGCGTGTAGCTGCGCTAGAAGGCGGCGTCGGGGCATTGGCGACGGCCTCGGGTCAGGCAGCGATCACTTTCTCCATCTTAAATATTGCCGGGGCGGGTGACGAAATCGTCTCCTCGACCTCGTTGTACGGCGGCACCTATAATCTGTTTTCCACTACGCTGCCTAAGCTTGGCGTGCATGTGAAGTTCGTGGATTCCTCGAATCCGGAGAACTTCCGTGCAGCGATCACGGATAAGACGAAGGCGCTTTACGCCGAGACGATCGGCAACCCGAAGGGCGACGTGCTGGACATCGAAGCGGTCGCGGCGATTGCCCATGAGCACGGGATTCCGCTGATCGTCGACAATACGTTCCCGAGCCCGTATTTGCTGCGTCCGATCGACTTCGGGGCGGACATCGTTGTGCACTCGGCGACGAAGTTTATCGGCGGGCACGGCACTTCGATCGGCGGCATCATCGTCGACAGCGGGAAATTCGACTGGGCGGCCAGCGGGAAATTCCCGGGCTTGACCGAGCCGGATCCAAGCTATCATGGCGTTGTATATACGCAAGCTGTTGGTCCGCTTGCTTACATTATTAAGGCTCGCGTTCAATTGCAGCGCGATCTTGGTGCTTCGTTGTCGCCGTTTAATGCGTGGTTGCTGCTGCAAGGGCTGGAAACATTGCATCTGCGCGTGGAACGTCACAGCCAGAACGCCCTGAAGGTGGCGCAATATCTGGAATCGCATGAGCTGGTCGAATGGGTCAGCTATGCAGGACTGCCAAGCCACCCATCCTATGAACTGGCGCAAAAATACTTGCCGAAAGGACAAGGCGCGATTCTCACGTTTGAAATCCGCGGCGGCGTGGAAGCCGGTCGCAAGCTGATCAATAGCGTGAAGCTGTTCTCGCATCTGGCCAATGTCGGCGATTCGAAGTCGCTGATCATTCATCCGGCCAGCACAACGCACCAGCAGTTGACGGAAGCGGAGCAACTGGCCGCGGGCGTTACGCCGGGGCTAATCCGCTTGTCCGTAGGGACGGAGTCGATCGACGACATCCTGTACGATTTGGAGCAGGCGATTGCTGCGAGTCAGGCCTAATACGATGAATATAGAAGCCGCTGAACCGGAGTTTGTTGGTCCGATCAGCGGCTTTTTTTTTCGTGTGTGGACAAGGGCTGCGCTGTGAATCTAAAATCGAGGTCAACAGGTGTTTACAAAATGGAAATATCGGCATACAATAAAGTAAAAAGTTTCTCTTAACCAAAATTATTGTCCTGATTCAACAATGATTATCGTTCTCATTTGTGAGCTGCTCCGGGAAGATCCCGGGGCAGCTTGCGCCATTTTTAGGGGGTTAACAATAATATTCATTCTCATCTTGACCGCCTGTATAAGGAGGAGTTTATCATGGAAGTCGCCCATCGAAGAACCTTGCCGGAAGTGAATCAAACCGCCCATCAACCTAACCCGGGCGGGAAGCGGCGGTTGAATTGGAAGCGGCTCTTCAGCCACCGGGAGCTGCTGCTCGCGCTAGGCAGCGGCGGGTTGATGCTTACCGCATGGGTCTGGGGGATGCAGGGGATGATGCCTTGGATCTCCGTCGCGCTCTATATTGCCGCGTATGCGGTGGGGGGTTATGTGAAGGCACGGGAAGGCTTAATCACTTTAATCCAAGAGCGGGATTTGGATGTCAATTTGCTGATGATCGCGGCGGCGTTGGGTGCTGCCTCGATTGGCTATTGGAATGAAGGGGCGATGCTCATCTTCATCTTTGCGTTAAGCGGCGCTCTGGAGTCGTTCGCCAGTGAACAGAGCCAGAAGGACATCTCGGCGCTGATTGCGATGAAGCCGGAAACGGCGCTTCGCGTTGGCGAAGATGGGATGGAGCTGGTGCCGGTGGAGGCGCTGGCCGTGGGCGACCTGCTGCTGGTGAAGCCCGGGGAGGTGATCCCGGCAGACGGGGTCATTCGCACCGGAAGCTCTGCGGTGAATCAATCCGCCATCACCGGAGAATCGATCCCGGTGGATAAGCAGCCGGGAGACGGAGTGTATGCCGGAACGATCAATGGAGAAGGGGCGATTTATGTAGAGGTGTCCAGCCCGGCGGAAGGCACCTTGTTCGCCAAAATTATCACCCTCGTGGAGCAGGCTCAGCAGGAGGTGCCGGGAACGCAGCGGTTTATTCAGCGGCTGGAGGGCATTTACGCCAAGACCATTGTGGCGGCAACGCTGGGCCTAATCCTGCTCACCCCGTGGTTGCTTGGATGGAGCTGGTCGTTTGCTTTTTACAAGGCGATGGTGTTTCTTGTCGTGGCTTCCCCGTGCGCGATTGTGTCGTCGGTGATGCCGGCAATGCTCTCGGCGATGTCGAAGAGCGCCCGCAAAGGCGTGCTGTTCAAAGGCGCAGCTCATATGGACCACCTGGGCAGCGTTCGTGTCGTCGCATTGGATAAAACCGGGACGCTGACGGAAGGCTCGCCGGTGGTCACCGGGCTGTACACCGTCGAAGGCGTTGACCCGCGGGAGGTGCTGGCTGCCAGCGCTGCGGCAGAGAGCCTGTCGGAGCATCCGCTGGCTCAAGCGATCGTACGCAAAGCGCAAGCCGAAGGGCTGCCGATCGACGGGGCCGAGGCACTGCGGGCGCTTCCGGGCTGGGGCATCGAAGCGAAGGTCAGCGGCGCGATGTGGCGCATCGGCAAGGCGGACGCTGGCGACTCGCTGCTGCCAGGACCGCTGGCTAAGCAGCTTCGCGAGTGGATCGCCGAGGGGCACACCGTCTCCGTCATTCAACGGGACGGGGAGTACATCGGCCTCATCGCGCTCCGCGACGAGGTGCGCCCGCAGGCCAAGGCGGCCATCGCCCGGCTGCACGAGCTGGGGATCGCCGTCGCGATGTTAACCGGCGACCGCAGCGTAACCGCCCATGCGCTGGCCAAGGAGATCGGCGTGGACCTCGTGTACGCCGATTTGCTCCCGCAGGAGAAGGTCGCGCATGTCAAGGCGCTGCGGGAGCGCTACGGCAGCGTCGCGATGGTTGGCGACGGCGTTAACGATGCGCCGGCACTCGCAGCCGCAAGCGTGGGCATCGCTATGGGCGGCGGCGGCAGCGGGGCCGCGCTGGACGTGGCCGATGTCGTGCTGATGAACGACAGCATCGAGCGGATTGCGGAGACGATCTCGCTTGCCCGGCGCGCTCGGCGGATCGTGAAGCAGAATCTGGCGTTTGCCGGTGCGGTGATTCTGATGCTGATCGTTAGCAACTTCGCAGCGGATATCCCTTTGCCGTTTGGTGTTGTGGGTCATGAAGGCAGTACGCTGTTGGTCATCTTGAACGGGCTGCGACTGCTTCGGTAACGATCTTCACCATTCCTTCATTTAACCTTCACCATACCTAACCATTACAAAGATTGACAGATCCCTGCAACCTTCACATAATTAGAATCAAGCCAATCTTATATCTATTATTTGAGATGAATCCATTTGAAAGGATTTGAGGATATGTACAAATCAATTATTATCGGAACCGGACCGGCCGGATTAACCGCTGCAATATATCTTGCTCGCGCGAACATGAATCCACTGGTGATTGAAGGCCCGCAGCCCGGCGGTCAATTAACAACTACAACGGAAGTCGAAAATTTCCCGGGGTTCCCGGATGGGATCATGGGCCCGGAATTGATGGATAATATGCGCAAGCAAGCCGAACGTTTTGGCGCTGAATTCCGCATGGGCTGGGTGAATAGTGTAGATTTGAGTCAACGTCCGTTTAAATTGCAGGTCGAAGGACTTGGTGAACTCGTGACTGAGACGTTGATCTTGTCGACCGGGGCTACGGCCAAATACCTGGGCATTCCGGGTGAAGAGTTGAACGTTGGACGCGGCGTAAGCACGTGCGCAACCTGTGATGGTTTCTTCTTCCGCAACAAGGAGATTATCGTCGTTGGCGGCGGCGACTCCGCCATGGAGGAAGCCAGCTTCCTGACCCGCTTTGCTACGAAAGTGACGGTGGTGCACCGCCGCGATGAGCTTCGCGCCTCGAAGATTATGCAGGATCGCGTCCGCAGCAACGAGAAAATCGAGCTGGCGCTCAACCGCACACCGCTTGAAGTTATCGCTGGGGAACAAGGGGTTACCGGCTTGAAAGTGCGCAACAATGCAACGGGCGAGGAAGAAATCATTCCTGCCAGCGGCGTATTCGTGGCGATTGGTCACCAACCGAACACTTCGTTCTTGGGCGGCCAAATCGAGCTGGATGCGAACGGGTACATCGTGGTGAAGCCAGGCACTTCCGAGACCAACGTTCCGGGCGTTTTCGCCTGCGGCGACGTCCAGGACAACCGCTACCGTCAAGCGATCACGGCTGCCGGAAGCGGCTGCATGGCAGCGATCGATTGCGAGAAATTTATCGAAAGCATGGAGCATGAGCAAGCGGCAGCTGCTGTAAAATAACGAATAGCCAAACGGCGATACAGGAAGGGCCTGTATCGCCGTTTTCTTTTGCAGAGTTATAAAATGATTGCGCTTCCTAGATTAGATAAATAGTCCAGCAATCAGTTGGAATACGAAGTATCCCAACACTCCGCCGCCGATTAAGGCCAGGCCCGCCCGCTTGCGGCCCTGGAACAGTCGAAGTACACCGAGGCTCACCATAGGCGCCACAATCAACAGAAAAAACATGACAGCCAAAAATAATTCCACCGAAATATCCGAAATATTGACGATAGTCATCCAATCGATTCTCCGTTCCTATGGAAGTCTGAAAATTGTGCAATGACATTTATCACATTTTTTATGTTTTTATTATACATAAGCCCAGCTTTCATTTGTAGAAGCTGATTGTGAATTTTAGGAAACAGATTTTCGTGGAAATCTCGAAGAAATCGACTTAAGGAAGTTGTCCAAATCCGGTTTTGCCTCGACAAAACTAGTAAGCTTTTGCAGGAATGGCTGTGTTACAATGGGCTTGATCGCAAGATTGGCAGCAATTGTTGAGGCAGCTTGACCGGAAGGTGAGGGAAGCCAGATGGGAAAGAAAATCGGGAGACTTTCAAGAGGTTGGCTCATAACCGGGGTGATCGGCGGTTTATTGCTGAGTGCTGAACCCCTCGCATGGATTACGGTCCCGGTGCAAGCGGCAGCGGAGCCGGCGACGGTCACCACGACCAAGCAATTGCAGGCGAAGCTGGCGCAAGGGATGGAGGCGCGGAACCCAACGATTACCTTGAAATATAAGGGGTCGACCAATAATTTGGAGAAACAGCTGAAGCAAGCGGTGAACGATGCGCTGGAAGCTGATCCGTACACGAAATATATCGTGGATCGTTACGTCTACTCCTGGCGCGGCACGACGAGCTCGGCCAAAATCACCCTGCAGGTGCATTACCGTGAAACCGCTGAGCAAACGGCTTACGTCCGCCAAAGGGTGAAGAGCATCCTAAAGCAGCTGATCCAACCGGGAATGAACAACCATCAGAAAATCAAAGCGATTCATGATTATGTCGTGTTGAACTTGAAGTACGATACCGATCTACAGAAATATACCGCTTATGAAGGGCTCAAAACCGGGGAAGCGGTATGTCAGGGCTACGCCTTGTTGACTTACGAGTTGCTGAAGGAAGCCGGGATTGAGAACCGACTAGTCGAAGGGACAGCGGGGGGCCAGCTGCATGCATGGAACCTCGTGCGTCTCGACAACCGCTGGTACCATTTGGACACGACCTGGGACGACCCGGTTCCTGATGTGCCTAAGCGTGTGAATTATACGTATTACTTGCGAACCGATGAGCAGATGAGGCAGGATCATGTCTGGAAGGCGGCCGATTATCCTCGGGCATCCGTTCCTTATATTCAAACCTTGCAGGCGTTAATTGAGGCTGGCGGGGAGAAAAAGCACACTTATCTCGCCCTGAAGACCGCGCTGGGGTATGACTTATATGATGCCGATGCAGCCGTGTCCAATGCCAAAGGAATCGCGGAGCGAGTGAAGGCCGGGATGAAGGAAGGAAAAGCGACAGTGACCGTGCGTTACGCCGGTTCGGATGAGCAGCTGCTGGAGGACTTGACCAGGCTGTACAACTTGGGCATCCGCAATATCCGCTACCTGATGCAGCCTTTGGACGGAACGGATGATTTGCGGGTGGAGATTCATTGGGAATAAGTTTGGATAAAAAAATAACGAGCAAGGATCACAGACATCTCCTGTCGGGTGATCCTTGCTCGTTTTGTTATCTTTACTTGCTGCCCCCGCGGTCGCGGCCCGCCATCTGCTGCCAGACGGTTCCGGCGGCTTGCTCGCCGGACTCGATCCGCTCGACGGCCATGCGCGCTTGCAGACCGACCTCGAACTCAGGGTCATCCACCGCTGCGCGCAGCGCCTCCAAGGCATCATCCGTGCCGACCTCGTATAGGAAGCGGGCCGCGCGCCAGCGGACCAGCTTGCTGCTGTCCGACAGCGCGGCGATCATCGGCCTTGTGGCTGCCGGATCGCCGATGTCGGACAGCGTGTCGCCGGCGGTGCGCCGTACGGCGGCGGAAGAGTCGCGCAGCGCCTCATACAGCAGCTCCATCGCCTCCGGCGTCCGCAGATCGCCGAGATATACGACGGCGAGCCGGCGGAGCTGCATTTGCGGGTCGCGCAGCGCCTCCGCCAGCAGCGGCAGCGCCTCTTCGGTTGGCTGCTGCATCGACTCCAGCGCGGCGTAGCGCACGCGCCAATCCGGGTCCTTCATCCGCTCGCGGATTTCGTCCAGGCTCAGCGCGCGCCGCTGCTCGACGAACTCCTTCTCGCTGCGGCCGTGGGCGATGGCTTGCTCGACGATGCCTTTCAGCCGCTCCGGCGGAAAGGCCGCCTCCAGCTCCTGCTCGATCTCGCGGGCGATGTCCGGCAGCTCGCCGTAGCGCACGCCGTAGTCCACGAGCTTGCGCTCCTTGATCAGCGTGGCGCTGGCCACCTCAGTGACGGCGTTCACGAACCGCTCGGACAACGAGATCCGTTCCTCTTGGTTCCCCGCCTTCACCCGAATTTGCATCGGGATGCCCCGGAAGAACTGCACGAATACCTGGGCTTCCCCAAATCCCGAGGCTTCCCCGCTCTCCGGATTCCAGGCTGATTCGACGCCTTCCTGTCCGAACTGCTTCTGCACTTCGGACAAGATCGCTGCCCAATCAGCGCTGCCTTTCCGATCCAAAGCGACAAAATCAGCGGTGTGGAATACGCTTTTGACCCCAGGGATCTGCAGCAATCCGCGAATCCAAGCAGGGGCGGAGCGTTCGTTGTCCCGTGTATATGTTTTCCGAATCCCCGGCTCCAGGCTTTCATCCAAATGGAGTTTCATCGTATTTGGGCTGGGGGTCGGTTCGATAAAGACGATCTTCATAGATCATCACGACTCCTTTCTATTAGGTAAGGACTTAATCCAATCCTTGATGGTTTAATTTTAAACTTTTCGTGTCTATTGTACCTCAATGCGGCCTATTGCCCAACCCTTACAGGAATAAAAAGGAACATCCGCGACACACTAAATGGGCAAGGAGGCGAAGGCATGTTCCGAAAACAAGAGCGAACTCTGGCGATCGTATGTCTCATCGTGGCTGTGATCATGTTGTATGCCTTTATCAAAAGCGTGATTCGCTTCCTCCATTACTTCTCTTGAAGGAGCTTCGTTATGACACATCTTGACCCGGTCACGTTAAGCCGGATGCTTACCGGGCTGACCTTGTTTGTACATATCATTTTTGCATCGATTGGCGTGGGCGTACCGCTGATGATCGCACTGGCGGAGTGGCGGGGCATTCGCGCGAACGATCCGCATTATACGATGCTGGCTCGTCGCTGGGCTCGCGGCTTCGTCGTCTCCGTGGCGATTGGAGTTGTGACCGGTACGTCTATCGGCTTGCAGCTAAGCCTGCTTTGGCCTACCTTTATGCGCGTCGCCGGGCAGGCGATTGCGCTGCCGTTGTTTATGGAGACCTTCGCCTTTTTTGTGGAGGCGATTTTCCTGGGAATCTACCTATATACATGGGATCGTTTCAAAAATAAAGGGCTGCACCTGCTCCTGTTGATTCCGGTCGCCATCGGTTCTTCCGCCTCCGCCTTCTTCATCACCACGCTGAACGCCTTCATGAACACCCCGCAGGGATTCACCCTCAAAAATGGGGTCATCGCCGACTTCCGTCCGCTGGTCGCGATGTTTAACCCGGCCACGCCAACCAAGGTATCCCATGTCCTGGCTTCTTCGTATACGGCCAGTGCGGGAATTCTGGCAGGCATCGCGGCGTTTAGTTTGCTGCGCGGCCGGGATCACGTTTATTTCAAAAAGGCGCTGAAGCTGACCGTCATGTCTGCCTTCGTATTTGCTCTGGCGACGGCGGTGATCGGGGATTTCTCCGGCAAGTTTCTGGCTAAGTACCAGCCGGAGAAGCTGGCGGCCGCGGAATGGCATTTTGAAACGATGGAACGGGCACCGCTGATTTATGGCGGCGTCCTGGATGAAGCGGGAAATGTCAAATACGCGCTGAAAATCCCGTATGCGCTTAGCATCCTTGCCGGTAACTCGCCAAATACCCGGGTTATCGGGTTAGAGGAGTTCCCGGAGGATGAGCGTCCGCCTTTGCTGATTCATTATATGTTTGACCTTAAGGTCACGATCGGGGCGCTGCTCGTGCTGATTCCGTTCCTGTATTTGCTGCGACGCTACTTGCCCGGCGGCAAAACGAAGGTTCCGGTCTGGCTGCTGATCGGCATTCTGGCGCTGGGACCGCTGGCGATGGTTGCCATCGAGCTCGGCTGGATGTTCGCCGAGTTTGGCCGTCAGCCGTGGATCATCCGGGGGTACATGAAGGTGGGGGAAGCCGCCACCACCTCGGAAAGCGTTGGTCCGATGCTGCTGATGTTTGCGGTGCTGTATCTGGTTCTGTGCCTTTCCTGCGTTTACGTATTATCCCGGATGTTCCGCAACAAGGATGTGCTTACCGAGCTGCGGCAAGCTGGGCTTGAGGGAGGAGACGCGAAATGAGCTATGAGCTGGTCGGCATTACGGTGTTATGGACGTTTCTGTTTGGTTATTTGATCGTCGCTTCCGTTGATTTTGGGGCCGGATTTTTCAGCTATTACAGCGTGATCACCGGCCACGAAAACAAAATCCACGACATTATTCAACGGTACCTGTCACCGGTGTGGGAAGTGACCAACGTGTTTTTGATCTTTTTCGTCGTTGGGTTGGTCGGGTTCTTTCCGGATTCCGCTTACTATTACGGCACGGCGCTGCTCATTCCCGGCAGCTTGGTGACCGTGCTGCTCGCCTTGCGAGGCGCTTATTACGCGTATAACACCTATGGCGCGAGCCAAGCGAACAACAAAACGTATATGGCGATCTACGGGGCGACGGGTTTGCTGATTCCGGCGGCCCTTTCGACGATCTTGGCGATTTCGGAAGGCGGGATTATCGGCGAGCGCGACGGGAAGGTTGTGTTGGATTGGGCCGCCTTCTTCGCCAATCCGTACACCTGGTCGGTCATTCTGCTGGCGCTGGTGTCGGTGCTGTATATTTCGGCGATGTTTCTTGCTTTTTATGCCGATAAAGCGGAAGATCAGCGGGCTTTCGGAGTCCTGCGCGGGTATGCTTTGCTGTGGAGCGGGCCGACGATTCTCGCCTGTGTATTCGCCTTTTTTCAGATCAATCGGCAAAATCCGGAGCATTTCGCACATATGTTAGATATGGCGTGGATGTTTATCGCGTCTCTGATTTGTTATCTGGGGGCCGTCTTCTTGATGTGGAAAAAACGGCGGCTCGGCTGGTCCTTCCTGCTGGTCATGCTGCAGTTCGGGTTCGCTTGGTACGGCTATGGCCGCAGCCACCTTCCCTATATTCTCTATAAGCAGGTGAGTATCTATGAGAGCTTTACGAACGAGACGATGGCTGTCGCTTTAATCACCGCATTTGTCGCGGGATTGTGTATTCTCATTCCTTCCTTGTTTTTGCTGATGCGGTTATTTTTGTTTGATGCCAAATATGTAAGAGGCAATTCGCCGGGGAAAGGGTGAAGGGAATGGAATGGTTTATGATGATGATCGCGCCGGAGTTGGTGGTCGCTGGGGCGGTTCTTTTCTTATTTCTCTATGCCTGGAAATATAAGGATCGGGTCGATTGACCCATAAAATTTGGGTTTAGGCCGGGGATTGGTCTAGAATGAATGATAGAGAGAGCGAAAGTAATGCGGAGAGGAGTCACTGGAGCGATGCCAAGAAGAATGCGCTACAACAACCTCGATAATGTCAGCACCGACAAAACGTTAAAGCAATTTAAGCAGCTTCGGGAAGAACGGCGCAGAAAAAAGAAGGACTATTCCTTCCTGATTCCCAATAAGCCGCCGGAGCTCGATTATTTGCAGGCGAACCGGGAAGAGAGCACGATTACGTGGATCGGTCATTCGACGTTTCTGATCCAATATCAAGGGTTGAATATCGTTACCGATCCCGTCTGGGCGATGCGGATGGGATTTCAACGCCGGCTCACCGAGCCGGGGATCCCCATTCATCAACTGCCGCCCATCGATGTGATCCTGATATCTCATTCCCATTATGATCATATGCATTTTGCTTCGATTCGTCGGATTTATCACAAAGATACGACTATCATTGTCCCAGTTGGTCTGGGGCGGAAAATGTGGCGGAAAGGGTTCTACAACGTCCATGAAATGAACTGGTGGGAACGGATAAGGATTGGGGAGGTAGACATCTCCTTTGTCCCGACTCAGCACTGGACGCGCCGCACGCCATTTGATACGAATACGTCTCATTGGGGCGGCTACGTCCTGGAGCCGGTGCCAAGCGAGGCGGAGAAGAAACCGCCGGTCATTTATTTTGCCGGAGACAGCGGTTATTTCCGCGGATTTGCCGAAATCGGAGAACGCTATCAGATCGATGTGGCGTTGCTGCCGATCGGCGCTTATGAGCCGGAATGGTTCATGACCAGCCAGCATACGACGCCGGAGGAGGCGCTGCAAGCGTTCGTTGACGTCAAGGCGAAGCTGATGATTCCGATGCATTACGGCACCTTCCGGCTCGCCGATGATACCGCGCAGGAGGCGCTGGACCGTTTGGAGAAGGAGCGGGTCCGCTTAGGCTTCTCCGAGGAGACGATTCGACTGCTGCATCACGGGGAAACGCTGCGATTGCCAGAGGAGTAACAGGCTGCTCTAGCTGCTTTACACGCGAACAGCAAAATGCTCCATCAGATTCCGTAAACTGAGCTTGGCGGTGTTAGGCAGCACGATGTCGGCTTTTGGGAACTGCTTGGCATCGCCGATGGCGACAGCGAACATGCCTGCCGCCTTAATCGCGTCGACGCCGGATACAGCGTCTTCCACGCCGATGCAAGCCGACGGCTCGACCTGAAGCTGGGCGGCCGCAGTCAGGAAAATCTCCGGATCCGGCTTATTGTTCTTTAAGCGGGTGACGTCCACAATCACATCAAACCAGCTGGTCACGCCCAGTCCGTCCAAGACGGTTTGGGCGTTTTTACTGGCGGAAGCGATCCCGGTCTTGATCCCGGCCTCCCGCAGTTCGGTGAGGAATTCCGAAATTCCCGGCAAAAGGTCGGCTGGGGTGATTTTTTCGATTAACTTGACGTAAAGGTTGTTCTTGCGTGCTGCCAGTTCCTCCATCTCCACATCGCTGTATTGAACGGGAGTTGTTGCTTGGCTGAGCAACAGCTTCAACGAATCAAGGCGGGATACGCCCTTCAGGTTTTCATTAAACACGCGTGTAAAGGGAATGTTCAACTCTTCGGCAATGGCTTTCCACGCTTGGTAGTGATACTCGGCGGTGTCCGTAATGACGCCGTCCAAATCATCGGCTCCAGCTTGAGATGAATGGCAAACAATTCACGGTGCGTAAAGGAGACGAGACGGCGGAAGGTCAGACGCACTTCTTTGCCAGATGGGGAAGTCCAATGCACGCTTCGCTCTGAGAATCCCTGATCCATATGCAACGTCCGTTGAAATTCCGTGAATGTGCCCTGATCCAGATGGAACGGCTCTTCCTCCTCGCCGAAATAGATCAGCACCGTTTGAGCATCGATGTTGTTCACCAGTTTCTGTTGTGTTTCAGGAAAAGCAAACAGCTTCTCGCCATAAGGAACCTCAATCACATCGTGGAATGCGTTGAGGTAGGTGCCGCGAATGCTGGTCATTTGCTCGCCGTAGCCTTCTTCAAAATTGCCCCGCACCCCCAAATATCCGTTGCCAAGCGCAAAGATACTTTCCATATTCAACAGCTCAGGCTGTGAAACGTCCGAATTCGTTATTTTCCAAGTCATGGTTGTTCGATCCCTCCAAGTTGTTATGATTGAATTTTAGAACTGAAAGCGATAATGTAATACTAAATTCTTTAGATTTTTGTCAAAATTTTTAGGTGGGATAGAGATGAACTTTCAACAAGGCCAAGCTTATTATCAATCATCAAAAATGCAGGTACTTCAGGATCGTTTTGTTCATCCTCCGGTAGACTACGAACAGGAGCTGCTGGAAGCGATCCGGATGGGCGACGAAGCCACTGCCCTTCAGGTGATGCGGAAGATCAACGAACTTGAAGCGGCGGTGCTGGCCACCTATCCGCTGCGCTCCAAAAAAAACGCCCTCATCGCCTCCTGCACTTTGTTTACAAGAGCCATCATTCAGGGCGGGGTCGATCCGGAGATTGCTTTTCACCTAAGTGATACTCTAATATTGGAGATCGAAAAGCTGAACGATCTTGAAGCGCTGGCCCAATTCGAATACGAAATGCTGGTGCAGTTCGTGATGACCATTCAGCGGGAGAGAGAAGAATTGCCGTACTCTCATCTGGTGAAGCTGGCGATTCATTATATCCGGCAGCATATTTTTGACGATTTGACCTTGCCGCATATTGCGAATCACCTTGGTGTACATCCCAGTTATTTGTCCGATCGTTTTCGCCGGGAAACCGGCGTGCCGCTGATGAAATATATTAACAGCCGTAAGATAGAAGAGTCGAAGTACATGCTTATCTATACGAACCGCTCCATTTCCGAAGTTGCATTCCATTTTAAATTTTGCAATCAGAGTTACTATACCCGATTGTTTAAGGAATTTGTCGGGATGACGCCAAAGCAATTTCGGACCAGCGGAGCAGGGGGATCCATACTGGAGAGATCATTATCCTGACAACGCTCAACTTAAGGGCTAATGTATGCTATAATATTGAGCCAGTAGTTCGATAAATGAAAAAAGGATGGTAATGCCTAACATGATCAGTACTAACGGTGTGACGCTCCGGTATGGAAAACGGACACTTTTCGAAGATGTAAATATAAAATTCACTCCTGGCAACTGCTACGGCTTGATCGGGGCAAACGGGGCGGGCAAGTCGACGTTCCTGAAAATTCTGTCCGGCGAGATCGAGCCTAACCAAGGCGAAGTGTTTATGACGCCGGGCGAGCGCTTGGCGGTCCTTAAGCAGAACCATTACGAATACGACGAGTTCCCCGTGCTGGAAACGGTGATTATGGGGCACGGCCGGTTGTATTCGATCATGAAGGAGAAGGACGCGCTGTACGCCAAACCCGATTTCTCCGAAGAGGACGGCTTGCGTGCAGGCGAACTGGAGGGCGAATTTGCTGAGCTGAACGGCTGGGAAGCCGAGTCGGACGCAGCGGCATTGCTGATTGGTCTTGGCATTCCACGCGAGCTGCACGATAAGAAGATGGCTGAGCTGAGCGGCAACGAGAAGGTCCGCGTGCTGTTGGCGCAAGCGCTGTTTGGCCGCCCGAATAACCTGCTCCTGGACGAACCAACTAACCACTTGGACCTTGAATCGATCCAGTGGCTGGAGAACTTCCTGATGGATTATGAAGGCACCGTTATCGTCGTATCCCATGACCGTCACTTCTTGAACAAGGTGTGTACGCATATCGCGGATATCGACTTCGGTAAAATCCAGCTGTATGTCGGCAACTACGACTTCTGGTACGAATCCAGCCAGTTGGCGCTGCAAATGCAGCGGGACGCTAACAAGAAGAAGGAAGAGAAGATTAAGGAGCTGCAAGCCTTTATTCAACGCTTCTCGGCGAACGCTTCGAAATCGAAACAAGCGACCTCGCGGAAGAAGCAGCTCGAGAAAATTACGCTGGAGGATATTCGTCCGTCCAACCGGAAATATCCGTTCCTGCACTTTAAGGCAGAGCGTGAAGCAGGCAAGCAGCTGCTGACCGTAGACGGGCTGACCAAAACGATCGAAGGCGAAAAGGTCTTGGATAACGTCAGCTTCGTCGTGAACAAAGGTGACAAAATCGCCTTCGTTGGACCTAACAGCGTGCCGAAAACGACGTTGTTCCAAATCGTTATGGGCGAGCTGGAAGCCGACAGCGGGGAATACAGCTGGGGGATTACAACTTCTCAGGCCTACTTCCCGAAGGACAACTCCCGTTATTTCGACGGGGTGGATCTCAATCTGGTGGAATGGCTGCGCCAATATTCGCCGAAGGATCAGGACGAAACGTTCCTGCGCGGCTTCCTGGGACGGATGTTGTTCTCCGGCGAAGAAGCGCTGAAGAAAGCCAGCGTACTGTCCGGGGGCGAGAAGGTTCGTTGTATGCTGGCCAAAATGATGCTGAACGGCGCCAACGTGCTGCTGTTTGATGAGCCGACCAACCACCTGGATCTCGAATCGATTACGGCGCTCAACAACGGTTTGATCGACTTTGATGGCACGATTCTCTTCACGTCGCATGACCATCAGTTCATCCAAACGATCGCCAACCGCATCATTGAAATCACGCCAAACGGCATCATTGATCGCGTCATGACTTACGACGAATATCTTGAGAGCGAAGAGATTCAAAACCTGCGGAAATCGATGTATCCGGAAGAAGTATAAAGTTTCATAGGTAAATCATGAAGCCGCACGAGGACCTAGGCTGGTCTTTTGTGCGGCTAAATAATACATGAAGTCGTGGTGAGTCAGATGGTATCGATAAAAGATGTAGCCAAGCTGGCCAACGTATCTATTGCCGCTGTGTCGAAGACGTTAAACGGTTATCCCGACGTCAGCGAGACGACGCGACAAAAGGTGATGCAGGCCGCGCAGGAATTGAACTATTTTCCCAATCGGTTAGCGAAAAACCTGAAGCATAAGGTCACGAAGACCATTGCACTAATCATTTCCAACTTTGAGCAAGCCAACGGCAAAGACGGTGTGCTGTTTCAAATCATGAGCGGGGTATATGCTGCCGCGCAGCAATATCGCTATGAAGTGGTCATTTATACCCGCAGTCTGTCTGAGCAGCAGGACAAGTCTTATTGGCAATTTTGTCAGGAAAATAAAATCGCCGGGGTCGTCATCGCGGGCCTCCGAACAACAGATCCGTATTTCGAAGAGCTGGTGAACAGCGAATTGCCGTGCATGGTAGTCGATGCGGATGTCGTTGGGCCGAAGACCGGCTCTGTTTCTACGGACAATGTCAACGCCGCCAAGCAAGCGGTGGAATTTTTGATTCGCAAGGGCCATCGGCATATCGGGATGATTAACGGACACAGCTTCGCTGCAGTTAGCGTGCAGCGGTTGCAAGGATACCGCCAAGCCTTGGAGGCGGCGGGTTTGCCGTATAATCCTGGCCGAGTGATCGACGCCGCTTTTAAGGAGGAAGAAGCCTATCACGCGGCCGAAGCGTATTTGCAGAACCATCCTGAGGTGACGGCTGTATTTGCTGCCAGCGATCTGATGGCGATCGGCTTTATGACCCGATGCCGGGAATTAGGCGTTTCGATTCCAGAGCGACTATCGATTATGGGATTTGACGACATCGTACTGTCCAGCTATACGACCCCTAAATTATCGACGGTCCGCCAGGATTTCGAGAAGATCGGATATTCGGCTTTTGAAGAGGTTGTAAAAATGCTTGAGAATCGAACCGAAGGATTTCATAAATTTCTTTCGTTCGAGGTTATTGACAGAGAGTCCGTGAAGGTGCAATAATGGGTTCGAAAACGTTTTCGATTAGCAATTGCTTTTTTTATTTACTCTGGTCGAAATCGTTTTCGAATTTTTTGTCCTTGATTCGAAAACGTTTTCGATTACGCTTTCAAACAACACAAATTTTGCAGCTTGGAGAGGAATGGACTTATGCTATGCTACAACCCCAAAACGACAGAGGAGCTGGACAACTGGGTATTCTCCGAGGTTCGATTTGATCCGTTAGCCCTTGGGAAATGCGAAGCCATCATGTCGCTTGGAAATGGGTATATGGGGCTTCGATCGGCGACGGAAGAGTCTTATATCGGAGAGAAAAGAAATTTGTTTGTGAACGGAACGTTTAATAAGTTCGATGAGTTCGAGGTCAGCGAGTTGCCGAATGCAGCCGATCTGACTAAGTTGGACATCCGGATTGACGGCAAGCCGTTGTCCTTAGAGATTGGCACTGTGACCGTATACGAGCGGAGACTGAACCTCCGCGATGCTGAGCTGGTTCGTTGTTTTGTATGGGAGCACGCCGGCAAGAAAATTGGTTTTGTGTTCCGCCGATTCGTCTCTTTGGATCATTTGCATCAAATTGGGATGCGAGTGGAGATTCGCTTACTGGCGGGAGGCGCGAATCTGTCCATCAGTTCGGGAATTGACGGCCAGGTGACAAACAGCGGTAGTCAACATTTCCACGAGGGCGAGAAACGCATTTATGACAAAACGTATCTTGAGCTGATTCAGACGACGACGGAGTCGAAGATTGATTTTGTACTCGGGGCGGTTCATGAACTGAAGGTGAACGGTCGCAGGACCGAAGTTACGCCGAAAATGGACATTGACCGCAGGCGGGTGGGGGTCACATACTCCCTCGATCTCGCGGAAGGGGATACGCTTGTTTTTGAGAAGCTGGCCACAGTATATACGAGCCGTGACAAGGAGTTTCCAGAAGGAACCACGTTGGAAACGATCCGGCAGACAGCTCTGAAGACGTTGAAGGAGATGCGCTTTACTGGCTATGACGAGTTGTTCCGCCGGCATCGGGCTGCTTGGAGTGCGGTGTGGGAGCGCTACAATTTCGAAATCAAATCGGAGAGCCGCTTCGATCTGTTGGCCCTGCGCTTTGCCATCTATCATCTGGTCGCCATGACACCGGCGCATGATCACCGAATGGGTATCGGAGCCAAGGGACTGAGCGGGGAAGGGTATAAAGGTCATTCCTTCTGGGATACTGAGATTTTTATCCTGCCGTTCTATATTTATTCCAATCCGGAGATTGCGCGCTCTCTGCTGGAGTACCGCTACTTGGGACTTGAAGGGGCAAGAGCCAAAGCACGTGACAACGGATACGCCGGGGCAATGTACCCGTGGGAGGCGGCTTGGCCAAGCGACGGGGAAGTGACGCCAGTGTGGGGAGCAGTAGATGTTGTTACCGGGGAGCAGACGAAGATTTGGTCCGGCTTTATCGAGCAGCATATTACTTCCGATATCGCCTATGCTGTATGGCATTATTATCAGGCAACCGGCGACCGTGATTTTATGAACCGATGCGGGTTTGAGATGATTTTTGATACCGCAACATTCTGGGCAAGTCGGTTGGAGTGGAATGAGGCGAAACAACGCTATGAGATCAACGATGTGGTTGGCCCGGATGAATACAAGGAACATGTCGACAACAATGCTTTTACCAATTACATGGCTCATTTCAACATCGAATTGGCGAAGCAGTATTACTACATGTTGCAAGAAGAAGACACGGAACTCTTCCAACGCTTGAACGCGAAGCTGAACTTGGAGCAGGCCATTTCCGAATGGGAGGCCAAGGCCGCACATCTTTACTTGCCTCAGCCGAATCGTGAAGGGATTATCCCACAGGATGACACGTATTTGCTCAAACAGCAGATTGATCTTACTCCGTATAAACGTCAGGCCAGAGTGGGGAGTATTTTCGACGATTATAATCTCGATCAAGTCGGGGAAATGCAGGTATCGAAGCAGGCGGATGTGCTGATGCTGTTTTTCCTGCTCGAGGACCGTTTTCAGCCTGAAGTGAAAAAAGCCAATTATGATTACTACGAAGAAAAAACGCTGCATGATTCCTCGTTGTCGATGTCAACGCATTGCATACTGGCCAATGATCTTGGCGACTGCACGCTGGCGTATGAGCTGTTCCGCCGCGCTGCTGAAATTGATCTCGGTCCTTACATGCATTCTTCCGATGCCGGCGTTCATTCCGCTTCGCTTGGGGGCGTGTGGGAATGCGTGGTGATGGGATTTGCCGGCGTACGCATGCTGGGCGGCGAGCTTCATGTGAATCCCCGTTTGCCGAAGGAATGGGAGGAGTTGTCCTTCCCGCTCTATTGGCAGGGACGGCGCCTCGAAATTGTCCTTAACCACAGCAAATTACATATCCGGACAGAGAAGCCGGGCGAGATGGAGTTGCTTGTACATGGACAACGGATTCGGTTCAACCAAGAATTACAATATAGATATCAAACCTATTAAATCTATTCAGGGAGGTCCTAAACAATGAGAAAGAAAGGGTATACGACACTGGTATTGGTCATGATCGTCGCACTGGTGCTGTCGGCTTGCGGAGGTAAGAAGGACAATGCCGCAGGCGGAGATTCAGGCGCATCTGGGGGAAAAGTCAATCTGACCTTCACCGTCTGGGGGGATGTGAACTCGGGAGCTAACGAGCAGCAACTGGCAGATGAATTTAACGCGGCACATTCGGACATTCAGGTAAAGTTTGAACCCATTCCCAGCGACGGCTACGGGACGAAGCTGACCACTTCACTAGCCGCTGGTCAGGCTCCTGACGTATTCCTGATTGGAGAAGGCGACTATTTCAAATACGTGGATAAAGGGGTCGTTGAACCGCTCGATGAGTATTTGAAGAATGACAGCTCTTTTTCTTTGGATATTTTCCAGAAGGACTTAATTGAAAATATGAATATTAACGGCAAGCAATATTATCTGCCGAAAGACTTCAATCCGCTGGCTCTGTGGTACAACAAGCGGATGTTCGACGAGGCGCAAATTCCGTATCCCACTGACGATTGGACTTGGGAAGATCTAATCGCCACCGCCCAGAAGCTGACGAAGAAAGAAGGCGGCAAATATACGCAGTTCGGCTTTAACGCTGGGAAATGGGAATATCCGATCTACACTTACCTTTGGGATCATGGAACGGATATCGCCAATGAAGACGGGACGCAAGCGGAAGGGTTCATGAACAACGAGAAAACGGTGGCTGCGCTGGAGAAATACGTGGCTTTGTCCAAAGGGGAGAACCGTGTGTCACCAACACCGCAGGATACGGAAACGATGGGCGGAGATGCCTCCATGTTCATGACCGATAAGCTGGCTATGATGGTCACCGGGCGTTGGATTAAATCTGATTTGGATAAATCGGACGTTCAATACGGTTCCGCTTTGATTCCAAAAGGGCCAGACGGAACAAGAACGAGCATTATCGCCAGCGCCGGTTGGGCGATCAATGCGGCCAGCAAACATAAACAAGAAGCTTATGAGCTGGTGAAGTGGTTGTCGGGAACAAACGCTCAAAAAATACGCGCCGAGAACAGCAAGGTGCTTCCAGCAACCGTGGCAGAATTGGAGCAGGTTAAAGCGACGGAAGTTGCTGACAAACCGGTCATTGAAATGATGAACTACGCGAAGAAGCCGGTGACAATGCGTTCGGCGCACGGTCCTATCTTTGTTGAGGAATTTTCGAAGGCGATGGAGAAGATGCTGTTGGATAAACAGGACGTGAAAGGCGCGCTGGATGAGGCAGCCAAAAATGTAGACAGCAAAATCAAATAAGAAATAAACACCCGGCGGGTGGAGCGTAAACAAGAGAAACGCTTCACCCGCCTCATCAAGGAGGTCGCCATGCGAAAATCAAATTCAGAATGGTCCGGGTATCTGTTTATCCTTCCCTGGCTGCTTGGACTTGTGCTGTTTACCGTTGGCCCTATGCTGTTCTCTTTGCTGCTGGCTTTCAGCAGATGGGACATTATCACCGGGGTTAAATCGATTGAATGGGTGGGTCTCGATAATTTTAAGGCGATCTTTCAGGACGAACTGTTTTATCAGTCTTTGAAAGTCACTTTTGTTTTTGCGTTGATTTCCGTCCCTCTCTATCAAATTTTCTCGCTGATTGCCGCCATGCTGCTCAATATGCGCACCCGGGGCATGAAGCTGTTCCGGCTCATCTATTTTATGCCCTCGGTAATTCCGGCGGTGGCGGTATCGATGATGTGGGTGATGATTTTTAATCCGGAATACGGTGTTTTGAACCGGGCGCTTGCTTTGGTAGGAATTCAGGGACCAGCTTGGCTGCAGGATCCTTCCTACGCGTTGGGAGCGCTGATCGTTATGGGCATCTGGGGGATCGGCAACACCATCATCATTTATTTGTCCGGTCTGCAGGGAGTTCCGGAAGAACTGTATGAAGCGGCCGAGTTGGACGGAGCGGGCCGTTTTCGTCGTTTCTTTAGCATTACGCTGCCGATGATTTCTCCGACGATCTTTTTCAATTTGATTATGGGGATTATCGGAGGATTCCAATATTTTACTCAAGCCTTTGTGATGACGAACGGCGGGCCGCTGAACTCGACCTTGTTCTACAACCTGTATTTGTATAACAAAGCGTTTCAGGATTACGAGATGGGTTACGCTTCAGCTTTGTCCTGGATTCTGTTTGTTATCATACTCGTCTTCACGCTCCTCGTGATCCGCAGCTCTTCCATGTGGGTCTACTACCAAGGCGACGACGACAAGGATTAATAAAGACCATTCAAAAAAGTCAATGAAGCCGACTATTGAACTGATCTTGATGTAGAACTTATAAGGAGGCGTCAACGATGAACCTTGCGACCAAGAGATTCAGCCCAGCTCAAATCCTGAGCCTGTTGATCCTTATAGCGGGAGCTGCGGTCGTGCTCGTGCCGCTGTTGTGGACTTTTTTTACATCCCTGAAGACGCCGGCGGAAGTGTTTAAGGACAACTTCTTCCCGGCGAAGTGGCTATGGAGCAACTATTCCGATGCCGTTCAGGCGATTCCGTTTTTTAATTTTTTACTGAATACGCTGACAATTTTAGTACCAGTTCTGATTGGAACGGTTTTTTCCTCTGCACTGTGTGCTTATGGCTTTGCCAGATTTCGTTTTAAGGGAAAAAAGACGCTGTTCCTGGTGCTGCTCGCGACGATGATGCTGCCTTCCCAAGTCACGATGATTCCGATGTTCATCATGTTTAAGGAAGCAGGCTGGGTGGATACGTTTCTGCCTTTGATTGTGCCCGCCTTTTTCGGAGGAGGTGCCTTTAACATCTTCCTGATTCGTCAATTTATTCGGGGCATCCCGCGGGATCTGGACGAGTCGGCATTTGTGGATGGAGCCAACCGGATGCAGATCTTTATTCGAATCATTCTCCCCTTATCGATGCCGCCGTTGATTGCCGTGTCCATTTTTACCTTTATGGGGGTTTGGAACGATTTCCAAGGTCCGCTGATTTATTTGAATTCCAATGAGAAATATACCCTGGCACTGGGGCTTTCCATGTTCAAGGGGTTGTACAAAGTAGAGTGGAATATGCTGATGGCGGCCACAATTCTTGTGATGCTGCCGGCTCTGATCGTATTCTTTGCTGTCCAGAAGTATTTCATCGAAGGGATCTCCATCTCTTCGGCCGTTAAGGGCTAAGCGAATCTACTAACAATGAGGAGAATGTTCATGACCGGACTAAGCAGCAAACATCCGTTTAACTTATATTACAACGCCGGGGAATATATCAAAATTTGCGGGGCGCAGGACGGGACCTTTCCCGATTTCGGGCATCATGTCGCCAATGAAATGGGAGGTGTATGGCTGCATCCAATCAAGCTGCTCGACGGCTTCTGGCTGAAGGTAACCGATCTGGATCGGGGGATTTCCGTTTGGACTCGGGCGGATACGTTTACGAACGAGCCTTGGGGAAGCCGCTTCGAGTATGACCATGGGCTCAGTCATATTCCGGTGTCCATCGAGCGGATTCAATTTGCACCTGAGCGGGAAAAAGGCTTTATCGCCAAGTACCGAGTGCAGGCTTACGAAGGAGAAACCGTGCGGCTAGGTTTGGAGCTGCTCGCCCGGACGGACCTTCGCCCGGTGTGGTTCTCGGATCATATGGGGATTGTCGATGGCGAACGGGACGAACCAATGGAAACAGCGGATTGCAAGGTACTGGTAAAGGATTCGGCACATCCGTGGTTCGTACAGATTGGTACCGACTTGCCGGAGCCCCATGTAGAAACGGGAACGTCGTTATATGGGCCTGAGCTCACTGCCGGAGCGGGTTGCGGCGTTGCGTTTCGGGCGCAGATCGAGTTGGCCGGCCAGGAGACGTTTGAATTTCGGCTGTTTGCTGCAGGATCGTGTGCCTCGCAAGAGGAATGCACTCAAACCTATGAGCGATTGACCTTGCGGCACGAAGCACTTCTGGCGGAAAAACAGGCGGCTTATCGAGAGATCGAGGCGCGAGCGCGCTTGGAAATTTCCGGAGAGACGCTGTTGAACGAAGCGTTTGCCTGGGCCAAATGGAACAATCAATGGCTAGTGCAAACCGTAGATCAACTGGGTCGCGGCCTAACAGCCGGGGGGCCCACTTACCCGTGGTGGTTCGGCTGTGACAGTACGTATGCTTTGCAAGGCGTGCTTGCGATCGGAGATGCCCAGCTGGCGATCGACACGCTGGAGCTGCTGCGAATCAAATCGGAAGAAGTCAACGGCAACGGTAGAATCGTCCACGAGATCACGACGATGGGGGCGGTTGCGAATCCGGGGAATACCCAAGAGACGGCACATTACATCGCATTTGTATGGGATTTATTTGAGTGGACCGGCGACGAAGAACTATTGCGTCGCCATTACGAATATTGCGTGAAAGGGATGGATTGGCTCCTTGGAGAAATGGACGGTGACGGGGACTTATTCCCTTCCGGTTACGGCATTATTGAGATCGCAGGGCTCAACATGGAATTGATCGACAGCGCAGTTTATACGGCGAAAGCACTTCAGGCCATGGCCGCGATGAGCGAGCAGCTTGGTGAATCTGCGAATGCCGTCAAATACCGCGAGCTGGCGAAACGGGCGGTAGCTGCCGTGAATCAGGCGTACTGGTGTGAAGATGAAGGGCTGTACGGTGATGCGATTGCCCCTCGTGAAGCGGTTGAGGCCAAGGCAGATGTGATGATCTCCCTTGCCCGGAAGCAAGGAATCGCCGGGTATGAGGAATATATTAGGAGTTTGCTGCAACGAACGACCGGTCATGTAGGTGACCAGGCATGGCTATTAAACAAGAACTGGGTCATCGTTACCCCCATGGAGGTGGGGATCGCGGATCCGGACAAAGCAGCTAGGGCGCTTGCGACGATGCGGACGGAGGAGTTTATCGGTCCATACGGAACGTATCTATCAGGGATTTACAAGCAAGGGACGATGACGATTTCAACGGGGGTCCACGCTGTGGCTGAAGCGGCTAACGGCCATCCGGACGAAGCGCTGGAGCTGCTGCGTCGCTTGCTGCGCACCTTCTCCGTGGCTTTGCCCGGGTCTTTCACGGAAATGTCTCCAGACTACGGCTGTGTTGTACAGGCTTGGACCCTTTACGCGCTGGCGGTCCCGTTGATCCGTCACTTCTTTGGCGTCCGTCCACAGGCACACCGGCGTTTGCTACAATTGAAGCCGCAGCTTCCTAGCGCATGGCACGATAAGGAGTGCAAACTGGAAGGTCTGCGCATTGCGGACGCAAGCTTTGACTTGTGCATCCAACCGGCGAAAGAAGGCGAGGGCCATCTCGTTACGGTACGAAATGAGCAAAGATGGACCGTGGCGTTGGAGCTAAACGGTGAATGCAGGGAAAGCGACGCGGCTTGGATTCAGTGGGAAATTACACCGAGGAACTAACTGTATCTGACTCGATCAGAAATTAGAAGAGGCCCATGCGATTGCGGCATGGGCCTCTTACTGCACCTCTTACGTTCTTACGAGCCGCCCGTCCGGCGGCGCTGGTTGTTCGGTTTCTTATTATTTTGGCTCTTCAGTGTTTTGGTTTGAAAACTGTCTTTCAATCCCGGTTTGTTGCCGTTTTGCTGCTGCTGCTTTTTCTGTTGCAGTTTTTGGCGCATCGCTTCGGCCAAATCGATTTTACGTGGTTCTTGATTTTCCGTCACGCTGATCATCTCCTTGACATTGGAAAGGGGGTGTCCCTATTTTATACGTTTTTAAATGCGCGTACAACGGGAATAATGATGAAGGCTTGCTTTTCCCGGGGGCAACACTGTTTCTCTAGACTTACACGGGGTTGATTTGCTACGATGATAAAACGCTTTTGATGTATTGTTTTGAACTGAGAGCTTGAAGAAGTAGGTTATTGGCTTCGGGGAGAAGTCTGGAGGTGCGGGACTTGGATATTTACGACGATATACGCAAAGGGGAACGCGGAGCTTGGGTAAGCATTGCCGCTTATTTATTGCTGTCCGCTTTCAAATTAATCAGCGGGTTTGTGTTTGATTCAAGCGCGCTGCTTGCCGACGGGTTTAACAACCTTACGGATATCGTGGCTTCGGTGGCAGTGCTGATCGGACTTAGAATCTCACAGAAGCCGCCGGACTCCGACCATGCTTACGGTCATTTTCGTGCGGAGACGATTGCTGCATTAGTCGCTTCTTTTATTATGGCGATGGTTGGTATCCAAGTCATCATTGGTGCGGTCCGGTCATTGATCGAAGGTGTGCATAGCGAGCCAGACATTCTGTCGGCTCTGATCGCTATTGTGTGTGCTCTGGCGATGGGCGGAGTCTATGCTTACAACCGCAGGCTGGCGAAGCAGATTAACAATCAGGCGCTCATGGCGGCGGCCAAGGATAATTTGTCGGATGCGCTGGTGAGTGTGGGCGCAGCAGTTGGGATTATCGGGGCTCAATTCGGGCTGCCGTGGCTGGACGTAGTTGCTGCGATTGCGGTAGGTTTGCTTATTTGTAAAACCGCTTGGGATATTTTCCGCCAATCGACGCATAATCTGACCGATGGATTTGATGAAAAGGAGCTGGGCGACCTGCGCAGCACCATTGCCCGAACTCAAGGCGTGGAAGGAATTAAAGACTTAAAGGCCCGGGTTCACGGGAATCACGTGCTGGTCGATGTTGTCATTGAGGTAGATCCGCAATTGACGGTGATCGAAAGTCATAAGATCAGTGACCGGGTTGAGGAACGGATGAGAAAGAAGCAAAACGTCATGCATGTTCACGTTCATATTGAGCCTAAAGAAAGATAGGACTCGATTTTGGACGGGAAGTCATAAGGATGATTGAAGAATTAGGATGAAGGTGAAAACAAGCCCGAATGGACAGGCCTAAGGTAACATTTACCAAGCCTGCCGTTCGGGCTTTTTTGGCGAAAAGCGGGCATTTGTCCCTAAAAAATAGGCCGATTGGATAAATTGGAATTAATATGTAATTTATGCGGTTACATGCGAAATCGGGTACTTTCGTTGCAGAAATCCGGTGCCATTGCACGGGGAGGGCTGCTATAGGTTACATTCGTCCAGTTTTTATAGGTCGATTGCCTCTAATTCCGATAGGTAAAATCTAGGGCCATTGTCTTTGAAAGCGCTTTTCTATAAAGTGATCTTCGACCGATTTAGACTAATTTCGACAATCGTTATAATGGGTGCAAGAACTAAAGAAAGGAGATTTTGGAACAAGACGAACACCAAGAACTTACACTAGGAGGCAGGATAACACCCATGAAAATGAAACGAAGCGTAGCCATCACATTGTTGAGTGCCATTCTTCTCTCTACTTATACAGCCGTCCCTCATCAGGCATCCGCCGCAACTGCAACCTCACAATCGATCACCAAAGGCCATATTGTCGGCGGTGTCAATTTCCGTGACAAACCTTCCACATCGGGGAAAGTGATTGGATTTCTGAAAAAAGGCTCCGAAGTCACCGTATTGGATCAAAGCAATAAATATTTCTATCTCGTACAAACCGAAGATGGGAGCACCGGTTACGTTAGTTCGAACGAAAAATACATTCAACTGGAAACTGTAAGCACCGCTCCTTCCCAACCTTCGCTCAATTTGCCTGCAACGGTGACCTACGGCGTCAATCTGCGTGATCAACCGTCCACCTCGGGCAACGTTATTACAATGCTTCGCAAAGGGACGACGTTAACGATTCTCGAGCAAAGCAATGAGTATTTCTATAAAGTACAGACGGCAGACGGGATGAAAGGTTACGTTAGTACGAATGATAAATATTTGGAAATTGGAGGACAATCTGGCACACCTCAGCCAACGCCTACTCCCGCTCCTTCCACTGGGATCAGCCAGCAAATCGAGCAGGTCATTCAGGCCGGTATGAAATACCTTGGCACTCCGTATGAGTACGGCTCCAGCCGCAGCAATACGGATACGTTTGACTGCTCTGATTTCGTTAGACAAGCCTATAAGGATGCTTTGGGCATCACGCTCCCTGCGGATTCCCGTAAACAAGGGGATTACATAAAGAGCAATGGAACAGCCGTATACAGCATCGATCAATTGAAGCGCGGTGATTTGGTCTTCTTCATGAGCTACAAAGGCTCTTCGGCCAAGTCTTACCAAGGAATCGACAAGCAAAGCCAACGGATTACCCACGTTGCGATCTATCTTGGCGACGGTCAGCTCTTGCACACCTATTCTAATGAAGCTGGCGGAGTGATTGTCGACAAGCTTGACGGCTCCTGGGTTTACCGCTTTATGTTTGGTGGCAGCGTCCTGAAATAAATCAAATCACCGTTTGGCCCCGTTCTTGAGTAAGGAAGTGGCCAAGCGGTTTTTTCATTTTTACGTCGAAAGAAGTAATCTTATTTCACGGTTCTACGCACACTTCCGCCCATTTTCGTGTATAGTTAAGGAAAGAATGGGTGAACGCCCAAGGACGGAAAGCGAGGAACCAGGTATGATTTGGGAGATCAGCGTGGCGGTGGCTGCAGCGGCCTTTGTGGTGCTTGTCGTTTATTTGGTCAAGACGCTGAAAGCGGCGGAACATTCGCTGAAGACGACCACCGAAACATTGAAGGACGTACAAAAAACGATTGATGCGCTCGGCAACGACGTCCGGCAGGTCGTCCGGCAAGCGAATGAACTGACCGGCGACATTCAGCACAAAATGAAGCAGATCGACCCGCTGATGGAATCGGTTAAACATGCGGGGGAAGTGCTAAGTGAAGTGACGTTGGCAACAAAGCAGGTTTCGGCAGCCCTTGCCCGCCGTATCGCCAGCCGTCCGCTGTCGGCCAAGCGTAAAGCTCCGGCATCTCCGGCCCCGGCAACTTCTGTACCTTCACTCCAGCCGCTGCAAGCTGAAGGAGAGCAGCCGGAGCAAGAAACGAATCGTAAATCGGCGAATTGGGTCAAATGGGTGGATGTCGCCGCCGATGTCTGGCAGAAGTATCGAAGTTAAGCGGAAGTGAAACGCCATTCAAATTTGCCGTTTCAACCAAAGATGGACTGGGTAATGTACTCTATTACTCAAGCCTTGCCCGCATTGTGAATCGAGAAGGAACGGGAAAGCGCCCCGTTCCTTCTTTTTTCAATATGATTCGTATAGCACTTCTAAGTCTCATTGGATAAGGAGATAATGATGCGAATATTGATCGTTGACGACAATCCGACAAATACCATGATCATACGTGAGATTTTAAAGAAGGAAAATTATCGCAACACGGTCACCGTCACTTCAGCCCGGGACATGTTCGAGCGGCTTGGTGTCAAAGATTTGGATTTGATTGAAGAAAGCGGACCATCTGATGTGGATTTGATCCTGCTGGATATGATGATGCCGGAGATGGACGGGATTCAGGCTTGTCGGATCTTGCAGCGCTCCGAACATCTGAAGGAGATTCCTGTTATCGTAGTTACAGCCGTTGGGGATTCCCACAAGCTGGCGGAAGCGTTGGATGCCGGAGCTGTAGATTATGTGACGAAACCGATCAACAAGGTGGAGCTGATGGCGCGAATTCGTCTGGCACTGCGGCTGAAGCTGGAGAAGGACTGGCATCGGAACCGGGATCAGCGCATCCAGGAGGAATTGAAGCTTGCGTCGCTGGTTCAAAATGCGGTCCTTAGCGCCCCGATCCGTGATTCGGAGTTCGAAATCGATGCCCTATACAAGCCTTCTTATGAGTTGGCCGGAGATTTGTACTCCTGGTATTCGCTGGGTGAAGGGAAGTATGCAGTGATCCTGCTGGATATGATGGGGCATGGCATTTCTTCTTCTCTCTTCTGTATGTTCATCTCCTCTGTTCTCAAAGATACCGTGTTTACCTATGTGGAACCGAAGCTGGTCATTGAGGAGCTAAACCGCCGCTTTATCCAGCTGCATATTGAAAGCAAATTGATTCAATATTATTTCACCGCCATCTATCTTGTGGTGGATACCCGGCGTAAAGTGATCGAATACGTGAATGCCGGACATCCCCCAGCCCTCCTCTACACGGATAAGAAGCAACCCGTTCGTTTTGATCAAGTGGGGCCTCCCGTAGGCTTGTTTGATGGAATCGAAACCTATCCGCAGGTTCTACATTACGAAGGGCCCGGCCATCTCGTTCTCTACACCGACGGGTTGATAGATGGGCAGGAGAATTCCATAGAGGCGCGGCAGGCATGGCTGGAGGAGCAGTTGAAGACCTGCAGTCATCACTTCGACCGCGAGGCGATGAGTCGGTTGTTCTTCCAAGATGCCGCTCCGCTGAACCGAGAAGATGATAGATGTCTGGTCTGGATCTCGTTCAAATAACCCCCTTGATTCAGTCGTGGACAAGCTGGGTTATGTTGTATTAAGAAAACCTATTCCAGGGAGAGTATTTCATGAATACAAGAAAAAGTTTGAAATTTTCCACCACAACCCAACGAGAAAACGGAGTTATTACCGTATCGCTGCGAGGTGAGTTGGATTTGTCTGCAGCGCCGGATTTCCGGAAGGTGATGGATCCGCTGGTTGGCATCGATGACGCGGATTTAGTCCTGAATCTGAAGGAGTTGAAATACATCGACAGCACCGGAATCGGAATTTTTCTGTCCATCTTAAAAGCGAGGCATGGGATGAACTCGAAGTTTTACGTACAGGAAGTACCGGACCATATCCGGAAGCTGTTTGAAATGACGGGGATTGCTAAGTTTTTCGCGGAGCAGGAGAACTCCCAATAAGGAAAGGATCGAGTCTTAATGATAGAAGAAACAGAGAGAATTGTCATCAGCCTACCGGCTACGGCAGAATACGTGGATATTGTTAGGCTGAATCTGTACGGTATTGCTTCCAAGATGGGATTTTCGTACGAGGAAATTGAAGACATGAAAGTGGCGGTATCCGAAGCTTGCAACAATACGGTGTTGTATGCGTACAAGCAGGATGCCGGCAAAATGGAAATCACGTTTGAGATCTTAACGGATGCTTTGTCTATTACGGTCAAAGATGAAGGGGAGAGCTTTGAGCCGTGGCGACAGGCTGGAGGCGTGACTCTACACGAAAAAGAGTTGAGCGAGGCCCCGATTGGCGGATTAGGTTTCTATCTGATGCAGGCGCTCATGGACGACGTCCGCGTAGAAACGCAATCCGGACAAGGCACAAGGGTGACGATGGTCCGCCGACTCCAGAGGAGTGAAGAGAAGGTATGACCGATCGTGCGGCTCCCCAAGCTTCTTTGCACGAATCTACCCGCCTCATTCAGCTGTACCAGCAAACCAGAGACAATGAGATCGCCACGCAGTTAATCCGGAAATACGATTCGATGGTCAAAATGGCCGCCGCGAAAATTGCTCGAAATCGACCGGATTTGTACGAAGACCTCTACCAGGTGGGCGAAATGGCATTAGTGCGTTTGCTGCAGCAGTATGACAGCGAGCTGGGTATTCCGTTTGAACCGTATGCGATGAAGAGCATGATCGGACATATGAAAAATTATTTGCGCGACAAGTCTTGGTATATTCAAGTGCCGCGGAGAATTAAAGAAAAGGGAGCGCTGGTTCAGCAGGCGATTGATGAGCTGACGCTGAAGCTGGAGCGATCTCCCAATGTACAGGAGATCGCGGAGGTTCTGGAGCTCTCGGTGGAAGAAACGGTTGAGGTGCTGGCCGGACGGGATTGTTATCATTACGTGTCCCTGGATTCGCCCTTATCACCGGACGAAAGCGCCGTAACGCTGGGTGAAATGATCAGTGCGGATGCGGACGACTACGATGCGCTTGAGAACCGCATGGATTTGCAACAAGCGCTGGGACAATTAAAGGCGCAAGAACAGCAGGTTCTGTTGATGGCTTATCAGGAAGGGCAATCCCAAAGGTCCATTGCCCGGAAGCTGGGGATCTCTCAGATGAGCGTATCCCGCATTCAGAAGCGGGCGACCGAACGCCTGAAGCAAATCATGAATCATATGAACACCACATAAAGCGTTGCCTTGGAAGGATATGGGGGCGACGCTTTTTTTGCTTATATTTATTGTCCGGGATCAGGCAGCAAGCCGTCCTTCTTATCTTCCCGGTTGGTTTGCATAGCTTCCATATCTTCTCCCAGCTGAATGAGATCCTCCATGTCATTCACCATGGAGCCGTTCTCCGCTTCGTCGATGTCTTTATGCTCAGGATACTCGCCGGCTTGGGCAGCCCGGATTTGCCTCGTCACATACTGCTCCTGCAGGTCCTCGGGTTGGGTCATGGATGTTGCCTCCTTTGTTCTCTTATGAAACCGTAAATAGTTTGCACAAACGCCTTTATCGTATACCTGGCGCTCTCTTGCTTCTTGCTAGATGGCTCTATAGCCAGCGGGCTTCCAAAGTACTATACTGTGTAGGAATGGAGCAAAATGTGTGCAGGGAATGGATCAGGTTAAGGAGAGAACAAGAGATGAACTATAACGAAGCTTTGCTGGTGAATGAATATCGCGGGGGGCTGCTGGAATGCGCTCACTATGGTCATATTTGTATTGTTGATGAGCGAGGAAACATTGTGGGGCGAGCGGGTAATCCCCAAGCCACCGTATTTACTCGCTCTGCGGCCAAGCCGATCCAGGCGATTCCAGGGATCCGTGCCGGAATTAAGGAGGCTTACGGGCTAACTGACGAGGAGATTGCCATTATGGCCGCTTCACACCGAGCTGAGGAGATCCATGTCGAGACGCTGAATCGAATTTTGGAGAAGACGGGGCTGACCGAAGAACGGCTCATTTGCGCTCCCAGCCTGCCGCTGGATCGAGTTGCCAAGGAACAGCTGCTTCGACAAGGCGGGACGTATCGCCGAATCTACCATAATTGTTCGGGTAAACATTTAGGCGTTCTGGCTTATTGCAAAATGAAAGGATACCCGTTGGAAAGCTATAATCATCCGGAGCATCCGGCTCAGAAGGAAATCTTGACGACGCTGGCGGGCTTGGCAGGGCTTACGGAAGCGCAGATTACTCTGGGTACAGATGGCTGCGGTTTTCCTGTGTTCGCCCTTCCGTTATCCGCTTTGGCTTCCGCCTATTTGAAGCTGGCATGTCCGGATTTGATCGAGGATGCGTCTACCGCTGAGGCAGTCAGAGTGATTACTAACGCCATGAACCGTCAACCCTTGCTGGTTGCTGGCACCGGGCGGGTGGATTCGATCCTGCTGGACGATCCGAATATCGTGGCCAAAGGCGGTTTTAAAGGGGTTTATGCGTTTGCTTTGCGCCGTGAGCGCGTGGGGATCACGTTTAAAATTCAGGACGGTTCCGAGGAAGAGTGGGGAATGATCGCTTTATCCGTACTGGAGCAGCTCGGATACGAAAACGAAGGAACGCTGCAGAAGCTCCGCGAGGCGTTCCCGTCTTCGATCAAGAACGATGAGGGCTGGGAAGTAGGGAAAGCCGAAACTGTGTTCCAGCTGGAACGCTAACTCTGAATCAGAGCCGCTTACCGGTTAGGCTTTGTTCCGCAGTCTTCCCAGTTCTTGAGCCAGCGCTTCCACTTCGGAGATGCTGAGCCGCTCTTTGCTCATGACGATGTCATAAACATCGCGGATATCATCATATTGGTTAACGTGGAATGCGGACGCCGACATCGCTGCTGCGGAAGCCATTTTCAGCTTGCTTTTGATCGCTTCGATCATGAACTCAATATTTTCCTTGCTCTTGATGGACAGATCCATAAGTTTTCATCCTTCCGATTTATGGGTTATTAGCTATTGTACCACGAGGGAAGCGGTTCATGAAATTTTGCGGCCTGGCGTCCGAATGCGTTACAATCAGGTTACGAAATACCGGGAGGGAGCGTGTCTAGGTCATGCAGGAACAGAAGGAATGGCCGGCAGCGGGAGTAAACCGGAGGAAGCTGAGCGGCGGGGAGCTGGCGGCTTTTTTTGCAGACATTCGTGCCCGGCATCTTCGTGAGGACGTTACATTTCTGTGCATCGGTACGGATCGGTCAACGGGAGACGCACTGGGGCCGTTGGTGGGAACGAAGCTGACCGAGCTGGGATTTGAGCACGTCATCGGGACACTCCGCGAGCCGTGTGACGCAACCAATCTGGAGAGGCGCATGTCCGAAATTCCCGAAGGGCTCGTGATCATCGCCATCGATGCCTGCCTGGGGATGGCCGATTCCGTAGGGACGTACCTCGTGTCCAGCCAGCCGTTGCAACCGGCCCGGTCCGTCGGAGCCAGCTTGCCTGAGGTCGGGCATTACAGCATCGCTGCAGTCGTGAACGTCAACGGTCCCAAGCCCTATTGGACGCTGCAGATGACCTCGCTGTACAAGGTCATGCAAATGGCCGATGAAATCGCGGACGCTGTGGCATCGGCGTTCCGGTGAGAAGGTTGGATGAAGCGAGGGACTGAGCAGCGGAAGGCCCGGCTGAATACAAGATTCGATGTCGAATGTGCTTCAAGATTCACCACGTGATCCGAAGATAACTTTTTGAACAACCGGTTCAAATCAGAATTCAAAAAGTTAGGTTTGGAGCACCGAGAAGGTTGGATGAAGCGAGGGACTGAGCAGCGGAGCGTACGTTTGGGGTACGTGAGCAGCGGAAGGCCCGGCTGAATACAAGATTCGATGTCGAATGTGCTTCAAGATTCACCACGTGATCCGAAGATAACTTTTTGAACAACCTTTAAAATTGAGATGAAAGTGGGTAGCGTAATGGACAAAGTAACAGTCAACGGAACAACGATCGCCTATGAACAACAAGGA
>Ga0310828_1000259_pt1 | contig 68337 bp, 49 predicted proteins | sample WT_ome_3_FD_202242 | JGI IMG/M metagenome (GOLD analysis project Ga0310828, IMG submission 202242) | Sorghum-adapted microbial communities enriched on wild type (WT) sorghum from Joint BioEnergy Institute, Emeryville, California, United... ... | reverse complement strand
GATCGTCAGCGTGTCCTTCAAACCATCCTCTTCCTTCAGATTCCATTCATCTCCGCCGTTAGTTTCACATGCGGCCATTAAGACCGCAAGCATCAGCCCTATGAGGAGACATTTGGATTTCATGCATATCCCATCCTTATCACAGTAAGATGGATCATCTAACAATTTTTCAACAATTCATTCATTTAATTTAACGAAACAGCTTTTTGATTGTTTTGGTTTATTCTCCTGAGATTCAAACGAAAAATCCAAAATGAAAAGTAAGTGGAGGACTGATTACTTCTCCACTTACTTTATTTCGGGACTTAGAGTCCCTCCTCGAATATTTCGTTTCGCACAATCAAGTGGATTCCTCAATTTTAGCTGCTGCAGCAGCGCTGGTTGTACCATAATTTCAATTCCTTCATAGTTACCATCCACCCTTTGTTCGTATTCATAATAAAGCTCAATCTCCGAAATGTATACTTACATCATTCGCTCTCATTTTATTATTCAATTGTTAGCCGTATCTATTAAATATTCTGATAGCCTAATTCTATCGACAGCATATAAGTCTTAACGTTTTAAACACAACAAATAGTGAAAATTCTTATAGAATCATCACACATTACTATCAAAAAGAGGCAATACATCAATATAGTAACAATAGCAACAATCGGTATTTTAGTTGTATTTTGTTTAAATGTAACACTACTGACTAAGCCTGTCAACTGTACTTTATGCTTATGAGCCAAAACAGCTTTTTAACACCCGGCCGTTACATACAGATCCTTCCCGATTTGATGCATTCCTCATATGCCCCAAGGTCATACTTAAACAACTCGAACTGGGCATCCGCTTCCTGCGCCAATTGATCCAACGTCGTCCCGACAGACGATTGACTGTTGATAAGCGTATTGCTGATCCAGTCAATGCCGTAATTCAGAACATGAAAAATTCCCCGTTCATGCATATACAGTGAAGTGGGAACAGATCTCTTCATCTCCCGTAGAAGGACGGATTTACGAACGGGGTCGTAAACTTCCAAAGCCGACGATGAATCAGCCTGTAACGTGTAACGAAGGATGTCCTCATAATACGTGTCCGCGTCTTTCGTCAAGTAACGCAACAATTCCATAGCCAAATCCTTATTCTCCGAATATTTCGGAACAGCGAAACCCGACGTATGCGCGACATTTGCCGTACCGATGCCGCCCGGCACCATTGCGATTCCGATCCGGTCGTTTTCCCGCGTAATTTGTTCAAAATTTGAATAATCGGATGAGAGATAATAAGCAAAGTCGATCGCCAATGCCATATTCCCTTCGATCAGGTCATACGGCATCGGAATATTGCTTTTTGCATTGCCAAACCCGGTATTCCGCCGCTTGTAATCTTCTTTCTTTGTCCCGACCCATTGCAGCCATTCGACCGCTTCCACCGTTTGTTCACTATTCAAATATTCGGTGAATATGGTTCCGCTCGGATCAACCAACCTTCCTCCGTAACGGCTGTTTGTCACCCATTCCAAAATGTGCGGCGAAAGCATAATATACACATTCTTACCCGCCGTCTTCAGAGCATTGATCGCGTTATCCAGAGCCGCCCAATCCCATTCTTCCGAAGGAGGTTCAAGACCAAGCTGCAAAAAGTCGTCCTGATTGTAATACACAATAAGCGGATTGATTTTCGTCTTGATTCCTATTACATCTCCTTCCGGAGAAGTGATCAGCAGTTCCCTCGGCACCGACGGATCGATGTTCAGCGCTTCCAACTTTCCGTGATAAAATGCCATCCTCATCTGGTTCGGGGTCAATTCAACCAGATCCGGCGGATTTCCTGTCCCTTTCTTCTCAAGAAGCCAAGGCGTAAAACTCGATGAATGAACGAGAGGGCCTATCTGTATAGCAACCTCAACATCAGGCTGGTCTTCGAAATATTGCCGGATTTTTTCAAAGAAAGACATGTCTGTCCGGTCGCCTTTTACAACCGTCTCGATCGTTAGCGTTCTCTTCAAGCTTTCGTCATGGACGATGAATTCATTCTGTTCATTCATGGTGCAAGCCGTTAAGATGACGGAAAGAACCAACAGGCACATGGTAAGCCTGTTAAATTTCAATGCATACCACCTCATTGTGCATAATAATTAATTTCTCGTATCATTGTTTTATATGATTATCAATCCGTTTTTCTGCTCGATTAAATCAAGAAAAACACCGGAATTTTGCGCTCGTTTCCATTAAATTCGATTTCTCAGACCACTTCGTTCCCGACTTGATTGCTCTAAAATCCTATAGAAGTCCATTTTCACTCTCCTGTTTTTTTAACAAAAACATCTTGTACCATCCATGACCACCAAATTTAACATCGTCATTGCAGGAAATTATTTCGAATGGCGATCTTTTTAACTCAGTCTCCAATTTACGAAATGTAAACCAATGTACATATCCCTTTCCTAAAGGAAAGGTGTCTCCATCTTCAAGCGAGGTATACTTACGAGCTTCTTGATAATAAAATGTATCTTTTGCTTCGTGAATATTTTCATCTGGCACGATCTGTTGAGTTAATAGCAAACAACCACCAGGTTTCAACATCTTCCAGGCTTGTTCCAAAAATCTCACTCTTCCAGCAGCGGGTAAATAACAATAAACTTTAAAAGCAAGAATATAATCAAATTGATTGTCATTATGAAATTTATGTAATTCATTATCGACAACAAAGAAATTAATTTTTAGAGATGAATTTTTCACAAAACCCCTGGCGATTTTTATCATCTCACTTGAAACATCTATTCCAGTAACATCGTGACCTAATTCTGCGAGATACATACTTATTCTTCCTGTCCCGCAACCAATATCCAAAATTTTGCTCGGCTTCCGAGATATATTTCCTAGAAAATATTTTTCCGCAGGTAGAATGATCTTATCAATTGCTTCATTGTAATAATGTTGTACTTGACTCTCATCTTCGAACCACTCTTTTACCCTATGATAAATACTCTCCAATTCATTTGAATTCTTCATTTTCCTATTCCCCTTATATAAACGTTATGATGCCAATATTCCAGCAGCTGCGGGGAAGCCAATATGTATACGTTTTCCCCTTTTTGTTTCAGCACCGCTACGGTCTGTTCAAACTGCGCCCAATCCCAGTTACCCATCGGAACTTCAAGACCGTGCCGGTGAAAGATTTCCCGATTGTAATACACGATCAGCGGACTGATCTTCGTCTTCACACCCAGGACATCTCCTTCCGGAGAATGGATCAAAAAGTCCTGATACGCCGGTTCCCGAAGACTTAACGCCTCGATCTTGCCGTGGTGGAAAAACAGCTTCATTTGAATTGGCGTCAGTTCCAGTATGTCCGGCGGGTCTCCCTTTTCCTGCCCGCCCATGAGCCAGACCGAGGGAGAATAGGTATAATAACGGCGCACTTGCACTTCCAGATTCGGATGCTGTTCGGCAAACTTCATGATTTTCTCTTTCTGCAAATCATGGTTATAAAGTCCCACCAGTTCGATCGTTAACTGTTCCGGCCATTGCTCATCTTCCATCAAGAGGACGTCTTCATTCCGGTCGCTTACACAAGCGGCGAGTACGGGCAACAGCAGGAACAGCAAGATAATGCGCCTAAAGCTCATCCGATCCCCCTATAGACAACAATGAAGCAGCCAAACAATTTGCCTCCAGGCGTTCCCAGATCATTCATCTACCTGTTTTTCCATATTCGAGATCCACTTGGTGACCAGGCAAACGATACAGATTGTCAAAATGCGTTTACCGATGACACACGCTGTTGAGCTGTTGCAAGCATTGTGAATAGTTATTCCAATCTTCCAGAAACAGCTTGAACTGTTCTTCGAATCGATCGGCATATCTCTCCAGCAACGTTGCAGCAGGCTGTCCCGACATGATCTCCTCACCCATAAAAATGACTCGGTCGTTTCATGATGCTGATCTTCAAAGAACAACAGCGAAGTACTCAGTGACATAAGCTGCCGAAATTTTGCAAACACCGTTCATATAATTCAAGATCTTGCTTGAATGTTTCATAGACTGTATCCATCCTCTGCGCTGCTTGATCCAGCGTCTTCTGCACGGACTGTCCGTTCATCATGTCCCGGTGAATCCAGTCATAAAACAACCTTCCTCCTTTACTGCTTATGTAAGCATGCAGATATGTGGAAACAGGCACGGACCGTTTCATCTCTTGCGTCAACACGGAAATCCGATACGGATCATGTATCTCTTCTTTTTTGCTGTGTTGCGACTGTAACGTATACCACAAGATTTCTTCATAAAACGCATCTGTGTCCTGTGTCAAATACCGCAGCAACTCCATCGCCAGATCCTTGTTTGCCGAATCCTTCGGCATAGCAAGGCCGGACGTAAACGCCACATTCACCACATCGGAACCCCCGGGCAACGGCGCAATCCCGATCCGGTCGTTGCTTCGAATGAACGCTTCGACATGGCCAATCGTCGCGGCATGCTTAAAAGCGTAATCGATGGCTAACGCGACATTGCCCTCGATCAGCTTATTCGGTATTCCCCGGTCATCCTTCGTCCCGACCCACTTCATCCACTCTGCCGCCTCCACCGCTGCTTCGCCGTTCATATAGCCGCTGAACACGGTTCCGCTCTGATCGACGATTCTCCCGCCGTAACGGCTCATCGTCAGCCATTCCAGTGTTGCAAGTGTAAGGACGATATGCACATTCTTGTCCGCCGCTCTCAGCGCGGTGATCGTGTTATCCAGCATGTCCCAGTCCCATTCCACCGAAGGAGGTTCAAGCCCGAGTTGTGAGAACGTGTCTTTGTTATAGTAGACGATCAGGGGATTAATATTTACTTTCAGCCCGACGATGTCCCCCTCAGGCAAAGCAACCGCCAGATTTTGAAGCCTTGATCCGTCCAGAGGCAATGATTCCAGCTTTCCATGATAAGAGGCCATCCTCATCTGGTTCGTCGTCAATTCGATCAGATCCGGCCCGTCTCCTTTCCCCCTCCCCAACAGCCACGGTGAGAATCCATACGTAAGGGTTCCAGGCGGTATGACGAACTCCACATCCACATCCCATCGTTCTTCGTCAAATTGCCGGATCTTCTCATAGAGCCGCATATTTTTGATTTCAGAATGATTTGTCATTAATAAAATCCGTAATGTCCGTTTGGTCAACGCATCCTCCGTCATGATCTCATCCCGGACACCTGTCTCACAAGCGGCAATGACAAAGAAGAGAACCAGCAAGATCAGGCTTCTCCCTAAATGTTTCATGGCAAGCACCCCAACTTTGCGAACCGGCCAATGCCGGAGGGTTTCTTATCCGTCCTGATACGAAAATGCACAGTGTTCATTTACCACCTCAAGAATTTAGTAGAGTAAACTCCTACCAACACAACTCTTCTTGTTGATTCATTATGCAAGCTCCATATGCTTCGGGATTTTGGCCGAACTCCTCAAACTTTAGATTGAGATATTGCGCGCACTGCTCCAATAGTTCGGATGCCGGCATGCCTTCTTTGATTGCTGATCTCATTCAATTGACGGTCAGCCATTCCAAAGTGTACGCCGTAATCGGGATCTAGACGTTTTACCCCGCCGCTTTCAAAACCCTGATCGTATCGTCCAGCTTGGCCCCAATCCCATTCAGCGGAAGGAAACTCAAGCCCAAGCTGTGCGAAAATCTCTTTGTTGTAATAGAGCAGCAACGGATTCACTTTATTTTTGATCCGAGAATATAGCCATCCTGAGAACAATCGTCAGTTTCCGTTTATATAATTCGTCATCAGGGATGAGTTCGTTGTTGTCTGATTGACAAGCCGAGAGTACCACTGTAACGAACAGCATGATGATCATGAAGAAGATTCCTGCACGTTTCAATGATACCGCCTCCAACATCGTTTACTTCTCATCTCATGGCTGTTGCCGATTGACTTTCCAGCTCCATCGCGTATTTTTCCAATTGTTCTTTCGCGGGATGCCCCGAAAAAATGAAGAAGAACACGACAATAATCCTGCACTGATGCGTTTTTTCAAAGGATGATCCTCCCCCTTCCACCGATCGCCAACCAAACAGACTATGTTCACCCTCATATAGATAATCAATCCGTTATTACCAGTCTAGACCAACATCGGTGAAAAATCCACCTGTCACATTTAAGTGTTTGAATATAAAATGACCAAGGTGTACATGGACGCCCATAAAAGAAAATTGCCAAGCCGAAAGGTGACTTGGCAATCGGTACCTTTATTCTTCACCCGGCATTTCATGCCGCCGGAGCATTAAATAAAAACCCGCACAAACGTGCACAGCAGGTTCGTGGGGCCAAGAATCCTACTTCACCGTTTTGCCGGACAACTCGATCGAGCGCCGTACGAGAACATCCATCGCGTCTACGCAATAGCCCGCCGCTTCTCCGCCGATCGGAATGCAGGACAATTCCGTGCACGCGAGAATGACGCAGTCGCATCCGCATTCTTTGACAAGATGCCGGATGATGCTCTCGACTTCCTCCGTATCGGCTTCCAGTTCGCTCTTGACCTGGTAGATGACGCGCATGATGCGGCTCTGCAGCGCTTCGTCCGGTTTGCACAGTTCCAGATCGTACAAGGCGCATCCTTTCTCGTACACGCCGCTCCGGATCGTGCCGTCCGTGGCCATGATGCCGACCTTGCGCCCGGAGCCGAAACGCTGGTGAATGTCCCGCAGCGTCTCCTCCACCATATTGATGATGGGCACCCTGGTCATGGCCTGCATTTCGTGATAAAAATAGTGCGAAGTATTGCATGGAATCGCGATATGTCCCACGCCCGCGCGTTCCAGAAGCTCGATATCCTTGCGGATCGCCTCTAAAAACCGCTCGTCCTCATGATTCAGGATCACCTCGGTACGGTCGGGCAACGTCGCGTGATTCAGAATAATCATGTCGATATGCTCCTGATCCCGATTCGCCGCCGTTCGGGAGACGATCTTTTCGAAGAAAACGGCCGTCGCCTTAGGTCCCATCCCGCCGATGACACCCAAACGTTCATTGTTCACGATAAGACCTCCAGATTGTTGTCAATTACGACCATCGCATGACTGCCCAGATCGACATAACTTTGGAAAAACTTATCCGCAGGGCGGGTGATGATGCCGCGCAACGGGTCCATCACCATCACGTCATCCCCCTTGAATCCGTGCAGCACGACGGCATGCAGATTCGTCGGCGCGCGAAAATAATCCTTCGTATCATGAATGTACCAACCGTAATTCACCCGCGGTTTCTCAAGGTTAAGCGTCACCCATATGACGACCGGAACGCCTTGCCGGACATAGTTCATGATTTCTTCCCGGCTGCTGTTGCTGATGTCTATCGCCGTATGAGTGCCTCCCGCATCGGAGATGTAACGATTGGCCGCTTCGACGATCGGCGGCGCGTAGACGAAGAAACCGTTCGTCGCACTGCGGGGATCGCCCGTATACGCCTTGTAAGGATCGGCACCGTACGGCTTTCCGCCGATTCGCGAAAACTCCTGCTTCGGCAAATACGTATCCGCCATCTCCGTCTTCGAGATATTGTAGCCCAATGTATTCAGCACGGATGTCAGGGATGTAATCTCGCAGCCGTTCGGCAATTCCGGGTTTTGCAGCATTTCCTGTATCGGAAGCTCCATATGCGTGATCAGGATGGAACCGTCATCCTGCAGTTCGTAGCCCTTGATCGAGAAATGGAGACGGCTCTCGATCTCCACTTCTTGTCTTTCCTTCGTGATATGGACGACGATTTCCTGTTTGCTTCGTTCATACATCGCCGGCGCGGCAAGCTGCCGAATGACGACTCGCTCGCCGAGTTTGATCGGTTCCGTCGTCGCTTTACCGGATTCATCGGTGCGGACGACATCCACACGCTCTCCGGTATCCGCCAGTTCCACCGCATACAGCACATCGGCCAGCGGTTGGTTCGTCACCGCATCCTTATTGACGATTTCGATCACGCCCCGCCTGACCTCGGCGGTCAGAACGGACCGGTCATCATCGCGGATGTCGTTTCCCCCTGCCCGGTCGCCGGGATCGGCAACGTATTCATATCCCGCATTCTCCTGTGCCGACCCGTCCGGATGACCGGACCACGGCCACTCACCGAGCAACAGAAACATGAAGGCTGTGCCGATCAGCACGGCCAGCGTCAGAACCGTCAGCCTCACGCCATCGCCTCCTTGATCCATCATATTTGCTGAGCGGGATGCGGTCCATTCACCATGATCTTATCCAAAATACACGCCGTACCATACCAGAAATACGTATGCCGTCCAAATTTGTCTCGCATGGTTTCGTTTTCCGGCGCGGTGCTCATCCAAAAGGCGGACGAGCATCTCGGTATGGAAGAAACGCTTTGCCCATTCGGATTCGAACATTTCCCGAACCAGCCGGTAATATTTCTCCTGCCTTAGCCAGAAACGGATCGGTACCGGAAAGCCGACTTTCTCGCGGTTCGCCCATTCGGCCGGAAGCTCGGCGAGCGCGGCCTTGCGCAGGGCCAATTTCGTCTGCTGCCCGTCCACCCGGTACCGGGCTGGCAATTTCTGCGCCAGTGCCATCACCCGCTTGTCCAGATAGGGCACTCTAAGCTCAAGCGAATGCGCCATGCTCATCTTGTCCGCCTTCAGCAGGATATCGCCGGGCAGCCACAGCTTCATGTCCAGATATTGCATCTTCGTCACGTCGTCCTCATCCGCCGCCTGCGCATAGACCGGATCGGTGACGGAACGGACGGTCGGACCCGAGCGATAAGGCTCCTTCAGCACGGCCGCGGCGTCGCGTTCATCGAACACATGCGCTTGCCCGATAAACCGTTCCTCCACCTTTTGCCCGCCTTTTACCAGAAACGAGGTCAGCCGGTTGGCGGGCAGCAGGCCGCAGATGCGGGAAACCGGACGGCGCAAGGCATAAGGCAGCGCCTCATACTTCCGCATCGCCGGAGTTTTCGAATACCAGGCGTAGCCTCCGAATATTTCATCCGCGCCTTCGCCGGACAGCACGACCGTGACGTGCCGGCTCGCCAGCTCCGAAAGAAAATACAGCGGCACGGCGGAAGGATTCGATTGAGGTTCGTCCATATGGTACTGAATCGTCGGCAGACGGTCGAAACATTCGTCGGCATCGATGATCACCCGGTGATTCTCGATCCCCAGCATGTCCGACAGCGCTTTGGCGTGAACCGTTTCATTGAATATGCCCTCATAATCTTTGAACCCGACGGAGAACGTCTTGTGAGGCTTCAGGAGCGCCGTGATGTAGCTCGAATCGATGCCGCCGGACAGGAAAGCTCCGACTTTCACATCGCTGACGCGGTGCGCCTGCACCGACTCGCTGACCGTCTCCCGAATGCGCCCGACATAATGTTCGAGGCTGTCTTCTTCGCTCTGAAAGCGGTGCTCATGATACGATTTGATCTCCAGCGTTTTCTCGCGATACAGCATGTAATGGCCGGGCGGCAGCTTGTACACTCCGCGGAAAAATGTCTCGTCAAGCGCCGAATATTGAAACGTCAGATACGGTTTAAGCGCCCGGTCGTTGATCTCCTTGATGAATGCGGGCGACTTCGCGAACGCCTTGATCTCGGAGCCGAACATGAAGGAACCGTCGGTCGTGTGACGGGTATAGTACAACGGCTTGATGCCGAAAATATCGCGCGCGATGAACAGCGTCTTCTCCCGTACGTCCCATATCGCGAAAGAGAACATCCCTCTCAGACGCTGCAAAATGTCAATTCCGTACTGCTCATAACCATGAATCACGACCTCGCTGTCGGTCTCGCTGCCGAACCGGTGTCCGCAGGCGATCAATTCTTCCCGCAACTGCTTGTAGTTATAGATTTCTCCGTTGAACACCAGCACCTTCGTCCGGTCTTCGTTATACATCGGCTGGCTGCCGCTGTCGGACAGATCGATGATCTTCAACCGCCGGAATCCGAGCGTGATCTGATCATCGGAATACCAGCCTTCGCTGTCCGGACCTCTGTGCACGATCGTGTTCATCATGTCGCGGATCGTCGCGATGCGATCCGCCACGGCGCTAGTCTCGGAAAAACCGACAAATCCACACATATCGTTATGACCTCACGTTCATCCTTTGTTTCACGGCAAATCTTTCTCTGATGATCTCCGCTTCGTGGAACGGGATTTCTTCCGTCCCGATAATCTGCGTCGTTTCGTGGCCTTTGCCCGCCACCAGGATGCAGTCGCCTGGTTCGCACACATCCACCGCGTAGCGGATCGCTTCCGCGCGATCCACGATCGCGACGTATTGTCCGCCATGCTCTTCGATCGCCGCCGATACATCGGCGATGATCGCCTGCGGGTCCTGCATTTTCGGATTATCCGAAGTGACGATCGACAGGTCGGCGAGTCTCGCCGCCGTTTTGCCCATGCCCCGGCGTTTGCTTAGCCCCAACTCGCCCGGAGCCGCATAAACGCCGAACACGACGATCACCCTGCCTTTCGTGAACGGCCGGATCGTCTCGATCGCTTTCTCCAGACCATCCTCCGTATGGGCAAAATCGACGATCGCCCGATAGTGCTCATCCTGATACACGACTTCCATGCGTCCGCGTATGCCTTCAACCGATTCGATGCCCGCGCTTATGTCCGAAAGCGGAATGCCGTCCATGCAGGCGCACGCGATCGCGGCCAGGCTGTTATACACATAGATGTTGCCTGGCAGCCTCACCTTCACCTTCACGCTTCCGAACGGCGTGTGCGCGATATAGGTTGTGTGGTCCGCGGCCAGTTCGATATTTTCCGCCCATACGTCCGGCCGAATGTCCGCCCGCCGCCCGATGCCGTAAGTGACGACCTTCGCCGCTGAGCTGCCGGCCCGGTCGAGGAGACGGCGCCCGTACGGATCATCGACGTTTATGATATGTACGCCCTTCGTCATCTCGAACAGCTTCGCCTTGGCGTTAAAATATTCGTCCATCGTGCGATGCAGCTCCAGATGGTCCGGCGTCAGGTTGGTGAAAATCGCCGTATCAAACTCGCAGCAGGCGACACGGTCGAGACTGAGCGCGTGAGACGACACCTCCATCACGCAGTTCATGATGCCCGCGTCGACCATCTCCGCGAAAATGTTCTGCAGTTCCAGCGATTCCGGCGTGGTGTTTTTGTTTTTGCGGAGTTGTCCTCCGATCAGCGTGCCGATCGTCCCGATCACGCCGATCGAACGGTGCGCCTGTTCATAGATCGAGCGGATGAAATAACTGATCGACGTCTTTCCGTTCGTACCGGTGATGCCGATCAGATTGAGCTGCTCCGTAGGCCGTCCGAAGAAGTTGGAGGCCAGCACAGCCATCGCCCGCCGGGTATCCGCAACGCGGATGACCGTCACGTCCTCCCGGATGTCCATAGGCTTCCCGACGACGACGGCGCCCGCTCCCGCCGCGACCGCCTGCGGCACGAAACGGTGACCGTCCACGGTAAACCCGGGGATCGCGACGAACACATCCCCTTGCCGTACATGGCGTGAATCATGGGCGATTCCGCTGACCGGGATATCGAGCGAACCTTTGACCAGTTCGTAGTCCAGTTCCCGCACCGCTTCTCTCAGCAACATGACCGATCACCCTTTCTTCGCTGTTTTTCGGACGACTTGCGGGGCCGGTCTCCTAAGCAGCTTGCGGAACAGCTTGCCGAGGACGATACCCGCAAACGCAAATCCGGGTTTCGGATCGTGAATGTCCCAGATCGCATACGCCTTGCGAAGCCGCAGCGAGCGAAGGATCTGCCCGAGCGTCAATTGCCGGGTGCGCAGGTAGTCCCGAATCGCGAACAAATCCTCGTACAAATACCAGAACACGCGGTTCACATCCTTGTCCACCGCTTTCGGTGGAAGCGGATTGCCCGTCAGTTCCATGTAGGCGATGTAAGGGAAATTCAGACCGACCTTGTACAACATATGATTGAAGTTCGTGGTCCGAACATTGCATTCGATCAGGTAGAATACGCCGGTTTCGGCGTCTTTTTTGAATTCGATTTCGATGAACCCTTTGTAGCCGATCCCCTCGAGAAACTTCCTGCCGATCTCGTACAGTTCCGGCACATGCTTCTGCCTTGTGTACACGGAGGCTCCGAAGTTGATCGGGTACTGGCGCAGTTTCTGGCACGTCGTCCAGTGGGTGACCTTGCCCTCCTGGTTCAGATAGGCGTCGAACGTGTGCATATGATCGTCGAAGCCGGGAATGATGCGCTGCACGATCACTTCGAGGCCGGCCTGCTGCGCCTTGTCGATCGCTTCCCGCAGTTCTTCGTGGTTATGCACCTTGAAAATCTTCCGCCTGAACTTGGCGACGAAGGCCGGGGAATCGACCGGCTTCACGATGCAAGGAAACCGGATGTCCCGGTCGATCTTCTCCTTGAACTCCGGATCATTCGTCCGCACCGTCTCGGGCATCGCGACGCCGTGCTCCCTCGCCAGACGCTCCAGCGTCTCCTTGTTCATCAGCTTCGTATAAAGCCCCTGTTCGGTCTGCGGAATGAGATAATACGATTTCAATTCGTGCAGATGCCGGTCGATAATTTCCACATAGTGATCATGACAAGGGAAGAGCACGGGGGGCGCGCTCTGCCTGGACGCGTAATCGATGAGAAACCGGACGAATGCTTCTTCGTCTTCTTTATAATGGGGAGAGATGAGCCGCTCGGAAGTATATTTCGATCTGGCTCCGTAAGCATGGTGGTCCGAATAATCGACCGCCACGGTATGTATGCCATGAACGCCAAGACAACGTATGATGCTCAGTCCGATATAATAATTGCATCCGAGGATGACCGCTTTATGTTTCATATCCGCACTCCCGCGTTAAATAGGTTGTGGAAGGCCGTACGACAAACCGGGACAAAGTCGGACAACCCCCTACACTAAATGTATATGAAACGCCCCCATATTACAAATACATTTGCAAAATCCTTTCCCGGTCTGCGCGGATCATGTCATCCCACGGTTGCAACGGCCGGCTACTCGCGCCAATTCATCTTGATGTCTCTGATCCCTTTCACAGCCCACAGCGACTCAAAAATGCGGTTAAACTGCTTTCCGTTCGCCGCGTACACCTGAAACTCCAGCATGATTTTCCGGTTGCCTTCATCCGTCAATTCATCGCTGACGTTCACTTTCTCGATTTTCATGTTCGCCTTTTCCAAAATCGACGTAATATGATCCAGACTCGACGGCCGTTCGTCGGTCACCATGCTGATCCGCAAACTGCCGGAACGCCGGAATCTTCTGTAGTTGTTTTCGATTCTGTTCAAGAGCATGGTGCTGAGAAGCACGATCAGCGTAGCGGCGACCGCGGGCACGTAGAAACCGGAACCGACGGCAAGTCCGATCGTGGCGGCCACCCAAAGCGTCGCGGCCGTCGTCAAACCGGAGATGATTTGATCGGAGCGGCGCAGGATCGCGCCGGCGCCGAGAAAGCCGATGCCGCTTACGACTTGCGCCGCGAGCCGCGCCGGATCGAAGCGCGCGTTCGGATGGTTGACCAGATCGCTGTCGAAACCGTAGATTGACGTGAGCATGATCAGCGTGGCGCCAACCGAAACGAGCAGGTGGGTCTTGAGACCGGCCTGCTTGTTTCGCCGTTCACGCTCCCAGCCGATCATCCCGCCTAACAGCACCGATATGAACAAACGCAATAAAATAGTGGGAATATCGATCATAATGTCGTAACTTGCACCTCCCTGACCGGCCAAACTTTCCAAGATTGCTGTTTCTGTCACGATCATGTCCTTTCACCTCAATCCTGAACCGTATACGAGCGCCGTTCACGCAGCAGCTCCGACCATTCGCGTTCCACCCGCGCGTCATCCCAACCGAGACGCCTCGACATATAAGCGATCACGTCGCCGCTGACGAGCTCCGCCCGCTCGCGGTCGAAAATCATCCATCCTGTCCGCCTTGAGAGGAAATCGGCGACCCGCACCGTCATCTCGCGGTCCATGCTGTAGCCCAGTTCCGCGAGCAGCAGCCGCTTGCCTGCGCGGTCGTCATCGCGGCGTCCGCCGTTGTCCGTCCCGAGATCATCAAAATATTGAAGAATCTCATGCGCGTTCCAACCATACCTCGTCCACAAACCGGCCGCTTCCTCCTGCGCGATCCCGCGCCGGACCGCCTGTCGCATGAACGAATCGCGGGCATCGCCGCCGTCATCCTGTTCTCCGGTCCCCGCACCGCTTCTTTGCTCAGATGCGCCGCGAGACGGCTCGAACGGCGGGCCGCCGCTGATCGGCGATCTGTCCGTCGTGCAGGGCGGATAGATGACGCCCGTTTCGTCCTCAAGCTGCCTGGCGATGAGATCGACCACTTTGGCCGCCATTTTGCGGAAGCCGGTCAGTTTTCCTCCCGCGATCGAGATGAGTCCTGACGGCGACACGAAAATCTCATCCTTGCGGGAAATATCCGACAGCGCTTTGCCCGGCTCACGGATGAGCGGGCGAACTCCCGCCCACGCCGATTCGATATCCGATAATTGCAGCCGAACGGCCGGGAACACGCGGTTCACCGCATCCAGCAAATATTCCGCATCGCGGACCGTTGCCGACGGTTCACCCGCATCTCCTTCATAGATCGTTTCCGTCGTCCCGATGTAGGTTTTGTTGCCGCGGGGGATGGCGAATACCATGCGGCGGTCCGGCGCATCGAAATAAACGGCTTTCCCGATCGGCAAACGTTCGCGCGCGACGACGAGGTGAACACCCTTCGACAGGAGGAGCCGCCCCGGTTCCGACGATTGATCCAGACGCCGGATCTGATCTGCCCAAGGTCCGGCCGCATTGACGATTTTTCTTGCATACAGCGCATAGGTATCGCCGCTTAACCGGTCGCGCACCCTGACCCCCGCTGCCCGGCCGTTCCGGTACAGCAGGTCGGTCACCTCGGCGTAATGACAGACATGGGCGCCGTTTCGCGCCGCGGACTTGATGATCTCGATCGTCAAACGAGCGTCGTCCGTGCGATATTCCATATACACTCCCGCGCCCAGCAGACCTTCCGGCCGCAGCAGCGGTTCCATCATCAGTGTTTCCCCGCGTCGGTACATCCGCCTTCTGTCTTCAGGTTTTACCCCCGCAAGCCGGTCGTACAGGGCGATGCCCAGGGAAGTCGAAAGGAAACCGTATTTGCCGCCGCGATAGATCGGCAGAAGAACGGGGAGAGGCTCGACCAGATGGGGCAACCGCTCATGAAGCAGCATGCGTTCGGAACCGACTTCACGCACCAGTCCGATCTCGCCCCGGGCCAGATACCGCAATCCTCCGTGGATGAGTTTCGTCGAACGGCTGCTCGTGCCGGACGCGAAGTCGCTCTTTTCGACCAGACCGGCGGACATGCCCCGCAAGCCGGCGTCCCACAGAATGCCGGCCCCCGTGATGCCGCCGCCGATCACGAGCACGTCCAGCTGCTTCGACGCCATTTGCTCCAGCTGGTCCTTTCGTCCTTCCGCAGACAATCGTCCGCCGCTGTTCACCATCCGTTCCGCCACAGTCCACCCCTTCTTTCCTGTAAGATGCCCCGAAACCCTTCGTAAGAATGCCACACCCCGGTAAACGTTGTCGACTCACGAAAAGATGATATAGATTCAGTGAGATTCCAACATCTCATGTGAGAGACCGTGAGATGAAATTGATGATGGTCAAGATCCCATCGCCTCACAAAGATTGTTCAGTCTCACGTAAACTGATCATGAGTTTAAGTCGGGGAGGCCTTATCTACGGAGATGGATATAGACTTAGCCGCAAACATCTCAGACTCCTCTCAAGATGTCATGCACTAAACATATGCGCATCCTGTGATCCCATGACGATGAATTCTACGCTCTCCCGATGAATCTTCGATTTGCCACATCTTATAACCTTCTGCCCCAACCGTCAACCCGCAGAAATAGCAAAATAACGCCTCGGCATACTGCTGAGACGTTACTTCGGGTTTCTTTCGGGTTTTTATATAAATAGCAACAGACTCACGGCCATTACCGCCATGCCGCCGATCACGCCGTATATCGAAAGGTGCCCTTCATCATAGCGCTTCGCGGCGGGAATCAAGCCGTCTATCGAAATGAACACCATAATCCCAGCGACGGCGGCAAAGATGATGCCGAACATCACATCGTTCAGAAAAGGCATCAAAATCAAAAACGCCACCAGCGCGCCGAGCGGTTCGGACAATCCCGACAGAAAGGACAGGCGGAACGCTTTCAGCTTATCCCCCGTCGCAAAATATACCGGCACGGATACGGCGATCCCTTCAGGAATGTTGTGGATGGCGATCGCGACGGTGATCGCGACTCCCAGCGCCGGACTTTGCAAGGCCGACGTAAACGTGGCGATACCTTCGGGAAAATTGTGAATGGCGATCGCGAACGCGGTAAACGTGCCCATCTTCAGCAAGCTGCGGTCTTCCCGCACCGCTTCCTTCCGGTTGTCCGCATCCTCGATCTTCTTCAATTCGTGAGGATTGCCCTGACTCGGCACCCACTTGTCGATCAGCGCGATCAGGAACATCCCCGCAAAAAAGGAACAGACGGTCAGCCAATTGCCGGACTGAACACCGAGCGACGCCACCAGCGAATCTTTCGCCTTGACGAAAATCTCGATCATCGATACATAAATCATGACGCCCGCTGAAAAACCAAGGGACAGAGACAAAAGCTTCGTATTCGTCGTCGATGTGAAGAATGCAAGCAGACTGCCGATCCCGGTGGCCAGCCCGGCCAACAGCGTGAGTCCGAAAGCGAGCAACACATTCTCCATCCTGAAAAATTCTCCTTTCGAAACAGGTCACACAACGCCTGTCATCACCGGAATCGAAAAAGTTGGACGCAAACAAAAAATTTTCACTATGGGAACATTCTATACCCTGGCAAACCGTCCGTCAATAGGGGGTAAAGAGTCTTCGTCATATTAGAAAACCAAGCGGCGGCAGCGCTTGGTGAGGAATGAAAGCATATGATCCGTTACTTAAACCAGCCTTTCTCGCGGAAGCGCTTGATCGCTTCGATGCGGTTGCTTACGCCGAGCTTGTCGAGAATGACGGAGATATAGTTGCGCACCGTCCCCGTGGTCAGATACAGTTCTTTCGCGATCTCTTTCGTGTTCTTGCCGTCCGCCATCAGTTCCAGCACCTCGCTCTCGCGGTCCGTCAGCGGGTTCTCTTCGCTGTAAGCGTGGTCGATCAGTTCGGGAGCGTAGACGCGGCGCCCTTTCATGATGCTGCGGATCGCGTTGGCCAATTCCTCGCTCGGGCTGTCCTTCAGCAGATAGCCGTCCACGCCCGCCTTCATCGCCCGCTCGAAATATCCGACGCGGGCAAAAGTCGTCAAAATGATCACCTTGCAATCATGCCGCTTCAACTGCTCAGCCGCTTCCAATCCGCTCATGCCCGGCATCTCGATATCCATGATGCACACGTCGGGATTGAGCTGCTGAACGAGCTTCACGGCTTCCTCCCCGTTGCCGGCTCTGCCGACGACCTCCATATCGTCTTCCAGTTCGATCAGCGCGCTGAGAGCGCCGAGCAGCATCTTCTGATCTTCCGCGATCACGATGCGAATCATACCGTATCCCCCCTTTCGAGCGGTTCCGCCGGTTTGACGACGGTCGGAACGTTCAGCGTGATCGTCGTGCCTTGACCGGACACGACCGACATGCTGCCGTTCACAAACCCGATGCGTTCCTTCATGCCGCGGAGTCCGTTCCCCCTCTTCCCCGATCCTGACAATCCGATTCCGTCATCGCGAATCCGCACCGTCAGCCCGGTCCGCTCCTCGTCGATCTGAATCGTGCATGTCTTCGCCCTGCTGTGTTTGACCACATTCGTCACCGCTTCTTTCAAGCACATGCAGATGACGTTCTCCGCCAGTTGCGACGTGTAACGCAGCTTCGAATCTCCCTCCAGGCGGAATTCCATCTGAGCCGCCCGAAGCATCTGCTCGATGCGGGCCAGCTCGTCTTCCAGCTTCATGCCCCGCATCTCCGTCACCAGTTCGCGCACCTCCTGCAGCGCCACCCGCGCGGTCTTGTGCACCTCGTTGATCTCGGCCAGCGCTTTCTCGGGATTCGTGCGGATAAGTCGCCGCGCGAGATCGCTTTTTAATCCGATCAGCGACAACTGCTGACCGAGCGTATCGTGCAGATCGCGGGCGATGCGCTGGCGTTCCTCCAGTTTGACCAGTTCGGCGATCCGCTTGTTCGCATCCTCAAGCTGGCCTTGCAGCTTCTCCTCTTTCGTTTTGTTATAAATGTTCACCGGAAGCAGCGTGACGGCAAACAAACAGATGAAGACGAAAGGCAGCTGGCTGAGAATGACCGAATCCCGCGTCACAAACTTGTAGTTCACTGTCGCGTAGGCGGCGACCAGCAAGATCGTGTACAATGCGATGAACGTTCCCCGGCTGCGCATCCTTCCGATAAAATGCGCGGGAAACGGGAACAAATACATATAGCTGAACACGACGCCCATCGCGGCGGAGATCGCAATCTGCATCACCGTCCAAAAATAAACAAGCCATCCCCCGGACAGAAAGGACAGCGCATAACTGATGAAAAATCCGGCGATCATCGACAGGCCGATCTCGATATGATGGGGCATCGTCGAACGGAAAATAAAATAAAACGGGAGAATAAAGAAGACGACCCACACATAAAGACTGATTCCGGTATTTCTGAACAATAGCCGTTTCCAATCAATCATGCGGGTCTTCATCTCAATCCCCCGTCCATTCAACCTTGTTGTTACGAATATCGGCAGACCGTTTTGCGATATTTGCCGGCCGTTTTTCCTGATATCAGCAGATGATATTCCGTAATACCGGCAGGCAATTATGTTACCGGGTGCGTCATGCCGTCCTCACGGATACCAGCATTTCATGTTTCCCTTATTGTATCATATCTTTGCGATTAGTCGCCCTGCAAGCCCGGGCGCGCCTTCCCAGCGTGCAATCTGCTCATCGCGGCCGCTTTCTCTTTCGCGCGTCGGCGCTTGTATTGGCGATATTCCTTGAAACTGATGAACACTTTGTTCTCCTCATCCCACAGCCGGAAACGAAGAGCTTTCAGACTTGTGCGAATGGTGATCGTCGTCGCTTTCTGCAGCGGCGGCGTTGCGATATGCGCCTGCTCCAGATGATAGTTTGGAACCCGTGGGCTCAGATGATGCACGTGGTGAAACCCGATATTCCCCGTGATCCACTGCAATACTTTCGGAAGCTTGTAGTAAGAACTCCCTTCCACAGCGGCCTGCACATAGCTCCATTCTTCGTCGTGTTCAAAGTAGGTATCCTCGAACTGATGCTGCACATAAAACAGCCAGATTCCCAGCATGCCCGCCAGGTAATAGATCGGCAGCTGGATGAGCAGAAACGCCTGCCAACCGACGATCCAGCACAGCGCTCCGTAAAACGCCGCGATCCCGATGTTCGTAAGATACGTGTTCATGCGCTCTTTGAGTTTGACTTTGCCCCGTCTGTTAAACCGGTAATTGACCATGAAAATGGCGACCGGACCGAGACCGAAGGTGACGAGCGGATGGCGGTAAAACCGGTATGCGAACTTTTTCCACCATGGCGCTTCCATATATTCATCGATCGTCAATATCCACATATCGCCGGTTCCTCGTTTGTCAAGGTTGCCGCTCGTCGCATGATGCACCGTATGTTCGTATTTCCATCTGCGATACGGCACCATCGTCAGAATGCCGGTGACCGTCCCGAGTACGTCATTGGCGCGTCGGCTCTTGAAAAACGACTGGTGGCAGCAATCGTGAAACAAAATGAATGTGCGGATGACGAACCCCGCTCCCGCAATGATGAACGGAATTGCCAGCCAGTACGATACCGTTAAGCCCCAGTACGCCAATGCCCACAGCGCGAACAGCGGAATGATCGTCGACACGATCTGACCGATGCTCTTTTTCGTATCGACTTTTTCGTACGGCGCCACTTCTTTTTTTAACTTTGCAATCGTCGCTTGTTGATTGTTCATGTCTTTCCTCCCATCACCCGCATACGAGCGGGTGTCCTTCTTGCCTTCACGTCGCGATTCGGCACGCAGCGCCGGCATCCAAAACCGTCATGCCGCGCCGGCTTGTCATGGATGATTCTTTTCACTCCGATGCCGAATCAGCTTTCTGGAAGTACCTTCATTATAGAGAAGATCGCATGGATTCTTGAGTCATAAACGTCATCAACCGTATATGATAAATGTCATATTGACCGCATAAACGGGGGGATCACAGCTTCCGGCAAGCGCGGTTGAGTACATCAACCTGGCGGTAATGGGGTTTTGACATATTCGTTCAGACATGGGAGATCCATTCTCATACCCGCGTCAATATCGTTCAGCCCGCATAAAAAACGAAAGGCTGCCCTCCGCCATTCGCCATGACGTGAGGGCAGCCCTTTGATCTGTTTGCTTATGCTAATCCGTTCATTTTTGTTCGTCTGTGCTTTTAGTCCGGGCTTACAGTCGTAACAGCGCAACTGCCGCTTTCTTATCCCGCTGAGACGTTCCGAATGTAACGCTCCGCAGGCTGATCGCAATCGGCGATTCCCCGCGCCTTAGCAAGTTCAGCCGGATTTGCGGTTCTGCTCTTCGGGCGGATAAAGAACGATCCGCCCGTCCTCCATCTTCACCCTGACGCGGTTGACATTTTTGAATTCCTCGGTGTCGAGATAACCGGCCGGAATCTGCAGGCGTCCGGCGCGGTCAAGAACGGCGTACTCAATATGGCTGTCCTGGCCTTCCTGCACGTTTGCCAGATCATCCGCATACGAGTGCCGGATCATTTCCGCCGATGTTTTGCCGTCTCTGATCTGCACGACCCGGTCGACTTGCTTGGCGAGCGCGGGATCGTGCGTGACGATGACGATCGTGATGCCCATGGTGCGGTTCAGCTCGCGGAACAGCTGCAGCACCTGATCCGATGTCTTTCTGTCCAGCGAACCGGTCGGCTCGTCGGCCAACAGAAGCCTCGGTTCGTTCGCCAGGGCGATGGCGATGGCGACGCGCTGCTGTTCACCGCCGGAAAGCTGGCTGAGCTTATTATGCATGCGATGTCCGAGTCCGACGGCTTCCAGAAGTTCGATCGCCCGTTTCCTTCTGCGGCGTTTGCCGCGCAGCAGCATCGGCAGTTCCACGTTCTCGACCGCGGTCAGGTACGGAACCAGATTCCGGGCATTGTTCTGCCAGACGAAACCGACCGATTCCCGTTTATACCTGACCAGATCGCGCTCCTTGAACGACAGCAGATCCTTTCCGTCGACGAACAGTTTTCCCGCGGACGGTTTATCAAGACCGCCGAGCATGTTGAGCAGCGTCGACTTTCCGCTTCCGGAGTTGCCGATGATCGCCATCAATTCTCCTTCTTCAACCCGAAGATCAAGCCCTTGCAAGGCGAACACTTCGAGATCCGCTGTTTTGTAGATTTTTACGAGTCCTTCGCATACAATCATAGATTACTCCTCTCCCAGCTTCAGTGCTTGGGCTATCCGGATACGCGACAACCGGTAGCACAGGATCAGCAGACCGATCAGCAGCATGCTTCCGATAATGGTGTACAACTGCAGATAATCGCCGAGTTCGCGCACAATCTGGAACGGCGGCACCTGTTCCGTGGTCGAGAACGACATTTCGAACAGCGGCACGAACAGATCGCTCGTCAGATTTCCGACGAAGACGCCGATGATGATCGCGGCGGCGGAAGTCAGCAATTGTTCGCTGATCAGCATGCCGATAATCTGCGCGAACGGTATCCCCATCGCTCTAAGCACACCGTATTGCAGCGTGCGTCCGGTCAAGGTGAGCACCCAGAACAACAGGAATCCGAAGAAGCAGATGATCATCGAGATCACAAAGCCCAATGTCATGACGCCGTTGATCGCCATGCGGAACGGATCATTCATCGACTGGATCAGTTCCTGATTCGCGTCCTTCAGGTCAATGACCGGGATTTTCTTTTCCGCAATCTGATCATAAATATATTGGCTCGTGACGCCTTCTTTCAGCTTCAGCCATACGTAATACGGCTCCAGATTGATTCTGTTCTGAATCGTGGCCAGATGTCCGACGACCAGATTCGGCTTTTCGGGTCTTCCGTCTCTTCCCGAACCGGACGGCAAAGGATTCCACGTCGGCCAATAATCAATAATGCCGTAGATGATGAACTCCGCACGATCGGTTCCCGTCCAGTACAGTTCAATCGTGTCGCCCGGCTGGAGCTTCGCCTGTTCGGCGATCGAACGGGAAATCAGGACCGCCTTCGGATTCGTCGCGATCAGGTTCAGGTATTCGTTGATGTGATGATCGAGCAGGCCGTTCTTCATCCAGGCCGTCTCTCCGAATTCCTTCGTGCTGACGCCGATAATCGTCGTCGGCCCGTTTTTTCCGCTCTTCTTATCATTGAATCTCGCGTTGTCTTTACGGAACACCCTGGCGAGCGATTCCACGCCGTCAAGATCGCGCAAAGGCTGGAGCGGCGGTTCGGCGTACTGGACCACTTTCGAGTTCCCGAAGTCCGATTGTTGCTGCTGTTGCTGCTGTTGTTCCGGACTCATGTAGCCCGGTCCGACAGCGTTGCTCTCCCATCGCGTCATCAATGCGATGTCCGTCCCGATGCTGTACCGGATCTTGCTCTCCAAGTTGTCGTTGATCGTTCTCGCCGCATTGGCGCTGAACAACCCCGTCGCCACCGTCATGACGAGAAAGACGCTGATCGTCAGGTATTGACTCGACGAACGGCTGATCTGCACCAGCGTATGATAGAGCGACGGCGGCCACCAGCGGCGTCCGATCCAATAGACGAGCCGGATGAACCAGGGATACACGCGCAACAGGAGCAGTCCCGCGCCCAGCGCAAAAACGGCCGGCATCAGGAACAGCAACGGATCGATTTGCAATTCGGTGGCATCAATCGCCAGTTTCTTCAGATCTTCCTGTCTCTTGTTGAAGTTGTAGAGCAGGTAAATGGAGAAGCCGACGAGAATGATGTCGAGCCCCGTCTTATGCCAGAATGACAGCTTGTTGGCGCGGGCCATCTGTTGCTTGTGGCTGACGATGCTCGCCCGGGTCGCAAGGAACGCCGGGATCAGGATCAGGACGATGGCTCCGCACACCGCGGCGATCGCGATTTTGTACGCATCGCTGTCCAGCGCCACTTCCAGGGCGGCGCGCTGCACGAACTCCAGGAATCCGCTCGAAGCCCCGAGGACTTTGGTGAACAGGACTCCGACATATGGGCCTACGAGGACCGCGCCCAACCCAAGGAGCGAATTCTCGAGCAAATACAGCAGCATAATCTGCAGACGGCTGGCCCCGCGGCTTCGGAAGACAGAAATTTCCGTTTTCTGCCTTTCAATAATGAGATTGGCCGTCATGTAGAGATAGAACGCCAGCATCATCATGACCGGGGCATACAGCGCCAGCATCATGATATCCAGTTTTTCCTGAGTTCCGATGAACGAAGCGACCGTATCGCGGGCCGGAATGTTCACTTCGCCGATCCCCAGCCGGTTTTGGAAATACCGGCGAATGTCGCGGTCGGCGTTGATGAAGCGCGCAGCCTGCTCGACGGTCAGTTCTTCATAGTTCATCGCGAAGCGCCATTCGGCCTCGGCGACCCGGAGCTTGCCTCCATCGATGAACTCGCTCTTGAACTGCTCGATCGGGATCATGAACCCGTCCGGTACGTCCTGAACGACAAAGGGCAAATACGGGTCCGCCTCAGGGAACGTATCGATGACGCCGACGGGAATGACGCGGAAGCTCTGCTTCGCCATATCTTCGGAAGTCGCTTCCAAGACCAGTTCTTTCCCCAGATCGCTCCTCGTCGCCAGCAAGAATGTCTGCGACACGAGCGCCTCAAACACGCCGTCCGAACGAATTTCAGGCATACGGCCCGCCAGCAGTTTCACGCGTTTCTCCATGTCGGACAGCGCGCGGAACCCGCCGGAGATGTTGGTCAGCTGCCGCTCCTGTTCGGTGGCGCCCGCAGGATACACTTTCAGCTTATACGTAAACAGTTGTTCATAATGGGATATCGCGCTGATCCCCATGCGTCTCGGGATCGATTGCACGAATTTCTCGGCTTCAATGAGTTTCTCGATCGTTTCTTCCCACGGCATGTCGCGCGATACGCTCGTTCGGATGCGGACATAGCCGGGATAAACGCCGTGCTTGGTTTGCACCAGTTGCATTTCCTTCCGCAGCGTGCGCTGCATGATCGCATCGGAATACAGCGGCATCGAGCAAAACAGGGCAACACAGATGGTGAGGCCGAACCAAAGGTTCAACTGCAACCATTTGTTGTTGGCCATCTTGCGGAATATCATCACCCATAAGGCCATATGCTCACCCCCTCCTTCTATCCGGTAAGTCTGTCAATGTACGGGCGGATCAGTATACGACGATTTGTCCGACTTCGATTCCTTTCACAATCTCCGCTTCCGTCGGCGTCTGCAGCCCTACTTCCACATCCACGTCTCTGCGGATTTCTCCGTCCATGACCTGGACATAGTTGCGTCCCATATAGGAACGAACCGCCGATCGCGGAAGGACGATGACGTTCTCGCGTTTTTGCAGCGGAATCGTAATCTGCGCGTGGTGCCCTTCCTCCACGTTATCCGGCAGATTATGAACGCCGATGATGAGCAGAACCGCATTTCGTTCCGCTTTGAACTGATCAAGCCCCGTCGGAGCGCTGGAAGGGGTTTGCAGGATTTCTCCCGTATAATCGACCCCCCTGTAATTGATCATCACCGGATTTCCGACTTCCAACGACAACAGCTCTTTCGATTGGGAAGCCGTATAGGTGAGATAAAGCTGGGACGTATCCGCTATGGTGATGATCGGACTGTAAGCATTCACCGGTCCGTTTACTTTCACCATGTTATCTACCCACGTAATTTTTCCGGAAAACGGCGCGCGGATGATTCCTTTATTCAACCGTTCCTCCATCGCGGCAAGCTGATTCTCGACTTTTTCCAGATCGATCTCACGCAGCCGCAGGTTGATGCCGGTTAATCCGGATTCGCGCGCCTGCATGAATTGCAGCTGGACCCGTTCCAGATCAAGGCGCGTTTGCTTGATATTCATCTCCAGATCTCCCAGATCCAGTTCCGCCAAAATGTCGCCTTCCTGCACATATTGTCCCGGGTGGACATTGATGGATTTCAGTCTTCCCGAATCCCTAAACATCAGATCGGTGTACACGGACGGCGTGAAACTAGCCGTACCTCTCAAGAAAGTCTCGATCGTGCCCAGGGAAGCTTCGATCAAACGCAATTCTTCTTCCACCGGCTGCACGAGCGGCGGAACCAAAGCTTCTTCTTCTTTGGGCAACAATGCGCAACCGCTCATCAGGATCATGGCGGACAACACGCATACAGCAAGTTTTGCGAGCGGTTTCATGCGCGAACCAGCATTATAAGAGCGGTGATTCATTAATCTTATGTCCAACAATCTTGCCATCCTCCAATTCAAAAACATGATCTACCAGTTCCATGATGCCCGGGTCGTGCGAAGTCATGACGATCGTCATGCCCACATTGACGACGAGATCACGGAACACTCTCATCACCTGCAATCCCATCTTGCTGTCCAACTCGGCAGTCGGTTCATCCGCGATGAGCAATACGGGCTTATGGGCGATCGCCCGGGCGATCGCAACGCGCTGCTGCTCGCCGCCGGACAATTCCGTCGGGCGGTGCTTCATGCGCTCTTTCATGCCGACCCTCTCCAGCGAACGTTCGACAGCCTCCCGGTTGCCTTTCAGGGGCACGCCGGCAATGCGCAAACCGAACTCGACATTCTCGTATGCGGACATAAAAGGAATGAGTCCGAATGATTGAAACACCAAACCGATCTCTTTGCGCCTGAGCGCGTTGCGCGCTTTGCTGCTCAGACCGGTAATTTCCCTGCCGCGAAAGAAAACCTTTCCCTCCGTCGGTTCATCAAGCGCGCACAGGATGTTGAGCAGTGTCGTTTTACCGGAGCCTGAGCGTCCTTTCAACGCGACGATCGATCTGGCCGGCACGCTTAATGTTATATCTTTCAAAGCTTCTACCGCCGTCGACCCCCTGCCGAATACTTTCCTGATTCCTTTCGCTTCAAGTATAATCTCATGGTCAGAACGATCGGTCTGAATAGGATCTGTTTCTATCGCCTTCATCGCTTCCCTCCTCTCTCCCCTTTTGGGTGCCGTATGCGCCGCGACAGATGTATCCGTTTGCACGGCTGCGAAAGCGGTTTCCGCCGCCACGACCGATGGGGTCTTGATCATGGCTGACGGTCCGGTCCGCATGACGCAAATATGTACAGGACGCGTTTTTTGCATCCCGGTTGTCGCTGCATGTCGTTCGACGACCGCACGATTCGCGGACATACGTCACCGCCAATATACAGTTTATAGTATATAATACGGCGAATGAGAAATAAACCTGTCAGTTCCTACGAAATTACCTGACAAATATAAGTATTGTAAATCTTACGGAAAAGAAAAAAATTACACCCCCTGATCTGGAACATCGCCGTACGGTCCATCACACAGGACAGGTGTCGGATCATCATTACCTATATATCATAGATGACGATTTTCTTCTATAAACTTTTCTATATTCTCAATTCTCAATATTTTTCGTATCCCAAACTTCCTCAGTCCAAGCCTTCTGTATCTCATAATATTGCACAAACATCACATGGTCGTCATTTCGGATTACGAACGCACCAGTTTCGCATGCACGACGAACCGTTCGTCGTCGGCATCGTTGGAACAGGTGGACAGCGTCAATATCCGGTCATCCGGCGACACGACCACATCCGATTTGTAGACGGATTTCGCCTTGGCGTCCTCCACATACTTCATAAACTCCTCATCGGAAGAAAAATGGGTGATCAGATAGTTGTTGGCGGTCGTCGTCCGGTATGCCGCAAATACGACCCATGTGCAATCTTCATACAGCGTATCGAAACGAATGGTGGATATGTCCGCTTCGTAATTTGCATCCTCGTAGAGCATCAGTTCGGAGAACATCGTATCATCGTTCATGTTATGGCCGTAGATAATCGTGTTTTTATCCTCCTGGCGGATGTCATTGCGGAAATCCATGAAGATGCTTCCCGGAAAGCTCCATCTTCTCTTAATGTTCAAATGCAAGTATTCGTTGTTATCTTCACCTTGCACGACCGGATAATTGATATGCGTATTGTCGATCGTTATCCAGCCTACGATATCTTCATTCTCTTCCAGCAAGGCAAAAAACTTGCTCTGGATTTCGTACGTCTTGGGTACATACACATCCTGCGTCACCGTATTCGCGTCCTCATCCTGCAGTTCCTCGGCCGTTACGAGTCCCGCCGCGTCAGGAGCGTCGGGCGGCCGGACGGCAGACGCGCCGGCTTCATTTCCGGCAGGTTTTTGAACGTTAGAAACGCTGGCGGCGTACAATGCGCGGATCTCATCATAGGCTTTGCGGGTCTCATGGACGGAAAGCGTATACTCGGCGATTTTATAAACGGAAAACAGGAACACGACGGAAAAGACGCCGATCATCACATTTCTCATTCTACGTGTCTGAAGAAGGCTGTACATTTTCTGGATTCTCTGCACGGCATGATTCAGTACGGCATGAATCACCTTTTTCCGCCCCCTTTCCTGCGACGCGCGATTCATCTGACAGAAGAAAATCAGGAAACTGTCGATGGGAATCGACAGTTTCCTATTGAACATGGATCAAATCATGTCATGAAATCAGTGAGGAATCAATGATTCCGAATCCAACGATTCACTTGACTCCCAACCGATCAAGCCGTTTTTCTTCTGGCGAAGTAGATAACTGCTGCACCCGCCAGAACAGCCATCACAACATACAGCGCGATGCCATCCGTACCTGTTTTCGGGTTCGCTACTGCGTTGTTGTTTTGAGCAGGAGCCGACGAAGCGGATTGAGCAGCCAGAGCTTCCTTCACCTTTGCAGGCACATCGTCATCCGCAAGTTGAGCCGTGGTCAGGAAGAGCTGGTCGAAGTACATGCCGTCTTCTCTAGGCCACAGGTTCACCTTGTGCGTACCGGCGCTCGGAACGTTGATCGTGCCGAGGTTGTTCCAGTAGTATTCCTTCTCATGGAACTTGATCGCTTTGTTCGAAGCGATGTACTTATCGTTGAATCCGAGGTGCGTGGAGTCGGAGCCTTGGTGCGGCGCATTGATCAGAGCCCAAACCGTGTACGTGCCGGGCGTGTTGAACTTGATTTCATAGGTCAGCTCAGGCGCAGTCCCTTTCAGGGCGTCGCTTTCATCCGTCCAGTTGATGTTCTCGTCAGGAGACAGGTACATAGCTTCACCCGAAATCGCCGGAACCTTTTCCCACTTATGAGTATCCACGGTGAAGATGCTGGTGTAATCTTCCGCTTCAATGACGATCTGGCCATTCTTCTCTTCCAGAGCGAATGCCATGCTTGCAGCGCTAACAAACAAAATAACCGACAACAAGGAAACTTTCAGAATTTTGCCGAGTTTCATTCGATAATCTCTCCTTCTCTCGTTTTCAATTCATAAAGGTTTGATAACGAAATGATGCGCAGCGTGCAGCAAGCCTTCCCTATGACCACCCCTCTTCAAATTCTCCACCCGATGAGTTGCCAAGCCGTTCATGCCATCCGCATGGGACCAGCGCGCTAGATGAAGAGTGGTTCTCATGTCATGAAGCAGGATGATCTGCCTGGTAAACCGCACTCGTCACAAGGCGTGGCAAGAACGCGCTTGTATGCCCCCTTATCCCAAAAACAGGATATATGTAAGCGGATTCACCAAATAGTATAGTGCGAATTTACCAACACGTACATATAAAACAACAAGATTTCTTGTAAATATTAAATATAAATTCTCAAAAATATTAACATTTCAAATTGTCCAAAAAATCAGAACCGGACAAAAGTCCGGTTCTGAATCCGATCTTGCGTCATGTCCTCATCGGAACATGCCGTTATGAATCCGGCGGATGTCGGCCTAATCCCGAACCTGGTCCGCCTCTTGTTCACGATTGTCTATAGCGGATTTTCGTTCTATCGATTAATTGACGAGCTTCACCACGATGTCATCGATATAGAAATCGACGATATCGGATTCGGTGATTTGATCATCCGCTTTCCAAGGCACTTCGACGTAGATGCTGTATCTCGTCAGATCTTCCGGAATCGTGTATTCGCCTTCGATCAGCGTCCATTCGCCGCGTTTGACTTCTTGAGACTTGACGGTCGGATATTGGACGCCGGCAGCGGAATCGGTTTCGAACTGCAGGTTGAACGTTTGTGCATCCGAAGGACCGTTGTATTTCAGATAAATCGAAACGTAATATGTTTTGCCTTTTTCCAGAATATCCGTCACGTGAACGATCGGGCCTTCCCACGTCTTCGTTCTGCCGGAAGTCTTCAGGCTGTACGAACCGCTGTGCGCTTCCTCGGACGTGATCTCAACTTTCGGACCACCGCGGGAAACCCAGATCAGGTTCGAAGGATCTTCGAAGCTCGGATTGGGGAGCAGGCTGTCGATTTGCACGGATGCAGCCGGTGCTTGCGGCGCAGGTTCGTCTTTCTTTTCAGGCTCTTGCTGTGCCGGTGCCGGCTCATCCTTCTTCTCCGGCTCCTGTTGCTGAGCAGGCGCAGGTTCCTCTTTCTTCTCTTCTTCTTTCACGTCATCGGACTTCGCGTTATTATTGGACGAAGACTGATTGTTGTTATTGCCTGCGTTGTTGCCGGAAGAATTGGAAGCGCCTTCATCTTTTGCCCCTTCATCTTTCGCGCCGTTTGCCGAATCGGACCCGCCTTGATCTTCCACATTGATGCCCGTAGTGACCGAATTGCCGTTATCATTCCCGTTATTGAGCAGCAGAACAAGCACGATACCTGCGATCACAACTACTGCCACTACAGCCAACAGGATGATGTTGCGCTTCTGGCTTGTCATGTTTCTGCATTCCTCCCAAATTGTGTATAATAGAGATCGTCCTTTGCCCGGCAGCCGGGCTGTCCGGCAGATCAAAAGATTTGCACGGATAGCCCAAACTCGAGCAATATCAATATATCTCAGATATTGGCAGACGGATACCCGACAATACATAGACTTCTACCTTAGAGACTATGGATTTTAGTCAACACGACCTATGAAATGTCGGATATCGATAAGACAATCAAGCTATTCGTTCTCTCCTACTATCGCCCAGTAAGCAGGTTTTGCCTGCAGACGTTTGTCGAACAACAGACCGGCGTCTCCCCTGCCTGCGATCGGGAAGTTTTCGAGCCAACTGTCGTTGTCTCCCATTCCCCACATGACGACCATGCTCAGATTGCCCTTTTCGGCCTGTCTCCTGAACACATCGAAAATTTCGCCGTAGCGGTCCGCCTGGATCTTCAGCAGGCTGTCCGTGATCTCTTTTTTCTGCTCCATCCAGCGATATACCGACATATCCATCTCGGTCACTTCGACCGTGAAATCCGGATTGTACTCTTTCAGCGAAGCGAACAATTCGATCGTTTCCTCGATTTCGCGCGGCGTCGGGCCGTAAATCGAGATGTGCATCTGCAGTCCCACCCCGTCAACCGGAACGCCTTTCTCCAGCATCCGTTTGACGAGTTCATACATATCATTGCGCTTGCGTGCGGAGCTTTCCAGACCGTAGTCGTTGATGATCAGTTTCGCGTCCGGATCGGCCTCCCGCGCAAAGCGGAACGCATACTCGATATAGTCGCTGTCGTAGCCGTCACCGTCGACGTCGCCGACGATCGCCTTCCACTTCGATCCTTCCGAATCGCCGCGAAGCCCGCTGCTGTCGGAAATGACTTCGTTCACGACATCCCACGAATGGACGCGGCCTTTATACCGGCCGACGATCGTCTTAATATGATTCTCCAGCCGGGCAAGCAGCTGTTCGCTTGTCGCCGGCTTCGAAGAATCGTTCGGGTCCGTGAAGAACCAGCCGGGGACCTGGTTGTGCCATACCAAGGTGTGGCCGCGCATAAGCATACCGTGTTTTTCCGCGAACTCGAGATACTGATCGGCTTCTCTCCAGTTGAAGTTGCCTTCCGTGGGCTGCATGGCGTCCGGTTTCATCGCGTTGCCCGCCACCAGCACATTGTAATGGTAAGCCATAAAGTCAGCGTATATTTCCTTTTCGTCCAGGTAGTTGGTGACCGTCGCTACGCCGAACGGGAAATACGGTTTAAGCACTTCTTTCAGAGGCTTGATGTCGGTCTGGAACGTGATCGGCGGAATCTCCTGGATGATGATGTGATCGATATAGAAATCAACCCGATCGTCATCCGTCGTTTCGGCATCCGGTTTCCACGGCACTTCCACGTACAGCACATAACGGGTCAACTGTTCGTCATCCGGAATCGTAAATTCGCCCTCGAGCGTCTCCCACCGGTTCTTGGTCGCGACGGTCTGCCCGACGCCGGGATAAGCAACCTGTCCTCCGGTATGCGTCTCGAACTGCAGGTTGAACGATCTCGTCAGCGGCCCGTCCGTATACAGAATCTTCAGAGAAAAGTAATACCGTTTCCCCTTCTCCAGCACATTGGTCAGATCGATGGCGGGACCCGCCCACGTCGTCGTTCTGTTCGTCGTCTTCAGACTGTACTTCCCGCTGTAAGCCTTTTCATCCGTGACCGCAACTTTGGCCGAACCGCGCCCCGTCCAGGCAGACTGATCGGCTTGCTCGAATCCGGGGTTAGGCATCAGACTTTGCAGAAGTTCCTCATCTTCGGCGGCATTCGTTTGCTCCGCGTCATTCCCCGAATCGCCCTGATTCCGGTCATCGTTCCGGTTGTCCCCGGTTTTCGTCGGAGGTGACTCCTGATCGTTTCGATGATTCGTATCCGCTGCTTTTGTTCCCCCGGGCTCCTTGTGCTCCCCGCCGCCTCCGCCAAACATGATCCCGAACACCACGGCCGCTATGACCAGGACGGCTGTCGATACGAGAAGCAGGATGTCCCGTTTGGTCAGTTTTGAGACCATTCTCTTCAACTCCTTACGTATGTATGGTTTGTCAAGTGCAGATCCCGTCACGGATGCGCGGATGCGGCGCGAACCGGCATCCGCCATCCAGGGAACACCCGCAGTTCATTATACCAGTATATATGAAGACTGAAGCATCGCGACACCTGTCACTTTCCAGTAATTCACCTGTCAAATGCTAGATTTGTTTGCCGTTGCGGCGTTATCCGTTTGGGGACGCGGCATGCCCCACACGCACGTCTAGATGCCGGAACGGTCTTCGAACTCCCATTTGATGCCGGGAATGTTCAGCCAGGCTTCGAACCAGGACCGGACGGATGCGGAATCCGCCGCTCGTTCGCCGAAATGCAGCACTCCGTCTTTCATCGTACCCGCGCGCACGACGATCTTGTCGATCCCCTCGGAATAATGAATATCTAGCACATAGTTCCGCAGACCGTCACCCGCTTCGTCCGAAACGGACCTTCCGAGCGAATACACCACGGGAACGCCGCCGATGGCGGTAACCTGCTGCGACCGCAGCGATCGGTTGCCGATGACGATGTCCGCTCCCGCTTCGGCGGCGACGCGCGCCAGCCGCTCCTGCTTGGCGTCGGGGACTTCATCGCCGCGCAGGAAACCGACGTGAATGATGACGATCAGGTCATCCACTTCCTGTTTCGCCCGTTCGACGGCGCTTCTCACCTCCTGGTCGTCGTATGCGCGGGGAAGTCCGATCCAGTTCATTTGGGCGATATGCTGGGGTTCGTGAATGAGCCCGGCCAACGTCAAAATGCCTACCTTGCGGTCTTTCACCTGGACGATATAAGGTTCGTAAGCTTCCTGCTTTCTCCCAAGGCCGATGGCCGGATACCCTTCATGCCGCAGGCTGAGCCATTCCGCCAAGGTGGTGTCCGACCATATGTCCGCGTTGGCGAGACTCAAAATATACCGGTCCTTCGACGACTTGCCCAGCCATTGCGGACGGTCGGCCGACAGCCCCGACACCGGGATGATGTGCTTGACCGCCGCAAGATCGTTGTCTTCAAGCTCGGGCAGCTTGTCCGCATCATATGCGATGTTGCCCCATACGCGGAAAATGATCGGTTCATCGTACTTCGGCGCCGGAAGCGGCGCGGGGGTTACTTTGGACCCCTGATGCAGGTTTTCATAAACCGGCGCTTTCTCCGGTTCATCCGGCATTTCGCCGCTGTTCGCTCCATCGCTCTCCTTACCAGCGCCCGCCGGATCGCCGCCTTCCGCGCCGACCGCACCGACTCCGCCCGAAGCGTCCGGTTGTCCGACCTTCACGCCTTGCTCCTGAGACGGGGCAGCACCGTCGGCCGCCTTGCCGTCCGGCGCTTGCTCCTGATCCGATCCGCTTCCGTCCTCATCGGTTCCGTCCCCCCGGCCGGATGACCGGTCACCCGCTCCGCCGTCCGCTTCATCGGCTCCGTCGTTTCCAACGGCTTCATCTGACGGAAGACCGTCAATGCCCGCTCCGATATTCGCCGCTTGCTTGTCGGGAGAGGATTCGTGCGGCTCGCCGTTCCCGATATACAGGAACAGAACGGCGCCCAGCGCGGCGGCCGCCACGACGGGCAACGCCCATTTCAGATAACGGCGGCGGCGGTACGCCAGCACCTGATTCACATTCAGGCGGTAATATCCGAGCAGTCTGTCCAGTTCATCCACGGACAGATGCTGTTCCCCTTCCTCGATTTCCCGCAACCTGGAAGCTCTGATCCCGGTCGCGCGCTCCAGCAGCGAATACGGAATTTTCCGGTCGCGCCGGATCCGTTTCAGATTACGGCTCAGTCTTTCCATCAGATTATCCATCTCGTACACTCCTGCTGATTACATTCTTTCTATTGCGTATGTCCGATCTTTCCACCGGCCTTGCTCATCGATATGTTTGATATCGGGAGGGCGCATTTTCAGATGGACATATAGATCGACATATATTTATATCGGCAAGTCGACGCTCATATAGAAGGGCTGATCCCGCCTTTTTACCGGCAGGTCAGCCCTTTGATTCCGTCAGTCGGCACGTTCGCCGCCGTCCGCCGGCCGCCGGGTTGTCCTCTCCCGTTCATCCCGAAATCAATGCATCAGCTTGCAGATGTCGTTCGAAAACCGGATCGGATCGTCGATCGGCAGCCCTTCGATCAGCAGAGCCTGATTGTAAAGCAGATTCGTATACAGTTCCAGCTTCTCTTTATCGTGTTCGAAGGCGGCCTTGAGCGATTGGAATACGGCGTGGCGCGTGTTCACCTCAAGCACTTTCTCCGCTTTGATCTCTCTCGCGTTCGGCATCGAACTGAGCACCTTTTCCATCTCGATCGAAATGTCGCCCTCCGCCGTCAGGCATACCGGATGCGACTTCAGCCGGGTGGACGGCCTGACCGCCTTCACCTTGCCGCCGAGCAATTCTTTCATCGATTCAAACAATTCTTTATGGCTCTCTTCCTCCGCCTTGGCCTGCTCGTCATCCGCATCCGGCTCGATGCCGAGATCGCCTGACGACACATTGCGGAATTCCTTGCCTTTGTAAGCCGCCAACACCTTGATCGCGAATTCGTCGATATCTTCCGTGCAGTACAGAATCTCGTAGCCTTTGTCCTTCACCAGTTCGGTTTGCGGCAGCTTGTCGATCCGCTCGACCGATTCGCCCGTCGCGTAGTAGATGTATTTTTGCTCTTCCGGCATTCGTTGCACATATTCGTCCAGCGTGACGAGCTTCTTTTCCCTGGAGGAATAGAACATCAGGAGATCCTGCAGCAATTCCTTGTGCGCGCCGAAATCGCTGTACACGCCGAACTTCAGCTGTCTTCCGAACTCTTTGTAGAATTTTTCATAAACTTCCCGTTCGTCTTTCAGCATTCCGGCGAGCGTGCTCTTGATCCGGTTTTTGATGTTTTTCGCGATCAGGCTCAGCTGGCGGTCATGCTGCAACATCTCGCGCGAGATGTTGAGACTGAGATCCTCCGAATCGACCATTCCTTTTACAAAGCTGAAACAGTCGGGCAGCAGTTCCCCGCACCGGCTCATGATGAGAACGCCGCTTGAATACAGCTCCAGCCCCTTCTCGTATTCCGCCGAATAGTAGTTGTACGGCATATTTTCCGGAATGAACAAAATCGCCCGATACGACACGGCGCCGTCGGCGCTGATGTGAATATGCTTCAGCGGCTTGTCGAAGCCGTACCGCTTCTCCTGATAAAAATTCACGTAATCTTCATCGGTCAGCTCGTTTTTGTTTTTCCTCCAGATCGGCACCATGCTGTTGATCGTCTGTTCTTCGATCCGCTCTTCGACCTGTCCGCTGCCGTCCTCTTTCGGCTTGTACACGGTCACGTCCATTTTGATCGGATAGCGGATGAAGTCCGAATATTTCTTGATGATCTGGCGCAGCCGGTATTCTTCAAGGTATTCGTCGAAGCGTTCTTCCTCCGTATTCTCCTTGATTTTCAGAATGACGTCCGTTCCGACCTCTTCCCTGACCGCAGGTTCGATCGTGTATCCGTCTACGCCGCTTGACTCCCATCTGTACGCTTCATCGCTGTCGACCGATCTGGAAATGACCGTCACGACGTCCGCCACCATGAAGGCGGAGTAGAAGCCGACGCCGAACTGTCCGATGATCGAATGGTCATCCTTCGTTTCATGTTCCAGTTTGAAGGCGAGGGAACCGCTCTTCGCGATCACGCCGAGATTCGCGTCGAGTTCCTCTTTCGTCATGCCGATTCCCGTGTCCGAGATGGTGAGAAGCCGTTTCTCTTTGTCGACCTTGATCTTGATGTAGTATTTGTTCTTGTCGAAATCCAATTGATGATCCTGCAAGGAGCGGTAATACAGTTTATCGATCGCGTCACTGGCGTTGGAGATCAGTTCCCTCAGGAAAATCTCCCGATGCGTGTAGATCGAGTGGATCATCATCTCCAGCAGCCGTTTCGATTCCGCCTGGAATTGTTTCTTCACCATCTTCATACTCCTTTCTGCATCCATAGTAACCATCGTAAAAATCGTTATCTTCATGCCCGCGAAAGGGGTACTGTTAGCACTCTCATCGCCCGACTGCTAATCCTTCACTATCTTACAAAGCCTGTTTTTGCCTGTCAATAAGCCTCCCGCGCCGCCTTCCCGCACTCCGGTTCCTCCTCCTACTCTTGAATCCTATGGATTTTTTCATAGAAAGGTATAACTTTTTTACAATCTGTCAATTCTAATCCTATCAATCAAAATCCTGATGAAGGAGATTGGGAGGATGGGAGATTGGATATGATCATCAAGAGAAAAAGAACGCTGCTCATCATCGCGGTTATTTTCACGCTCATACCGTCCGCGTATGCACTGGCCGAACCGGGGAGCGCGCCCGCGGCGGTCAACATGCCCACATACCGAAAAACCGACTCTGGCTATGAATCGGTCTATGACAATCAATCGTATCTCGTAAACCGTCATATCGGCACGTCGCTTCTGCCGCCGCTGGAAGGGACGAATCCGCCCGCCGGAAACGTTACGGAAAGCGGCATTGCAACGGCCAAATCTTTCATTCCGGGCTTTCTGGTGGACCAATATGTGAAACGGACCGGCGCGAACACGAAAACACAGCCCGTCAGCTATACGATCCAGAAGGGAGACACGCTCTATCGCATCGCCAATGCCTACGGCGTCTCCGTGGACATGCTCATGGTGCATAATCAGATCACCGACCCGACGAAACTGCGCATCGGCCAGCAGATTGAGATTCCGGCGGCGAACGGAGAGGTGACGGACTGGCTGGAACAGAACGATCTGATCCGCGATGTGTTTTACGCCACGCTGACGGCTTACACGGCCGGATACGAATCGACGGGAAAAACGCCGTCGCATCCGGCATACGGCATCACCGCCAGCGGCGCGAAGGTGAAAGAAAACTTTACGATCGCGGTCGATCCGGACGTCATCCCGCTCGGCTCGCTCGTCTACATCGAGGGAATCGGCATCCGCAAAGCCGAAGACACGGGATCGGCGATCAAAGGGCACAAAATCGACATCTACATGCCTGATCTGGAAGAAGCGTTGAAGTTCGGCGTCAAGAAAAACGTCAAAGTTTACGTGCTCGGCAATCAGAAAAAACGCGATGTGCAAATCGCATCCGCCAACCCTTGAGCTTACCCGCTCAAGGGGTCCCGGCGGACGTTGTCCGATATCACATTGCTATTCCGTTCAATATGTTATAATCCCAGCATTATAAGAAGTCCGGGAGGGCTGTCCTATGGCCAATATCGACAGAGAGAAGATCGTACAAAGCGTCCCGCAGCACGGTTTCTTCGGACATCCGCGAGGATTGTTCACGCTGTTCTTCACGGAATTCTGGGAGCGGTTCTCTTACTACGGGATGCGGGCCATCTTGGTCTACTATATGTACTATGAAACAACGAAAGGCGGACTGGGCATGGATCAGCCGACCGCCCTGGCGATCGCTTCGATATACGGAGCGCTCGTGTATATGTCCGGCGTCATCGGCGGATGGCTGGCCGACCGCATATTCGGGGCGGGAAACGCGGTGTTTTACGGCGGCATTCTGATCATGCTCGGACATATTGCGCTGACGATTCCCGGCAACATCCCGATGTTCTTCATCTCGATGGTGTTGATCGTGATTGGGACAGGCCTCTTAAAGCCCAACGTATCCAGCATCGTCGGCGACCTGTACAGCGAGAAGGATACCCGGCGCGACGGGGGGTTCAGCATCTTCTACATGGGCATCAATCTGGGCGGATTTCTCGCGCCGCTCGCAACGGGCACAGTCGGGATGAATTACAACTTCCACTACGGCTTCGGAATCGCCGCGGCGGGCATGTTCATCGGGCTCATCGTCTATGTTGTCATGCGGAAACGCAACCTCGGTCTCGCCGGCACGCTGGTCAACAACCCGTTGACGAATCCGAAGAAGACGTATCCGAAGCTGATCATCGGCGCGATCGTCCTGGCGATCGCCATCGCAGCGGGCATCGTAAGCGGCATCTTGACGATCGAGTCGTTCATTTTGCTTGTCGGCATCCTCGGCTTCGTCATTCCCGCGATCTATTTTATCGTCATGTACCGCAGCGAGAAGACGACGGACATCGAACGCTCGCGGCTCATCGCCTACATTCCGCTCTTCATCGCTTCCGTCATGTTCTGGGCGATTCAGGAGCAGGGTGCGACGATTCTGGCGAGCTACGCCGACCAACGCACGCAGCTGGATGTCATGGGCATCCATCTGTCACCGGCCTGGTTTCAGTCGCTGAATCCTCTGTTCATTATTTTCCTCGCTCCGGTATTCGCCTGGTTATGGGTGAAGCTGGGCGACAGACAGCCGACCGTTCCGGTGAAATTTTCCATCGGGTTGCTGTTCGCGGGCCTGTCGTTTCTGGTCATCCTGATCCCGGGAGCGGTGAGCGGCGGCGATGCGCTCGTTCATCCGATCTGGCTCCTGCTCAGCTACCTGCTCGTCGTCATCGGCGAACTGTGCCTGTCTCCGGTCGGACTTTCCGCGACGACGAAACTGGCCCCGGCGGCCTTCGCGTCGCAAACGATGAGTCTCTGGTTTCTGTCGAACGCTGCGGCGCAAGGGCTGAATGCGCAGCTCGTCAAATTTTACTCCCCGGAAAATGAGGTGCTGTACTTCGGACTGTTCGGCGGAACGGCGTTGCTGCTCTCCCTGATCCTGTATCTATCGGCGAAGAAAATTCACGGGTATATGAAAGGCGCCTGAACGCGCGGAAGTGTCGTTCGAGGCCTGTAACATATCCGACTCATCGGTCATCGAAGCAGCGGAGGGTTCGGCGGTCCGCCCACTGCAACCCTACGGCGTTTGAACAAAAAAACGGCGGAAGTCCGGCCCCAATAAGCCTGTCGCTTCCGCCTTTTCGTCTGCCGATTCCGGTTCGCCGCACGGACCGGGAACGGGAACGTCAGAGGACATAACGGATTTCCGCCTTATATTCGCTTGAACAGGATGCCCAGCGTGTTTGGACCGCAATGGCTCGACACCGTGCATCCGGCTCTGGTGACGATGATTTCCCGGAAGCCGCCAAGTTCACGCACGGATGCCTTCACCTGTTCGACGATCTCTTTGGGACAGGTGGAATATGTGATGAAGACCCGGCTCGGATCGATGTCTGTCCGGTCTTTCAATCGGTCCCGCACATACTGATCGAGGCACCGGCCCAGATGGCCCCGGTATTTTTTGCCGACATCCATCCTGCCGTCCACCACTTCGATGCACGGCTTGATCTGCAGCAGCCTCGCCCCGAGCGCTTCGATTCCCGAACAGCGCCCGCCCTTATGCAGATAATCCAGCTTATCGATGACGAAGCTCGTTTCCACTTTATCTCTGACCCGCTCCAAATGGCGGCAAATGTCTTCAACCGGACGACCTTCCCTCGCCATCAGAACCGCGTCGTATACGAGATGTCCGCTTCCGGTGGACAAATTGCGTGAATCGATCACATGCACATTGTCGAATTCCTCGGCCGCAATTTTCGCATTTTGATAACTGGAAGAAAATCCCGAGCCGAGGCTGATGTGGATGACCGCGTCGCACTCGGGCGCCAGCTCGCCGAATACCGACGCGTATTCATACACGTTGACGGCAGCCGTCTTGCATAAAATACCTTCTTCATCCATATATCGGAAGATGTCGTCCGGTGTGATGTTCACACCGTCCTCATACGTCCGTTCGCCTACCACGATATGCAGAGGGATAATCCTGACACCCAGCGCCTCGGCGATGTCGGGTGTCAGGTCGCATGTGCTGTCCGCAGTTATTTTGATCATCTCGCACACCTCTCCGGGACTGAAATTTTTTTGTTCCGCCGCGGGATTTCGGCATTTATTCTCATGATGAACGTTCATAACCTCGGCAAAAGCTTCGATTGCCGCGGCACTCCTTCTCCCGCTTGCTTTCGTTCATCAAACTGCTTCTTGCATGCGTCAAACGATTTTCATTGGTCGAATGACTTTCATTGTATCCGTTATTCCAACGCTTTTTTCATGATGGCTGCGTATTGAACTCATTATACCTCACATGTTCCCGCCCTGTGCTGTGACATCATACCGGATACGGCAAAGATCCCGAAATGCCCGCTGCAGAAACGGCGTATTGCTTATCCGACGCTCGGGAACACTGGAAACAACATACGATAAATCGCAAAAAGGGGTTTATATGACGAAACACATTTCCTGGAACGGTACGTTCATCATCGGATTCATGTTGTTCGCCCTGTTCTTCGGCGCGGGCAATCTCGTCTTTCCTCCGATGCTCGGACAGTCCGCGGGTTCGAATGTGTGGGCGGCCAACATCGGATTTATGATCACGGGAGTCGGTTTGCCGCTGTTGTGCGTAATTGCCTTCGGTTTTTCGGGCACGAAAGATTTTTTGTCGCTGACGAGCCGGGTGCATCCCGTTTTCGGAATCGTCTACACAACAGCGTTATATCTGACGATCGGACCGCTGTTCGCCATTTCCATGACATTCTTCCGCTGTACGCGCAAGGTCTCGGCTGGATCGTGCCCGCTCTCATCGGGTCGGTCGGCGGATGGGCGACCGCCGGATTTGTCAGACGAACCCGATGATTCCAAACACTTCCATACAAAGAAAAAAGGAATATGCCGGATGACATCCGATTCGTACGGCTGCTTTTCAGAATGAAAAGCGGAAGGCCCCAAAAAATGCAGGGGCGGTTCCGCAGTTCCTTTTTGACTGCAAAACCGCCCTCTGCCTGACTGTCCGCACCAAATCTCCATCTGCCCCGTGCTGCGGTTCCGTCCGGGAGACGATTACGCCGTCACGGTTCGAATCTGAACCAAGCGAAATCGAAATTCGATCCCGGCAAGAAGACAAACGTCACTTTCCGCAAACCCGTCACTCGATTGATTTCGAATTCCCGTTCGACGTACCCGTCCGAGCGGGTGAACTCGACGATCTGGTTGTCCGAACCGTCTTTTCCTTCGAAGCGGATGTGAATTGTATTTTTGTCGACCGGGGAACGGCCGCATACGACGAGCTTCGAAGCGCCTTGTCCGGCAAAGTCCATATCCGCGTATTCCAATGATACATTGTTGCCGATGCCCTCGACCCGGCTGCCGTTGATGTTGAACGCGTCTCCGTAGATATGGTCGCATTCCGCGGCGGCATTTTGCGCGAACGCACGGTTCAGCCGCTTAAAGCTGAAGCCCTTGAGATGGATCTTGTCCCGCAGCACGAAGCAGACCGACGTTATGCCTCGCAGCCTTCGCGGCAGCTTGTACGTCTCTTCCTGATACACGTTCCATATGGACGGCTTCTGATAGACGACGGTCGTCAGATGCTCGCCGCCGTCTTCCCCCGGCATGCCCTCCCAGATCTCGATCTCATACGGCGCGCCCGAAAGAGCGAAGATCGGCATCGTAATTTCGTCCGAACCGTACGGCCCGAAGTCTATGTTGCGGAATCCGACCTGCGTCTCCCCGTCGCGGGCGGTCGCGACCCCGCGCTCGTTGCCGTTCGTCACTTCGCCTTTGGCGTAGTCGTACAATCCGCCGGAGATGAATCCGTACGGATTTTTGTAAGCTGTGCCAAGGCCGGCCGCCTCAAACTCCAGTTCTGAAATGAGCTTCACTTTGTCCGTTCCGTTTTTGCTCGTGCAGCGCACGCGGAACCGTCCATCGCCGAGCGCTCTGACCGTCGCTTCCAGCCCGCGGGCTTCCACCTGCGCGATGTCCGACGCGGCGCCCGTGTCGGTCACCGCGCTCCACTCCACTTCCGTATAGGACGTGTTTTCCGGATACAGTTTCGCTCGAACCGTCACTTCTCTGCGCGATGCATCGAGCGTTTGCCCCGCTTCGCTCGTAATCTCGATTTTGCGAACGGGAATCTCACCGTCATGTCCCATGACGACCGGCATGTCCGTATTGGCTTCCAGAGCGGTCAGTCCGGCTTTCTCCTCCTCGGGCACGGGATGCACCGTGAATGTGACGGCCGCAGGCTCCATCCCGACGGAAGAGACGGTCACCCGCACTTCTCCCTCTTCGAACGTCGAACCGATGATCGCCATCAATTTGCCGTTGAACAATCGGCGGCTCAAACCTTTGTATTGGTCATAATCGGTACTGTCTCCGTTGTCGAGTCCGAGCAATCTTCCGGCCCCGGACACTTCGACGCGAACGCGGTTGTTCGCGTTTTCCACCGGGTTGCCGTGTTCGTCGTCCATGCCGATCTCAAGAAAGATGAGATCGCGGCCGTCGGCGCGCAGCTCATATTTGTCCGGAGTGAGCCGGATGGACTTCGCATCGCCGAATGAATGGCGCACATGCGTTGCGATGACGCGTCCCGTCTCGTCGTATGCGATCGCCTTCAATTCTCCCGGTTCATATGGCACCTTCCACCAGCCGACCAGCTTCGTACCCGACGCGTGTTCCGGTTCGTGCGTGCCGATGGTCCGCCCGTTCAACTGCAGCTCGATCTTCGGCGCATTAGAGGCGACCCGCACATCGATGATCTGACCGGGATTGAAGTCCCAATAAGGGAACACGTGAACCGTCGGGTTCTTCTTGTAATCCGTCCACGCCGACTGATAAATATAGTACGAGTCTTTCGGGAATGTCGCCGTATCGATCTGGCCGAAATACGAATTTTTCGTATGATAAGGCGTAGGCTCGCCGATGTAATCAAAACCGGTCCAGATAAACTGCCCCAGCGAGTACGGCGTATCCCGCTCGGCGATGATGCACGCTTCGGCGGATCTCGCTCCCCAGCTTGTCGTACTGTTGCCCAGAGCGGAGCATTGCTCGTCATCATCGGCCAGGATCGGCGCTTCGAACGGGAAATGGTAGACGCCCCGGCTCTGTACGATCGATCCCGTCTCGCTGCCGTAGATGATCCAGTCGGGATGCTCGGCGTGGTGCTTGTCGTAATATTTTTCCGCGTAGTTATAACCGGCGATTTTCACGATATCCGCGCAGCGCTGCGCGTTTTCCCACGGCATGTAGTTCGAGCCAATCGTCACCCTGCCGTTCCTCTTCGGATCATGCTTCAGCACTTCTTCCATCAGCATGCGCGTCAGTTCCTGACCGCGCTCGTCCGCGTGCGTGTCGTAGATTTCGTTGCCGATGCTCCACAGGATCAGGCTCGGATGGTTGCGGTCGCGCCGCACCCAGCTTCTGACGTCCTTCCTCGCCCATTCCTTAAAAAATCTCGCGTAATCGTATTTCGTCTTCGGCCGCTCCCACATGTCGAACGCTTCCGACAGGATGAAAAATCCCATTTCATCCGCCAGGTGCATCAGTTCTTTCGCCGGCATGTTGTGCGCCGTGCGCAGTGCGTTCACGCCCATCTCCTTCAGGATGCGGAATCGTCGGCGCAGCGCGTTCACATTGAACGCCGCGCCGAGCGCGCCCAGATCATGATGTTCGCATACTCCGTTCAGCTTGACCTTCCGCCCGTTCACAAGCAGTCCCACGTTTGGATCGAACCGAACATCGCGGAACCCCACATTCATCGTCACCCGTTCGATCAGTTCGGCCCCGCCGGACGCCGTCTCCAGTTTCGTCACAAGCTGATACAGCTGCGGATCTTCCGGGCTCCACAACTTCGGATGCGCGACCGTTATCCTCATGGAACTGGTGACCGGTCCGCCTCCCGGGGGCGCTTCGATCCGCTCGGAAACTTCCGCCGCGACCTTCCTGTCTTTATACAACGTGTGCGTCAACGTCGCCGTTTCGTACAGGCTGAGCTCCGTGTCAATCTCCGCCAGCCACCCGTCGCCGGAAGGTTTCGCGGAAAAATAGATGCCGTCCGTTTCGATGTGGTTGCGGCTGCGAATCTTTAACCACACGTTGCGGTAAATTCCCGCGCCGGAATACCAGCGGCTGTTCGGACTTTGGTGCACAACCTTGACGAGGATTTCATTGGCTCCATCCTTCAGCGCTTCCGTCAGGTCATGTTCAAATGCCGAATATCCATACTTCCATTCCCCCACAGGCCGTCCGTTCACATAGACCGACGAATCCATGTAGACGCCGTCGAAACGGAGCAACACCTGCTCATGCTCCCGCTTCTCATACGTCCATATCCGCCGATACCAGCCGATGCTGTTTTCATACAGATCAAGCGTATTGTAAATGAGCCAGTCATGCGGCAGATCGACCGGAGCGAACGCCAAGCCTTCGCAGCTTGTCCGATCGAGACTGCTCTTCGCAAACTCCCAACCGTCGTTAAATAGAAACGTTCGATTCATAGACACACCTCTTCCGTTGCATGTGGTCCGCACAAGCAAAAGTCCGCCAAAAATGCGGACATCCGCGCACTAGAACGCGCGCGATGAGAAGTCCGGACATCGGCTCTTGACCGTCCTCAGCCTTTCGTCCGGCGATCATGCCGGCCAAACGCCGGAACAATGACGCGGAAGCGGAAACGCCATGCCGATTTACCGAAGCGGAGCGAATCCTTTCACTTCCTCCAGGATTTCATCCACTCTTGCCAGCACATCGTCCGTCAGCTTCAGATCGATCGCCTTGACGTTCTCCTCGATCTGCGAAGGCCTGCTCGCGCCGATGATCGCCGAGCTGACGACCGGCTGCCGCAGAACCCAGGCAAGCGCCAGCTGCGACAACGTAGCACCGAGCTCCGCCGCCAGATCGGCCAGCTTCGCGGCACAGCGAAGCACATCCTCACGCATGTAGCTGTTGATGACGCCGTTCGTCTTGTCGTTTGCCGCCCGGCTGTCTTGCGGGACCGATTGTCCCGGCTTGTACTTGCCCGTCAGCACACCTTGCGCAAGCGGAGAGAAGACGACGAGCCCGATCCCGTCTGCTTCGCATTGCTTGATGATGTTCTCCCGCTCGATGTAGCGCTCGAACATGTTGTAGATCGGCTGGTTCGAGATGATCGGACGCAGATTCAGGCGGCGGCCGATCGCGGTCGCTTCCGCGATCTGCTCGGCGGACCATTCGCTGACGCCCGCATACAAAATCTTGCCCTGTGCCGTCAGATCGTCCAATGCGCGCAGCGTCTCGTCGATCGGCGTGTCGGGATCGAAGCGATGGCATTGGTACAGGTCTATGTAATCGACTCCCAGACGTTTCAGGCTTGCCTCGCACTGCTCGATGATATGCTTGCGCGACAGCCCCCGTTCATTCGGCCCTTTGCCCTGCGGGAAAAACACCTTCGTCGCCAGCACGTAGCTGCTGCGCGGATATTTTTTCAGCGCTTTGCCCATCACCTGCTCCGCGCCGTAATAGGAATTCGATGTGTCAAAAAAGTTGATGCCCAGCTCGTAAGCCTTATCGATGCAGGCGATCGCCGTCTCTTCGGCAGTGACCGAACCGTATGTCAGCCAGCTTCCAAGCCCCAATTCGCTGACTTTCAAACCGCTTCTTCCCAATTTTCTGTATTTCATTCGCCTTCACTCTCCTCAATGAGATCAAAACGCTCATTTTAAGCATAACCCCGGTTGACCCAATGTCAAGCGTCCGGTGCGGATCGTTCAATCCGCGATCAACGGAGAAGGCTCTCCCTTGTACAGCAGCATCAGCCGGTGCAGCGCCCTCGTGCAGGCGACATACAGCAATTTCGCATCCAACGCCCGCCGCCCATAGGTCCGGCTATCCGCATCCGTGATCAATACCGCATCGAACTCCAGCCCTTTCGCGAGGTGAACCGGCACCACGGATACCCCGCCGCGATACTCGCTCTTGCGGTCTCCGATTAATTCCGCCTCCATTCCCGCTTCCGCAAGAAGCCGGTGCACCTCGGCGCAGCGCTCGAACGTACGTCCGATGATCGCAATCGTCCGCATGCCCGCCGCCTTCTGTTCCTCCACATAGGACGGAATGACGCGTAACATTTCCTCGTCGGATTCGATGCGGCGCAGCACGACATCTTCGCCGCTGCGAAACACGGGGACGGCGGGAGACAATCCGGTGGCGGTATGCGGAATGAGCCGGTTCGCAAATTCGATGATTTCCATCGTGGAACGGTAGCTCTGCCGCAACTCATGATACGAGGTCTCGCCTTCATCGAACACCTGCGCGAGTTCCTCCCACCGATACACGCCTTTCGTTTCGTGGATGGCTTGCGCCAGGTCGCCGAGAATAGTGAATGACGTTTCCCGCATGCGGGCCTTCAGCACGAACACCTGAAAAGGCGACACGCCCTGCGCCTCGTCGATGACGACATGGTCGAAATGACCGCCCTTCATCCCGTGCAATCTCGCGTGTATCCAGACAAGAGCGGGCAAATCTTCATGCGCGGCGCGCTTCTTTTTCAGATTGGCCAGCGCCGCCCTGACCGATGCGGGTGAAAGCCCGCACGACCCGCCGTGCTCCTCCAGCCATTCCCGATAGAAGGACAGCGCGTCCCATTCGTGCAACGCCTTGATGTAAGTCCTGAGCCTTTGTCTGGCCGTTTTCGCGCGCTGTTTGCGGAGAGAAGCGTCTCCGATTTCCGACAGCCGCAAGTCCAGCCAGCGATTGATGCGCGCGATCAACCGTTCCCGCCGCTCGGCAATCGGATACCGGCCATAGGTTTCGGTCCACCACATGCCGATCTCTTCCGCCGTGAGCGCGGTGCCTTCCCAGGCTTCAAACGCTCTTGCCGGCACGAACCCTTGCTCCGCTCTCCGCAGCGCTTCTTCGATCCGGTCCTTGTAGGCAAGCGAGCCTTTGATCCGGCCTTCGGGGACTCCGCCGGAACGGACCGGCCGGTCCGCACCGTCATCAGCTTGTCCGCCGCCGTCGCCGTCCGCCAATCGCACGTCGCCGCCCAACAGGCCGAGCGCCCAGTCGGCAAAGGTCGTCTGCTGGATATCTCCGGCTCCCAGTTCGGGCAAAACGCCGGAGATGTAATCCAGAAACAGATTGTTCGGGGCAAAAATGATCATGCGGTCCGGGCGCAGCTTCTCCTGATACCGATACAGGAGAAATGCCAAACGGTGCAGTGCCACCGTCGTCTTGCCGGAACCGGCCGCCCCCTGAATGATCAGCGCCTTGTCGCGCGGCGCCCGGATGATGCGGTCTTGTTCCGCCTGAATGGTCGACACGATGTCGCGAAGGCGGTTGTCCTTGCTTTCACCGAGCCGGTAAAGCAGAAACTCATCCGTCAGCCCGAGGTTGTCTCCGCCTCTCACATAGCTGTCCACGACCCGTTCCAGTTCTCCGTTACGGACGGCGATGTTGCGTTTCAGGTAAACTTCTCCGCTGATCGTGCCGTCCGGCGCCTCGCAGGAGACCTGCTCGTCGCCCCCTGTGAATGAATAAAACAGGCTCGCAACGGGCGCGCACCAATCGATGACGCGCGGTTCGCCGGAACCGCTCCGATCGAGCCCGTGCTTTCCGATATAAAGGGGCACCGGAGCCGCTTTCCCTTCCTCCCGGAAATCCAGACGCCCGAAGTACGGTTCGCGCAGCATCCGCTTGAGCTGCTCCCGCATCTTCGCTCTTTCGGCATCCAGCACCTGTTCGGTGAAATCGTCACCGTAATACCGTTTCTCATACTGCTTGAGCTGATGCCGAATCTCATCCATCGTCTCATGCAGATACCTGCGTTCTTCCGTCATCGGATCACCTCTTGCGTACAGATTGGCGCGATCACCTCCGTCAGCCGTATTCGCCATATTGGTCGACAACATCGGACCCTCCTTTTGCGGGCTGTCCGGTCGCGGTCAAACCGTCATCCTTCTAGCAGCCCGTTCGTCATACAGCCAACATTGTGACACAATAGCAAAAAAAAGAGTAGACTTATCCTCCACGATTTGATATGATAAGAAAACCTAGAATAATATATCTGGATAGAACGCATGTTCGTATCATCTGTGCGGATACGATAGAACTTCATCCTGGCAAATCAACGCCTGAAGGCGTCTTTTTAATTTCACCGCCGATGCATGCGCCGCCCTGCAAGCAAAATGCCGGCTCCCTATGATTGGGAGTCGGCATTCTTTTTGATGCCGGCATTTCTATATCCGGCGTATCGTTCACCGGCATATTGGTAACCGGCCTATTTGCAACCGTTGTTATAAGGAGCCGGATATTTACCGCGCATCTCCGGACGCATGTGCCCTCCGGTCACCACTTGATCGATTCATGCTTTCAGATCGATCCAGTAACGGTCATACATCTTGCCGTTGAAAAACGTCTGATTCTCCCGCACGCCGCCGGCACTTAGAATCGTTCTCCGCGCCGCTTCGTGATCCGCCCCGCAGACGATCAGCACGCGCGAAAGATTCAGCTTGCGTGCTTCCTCCATCGCCAGTTCCAGCATGCGTTTGGCATACCCTTTCCCGCGCTCGCTCGGCCGGATGCCGAACGTAATATGGCCGCCGATTTTCAGCAGATGTTCATTCAGAGCATGCCGGATGTTGACCGCGCCGAGCACCCTGCCCCGGCCGTCCGTAAGCCAGAACGTGGAACTGTTGACCGTTTTCCTGCCGTCCGTCGGCTCCGTTTTCATCTGCCGCAGCGTCCGCACGTAGGACTCGAAATCGTTCATATCCATGCGCAGCACGAACGGCGCCATCTTCTCGCCTGACGCTTCCCACTCCTCCACCATATCGCGAAACGAAGATTCGTATTGCGCCGAAGGTTCGATCAGCGCCAGATCGGCTTTTTGTTCCCGTTGACTGAAATTCATGGTCTATTGCCTCCATTGCTTCATAAAGTGTTAATATCGATGCGAATTGTTCGCGGCCGTCTTCAGGTTCCTTTACCCGAGCCCTTTACCGCCCCGCGGTCACGGCTTTTCCCTGTTAAACATCCATGCCTTCCTCGGTCTCCGTAACCGAAATTCCATCATTCAGAATATCTGCTAATGAATATTAAAATTATATCCCTGGGATATCATTCTCCTTCCGGGTATCCTGCACCATCTATCACCCAATTATCGACATAACCTCCTACGAATGACAAACATAATCGTTTTCACATATCACTATTATAAAATTATGCTCAAAATAAGAGGAATTTCATATTTCACCGTTGAAATCTATGAAAGTAGTCGCTAGACTACTATATATAGTAACAAAAATCTTTAAGGGGGATTTTGGTCAGATGAAAAAGCTTCTTGTCATCGTATGCAGTTTGCTGCTTGTTTTCTTGGCAGCCTGCGGAAGCGGTAACAATGACAACGCCAACAACAGTTCCAACGGCGGCGGCAGTCAAGTTACCGACAACAACAGCAACAACACCAACACCAATACCAACAACGGAGGGAACCAGCAACAAGAGCAACAACCTGCGGACGATTCCAGCAATGAGGTGGTTGTAGATCCCGCTGATGAAAAGCTGCCGGTTCTGATGACCAAGGCGTTCATGGGAACTCCGGTGATCGACGGCAAGATCGACGAAATCTGGGATTCCGCTATGATGATCGAAACGGGCCGCTGGGTGAGCGGCACTTCCGGCGCTACGGCAAAGGTTCGCACGCTCTGGGATGAGAACTATCTGTACGTTCTGGCGGAAGTAACGGACAGCCTGCTGTCCAAGGCTAGCTCCAACGCTCACGAGCAAGACTCCGTCGAAATCTTCGTAGACCTGAACAACGGCAAAACCACTACATACGAAGAAGACGATGCACAATACCGCATCAACTTTGATAATGAAACGTCCTTCAATCCATCCAGCAAATCCGAACTGCTTCAATCGGCCACCAGCATCGTTGACGGCGGTTATATCGTTGAAGCTGCGATCTCCTGGAACGGAAAGAACGTTTACGAATTCACCCGCATCGGCTTCGACGTGCAAGTGAATAACGACGAAGACGGCAACGGCACTCGCGACAGCGTCGCAATCTGGAACGACATTTCCGGCAACTCGTGGCAAAATACTTCCGGTCTCGGCATCCTCGAACTGGCAGGACCGGCGCCTAAGGTTACGACGGCGGTTAAAGGCACGCCGACGATCGACGGCGACATCGACAGCGTATGGAATTCGGCCAATGTGATCGATGTCAACCAATGGGTGCAAGGCACATCCGGCTCCACCGCGAAAGTCCGCACGCTGTGGGATGAGAACTATCTGTACGTCCTGTTCGAAGTGAAGGACAGCCTGCTCACGAAAGCAAGCGCCAACGTATGGGAGCAAGACTCCATCGAAATCTTCGTAGACCTGAACAACGCCAAGTCGAGCACTTACCAAGACGACGATGCGCAATACCGCATCAACTTCGACAACGAACCTTCGTTCAACCCGTCCAGCAAAGAAAGCTTGCTGACGTCCGCTACGAAGGTCGTTGACGGCGGTTACATCGTCGAAGCGGCCATCAAGTGGGACGGCGTAACGCCGTACTCCGGCATGGTAATCGGCTTCGACGCGCAAGTGAACAACGACGAAGACGGCGACGGCACACGCGACAGCATCGCGATCTGGAACGACTTGACCGGAAACTCGTGGCAAAATACTTCCGGTTTCGGTATGCTGAAGCTGCAATAATCGAATCTCATCATCGAAAACCAATCCCCCGTCCTTTAGGGACGGGGGATTTTATTGCTTTTTTACCTGCTTTTAAACAGCCTTTGTATTTCCTTTAGATAGCCGCGCTTTTGTCAGGTATCGGATCCGCGCAGGCGGTTGGCACCGGCACCTGCTGCGGGTGGCGTCGTTTATTTGCTGGGTTAGCGTGCCGGGACTTGAGCCGGCGTTTTGGGACTGCGGACCGGACGACTCATCTTTCATAGCGCACAAGGAAGTAATTTTTCTTGCCTCTGCGCAGGACGATGAATTTGCCGTACAACCGTTGATCGGCGGTGATAACCGCGTCGATGTCCGTCACCCGGACGCCGTTCACGTATATCGCCCCGCTCTCGATATCCTGTCTTGCCTGACGGCGCGAAGGCGCAGCCTTGGATGCGACCAGCAGATCGATCAAACCGCTCTCATTTTGATCTTCCACAACCGCCGTCGGCACGTCGTGCATCGCCTCCACCAGCTCTTCCTCGCTCAATTGGGTGATGTCGCCGGAGAACAACGCGCGCGATATGTTTTCCGCGCTTACGACGGCTTCGTCGCCGTGAACGAGACGGGTCACTTCCCGCGCCAACTCCCGCTGCGCAACGCGCTTCTCGGGCGCTTGCCGCAATTCCTCTTCCAGTTCCGCAATCGCTTCGCGGCTGAGGAAGGTGAAATATTTGAGGAATTTGACGACATCGGCGTCATCCGTATTGATCCAGAACTGATAGAACTGGTAAACGGACGTCTTGTTGCGGTCGAGCCATACGGCTCCCGCTTCGGACTTGCCGAACTTCTTGCCGTCGCTCTTCGTGACGAGCGGCAACGTCAGGCCGAACGCTTCTCCTCCGCCCATCTTGCCGATCAGATCGAGACCCGCCGTGATGTTGCCCCACTGATCGCTTCCCCCGACCTGCAAGGTCACACCGTGATCCACGTGCAAGCGGTAGAAGTCATACGATTGCAGAAGCATGTAGCTGAATTCCGTAAACGAAATGCCGCCCTCAAGCCGGGAGCAGACGGAATCCTTCGCCAGCATGTAATTGACCGTGAAATGCTTGCCGATGTCCCGCAGGAACGTGATGATGTCGAGCGGTGCGAGCCAGTCATAGTTGCTCACGATCCTCGCCGGATTATCCTTCCGTTCAAAATCCAGAAATCCGGACAGCTGTTTCTTCAGGCTTTCGGTCCACTGGGCGACGGTTTCCGCCGCGTTCAGCGTGCGCTCGCTGGAACGCCCGCTCGGGTCCCCGATCATCCCCGTTCCGCCTCCCACAAGCGCGAATACGTGATGACCCGCTTCCTGGAACCGGCGCAGCAGCAGAACAGGCAGCAGATGCCCGACGTGCAGGCTGTCCGCCGTCGGATCGTAACCGCAGTACAGCGAGATCGGCCCTTCGGACAGTTTCTTCTCCAGCCCTTCGCGGTCGGTCACCTGATAGATCAGTCCCCGGTATTCCAGATCTTCAAGCAAACTGTTCGTCGTTGCGGATTTCGAATGTGTCATGGTTGATCCTGCCTCCTTCATATTCCTTCATATCTCGATTCCTGTCTCAATTGGTTGAGGGATTCCCGGCCGATGGCGGACGGGGCGCCGCCTCATCATCCTTCGAGCGTCGCCGGAGCCACGCCGCAAGCATCGCATGGACGGCTTCGCATGAACAGGCGGCGGCGCGGAGCGTGCGCCCGGTCGCCGCATTTGCCCGGCATCACGAAAAAATCCCTGTCATCAGACAGGGACGAATCGCTCGCGGTACCACCCTAATTGAACGCGCTTATCGCCTTTAGGCAAAGCCCGTTCCGCTCTGATCGGATATCGGCCGACTGCCGTCCCAGCCTTCTGCTCGTCACAGTTTCGGTCAGGGATGCTCCAGGACGTAATTCGCGTTCGTTTGCGTATCGGCTCGCAGCAACCGCCGACTCTCTGAAACGCCAACAACGAGCGCTACTGTTTCCCTTCTTCGCATGATGCTTGTTTCATTTTTCCCACTTTACAATAGGTGGCATCAATTTGTCAACTTGTTCAAGCGGACCGCCGTCTTACGCGCCGGATTTCCCGTTTGCCCGCAGTCGATCCGGGGGACCGCCCCGCAGGCCGATCGGAAACCTCCGGCAACGCCGAAGACCCGCGAGCGTAAGACCGCTCTCCCGCTTGCCGCTCATGCGGCTTTTTCTTACATCCTTATCCCTTGTTGGACTTGTACAATCCATAGGTCTGGTTGACTTCCTGAACATAGATCATGCCGTTGCCGGGCTCGTCTATTTTCAACTCCTGTCTGATCGAATCGATGATCGCTTCCGTCTTGTCGCTTTCAGACAGGATCAGCACGATTTCTTTCTCAGGAACGATATCCATCGCGAACACCTTGCTTGTCTCATGGATGCCCGCGCCTCTGGCATTGATGACCGTGCCGCCGGTCGAACCCGCCTTCCTTGCGGCTTCGGTGACATCTTCGGCCTTGCCTCTATCCACGACAACAGTAATCAAATGATACATCGGTCGATCCCCTTCCGTATCTTCTTTGGCTTTCTCACTGCTATACCTTCTGGAACCGATCACGCTGGCGATAGAAGTCGTAAAGGCAATTCCGTGATTCGGCTTCTCGAAATTAAACTCTTTGTCAAGTTTTTGCACGAGCTGGGCGATCGCCTCCTTGGTGGAGACCATCAGCACAACTTCTTTGCGAATATCGGAAAGTCCCAGCATATCGAGAATGCGATTGTTGACGGTTCCGTGCGCCAGGCAGATCGTGCCTCCGTTCACTCCGCATTGCTTCGCAATGTTCAGAACTTTGCCGCCTTGGCCGAAATTGACGATGATGCTGAGCAACTCAATGTTCTCCAACACGATATGGTGTTCGCTCATCATCTTCCATCCCACCTTTTCCTGACTTCAGTTTAAAAATAAATCCCATAACCTGCAAGGCAATGATCGGTGTCATGGCCACCATTGCGATGATTCCGAATCCGTCCACCATCACATCGGCGCCTTCGATGGCTTCGGCGGCTCCTTGTGCGAACGCCAGAATGAATGTCGCCGTCATGGGACCGGAGGCCACGCCTCCCGCGTCGAACGCGATCCCGACGAACAGCTTGGGCACCACATACATCAGGAGGATCGAAATCAAATATCCGGGTAATAAATAATGCCACAATTCAAGATCAGGTACAAGCATGCGCACGATCGACAGCGCCACGGCCGCGCCGACGCCGAGAGAGAGCGACAGCAGAACCGCCCTGCGGCTCACGTAACCGCTCGTCACATCTTCCACCTGGCGCGTCAGCACGTATACGGCAGGCTCGGCCAGAATGACCACAAGTCCGAGCAGCAATGCTGTGATGATAATATACACCTTATGATCCATCGAAGCCAAAGTGTGTCCGACGATCGCCCCCGCATCCATAAAACCGGCGTTGACGCCGAGCAGGAAGACGACCAGCCCGATGAACGTGAGCGTAACACCGACAAGCGTGCGTCTGAACGCGCGTCTGGATACTTTGAACGATATCCGGTTGAAAATCAGAAAAATGAGCAGGATCGGCAGCAAAGCCAGCAGGATTTCACCGGCGATGACCGGAAGCTTATGAAAATAAGGACCGAGCACGGAGTCAGAAATGTTGCTGCTGGTCTCCAGTTTTCCCGTTATTTTGTCTTGTCTAGTCACGATGCTCATGATCATTACGGCGATGATGGCGCCCGCCGAGACGATGGCGACAAGTCCGAAACTGTCCTTCTCTGAAGCCTTGCTGTCTTTTTTCAGCGACGAAACGCCCAGCGCCAGCGCAAGCATGAACGGCACGGTCAAAGCTCCCGTCGTCGCCCCCGAGGAGTCGAAGGAAATGGCGAGGAACTCCGGCGAAGTGAAGATGGCAAGACCGAAGATGAGCAGGTACAACCAGGTCAGCATCTTGTACAGCGGGATGTTGTATACGATTCTGACGAGACCGGCCGCCAACAGCGCGGCTATGCCGATGGATACGATGATGACGATGGCCCACTTGGTGATGCTGCCGGACGTGACGAGTTCGATCTGACCCGCCAGAATATGCAGATCCGGTTCGGCGATCGAGATGAAGAAGCCGAGTCCGAGTCCAAGAACGATCACGATCCATATCTTGTTCGACTTGGCGACGAACGAACCCATCAATGTACCGATTGGCGTGATGCCGACATCCACGCCGAACAGAAAGATCGACAGACCGATGATAATGCACGCGGCACCGATCAAAAACCGGATAAACACGACAGGTTCCAAAGGTACCAATGTAAAATGTAAGATGATGACAATGAAGGTAACAGGTAGAACGGCATACAGTACCTCTTTCAATTTGTCCGCCAATACATGCAATTTTATCATCCCCCATCTTTGGTGCACACTTTCTATTGTAGCGGATGAAAAAACGAAAACGCTATAATTTTTTTAGTGTGCGGTGCAATAAATTACGATAAGGCAATTGGACGGGGGAGAATTTCCATAAAACATCAAAACCGCTCTCATCCCGCAGAATGAGAACGGTCCGTCGGCACATCGAACCTATACCCGAAGGGAACCGCGAAACCCGCGGGAACCGTAATACGAATCGGCCCCGTTATGATACACGAACACCGTGTCGTAACGTCTGTCGCAAAACAACGCTCCACCCAGATTGCGGATGCGCTCCGGCGTCCGGATCCAGCTCGACGTTTTCGTATCGAAGTTGCCCAGCTTCTGCAGTTCGCGGTATTCCTCTTCCGTCAAGATCTCGATCCCCATCTCTTCCGCCATTTCCAGCGCGCTTCCTTCCGGCGGATGCTGTTTTCGGGATACCCGGGCCTGCCGGTCATAACACAGGCTGCGGCGCCCCTTCGGGCTTTCCGCGGAACAGTCGAAAAACACATACTCACCCGTCGCGTCATCATAGGCAACCACATCGGGCTCTCCGCCCGTTCTCTCCATTTCATACAGCGACCAAAGCTTGTCCTCTCTGGATTCAAGCCGCGCCTGCACCTGGTTCCAATCGATTCCCGTGTGGCGATTCCCGTGTTTCGTGAAACGATCTTTCAAGATGCGCAAGATTTCGCTCCGTTGCTCCGGAGTCAGCACTTTATTCTGGTTCATGCCTGAACTGTCCTCCTTCGAGATCTGCTGTAAATCATCGAATACCGACCCTTATCTTTAAATCGGCCATCATCCGATTCTTTTATCGGCCTTTACCATGGATTGGCCTTATTCATTTCCATTATAACTGGAACGCATCGTTCGGTATACCTCTGGGGCGAATGATTCGGCATACTCTCCGCTCGATGCAATTCTTGTTGACTATGCGTCTTCGATCCCGACGGAAACCGAATCAATGTCATGACGTATCCGCGATAAGCGAAAAAGGCGAAGCGACTCAAGCGGCTTCGCCTTTTGTCAGCTGATCGGATGATCGTGCTGGCGGGCTTTCTCGATAAGCTGCCGTCGGACGGAGTCTGGCATGCTCAGGCGCCGCCCGAATACAACCTTGCATCAAGCAGAGAGGAATCGAAGCAAAAAGCCGGGCGACTCAACCGCCAGTTGAGTTCGTCCGGCTTCCGCATATTATCCGGCTGTTACTTCTCTTGCGCCCTCGGCGTTTCAAGCCGGGCGGCGCCGCGGTATCCTTCGCGCACGGGAACGAGCGGACCTTCGGCAAGGCGCTGCTTCGCCCTGGCGATCGCTTCCTTGTATTGCGGCAGCCATTGTTCCTGCGCCACGAGCAGTTCGTCGACCATCTGCCAGATCTCCTTCGGATTGCATACCGCCCCCACGAGCGGGTCCATCATCATCGCCTGACGCAACAGCATATCGTCGCCGCGGACGGCCGCCTCCACCGCCAGACGCTGCACCGTGATGCTCGCGTTGCATACGGCGGCGCAGCCGAGCGGCAAGTCCCCGACATGCGCCATATTAATCCCGTTGCGGTCGACATAACCGGGCGCTTCGACGACCGCATCATCGGGGAGATTCGAGATGATCCCGTTGTTCACCACATTGAAATGCCCGCGGTAGATGCGGCCCGTTTCCAATCCCTCGATAATATACGAGCCGTGCTCTTCGCTTCGCTTGTCCAGCGAATATTGCAACGGCGCTTCCTTCAGCCAGTTCGGGAATTCCGTTTCGAACCAGTTCCGCCCTTCCGTGCAAATGCGCAAATAGCCGCCCGTCTCGCCGTTGATCCATATCCCGAGATCGATCCAGTCCTTGATCTCGTCCGGGCGCTTCCGGTACCACGGCACATACTCGCTCAGATGACCGTTCGACTCTGTGGAGTAGTAGCCGAAGCGGCGGAGCATATCGATCCGCACCTTCTCGGTTTTCGAATAGACCGGATGGCGCTCAAACGCCTCCAGAAGTTTGCCCGTCATATCTTCGCCGTTCACGCGCACCTGGATATACCATGTCTGATGGTTGATGCCCGCGCAGACGATGTCCACTTCGCTTTTGTCATAGCCGAGCACTTCGGCGATCTGGCTGTGACCGTGCTGAACCCCGTGGCAAAGGCCGATCGTGCGCACGCCGCCGTATTTGTTGCATGCCCATGTCAGCATCGCCATCGGGTTGGCATAGTTCAGCAGCAGGGCGTCCGGTTCCGCCACCTCGCGAATGTCCCGGCATATGTTCAGCATTTCGGCGATGCCGCGCTGCCCGTACATGATGCCGCCCGCGCAGAGCGTATCTCCCACACATTGGTCCACCCCGTAGCGAAGCGGAATTTCAATATCCGTCCTGAACGCTTCCAGCCCTCCGATGCGCACGACGCAGAACACATACCGCGCATCTTTCAGCGCCTCGCGGCGGTCGAGCGTCGACTGAATCTGAATATCCAGACCGTTCTCGCGTATATCCCGCTGGCACAGCTGCGTCACCATGTCGAGATTGCGCTGATTGATGTCCGTAAACGCAACCTGAATGTTCCGAAACTCCGACACGGCAAGCAAATCTCTCAACAATTTGCGCGTGAATTCCACGCTTCCGGCTCCGACAAACGCTACCTTGAACGACATAAAAAACCGCCTCCCAAAACGATCTGTGAAGTGTTGTTCTCTAACGCGCGTTAACCCCTGCGGAAATTCGCCCATTCCCGATCTAATAAGCCGCAAAATGGGGCCTGCGGCCGCCTTACCGCCATTTTGCGCCGTATAAGCCTCACCGCTTCATCCGTTCACCTTCTTACGCCGCTTCCATCATCCAGAAGAATCATGATATACTTTGAACTGAAACCACGCCATGACGGTTGCTTACATGGAATGAAAAACAAATTCGATAAAACGGACGGTTTTCCTTTCACCCTTCATCCGAAGCGGTGGCTTTCTTTTTTTCACCGACTTTCGCGCGACATCGCGGTCGTCCGATCAAGCGAACCGGTTCTCCGGTTTTTGCGCCCGGCTTTCTTTTTCTTATATTCCCATGCGAATCGAGGGCTGACGTTTATGGAAAAACAGACTTCGGAAAAATCAACATCAGGAAAACGGATATCGGGAAAACCGGCATCAGAACGACAGACATCTGAAAAACGGACATCAAAACGGCAGGCACCGGGTAAACCGGCATCCGCATCACAGCCATCTGCCAAGCAGTCATTATGGACGAAAGATTTCGTCCTGCTGATGATCTCCAATTTCTTCATCGCGCTGACGTTCTACACGCTCCTGACGACAATGGCCTCTTACGCCATCGAACAGTTCCGGGCATCGGAGAGCAACGCCGGACTGGCATCCAGCATTTTCGTGCTGGCGGCCGTCTTCTCGCGGCTGCTGGCCGGCAAATATCTCGAACTGATCGGGCGCAAGCGTATGCTGTACGGGAGCCTGGTGCTGTTCCTGACGGCCTCCGTGCTGTACTTGCCGACGCATCATCTCATCCTGCTTCTGGTCGTCCGCTTCCTGCACGGCATCGCTTTCGGTTCGGCCACCACCGCGATCATGACGGTGGTGATGAGCCGCTTGCCGGACAGCCGGAGAGGCGAAGGAACCGGATATTTCTCGTTAAGCTCCACTTTGGCCACGGCGATCGGACCGTTCCTCGGCCTGTTCATTTCGCAGCATGCGGATTATTCGGCGATCTTCATCGCCTGCTCCGTGTTTTCCGCGCTGTCCATCGTCATCATGATCTTCACGGACATTCCGGAAATCATCCTGACTTCGGAACAGCGCAGGCAGCTCATGAGCGGGTTCCGCCCGGCCGACTATTTCGAGAAAAATGCGCTGCCGATCTCGGTCATCATGATTTGGATGGGCGTCGCCTATTCCGGCATCGTGGCGTTTATCAACACGTATGCCGCTGAGATCGGGCTGACGGAAACGGCAAGCTACTTTTTCGTCGTATATGCCGTCGTCCTGTTCCTGTCGCGGCCGCTCACGGGCAAGCTGCTCGACGCGAAGGGCGACAACATCGTCATCTATCCGGCGCTCGTCCTGTTCGCGGCCAGTCTGCTGCTGCTCAGCGCGGCACACAGCAGCTTCACCCTGCTGCTCGCAGGCGCTCTGGCCGCACTCGGGTTCGGCACGATCATGTCCGCGGGGCAGGCGATCGCGATCAAACTGACACCGAAGCACCGCTACAGCCTGGCCACTTCGACGTTCTTCATCTGCCTGGACAGCGGAGTCGGGCTCGGCCCTTACTTCCTCGGATTTATCGTGCCGGAGATCGGATTTGCCGGCATGTATATGACGCTGTCGGTCGTCGTTCTGCTCACGATCGCGGCGTACCACTTCCTCCACGGCAGAAAAGCCGCTTCTCCGCCGAAGGACAACATGCCGTCCGCCTTGTCGGCCTGAACGCTCTCGATCCGTCAAACAAAAAACGGGAAACCTCATCCGCGGGGTTCCCGTTTTTTTCCGTTAATACGTGCAGATTGCGTGTTGTCTTGTTTCTCTTTGCGGTCATATTGGCCGTTGTCATCATCGTGAAGCGGATTTGCATCCGGATTGCCCGGGGCATCGGGCAACGGAACGCGGGGCGCATCACGTTAAACGCCGCGCATCACGTCAACAGCAGTTTTCTCAGTTCCTTGTTTTTCTCTTTGAACAACTCATTATGGGAAGACACCATCCCGTACGACTCGGCTTCCGGGGTGATGTACTGTTTGGCGCGGTTGACCGCGTTGGCGGCATCATGAAACGCCCCGGCGATCAGATACACTTTCCCGTCGTAGGCGAGAATATCCCCGGCGGCGAAAATGCCCGGCACCGACGTCTCGCAAAGGGACGTACCTTCTATGCAATATTCGTTCTTCATGCGGATGTTGACCGTGCTGTTTTCGATCAGTTCCGTCTCGCGCTCGTACCCGTGGCAGATGATCACATCGTCGACCTCCAGCTCCGATGCCGAATCGTCATCGGCATGACGCAGCACGACCCGTCCGATCGCGTCATGATCGTCTTCCGCCGCGATGAGTCGCTCGATCTCCGTATTCAGCAGGAAGACGACGCCGTTTTTCTTCGCCATCGTGATCGTCGCTTCATGGCCCTTGAGCGCCTCTTTGCGATAGGTCACATAAACGTTCTTCGCCACATCGCTCAGTTCATTCGCCCAGTCAAGCGCCGAATTGCCCCCGCCTGAGATGAGCACCGTCTTGTTTCGGAAATGCGCGTAAGACTTCACCGCATAGTGCAGATTCGTCTTCTCGAATCGTTCCGCGCCTTCGAGTTGCAGCTTGATCGGTTTCAGGATACCGGCGCCGATGGCGATGATGACCGTTTTCGAATAATGAACGCGGCCGGTGTGCGTGTGAAGAACGAACCGTTCGCCGTCTTTGCCGATCGAAACGACCTTCTCGCCCAACACGACGGTCGGTTGAAACGTCATGGCCTGCTTCACCAGCTGCTCGATCAACTGTTGCCCCGTCACCGGCGTCAGCCCGCCCACATCCCAGATCAGCTTCTCGGGATATATGTTCACCTTGCCGCCCAGAAACGGGTGATACTCGATGATTTTCGTTTTCATCTCCCGAAGCCCGGCGTAAAAGGCGGCGTATAAACCCGCGGGACCCGCGCCGATAATCGTCACATCGTACACGTCGTGGCCGGATTGCTCCCGCCCGTCGCAATCCTCCGATTTGCTCGGCATGTCGCGAAGATCGGTCTCTTTCAGTCCGGTATGATTATTGGACATGAACAATCCCTCCCATCTGTTTGATCCCGCTACCGTGATGTCTGCCAATCGGCACGATCGACGGCGACAAAGATACGGGGTCCGTGATGATCGTGCAGTCCAGACCGAACACCTCTTTGATCAATTCGCTCGAGATGACGTCCGAAGGTTTGCCTTCCGCGATCAGCCTGCCCTGGCGGAGAGCGAACAAGCAATCCGCATAACGCGCCGCCAGATTAATGTCGTGCAGCACCATGACGATCGTCGTGCCGTATTTGCGGTTCAGGTCGGTCAGCAGATCAAGGATCTCAACCTGATACGTAATATCCAGATAGGTCGTCGGTTCGTCGAGGAACAGAATGTCGGTCTGCTGCGCCAACGCCATCGCGATCCAGACGCGCTGCCGCTGTCCGCCGGACAGTTCGTCGAGACTCCGGTTGGCCAGTTCCGAGATCCCCATCAACTCCATCGCTTCCGCCACCGCTTCGTAGTCTTCACGGCGCCATAAACCGAACATCGACTGATGCGGATAGCGCCCTCGTCCCACCAGATCCGCCACCGTGATGCCTTCGGGAACGATCGGCGATTGCGGCAGCAGACCGACCACCCGCGCGAACTGTTTGGGCGGGATGTGATAGATCGATTGGCCGTCAAGGAGCACATCGCCTTGAGCCGGCTTGATGACCCTCGCCAACGTCTTGAGCAGCGTCGATTTGCCGCTGGCGTTTGCGCCGATGATGACGCTGATCTGATGGGCGGGAATTTGCAGGCTGACGCGATCCAGGATCATCCTCTGATCATAGCCGGACACAAGCTCCCGGGCCTCGAACGTATGGCTTCGCATCGCTTACAGTTCCCCCCTTCGGTTCATTTGCACCAACAGAAATAACAGATAAGGCGCGCCGATGATGCCCGTGATGATGCCCACCGGCAATTTGACCGGAAGCGCGAACTGGCCGACGAGATCCGCAGCCAGAACGAGCACGGCGCCGACCAATCCGGCCGGTATGATATTCGATGAACCGGCGCCCGCGAGCCGCACCGCGATCGGTCCCGCCAGAAACGCGACGGAGGCGATCGGTCCTGTGATCGCCGTGGCGACCGCGGAGAGCACGACCGCGCCGACGATGAGCAGCACCCGCGTCAGATCCGTCCGCACGCCGAGCGAAGACGCGGACTGTTCTCCCAGTTCCATCATCATGAGAGGCCTGCCGAGCAGACAGACCGCCGGAACGAGAATCAGGCTGCATGCGATGAGCACGGGCAGTTCCTCCTGCCTGATGCCGTTCAGGCTTCCCGTCAGCCAGCGCACCGCCGCAGGAAGGTTGTGTTCTTCGCCGATCAGCATCAAATACGTGATGATGGAATTGCACATCGCCTGTATGCCGATCCCGACGAGGATCATCCTCCCGATGGAGAACGATCTTCCTCTCGCCAGCACGTAGAGGATCAACACCGTCAGCAACCCCGCAATCACCGACACGAGAAACGTCAGCGTCCTGCCGCTCTGCAGCACGATGATGCAGAATACCGCGGCGGCGCTCGAACCGGACGTGATGCCGATGACGTTCGGATTGGCCAGCGGATTGCGCAGCATCGTCTGGAATATATACCCGGCGACGCCGAACGCGAATCCCGCGAACAACCCCGCCAGCATGCGCGGCAACCGCACCGTTTGAATCGCGAACGTCGCGCCTTTGATCTGTTCGCCCAACAGTACGGCCACCACGTCGGATATCGGATAAAACGTATTTCCCATCAGAAGCATCGCGCAGCACAGCGCCAGCGCCAAGACGGTCAACACGATCGTAACCGCGAGCCATCTGCGTCTGCGGCGCGCCCTGCCTGCCCTGATCATCTCCATCGTTTGCATGTTCATCATATCGCACGCACTTTCGCTTTCATCGCCATTATGATAAGCAGCGGCGCTCCGACGAACGCCGTCACGACTCCGACCTCAAGCTCCCCCGGCCTGCCGATCCATCTGCCGATCACATCGGACATGATGAGGATCACGGCTCCGGACAGAGCGGACATCGGCAGCAGGACTCGCAGATCCGGTCCCATTAGCAGCCGGATCATATGCGAAGCAAGCAGTCCGACGAACGCGATCGGTCCCGCCACCGCCGTCGTCGCGCCGCATAAAATGACGCCCGCAAACGCCGCCGTCAGCCGAAGCGTCCCCGTCCTCACTCCCAGCCCCTTGGCCGTCTCGTCTCCGAGCGCAAGCGCGTTCAGTCCGGGAATGCAGGCGACCGCAACAGCCGCGCCCGCCAGCAGAAACGGCAACAGCAACAGGATCGAATCCCATGTTCCGGCGCCGATGCTGCCGACCTGCCAGAAACGGAACTGATTCATCACGAAAGAGCGGGGAATCATCACCGCCGTAACAAGCGACGACAGCGCCGCGCTCGTGGCCGCCCCGGCCAGGACAAGTTTGAGCGGGGTCGCCCCGCTTCGTCCCATCGAGCCGATTCCGAAGACGAAAATCGCGGTCAAAAGGGCGCCCGCAAGAGCGAACCAGATGAACTCACGGGGCGAACTGATCTGAAAAAACGCCATGCCGCACACGACGAACAGCGCCGCGCCCATGTTGACGCCGAGAATGCTCGGATCGGCCAGCGGGTTGCGCGTCACGGACTGCATCAGCACGCCCGCAATCCCAAGCGCGGCGCCGCAGCACAAGCCGAAAACGGTGCGGATCAGCCGCTTGTGCAGGATGCTGGCGGAGATGGCGTCCGTTTCCCGCATGCTGATCCCTTCCCATATCTCGCGCAGCGAGAGCGGCCTGGCTCCGAAGACGAGCGAAGACACGACGCATACCAGGAGAAGCGCGAGAAATATGAACACAATGAGAGCGAGATGTTTGGAATGAAGCCTGTTGCTTGTCATGAGTGTCTGAACTCCCCGGTCAATTTGATGATCGGACCATGCGCATCCCGACGATCCGTCCTTCGGGCAGGCCGAATTTCAACCATTCGGCATACGATACGTTCATTACTATTTGATCTTTTGCACCGCTTCGTTGATCAGCGTCAAGTATTCATCCAGCATATATTCGATGGACAGCGGATTCGGGTTTAAAGACGCTGCAAGCGGCGTTCCGTCCGGAATCAGCACCATCGAACCGCGTCTGACAGCCGGAACCTTGCTGAACACGGGGTCCGCCTGCAACGCTTTCAGCAATGCCTCATCGCCGTAAGCCACAATGACGTCCGCATCGTTCAGCGCGTCCGCATTTTCGGCGCTGAGCAGGAGCGCGAATCCCGTGTCCGGCGTTACGTGGCGGTTGACGCTGTCAGGAAACTCCAGACCCAGTTCACCCAGAAATTCTCCGCGCGGATCGGTCGGCATGTAGATGTAGAAGCTGGACAGATCGGCCGGAGAAATGTACGTGAAGACGGCCTTTTTGCCTTTCAGGTCCGGATATGCCGCCGCCTTGTCCGCAATGAACCGTTCGGTCTTCTCGATCAGTTGTTCGCCTTCTTCGACCATTCCCATCCCCGCGGCATTTATCCGGATCTGATCCCGCCAGGAGATGACCCAGGGAACTTCGGGATAGGCGACGACGGGCGCGATCTTCGTCAGCGTGTCGTATTCTTCGCGTGTAATCCCCGAATAAGCGGCCAGAATGACATCCGGCTCCGTATCGGAAATCGCCTCGAAATCGAGGCCGTCCGTATCCTGGAAGATGTTCGGTTTGTCAATCCCGAGCTCTTTCAGCTTATTTGCCGTCCACGGCAGCATTCCGCTGTCATCCTGCACGCCGTAGTTCGCGGCTGAGAATCCGACCGGCACGACGCCCAACGCAAGCGCGACATCATGGTTCGCCCAGGAGATGGTCGCCACCCGTTGCGGCTTGTTCTTGATCACCGTTTCGCCGAAAGCGTGTTTTATCGTGATGGGGAATGTCGTTCCCTGCACGTACTTTTGTCCACTCGAGCCGTTATCCTTGTTCACGGAACCGCCTTTTCCGGAGCATCCCGCGAACAGCAGCACAGCACCCAGTATAAACGCCAAACTCATGACTTTCCAGTTACGTTTTGTCTTCATATCTCTGCCACTCTACCCCACTTATATAATGTCGTCATCGATAATCGCCGGACGTTAATTGATAACGATTATCAATATCGACTATATAGTAAAAATCCCCGCCCGATCTGTCAACAGTTTCTTTGATTTTTTTGTGAGAAGCATGATACCGTGCCGATTGGTGAAATCAGTTCGTCGCCATCGTAGATTTTAACCGGCTGCCCCTTCCGGATCAAAGAAATACCGCCGAAGACAACGCTCTGTCCCCGGCGGTATCTTCATCTGCCCGCATCAGGCATCAGGACACTTTGAATCGGTTGATCATCGTTTGCAGTTTGATCGCCATCTCATTCAGCGCATCGGCAGCCTGATACAGCTGTTCCATCGTCGCAATCTGCTCTTCCGTAACCGCCGAGATGGTCTCGGAACGGCTCGCCGTGTTCTCCGCGATAGCGCCCAGTTCCTGGAGAGATGCGAGGATTTGCTGCGAACTTGCGGACATTTCCTCGGAGGCCGCCGAGGTCTCTTCGATATGCCCGACCACCGCTTGCGCCGATGCGACGATCCGCTCGAACGCGGAACCCATCTGCCCGATGATGCTCAGGCTTTGCCGGAACTCCGATATGCCGCCCGCAGTCGTGTCGGATGCGGCCGCGATATCAGCCTGCACCGTTTGGATAAGGCTGCTGATCTGATCGGAGGACGATTTCGACAGTTCCGCCAGCTTCTTCACTTCCGAAGCGACGACCGCGAATCCTCTGCCCTCTTCCCCGGCTCTCGCCGCTTCGATCGAAGCATTCAGCGACAGCAGGCTTGTCTGTGCGGCGATATCCTTCATGACCGTGACGATTTTGCTGATCTCCTGGGAACGGCGGTTCAATACCTGCATAACTTCAACGATTTTCCCCATCGCCTGCTCAACGGCATGCATCTTCTCGATCGTTTGCGCGATCAGATCATAGCCCCGCTTGGCTTCTTCCTCGGAACGGACCGACACTTCATATGCCGTCGAGGACGTGTCCGCGATGCGCTGGATTCCCATCGCCATCTCCTCAACCGCCTTCACGCCCTGTTTCGTATTGGACGACTGAACCTCGATGTCGGTCGCGATCTGTTGCGTCGTTTCCGCTATATTTCTGGCGGCCAGCGTCGTTTCTCCGATGGAAGCTCGAAGCGCGCTCACCGCTTCCTGAACTTCGTTGGAACTGGACGCGACCTGTTCGACCAACGATTTCAACTGCGATTTCATTCTGTTGAAATGGGAAGCCAGCTTGCCGATCTCATCGCGGTTGCGCACTTTGACATCGCCGGTCGTCAGATCGCCTTCGGCGACAAGCTCCGTGTCCTTCGTGACCTTGACGATCGGGTTGGCGATATGATTCGAGAACACGAACACTCCGATGATGCCGACCGCGATGCAGGCCGCGACGGCTGCAAGCGTTGAGATCAAGATTTGTATTTGCCCCGCCGCATAGTCCTGATAATACGATCCGGCTACGAGAATCCAATCCCATTCCGGTATTTCCAATGCATAAGTGATTTTCAGCACTTCTTTGTCGCTGTCGGGCAACGCCCAGTAATAGTATGTAAAGCCGCCGCCCTGTTGGCCCTGATGAATAACGTCCTGGATGTAATAGAATCCGTCCGACGTTCTGCGGTCCCACAAATTTTCGCCTTCAAGATTCGGATGCGCCAGCAGCGTCCCCTGTTTGTCGATGACGTAAAAATAGCCGTTCTCGCCGAGATCGATGAACGGGTTGATCGGACGCGTTCCGTCCTCCCGCTTGACCCCGAGCATCAGAATCTTCATGTTTTCCTGCGCGTTTTCCAGCGACAACTGGCCGTTCTCCACCATTTCGGCCGCTGAAACGATCGTTTGGCTCATCAGCTTCACGCTGTTTTCAAGGTTTTTTTTGATCAGTTCATCCGTCGAATTTTTCGCCACGACGTAACTGAATATACCTACGATGATGCTCGGCAAAGACAGCAAAATGATGCAAAATGCGAGCATTTTCCGACGAATCGTCAACCTGGACAGACTCTTGAACATCGCAAGTATTTTATTCACGCACAAATCCCTCCGAAATTCTCATCTTTCTTTCTATCACAGATTCCTTTATCCTCGCCTCACAGGCTCGGATTCCCGTCCCATACCTGTTCCAACATCGCGATTGGTATCATTAGATAAAAACAGTTCTATTATAATAGACGTTTTAATTCAAAAGCCGTTTCAAAAAAGAACATCCTCGCGTATGCGTGCATATGGAAGATGTTGGAGAGAAAATGATCCTGGCGGATCACACATATCCAACTTTTTACCCAGAACGCTGCCGTTCACCCTCTTATTTGCGTACAAAAAAATAAACGGTTTGTACTAAACCGCTTCCTCATTATGACGGATCATGATCGTCATGTCAATTGCTTCTGGTATTTGTCGATCATTGTAGAAATGATTATTCTGTGAGCGGGAACTTGGAAGAGCGGGAACAGAGTAGGATCGTGATGCAGGATTGAACGGATTTTGTGGTGATTTGTGAATAAGAGATTATATGAATTCTCGCGATTGCCAGGTTACCGTCATAGGCCATGAATTTTGCGGCCTGGATTGAGGAGTTTGCACGTTGATCGAAGCAGTACGGGCTGTTCGGATTTCCGGCTAACCCAAAATACCATGGTCCGTCCTGATGTCGGTGTCCATGGTTCATGATCGCGGCCTGTTGCCCAATGATGTTACTTGATCACATTGCTCAATACAAAGTTCGACCCGAGCCTTCCGGCCCGAGCCCGTCATCCGATCAGTCGCGCATACGCTTTCAGTTCTTGCGTCAGCAATTCTCGCGTGGCGTGATCCGTGTTGAGGTGAAGTCCGTAGATGAATTCCGCGCCATCCGGGATCTGATAAACGATATGTCCGGGAATCGTAAATAACTGCGACACAATGCGGAAATGCAGCATCAATTCCACTTTATTTCGTTTCGTCCTGAAGTTCAGGCCCGTGCGTATCTTCGCGCCATGGAAACTGAGATCCATGATTTTCAACAGACCATACCGGCTCTCCACATCCATCCCGTTCGCTCTGATCACCTGAAATTCGCCGAGCAGCGGTTCAGCGAACGTGTATCTGAACGGCTCTTCACGCCTGCTGTATTGCATGTTTGCAACGTTCCTCCTTCTCGTTCGCGACGATATTGTTTGGTGCAGCGCTATCAATTACATATCATTGTATAGCGAGCAAATAAACAATATCTAAACATTTCGTGTATTGTGTCCTTTTCAATCCACTTCTCCATAAAAAAAGACAGGCCGCAGGATTCTTAATCTGCAGCCTGTGTTGTTAAAAATCTCAATCCACTCTCTCCATACGGAGAGAGACCGTACCAGATCGCCAACCCGTCCACCTACTTCCAATTTCAATCCACTCTCTCCATACGGAGAGAGACTTCCGCAGCGCCTTCAACAATCGATCCCGGTCGTGCTATTTCAATCCACTCTCTCCATACGGAGAGAGACGCATTACGTTCCATCAAAGGAGATGATTCACATGACATTTCAATCCACTCTCTCCATACGGAGAGAGACATCCCCCGCCGAAGTCGCCCGCAAGGTGTTGGAGTGATTTCAATCCACTCTCTCCATACGGAGAGAGACCGTACCAGATCGCCAACCCGTCCACCTACTTCCAATTTCAATCCACTCTCTCCATACGGAGAGAGACATAATTTAATTTTTGAGATCAATAAGATCGGGGTATTTCAATCCACTCTCT
>Ga0310828_1000258_pt1 | contig 68841 bp, 83 predicted proteins | sample WT_ome_3_FD_202242 | JGI IMG/M metagenome (GOLD analysis project Ga0310828, IMG submission 202242) | Sorghum-adapted microbial communities enriched on wild type (WT) sorghum from Joint BioEnergy Institute, Emeryville, California, United... ... | reverse complement strand
AAAAAGGATTTAAACTCTTTGTTTGCGAAGGTTGCCATGATGTACGCAAGGTACCCTATCGTTGTAAAGGACGATTTTGTACCACATGTTCAGTTGGAGAAAGTGAAGAGTGGAGTCGACTATTGACTGAGGATGTCCTTCAAGTCAACCATCGTCATGTCATTTTTACGATTGATGAAGGCTTAAGGGAGGTCTTTCTGCTTCATCGACATTTATTAAAGGATTTAATGGATGCCGCTGCGAAATTAATTATTGATTTCTTTCAGAAAAAATTTAAAGTCACACCAGGTATCATATCTGGATTACATACCTTTGGTTCAAGGGTGAACTTCAACCCCCATGTTCATATGTTAGTGACGATGGGTGGATTAACTAAAAAAGGTGAATGGAAATCGTATGATTTTTTGCCGTTTGCGATGCTTCGGAAACAATGGCAGACGGTCGTTCTAAAATTAATTAGAAACGGAGTTTCGAAAAAAGAGAAGAAACGCATTCAACCAAGACTTCAAAAGGCATTCACCAACAATGGGGAAGGCTTCTATGTGTATGCCCCAAAACAGAAAGGTAAAATCAAAGAGCAACTTCGATATATTGGCCGTTATATTCGTCGACCAGCGATTGGTATCAATCGGATCGAGGCATATGATGGGCAGTTTGTGACATTTAAATATATTGACAAAACGGATGGGAGAGAGAAGCGGGAAACGGTAAGTGTCGAAGAATTCATCTCACGTTTGATTCGGCATATTCCTGATGAGCAATTTAAAACCATCCGCCATTATGGGATGTACTCCAGAAGAGCTAAAAACTTGTCTAAGAAATTACTCGCTCTTTGGCAACAAAATACCAGACGTTGGGTAGTCAAAGTAAAAAAGGTATTACGTCGTCAGACGTGGCGTGAAAGAATCATCGTAAGTGGCCAAAAAGATCCCCTAATCTGTAAAAAATGTGGGAATGATTATGAATATAAGGGGGAAGTCTGCCTTGAAGAGGGTGGATTAAAAATTAAAGTCGCCTTGGGTTCATACACCAAAAAATTTTTAGAGGAGGAGATTCGTTATCTCACCAGTATCCAAACACCGAAAATTAGGAAAGAAAAAGAAAAAGAAACCCCCTCTGCATCCCAACCAGAAAAACAAACTTGTCAACTTTGTTTGTTTGACGTGTCATGAAACAGAAAAGATTCCGTTAAGCATCGTACAGGATTTCGATATAATGGATGGTGGAGATCCAAATGTCCCACCGAGATTTTCATGTGAAAAATGTGGTGGGGAAATGTATCCAGAATATTATAAAGGGATTTATGGTCAGGAATACAAAATTACAGATTTCCTCTAACCCAAAAAAAGACCGGGCGTATGCCCGGTTTTTCTTAGTTAAAAAAACACATAAAAATAGCCCTTGTATAGAGAACATACATTCGTTTATATTAAGAATATATGTTCTTATTAAAGGGGATGAATGGATGATGCTACGTGATCGAGGAGCAAAAAAGTGGACGGCGATGATGTTACCTGAACACGTGAAAGCGTTACGAGAGTGGATATATCATGAGATGAATGATGAAGAAAAGCCAGAAATCTGTGATCATCAAAAGGAAATCATGGATGACATCATGAACCATGCCATCAAAAATCATGACTGCATCTCAATCCAATATTATGACTGGCCATTGAAAAAGAAAGTGACTTTGATGGGTGAGGTTAAAAAAGTCGATCTGATGACGGATACGATTCAATTGGTTACAGTTGAAGGTTTTGTGAAAAGTATTTCAGTAAAGGACATTATTGATGTTTATTAGGTTTTATGGTTTATGACAGAAGCAGGCCATGAGAGAAGCTTGCCCTGACGAGGCCATGCAGACAAATCTAAAACCCCATCAAGGGGTTATTTTTTGTCCTAAAAGCGGAATACGTCCGTCTATATCGACGATGAGTATGTCGGGTCACTGGACAATTTTACAGATCCGACTGGTGGGAAGGTTAACGATTTTGCCAATAGCTCAGAAGTAGACACTTGGATCGAGGGTGTGATCAACGGAAAAACAACAGAAATCGAAAAATACATCCAAAAGTAAAATAGCCCCTTTACCGGGGTTATTTTACTACACATCATTACGTTTTTTTGTTTATACATTTATACATAACTTACGCGACGAGTAGTGACAGAAAATGCACTTTTGATGCTTTCATTCCACTGATTTAGATACTCCTCAATTCTTTTGGCAGCGAATAAATATGGGACACTGAAGGTTTTAGCAACCATATTGATGGCATCAGAGCTCTTTTTAGGAAGTTCCAAATGGGTCAGCATAAATGACGGAACGCAAAAATTTAAAGCAAATGTTTCAGCTTTAATTCTCGCGTGTTTAAGTGCATAATCCTTAGTCACAAACAAATTCGTTGTGGGCATAAACACATAACTAAGCATTAAGCCGAGCTTTACCCATTTCTCTTCCAGCGGTAAATTATCAGAAATAATAATTGTATCATGATTGTCTAATCTTACAAAAGAGGTTTTTAGTGGTACGAAAAAGATTTGTAAATTATTTATATAATTTTTTAGTTTATCTGCTACATTATAAACTTCTAGTTGCTCTGGAGATGTAATGCCTACAGACCGATAAATGAATTCAACCATATCTTCAATATGATTAGTAAGATATTGCATCCGATACCTCCACTTATTTTTATTTTATATATCGACCATTTTATCTAGGAATATTATACCATACTAATAATAAAAACTGAACATATGTTCCCGTTATAAATCATTAATTTTTATTATTTTCTCGATTTTGTTTAACAAAGCGTAAAATGGCTAAAGCCTCTCGTCGCATTTCTTCAGAAGAGTCTTTTAGTTCATCCAAAATAAGACCGACCGTTGGATCTTCAATTAGTTTTTTTAGATCATCACCTAAAATATGATCTTGTATATCAGTAATATACCCAGCCTTTTTTAATAGTTCTTCATATGAACATTGATAAGCGTCAGCCAATTGTTTTATTACTTGAGTTGACGGTTTAATAGGCGCTTTTGTAGCATGATTGTACCCTATTTCTAGGTCACGGATGTAAGAATGACTTAATCCACTTCTTTCAGAAGCTTCACGTAAAGAAAGTGACAATTTTTTCCGCATCTGTTCAAGATATTTTCCTAATTCACTTCGATTTTTATCCATAAAAAAACCTCACTTTTAAGGCCTGTATAATATATTGATACTATACCCATATTGTACGGTACATACGACAAAAATACATTGAAATAGTTGTTGTATATAATTGACTTTATGTAAGTTATATCTTACAATCATATTGTAAGATATATACGACAATAGGAGGGATAACTTATTGACGCAACCGATGAAACTAAATAACCGTGTAAAATTCTTGCGACGTTCTGAAAAATTCAATATGACTCAGGGAGAATTAGCTAAAGCGCTCGGATTAAGCAGGCAAACATTATCGTCTATTGAAAATGGAAATGCAAAAGTGACTGCTGAAACTATGATAAAAATTGCCGAGTTCTTTGGGGAAGATCCTCGCAATATATTTTTTTGTTAGTTTGTCGTATATAGTTTACAAACTGTTAAAAGAGGTGGACGTGATGAATCTTTTAAAAATGCGTCTTTCATATAGAAACACGATTCACCAACTCGAAAACGTATTAATCGAACAAGAGAATGATTTATCGGGAAATATCTCTTCCGATGAAATAAGAGATTTTCTACATAAACAAAGGATCAGGTCATATTTAAATCAAGCTCGTATGGCGTATGAGCAACTAGGTTTAAGATTGGGCGAAGCTGTACCTGAAAAATTTTTAGGAGATCTTACAAAAGATGAAAAGATCGTATTCACGGAAAGATTCACAAATAAAAAACGGTTTTCTGAAATCGCGTCGATGTTAAACACTCAAATGGATGATGTTAAAAAAACCTTTAATAGAGCTTTGTTAAAAGTACAGAAAAGAATGGGAGGGTAAAAGGTATGTCTGTATTTGCGGTGCGGGTATATACCGGTCATGAAATTCAAGTTAAAGATATGCTTGAGAGAGTGCTTAAACAATCAAATGATCAATGGGTTACCAAAATACATGCTTTTGAAACCTTTACTCAAAGGTTTTCAGGAAAAACATCAGCTCCAAAAAAATTCAAAGGGGCTGTACCGGGATATATTTTTATTGAGTTAAAGGCCAATTTAACAAAAATCCCGGCACAGCTTTGGCATATCATTAAAAAAATACCAAAAGTTTGCCAGATATTCAAAGAAAATATTCCACAAGAAGAGTTTGAACATTTAATTGAAACAGCTGATATTGAGCCAGACATAGAGTTGAATACCCCTGCCCAAGTTATGGAACCAGAAGAAGAAAGACGACTTCTCCATGAAGCAAATATGGCTAAAACGCCGGAAGATAAGAAAAAGATTCTTGAGAAAATGGACCTAATGACGGAATCCGACGTTCAACAAATCAATGATATGAAAGCACGCAACAAGGAAGGCCGTTGGTCACGCCTTTTGAAACGTTGCCGAGCCTACATCAAGAACAAAAAAGCACGCTACACGATCCCGTTTAGCCTCTTTAAACTGACCCGTCAACAGATCGACCCGAATCAAGAAATACCGATTGAAAAAATCACCAATGGGGAATTCCTTGTCCCGGAATTGGTGAAAACCCTAAAAAGCCTTCTGAATGAATGAAGGATTGAGCATGGAAACCTATACAGGTCTAATCCAACAAATCATTTTCCGTAGTGATAATTTTCTTATTGCAAAACTAACAATTGACGCAAGCACTATGACAATCAAAGGGTCGATGTACGGGGTCGAAAAGAACGAAAGAGTTACAGTTTGGGGAACTTGGGAACATCATCCGAAATATGGGAAACAATTCATTGTTGAACGTTGGGAACGTCCTTTGCCGGACAATAAGGAACAAGTCATAGCGTTCTTAGCTTCACCGATCATTAAGGGCTGCGGAGAAAAACAAGCTCGACTAATCGTGGATAAGCTGGGTGATAATGCTATCCAACGGATTATCAATGACCCTTCGTGTTTGCAAACAATTAGGGGTATCGGTAAAAAGAAAGCCCAACGGATTGTGGACAGCATTCAAAACACTTTTGAAGTCCAACAGGTGATACAGGCGCTTTTAGGCTATGGAATCACCGCAAATATTGCGATTCGTATTTACAAGCAATATGGGTCAGAAACGGTGAAAATAATCAGAGAAAATCCGTATAAATTGACTGACATGAGTCTGATTGGTTTTATCCAAGCTGACGGGATAGCCCAAAAAATTGGTATTAGTCCCTTATCCGGGTATCGAATCGACGCTTGTGTCGATTACGTTTTGAAAGAGAAATGTTATCGTTTTGGTCACTGTTATTTGCTGGAGGAAGAACTCATTGACGAAGTCGAAAAAGTCCTAAATCATAATGTCCATAATGCCGATGATAAAGTCAGCCGCAAAGAGGTTGCACTCAGTATCTATCGGTTGGAAGATCAGAAGTTGATTATCGAAGATAGTTGTGTGTTTCCGAAATACTTATATCAATACGAGATACGCTTAGCCCGGAAACTCGCCAAAATGCGAGGGTCGCGGGATGGCGAAGCCATGCCTTTTTTAGAAAACAAAATCAGGGAGTACCAAAAGAAAAATAGAGTCGTCTTAGCAGAAAAACAAAAGGAAGCCATTCGAGAACTGTTTAAACACAACGTCCTCGTTTTAACGGGGAATCCCGGAACAGGCAAAACTACCGTGATTCGGGCGATGTTGGACATCTATCGTAAATGCTATCCGAACGCCAAAATTGCTTTAGCGGCTCCGACAGGAAGAGCAAGCCGCAAACTAGCCGAAGTCACAGGATATAAAGCGTCCACAATTCATCAACTTATTGGATATCAAGTTGGGGACGAGCCAACATATAATCGAAGCAACACACTCCCACATCAATTTATCGTCGTAGATGAAATGTCTATGGTCGATGTCCAATTGGCAGCTCTACTTATGGACGCAATTGATCGGCGGACAAAGGTATTGTTTGTAGGTGATGCAGACCAATTGCCATCGGTCAACCCTGGAAACGTCCTTAAAGATATGCTGGATGCTGGTTTGCCACAAGTTCGGCTAACCGAAGTGTTCCGGCAAGCGCAAGAAAGTCAAATTATTGTGAACGCCCATCGGGTGAATCAAGGACAATCGCTTCTCATTGACGATAGTAAAAACGACTTCTATTTCATTCAACAAGAAGATCCAAAAGCAATTGCCCACCTGATCACAAAAAGCGCATTGCGCTTCTGTGAACTTGGATATTCCATCTCAGACATTTTAGTCCTAAGCCCAATGAAGAAGGGCCCTATCGGAACGAACGAATTGAATATCTTTTTGCAACAGGCCCTAAATCCTGCCCATCCGAGCAAAAAGGAATGGAAGGTGGGGAAAACCACCTATCGAGTAGGAGATCGTGTGATCCAAACAGTCAACAATTACGACAAAAACGTTTTCAATGGCGACATGGGGATCATTATGGATATTGACACGATAGAATCAGATGGGGAGGAGGAGAAAATCCTCATATGCGATTTTATGGGCCAACGTATTGTCTACATCAAAGAAGAACTGCACGAAATCCAATTGGCTTATGCTATCACCATCCATAAAAGCCAAGGCGGACAAGCGCCTATCATCATTATCCCGATTTCAACGAGCCATTACATTATGCTAGCAAGAAACCTTATATATACTGGAATGACGCGAGCTGAAAAGAAAATAGTCTTCATCGGGTCAAAAAGAGCGATGGCTATGGCTATTTCCAATAATCGCATAACCAAAAGAAGAACAAAATTAAAAGAACGGCTCATATCCTTTACAGAAGAAAGGATCAAACATGTACAATCAAATTAAGATTGACTTGGACAAGGTAGCTAGGGAAGAGAGAAAGGCAAACGCTGCCGGATTCGGTTTATACAAGATCACCCCAAAGAACAAGGCCTCATTTGTTCAGATTATCAAGGAAAATCTATTTCAGTTAGTCGAGACCAAATATTTGACCAACGCTGAATTAGGCTTTATTTTTTCAATTACACCCCTAATTGAGATGCATACTAACGCCCTTGCCCGGCCTGATAACGGGCAATTTTTTACAATCACGGAGATTGCTAATTTTTTGGGGCGGGACTTAAGCGGCACCAGCAAAAGTATCAACAAGCTGATTGAAAAAGGGATTCTCTATGAATTCGTGGATGTGAACGAAATTAAGCGATATCGTCGATTGGTTTCGCAAAGACCGATTTTCATGAATCCGGAAATTGTCTATTGTGGGGATCGAAACAAGATTGATGCAACTCTCTGCCGTCTTGTGATCAATGCCGATCATATGGAAAAACAAAGGATTAAGTTGGAATGGAAAGTGTGGCTCCAACCAAACGAAAATTATGGACGACTGTATCGAAGAAAAACTTACTTGAAATATAAAGTTCAAACCCAAGGGAAATAGGTCGTTTTTTTCTAATAACCTTTTTTACAGGGAAAGTATCGAAAAGGGGTATGGAATTTTTTCCATACTTCTATGGAGTTTTTTCCATACCCCCTACGCCCATTTCCCCTTGATATCAAAGGGTTTTTTAGAAATTCGCCTGAGTCACATATTCTCACTCTTTATTCATATAGTTTCCAACCAAAAAAACAATAAAGCGATGCATAGTGAAAAATAGATCATTATGCACCATGCCTTAATTTTTTGGGATAAAACGTATTAGAAAATAAAAGGGAGATGAGACCTTAGATGATCCAACCGGAGAACACGGCCTTGGTTCACATTTACGCGCAGGAAATCTGGAATGACGATACCTACATCATTGGTACCAAAGATGGGCTAAAGAAATTGAGGGATGCGATTAATGAAGCCCTCAAAGACGGGCACGTGCAACAGGTGGATCTCTATACTGCCGATGGATCGGAATATACAGCCAACATCGTTTTAAATAACGAGAACCCGACATCAAAATCATGGAAAAAACTCAAGCTGCCCTATACTGATGAACTGGCGCAAGAAGTCAAAGAAGCACAAGACAGAATCTATGAACCAAAAACGCTTATTCTGCTTCAGGAAAACCGATAGGCAAAAAAAAGGGGCTGAAGGGCATTAAGGCCTAAGGTACTTTCCCAGCCACCAAAATACCGACCAGCCCCTTATTGCTCTTTTATATTTCGCCAAAAAGATTAAACCACGCTGCGTCGTCTTTGAGATAAGGCTCAGGATTATGTGCAGATTGAATTAAAATTATCCATTGATTCCTGTCGTAATTGCGAGCAGCTTCTTGTAAAATTCGAATATCTTCTTTTGGGTTTTCAAAAAGATAGGGATCAATTCCCTCGATATGAACACCCTTTTGTTTCAAATAATCTTCAACCGACGATATAGGTTCATCAAGGGGAATAAAAGCATGGGCACCGTCGCCAAATATCTCAGCGTCTTTTTGGCGAATAACAACATGTGATGGACCTTTCATAAAACGATCAAACATTTGCATCATCAAAGGCGTCGGTTGAAGTTCTTTACCGCAAAATGGGCAGGAATAGCCAAGTATCAATTCTATATGATGACCTTGGAGATATGCTGTTTCTGTCGGAAAGGGCTGAAAGAATCGTTTTTGATTGTTTAGATCGTTAACCTGGCCTAACGCCCGTGCTTTTTGTTTACAGCTATTGCAGCCAACCACAACCATTGACGTTCTCTCAGACATAATGGCACCTCTTTTCCATATCTATATAAAATATTAACAAAAAAACTCAAATAAAAGTGTTGCATTAAGAATTTTTGTCTGCTAAAATACTTGACAGATGGATGGGCGAAGCCTATTCTAAAATATGTAAAATAATGGAAATTGTCTAAAGTCCGGCATAACGGGCTTTTTTAATTGTTATTTATTCTTACAATAATGAGGTTTTATATGAAAATCACAGAAAACATGATAGCAAGCATAGATAAAGAAACTGTAAGGATTGGAAAACTTACGATCAAACGAGTTGACGATTTGGAATTTGTTGTCGTGAAGAATGGTATTCAGATGTATCGGGGTAATAGCAAAGAAGTTACCTCTTTTATTAACTCAACTAATAATCAAACCACAACTTAATTGAGTTGTGGTTTTTTTCTTCTATGAAGACACTTTTTTAGTAGGGTGGTGATAAAATGAATAAATCATCCCGTGATGATTGGATAAAGTGGCAAAAGAAAGTAATTCGTGAGGAATACCTTGAATCGAACAAAAAAACAGAGAAAGAAATTTCTTTTAACCACAAGAAGAGAACGTGATAACAATGGCCAAAACCGCTGTAAAACGGATAAAGGATCAAGGACAAATGATTGGCCGATGTGTTTGTGGATCGGGCCAATTTTCTTTGGCCGTTAAAAATCATGAACTCATTCGCACCTGCAAAAAGTGCGGAAAAAAAGTGGCATTATGAAAGAGAGGAGGGACTGTTTATCGAGTGGACAACACATCTCTTGACAGGTGTAGCAGCAGGGTATGCCGCGACAAATGATTGGAAGGGGGCTCTGGTTGGAGGAGTGGCCGCTTTGATACCCGACATTGACGAGCCCAGGTCGCATATCGGACGACCGTTCTTTTTTATTTCCTTGCCGATAAACCGCATTTTCGGGCATCGGACGTTGACCCATTCCTTGATTTTCGTCGGGATCATTGGCCTTGTGTTGTATCCCTTTTGGAACGGATATCTTGCATTGGTGGCCGGCCTGATTGCCCATATCTTGGGTGACATGATAACTGGAAAAGTAAAGGTTCTCTACCCGTTGAAAATCTCCATAGGTCTTCCGGTTCCACGGCTAGGCTACCTCATGATTGATCGAATCACCCGATATGGCTTTGGTTTCTTGCTCCTATTTGTTTTTTGGAAAAGGTTGGTTGAAATGATCACATGAAATTGAGGTGAAAGAGTGATCGATATCTTTGAACTTGAAGAGATAGAGTTCATTCGTTCGGCCATTTATTTTTATCTCGCTCATTTCGACAGCGGTCGAAAACCGGATGTCGCAAAAAGCGCGCTTTCGAAAATGGATGTCTTGGAAGCGAAGGGGAGGGAAGAGAAGTCATGACCTTCGCATTTTTCTTGGCATTCCTTTCGGGAGCGCCTGTTTTTTTTATCCAAGGTTGGAAAGTCTCCCATAAGGCTTTGGTTTTTGGGTTGCTTTTTTCATTTGTCTTCATCATGTTTCTATTCTTCTCCGAAAGAAACATGATGGAAATCGCATGTTAAGGAGGATTCGATGAAGTCGTCAGTCTTAAAGATTGTGCTCTCTCTCGTCATTGCAGTATTAGTTGGCGGAGCTTATTACTTTTACGCGAAACCCAACAACGGGAGGGTAGCTTATATCGCAGCTACCAACATTGTTGAAGGAGAAAAAATCCAGCCGAACATGATTCGTTGGGTGCACGTGACAGGCAATGTCCCAGAGATCAATAGCGGGGATATCATCGGAAAAGTAGCGAAAACGTCGATAAAAGCCGGGGAGTGGATCTCACCTTCGCTTCTGACAAAAGACGAGAACAATGCCGTCCGCTATTACACTCTCAAAGAAAATTACGTGCAAGCCAACGGTCCTTTGTTGCAACAAGGGATGAAAGTAGATGTATGGATGAAGGCGTCGGACAAGGGACCAGCCCAAAAAGTCCTATCGGACGTGACGGTGGCAAAAATTGTTTCGGCATCCAATAACGGAGACAAAATAGCCGTCGGGCAAGATGTCAACGTCGTTCTCGCCTTGAAGGAAGATCAAATCGCGTCCATAGAAGCGGCCGACAAACAGTCTGATTTGTTTTTGGTGATTAAAGGGGATCAGATAAATTGATTATTGCGATTTGGTCAACCAAAGGCGGAACGGGGGTCAGTTCAGTGGCTTTGGGGCTGGCCAAGGCCATGGGTGATAAGGTCACCCTATTAGACTTGAATGTGTATAGCCCGGCGCTCGCCTCCATGTTAGGTTTGGAAGGCACTCATCATGGGCTGGATCGGATTATGTTATACGAGGGTAGCGGCCAAGCCATAGAGGAAGCGGTTAAAAACAACGTGATTGCAGTTGATAGGATCACGTTCGTCCCCGGCGTCAAGTATCCACCAAGGTTTGATAAACCAGCGGATGCAGAGGGTTTTGTGCGGAAATTGACGGATATTTTTCAAGGCCAAACGGTGATCGTCGATTGCGGAAGCGGCGTCATTCATCCCCTTCAAAAGGCCTTTCTTTTAAGGTCTGACGCGATTGTGGTTGTCGTCACGCCTTATTTGTTGAGCTATCACCAGTTATGGCAAATGTGGCTCAATGACTTTTTTATTCCGCATCAGCAGACCAATAAAATGGGGGTTATTGTTAACCGACAAGTTGGGGCTGTTTTTCCGCAAGATATTGCCACGTTAATGGATATCTGGCTGGCCGGTGACCTTCCGGAAATTAAAAATATGACGGAGGCGGTCAACCAAGGATATATTAACGAAGCTTATCCAAGAAAAATTTTAAAGGAGTTGCGTGTGATCGGGGAACGTATCCTAAAACGTGCAAGCGAAACCACTACGCTGGTCAAACGAACAACAAGAATGGCCCCTCCGACGGAAGGGAGTGAATGGAAGTTTGAACCATGATTTGGATCGGATTGCTGAACAGGTGAAGGTTAAAATGTCCGAGACCGCTGACGAGCTGCAAAACGAGTTGTTTCGCCGGGCACGGGCAGGAGACCCACAAGCCATTAAGTCCGTCAAAGAACGTATTTGGCAAGTCATTAGAGATGAACGGATCGTCGTTAGTGATATGACGCCAGAAGATCTAATTCGAAACATCTTTAAACAAAATTGGGGGCTTGGGGTAATACAAGAAATCTATGAAGATCCTTTAGTGAACGAAGTTTGGGTTAATGGGGAAGGCCCCGGAAACGTTTGGATGGAAAGACAGGGCATTCGGCAGCGGGCAAATGTCTCCTTTTATGATGAAGAAGCGATTCGTGAGGTTCAGCAAAGAATTTTATCCATGGAAAACCAAGAATTAAATCAGACCAACCCAGTGGTCGAATCCAAAATGCTGGACGGAACGCGGGTAACGATGACGTGCCCGCCTGAAACGAGCAAAAGAACGATTACACTTCGTAAGCATAACACGATGAATCTGACCACGGAAGACTATATACGTTTTGGAACGTTTGAACAACGCGGAGCTGAAATCTTGCAAAAACTGGTCCGAGGACGGGCAAATATCCTGCTCATTGGTTCAACGAGTTCAGGAAAAACAAGTATGTTGAAATATCTCGCCCAATTCATTCGTCCAAACCTGCGTATTGGTGTTTTAGAGAGCACATATGAACTAGCGCTGGACAAATTTTTGCCGAATCACAACGTGATTTGCTTTGAGGAGCAACCACGGCTTGGACGAACGCTTCTCGCCCAATTTCACACGATGCTTCGGGAATCTCCTGACATTATTATCTTGGGAGAGGCCCGTGGCCAAGAAGCGGACCAAATGATCAAGACTTTTCGCCGCGGACATCCGGGGTCTCTTGGTACCATTCACTCAAATTCGCCGGAGGCGGCCATCCAAGACCTGACGGACATGATTATGGAAGACGGGCGAAACTGGGATCAACGGGCCCTGTATTTGCGCGTGGCCCGTTCCATCGACGTCATCGTTCAGCTCCATTTGGAGCCAGATACCGGAAAAAGACGTTTATGGAGGGTGGTAGAGGTTTATTGCCCTGAATTGAGTGAAGACGTATCGTTTAGAGACTTGATTACATTCAATCCCATCCATGGTACATGGGAGTACTTTAAAGATCGTCCCAGCGAATCCTTGTTGCGGAAATTGGCTTTACAAGGTGTTTCGTTGGAAGTGGAGGGGGCGGTACTGTGATTGGAACGATACTCGCCTCCATGGTGATCGGTCTCTCAACATTTTATGCTATTTACGTGTTTCTCAACGAAATTGTCACCAGACGAAGAATCATTCAAAGAGTCAAAGGGGATGAAAGGAGAAAGGAACATGAGCCCGAATGGTTCCACAAGTTAGGTCTTGCGGCGATCAGGGACGCCTCGGGAATCGAGATGACCTTTTCTCGATGGCTTTTACTTAGCTTATTAGGTGTTGTCCTTGGGTTAATCATCGGGGTTTTCATCTTTAAAAACTGGATTGTAGGGATTCTCTTGGCCCTTACCTTTGCGGCTATTCCCACTTGGATCATCCATTATTACGCGTTGCGATACCGTGAGAAAGTCGCGGAGGGGCTGATTCCAGCCTTTGAAACGTTCTATTCGGAATACACGATTACAAGAAACATTCCTAAGGCGTTGGACACAACTGCCAAGCAAGCCCCGGAGCCGGCCAAAAGCGAATTTGAACGGATGGCAAAGGAAATCTACTCCGGGATGGCTACGGAGAAGGTGCTCAACTCTTTCGTCCAGCGGATGAACAATCGTTGGGCTCGTCTGTTTTGCGCTTTGATATTGATGCGCGAAAATAAAGGTTCCAACATTGATCAGTCCCTCCTGAATCTTATTTCCGAACAAAAAAGGCGGCAATTGGAGACCAAGAAGGATCGAGCCGAACTTTCACAGGTGCGGCTGGTTCATTTGATTCTGACCCTTTCGTCCATTGTGCTTTTTGTGGTCAACCTTTTTGTGAGGCCGGACAGTTATACGTTCTTCACTACGGGGTCCGGTCGTTGGGTCATGGTCTTTATTGTGGCCGCCTTGTTGGTGAGCCTCGTGATCTTTATGTTCATGAATCGAAAGGAGGTGGATTGACATCCTTTATGGTGTGGTGACCCTGATGATGCTTGCCGTGGGATATGCTGCATGGCAGGCTTTGGGCATGGTTCCTGTTCATTCAAGCGAAGACAAAAAAGAAGAAAAAAAGCCAACAATAAACCTTTTTGGAGTGACGCCGAAACGGGCGGAAAACGTCCAAAGAGGCCTTTTTTATGTTGGGCTTCTTTTGTTTCTTTACCTTTTTCTTTTCAACAAAATAGCGGCCATCATTGCTTTTGCAGTTTGCATTCTGGCCGGATTGGTGTTCAAAAGGATTTTGGAAATCTATGAAGCGCGCGTCAAACGGGACATGGTTTACGAACTTCCGGTTTTTCTTGATACTTTTTTGTCACTTTACACATCTGGTCTCAAGATGGAGACGGCCATTCAGGACAGCCTTGTTGTAACTAAACGGTTGCCAATCGCCTTTGAACCAGTATTGGCAAAATGGCATGACCGTGGTGGTCCCGAGATAGCTTTAAAGACACTCGTTCAATTCAACATCGCGGATCTCAAAACCTGCGCTACTATGATGATTCAATTAGTGCGCGGAGGAGAACGATCCATAGAATTCTTGAGAGAATGGAAAGACCAGTTAACGATCATGGAGCACTTAAAACAAGAAGCTGGGTCGGCAGCAAAACCCATTTACTTTACCTTTCTTCTCGGTCTACCATTCTCAGTTTCCATCGTGACATGGTTTTATCCGTTCTTTGTCCAAGCCATGCACATGTTTGATGGCTTTTTATTTTAATTATTCCGTTGAAAGGAAGCGACAACGGAGTGAAAAGAAGGAATAAAGGATTTGCAACGATTGAGTATATTGTTGGAATAGCCATTGTCGCTGCAATTGCATTAATCGCCTTTGTTTATCATCTGCTACCAGCGATCCATCACTATCAAGAAATTCAACCCAAAATCTATCAAGGAGATTATTACAACTCGGACAATTAAAGGGGGTGAGAATGGTTTAGCGATTACTTGATGGTTAGATAGTGTTGTCGTTGTTTCGGATGAATTTATCAAAATGAAAAGGAGGATACCTTTGAAGAAATTCACAACTTCCATCAAAACAAAATTCAAACATTCTAAAGATCGCCATGCCCTCAAAAAATTTTTTAAAGATGAAAACGGGCTGACAACTCTTGAATACATCATCGGCGCGGGTATTATTGCAGGCATTGGTCTTTTGGTGTTCTTGGGGTTGAAGAGCAAAATTATTGGGGCATCTGATGATGTTGGAAGTGCCATTGAATCGGCCGGCAATCAAGCCTCCGACGCCGTTAATACCCCCTAAGACGTTTAGCCCTCGTATCTAAAAGAGATACGGGGGCATTCCTTTTTTGAAGGGGTGAGAATCAATCTTGAAGGGGAATGACCAAAACCAAGGGTTTAGCACCATTGAATTTATCCTCGGTGCGGTGTTGATGAGCTTTATTATCTTCTTTCCTATCGTGGCAAATATGCAAATGAATACCCTTAATATTATGGAACAGGAACTGAATCGGGCGTTGCAAATGGCCTCAGTGCAAGGAAGGGTCACTTCGGAAATTCAACAAGCAGTGAAGGATGATTTGGCCCAAAAAGGAATGGAGAACGTCTCCTTTACATCCGACACGACCTTTACCACGGTAGAAAGGGGAGGATTGATTAAAGTTGGTATAGTCGTCGAAAGACCCGGAATGTCATTATATAGCGGAGTGATCCGTTTGATAGGAGGAAAGGACATTCAAAAGGATGAATTTGTGGTTAGAGGAACGGCGATGTCCGAGTATTTGGAGTAAAGAGGGCTTCGCCACGATATGGTATATCGTAGGGCTGGTCGCAATCTTTTCTATGTCCGCGTTTTTGCTCTCCAACGGGTATCTCGTGTTGCAACAGAACAAGATCAAAAACGCGGCCAATGAAGCCGTCAAGGCAGCGGTGATGCAATTTGATAAGAGTGCCATTTCCAAGGAAGGGGTCGTGGATATCGACGATAACCAAGCGAAACAAGTGTTTTATCAAGTGTTCGAAGCCAATCTCAAATTAGATGATACCCTCAAACCCACAGCGGGAAGCATGTTTCGGAATCCGTTTGAACTGGTCGAGTTTCGGGTTTATGACGATCGCTCAGCCTCGTTTCCAATACAAGATATCAATGATCAAGCAAAATTTAACCATATTTTAAAATCGCCTGGTGTTGTAGCTATTCTTAAGACATCCTTGCCTGATTTATGGGGAAATAAAAACACAATCCTATACGTCCCAGCCGTGGCTGAAGTAAAACTGGATGTGTCTAGCGGAGGTCTTCCATGATTCAAGTATGGTTAGCCTGTCTCTTTTTAGCAGTTGTTTTTATCACCACTTATAGCGATTTAAAAGTCCATAAAATTTATAACAAAATCCTTCTGCCCGCCATACTGTGTGCACTTGTTTTGCATAGTATGGCGGGCCAATTTATCGCTTTCGTGTTCTCCACGATGATGGCTTTCTCTCTCTTCTTTTTGGTATTTGTCTTCGGATTAACGAGTCCGGGAGACGTTAAGCTGTTTGCGGTTTTAGGAGGCATTGCTGGAAGTATCCCGGTTGTTCAAAAAGCGTTTGTAATATGTGCCATCATTCAATTCATTATTGCTTTGTATGCTCTTATCAAAGCATGCAGGCATCAAAAGATGTCACCCTATCAAGTGATAAAGACAGATGTTATGGGCTATCTGACTAAAAGTGGGTCAGTCATCCAACCGATCCAGTTTCCAGCGGCAGCCTTAATTGGGCTGTCGTTTTGCATAAGTGAAGGTCTCAACTATACAGCCTTGATTTGAAAAGGAGGAGTTTAATGAAACAAACCAATAAAGGTATCGGGTTTATTGTCGTTGGTCTCGTGTTAGCCGTTGTTGTTGGCTTTTTTGCCGCGCACAGCGTTTCGAAAGCAAAGGAAGAAACATTAGTCGTTGTTGCCAAGCACACGATTCGGCCATATACGCAAATCGGACCCGATGACGTAAAGATGGCAAAAATACCCAAGAAGGGCATGCCTGCACATGCGGCTACTGCGTTGGATCAAGTTATTGGGACGTATACCAAAACAATGATTGTGAGAGGTAATCCTATTCAACAGGAACAAGTGGCTCTTAAAGGACAAAAAGATCTCGGCTCGGTATTGACTAGTTTTAATGATCCGAGCATCCGCGCGTTCGCACTCCCTTCCGGAAATCCAATGATAAAAAAATTGAAACCAGGAGATCGAGTGGAGCTCTATGCCATGGTTGGTGGCAATGATAATAAAAACACCTATTTGATTGCAGAAAGTGCCCCGGTTTTAGATATTGCAGAAAAAAATGATGAGCCAGTTGGTTTGGTACTAGCGCTTAATCAAGATGAAATCAACAACATTGTACCGGTAATGGACAAAATTCAGATCGCACTCGTTCCTTACAATGACACCAATACCACGGATGGAGGGAATTGACATTGTCCATGACTTTGGATACGACGAAAACCAAAAAAGTGATTGTGATTGAAACGACCGAGTCGGAAGCGCAACGGAGCGCGACGGCCTTAAACCGAGTCGATGGTGCAGAAATCGCTTTGTTGTCTCCGAGTCCTCTATACGTTCTGCAACGCATTCCGGAAATTCACCCCTACTTGATTGTCATCGATGAACAGGTGCAAGAGTGGATGGATTTTTGCCGTCAAGTCCAACAGGTTTCTCCGGGAACAAAGGTCGTTGTCACGACAGCTCGTCAAACAGACGAGATCACGCAACGAGCCACCGAGGTCGGAGCGACAGCGATTCTCACCAAGCCTTTGGAAAACCTTCAAGATGATCTTCCGACCTTGTTTGAGGATCGGCCCAATCCGGCGCCAAAACCAAATTTTGGTTGGCAAAACGAATTCGAGCCCACGTTTAACAATCCGTTTTCATCCGGGCAACAGCAACTGGCAGCGTCTTCGTGGAACAAGGGAGCTCCTTCTTATGGAGGGATGAATCCTTACGGGCAAAACTCACCTTATCCTATCCAATCCACCGGTCAAGATTTTGGGCTTGCTCATCATACCATGGCTTCTATGCAAGGCAACGGGATGATGCCGGGAATACCATACGGTTACGGAGCACCTCCGCGCCCAAAAATGATTGTGACCATCTATTCGCCCAAAGGTGGCGTCGGGAAAACCACCATGTCACTGAACTTGGCAGTCGCCTTGAGGAAATTGTCCGTTGAATATTTTGGAGAAGCACAAGCCTTCAATGTAGGCCTCACTGACTTTGATGTGGATTTCGGCGATGTCGCGGCCAGCCTGCAAATGACCCCGAGAGGGAGCGTAGTGGATTGGCCGAAAGAAGAGCCATTCAATCCCGATTACGTGAAGAATCTATTTACCTTCCATGCACCGTCGGGGGTAGCAATTTTAGCGGGACCGGAAAGGCCAGAAATGGAATTTCTTTTGAATGAAGACCAAGCTCAGCGAGTCATTAAAGGGATGCACCAATTGTTTGACATTGTCGTTGTCGATATGGGATATGCCTTGCGGAAATCATCGCTTTTGGCCATGTCGATGGCCACGGATCCCTTGTTCATCACGACGCCCGATACCCCAGCGGTAAGGGACATGACAAGGGCAAAGAAGTCTCTGGAAGAACACAATATCCGTTTGGATAAGGCCCGACTGATCGTAAATAAATTGCCGAGAAAAGGACGCCCACCTCTAAGCATTCAAGAAGTAAAGCGGTACATTGGAATGCCGATTGCGGGAACGGTACATGACGATCCCAAAGTCCTTAATGCGTTGTCGGAAGGCACACCGCTGACCTTGAAAGGAAGTTCTGTCGCAGCGCAAGAAATTGAGGAAATCGCCCGGAAGCTCATCCAAGAATACCTCCCCGAGAAACCAGCCAAGACGAAGAAAAACAAATCCCTTTTCGGCCTGTTCAGGAGGGGTTAAACGTGGATGGGGATTTAATGGCGACGCGCCTTGCGATTCTTGCGGAAATGGAGAAAAAACTCAAAGACACAAAAGAAAAACCTGATCGCGACCAAGTGAGGGTCTTAATCCTCGATGCTATTCACGAAAAAGGGCTGAGACTGGATTTTCGGATTCGCGAATCCTTTATTGAGGAACTTATTCAAGACGTGATCGGTTTCGGCCCCATTGAAACCTTCATTCAAGACCCAGATGTCACCGAGATATGGATCTATGGCTATGACAAGATCGTCATTGAAAAAAACGGGAAACGGTTTAAGACGGAAGCCCGTTTTCGTGACGACCAACATCTTCGCAATACGCTTGAAAAGATCCTAGCCCCAGTCGGCAAAAGATTGGACGAGTCGGAACCCCGCGTGGATGCACGTTTACCAGACGGAAGCCGGTTGAATGCCGTGATTCCACCTATTGCGGTGGACGGAACCCAAGTGACCATCCGCAAGTTCAAAAAGAACCTTAGTTTGGAAAATCTGATCCAAAGCGGCACGTTGTCGCAAGAAGCCGCTCTTTTCCTGTCCAAAGCCGTCAAGGGGCGAGCAAACATTATGGTCTCCGGCGGAACCTCTTCCGGCAAAACTACCTTGTTGAATTGTCTCTCGGAGTTTTGGGGAGAAATGGAATCCATTGTCGTGATTGAAGATCCGGCCGAGCTGAATCTGAAAGGGAAATGGCTACGGCGTATGGAAGCGCGCGGGCCGAACCTCCAAGGAGAAGGGGAGGTGACGGTTAGGGATCTCGTTAAAAACAGCTTGCGCCAAGCGCCGGATCGCATCATTGTTGGCGAGATTCGCGACGGGACGGCGTTTGACATGCTTCAAGCGATGATGACCGGACATTCCGGCTCCATGAGCACCATCCACGCTGACAATGTGGAAAGCATGTGCAATAACCGGCTGCCAGACTTGGTCTCCGAAGGGAATCCGCTCCTCACGCAGGAAGCGATCCTGAGAAGGGTCGCGAGCGCCTTAGATATTGGCATTCATGCCGAGCAGATAGACGACGGAAAACGGCGGGTGGTGCAGATCGCGGAAATCATGAATGTGGAAAACGGTCAAGTCGTCACCAAAGACTTGTTCAAATGGCAAAACGGGAAGCTCGGTAAGGTCGGGGAACCTTCTTCTGTTTTGATCGAGAAACTGAAACATTTTGGGGTTGATTTGACCGAGGAGTCTACCAAGCTTGAACCGACGGTGTCGGCTTGGGCATGGACGGGAGGATTGAAAAAGTGATTCTGGTCTTCTTACTTGTTGCCCTTAGCATCTATTTGATTTTGACGGGGATTTATCTCCTTGTCACCGCGCGTAAACGCCGTCTTGAAACGGTGATTTTGGGGGAGAAAAAAACCGAAAAGAGGACTGTCTCGATCCATATGAGTTTTTGGATCAAGCAGATATTGTTGGTAGCCCTTTGTTTTGCCAGCGGATGGTTTTTGGTCGGTAGCCCCATATGGGGCATTTTCTTTATGCTCATTGGATTGCTCCTCCCGGTTTTCACCAGAAAAGATCGGGCCCAACAACAGTTGAAGATCTTGGAACAACAACTGGAAGACGCATTGTATCGAGGTACCAACGTATTGCGCGGAGGCGGGGGGCTTTACCAATTCATTGGGTATCTTGCCTCTGACAAGATCGGAGAGCCGTTGCGTTCAGTGTTTTTGAAGGCTGATATAGCCATCAAGGAATTGGGGATCTCCCCCATTGAAGCCTTGAAGAAAACTGCCTCGGAATACAAAGCATTGACCGATTTAAACGCGATGACCATGGCCCTCGAAGAAGCGCAAAAAAACGGGTCGAGCCTTTCGGATGTCGTCGAAATATTTGCGATGGATGTTAGGAATCGGAGGATGTATCAAAAAGAAGTGGACGCCAAAACCTCGCAAGGTAAAATGACGGCGACCTTCCTCCTAAGCCTTGGAGTTTGCGTGCCAGCCCTTTTAAAACTGTTCAGCCTGTTCACGCATAACCCGACGTGGGGGAATACCACCAATTTTGGCATCCAAGTGATGACAGCCATTTGTTATGTCTTGATGATCATTGGATATTTTGTGATCCGGCGCATGATCCAAGTCTAAAGAAGGAGGCGAATCCATGCTGTTTGGGGTTGTTTTTGGCTTTTCATTTTTTCTTGTGATCATTGGAATTTACCAGGTGGCCACTTACCGGACGCGAAAACTGGATAGGGTTATTCTCCATGATTCCACCTACCGGAATCAGCTTTACAAGTCGAAGGATGCCACCCAATCCATATTTATAAGCCTTGCCCACCGATTGCAGGGCCTATCTTCTTTATTTTTGAACGAAAAACGAAAGCGTACCCTTGAACAAAAACTCGATCAGGCGTCCGTAGCCATTACGCCCGAGGAATTAGTGGGGGAACAATTGGCGGGAGCCTTAATCGGAGCAATTTTTGGATGCATTGGCTTTTTCGCGGGTAAAGTTGGGATTTTGACATTGCTGTTTTTTACTATGTTTGGCTGGTTAAAGCCCCAAATGGCTCTTGATAGAAAATGGCGGCAGAGAAGAAAACAGATAAGTGACCAGTTGCTCTCATTCGTTGATATCTATGCTCTCATGATTGAAACCGGTGCCTCTCTTTATTCCGGGTTAGAAAAAGCCGGACGCGCCGTCGGCAAGAGCTTGGGGGAGGAAATTGCGGGGATGCTCAAACAGAGTCAAAGCCGTGGATTGATGGATGCCCTGCGGCAATTCTCCGAACGCATACAGCACCCGGATATTGACGGCTTCGTCACCATTTTGCATCAGGCCTCCAAGTACGGTGCAGGTATGGATGTCGTCAATTCCCTGCGTCAGTTTTCTTATGCCTTGCGTTCAAACCGACAAAATGAAATTGAAAAAAACGTGCAAAAAATTGGGGTCAAAATATTGTTCCCTATGTATTTCTTCATTCTACTGCCGATGATGGCGATTCTTTTTGCTCCTGTCATCGCCAGTTTTGGAGCCAGCGGACTATGAAAGTTATGAAGCGAGTCACCATTAGACACGGCGACATGGCGTGTGATGTGCTAATCGCTGAAACAGCTCTTCAACGAATGAGAGGTTTGTTATTTCGTCCTTACTACCGGAAAGAGGGGATGCTATTTCAGGCAAACAGTGTACACACCTTTTTTATGAGACAAATTTTAGATGTCTTTTATTTAGATGAGGAAGGGAGAGTGATTCGGGCCATCTTCGATCTCAAACCATGGCGCATCTCACCAATTGTGTCCGGGGCCAAAATGGTATTAGAAGTCCCAAGTGGTGCGCTCGGAAACATCATGGTAGGAACTAAAATTACATTGGAACCCCATATAAGAATCAAAGGAGGATTATTACGTGTCTAAAGTGAACCATTTTATTCTTTCCGTTTTATCTTTTTTAATGAGGCTTATTCAGCCACAAAACTTGAAAAACCAATTAGCAAAACAAGAAGGTCAAACGTGGATGGAATATGGCATGATTATCGGAGGTACCATTCTGATAATTGTACTTGTCATCGCACTGTTCGGTGATAAGCTGATGAACTTATTCAACGACATCGCCTCAGCCATCGGTATCCGACAGCCATCCGGTGGTAGTGGCGGTTGGTAATGGTAAACGGCTCTTTTCAGGAGCCGTTTTCCCATTTCTTCTTTTAAAAGGAGGGAATTAAGAGCTAGATGCTTAAATTAATAAAAGAAATTGTACAAAGCAACAAAGCCCAAGCCTTTATGGAATTTGCACTGACGGTTCCTATAATCCTGTTTCTCATCATTGTTGGAATCATCTTGGCTATGACAATCAACGCTAAGGTAACAATATCTAACGCAAGCCACGAAGCCGGCCGTGTGGCAGCTGTTACCGAGGACAAAGAAAAAATCATTGAGGTGGCTAAAAGTGGCGTTTTAGGTGGTGGTTTAATTACCAACTATAATGGAATGACTACCTTTGATCCCAAAAAAGACGTCACGATTGTAAGAAATGATGGAAAAGTGACAGTATCTATTGACTACAAGCAACCGACCGTCGTACCGATGATTGGTGCACTCTTGGGTAATCCGGATTTTTGGGGCACTTATATTCCCATCCATGCTTCTGCCACCTTCTTGGATGAAACAAAGTTGGTGGGAAGCGAATGAAAGCAATCGAACTGTTAGCCGGCTTCGTGGCAGTAGTTATTATCTTATTTTTAGGTCACTTTTTCTTGTTCGGAGGTGAAAAGCAATTACCGGGGTGGCTTTGGTGGTTACAGTCGTTGCCTGCATACTTACAATTTATACGGATGCCAAGTGGATGATTATACCCAATTGGCTGACCTATTCTCTAATAGGATTTGGACTTCTGTATCACTTGGTTCAAGGGTGGTGGGCTTTTCTTTCTTCACTTATGATTGGACTTATCGTCGGTTTCTTTTTTTTCATCCCATCCATTCTTGGTCAAGTCGGTATGGGAGATGTAAAGTTCATGACCGGAATAGGGATATGGTCGAATCTCTTGTTTGTGATTAAAGCTTTTGTCTTCGCCACGTTCATCGCGCTGTTTCATATCCTTGCTTTATTAGCATGGCGAGTCATCGTCAAAAAGCAAGCCTATAGAGACATCCGAAAAGCACCCATACCATATGGTGTTTCATTAGGATTAGGCATATTAATTGTTACAGTATTAAATAGCTGGTAAATAATTGCGATATAAAAACAAAAGGATATTTTTGAAAGGGTGAATTTTATGAGATGGTTGTACAAACTTAAAGGACTGAAACGTATCCATATAGCGGCCATATGCGTAGTAGTTATCTTTCTTGGCTCAGGTATAGCATTGGCAGCCTCTTCTGTCAGTAATCATAAAGAAGTCAAAAAAGAGCAATGGTCGCATTCAAATAAAGCACCAGCTTCTGTGAAAAAAAGTGATGAAAAAACGGATTTAGAACCCATAAAAACCGACAATAAAAAGGAAAAGATAACCGAAGAAAACAAATCGGAAGATGTAAAAAAAGAGGATAATAAAGCAAAAGATAAGCCCGATCAAGCCAATAAATCGAATTCATCCACGGTTCATAGCATAACAACAACTCATTCGAATACCGTTACCAATCCATCGGGTACACATTCAACATCGACCAGACACACAACAGAAAAGACGTCCAAAAAACATTCCACAACTTCAAATCACACAACATCACGTACAACGACAGTTACGCATTCTGGTGAATCATCGGAAACATCGGACAGAAATTCAACCTCTACATCGTCAAATCACCACACGACGACATCTAAACCGAGTGGAAATACAGGAGGAGACACCGAAAAAGGCTCGGGATCAACAGGGAATAATAATAACAACGGCGATGATCATTACGATGGAACTGGCATTGATGAAGGAGATACGCCACAAAATCACTATACAGATGATACTGCCGGGGATCGTTATAACTGAATAACATAAATAGAGAATCAGTTTCTACTGATTCTTTTTTTATCTGTTTGTTTGAAGGGAGATTGATACTTCGTATGCCCTTTCAGAGAAAATCGTTAATTATTTTACTTTTACTCGGTATGATCGCGATTCCAATAACAACATTTGCACAGGAATCTAGTTGGCCAACATTTAGTAAAGATCAACAGCGAACTGGAGAATCTATCAAGCAAGTTACGCAACCGCCATTGTATTTAAAATGGACGGCAAAAAACATCGGTTGGTCCATATCACAACCGATTGTCGTTGGAAACTATATTTATCACCAAGCAGGAGGATACCTTTACAAAATACCTCTGAATTTACCGTTTGATAGAAAAAGTTACACGACAAAAAGTTTCCTGTCTAAGGGAGTAAAAAGAGTAAAAATCAGCAACGATTATAATGCGCGTAGTCATCCTGTCTATGACTCAAAAACGAATCGTCTTTATGTAGGTACGGGGGATTATCGAATAAGAAGGATCAATCCCAGTACCATGAAAATAGAGGTATCGTATGATGCGGATGGACGGTTAGTTGATGCACCTACCTTATTGGGTAAAGAATTGATTGCTTATGGGACAAGCAGTGCAACTTTATATATTCGTAAAGCTAACTATGTTCTTAGGCACAAACTAAGTAATGATAGTTCCATGGAAATTACTGGGACTTTCGCAGTGAAAGAATCCAAAAACCCGATTATTTTTATCCCGATTAACTATCGTGGCCAGAATCGAAGCGGATTTGTCGATGCTTACCGAATTATTGACAACGGGAATGGGAAAGCTCCGTCATACAAGTATGTTTGGTCTAAACCGTTTAAAACAGATAACGGGGTCCCCACCAGTGCTGTATACGACAAATCCAAGGATCGCGTGTATTTCACCGATAAAAGCGGAGCGGTATATGCCGTAAACGCGTCAACTGGTAAGTTAGTATGGAAAAATACCACTTACAGGTCGAAATCGAGCGCTACCACATTAATAAACAACTCTCCGGCCTTGTCGGGAAACACGCTTGTCGTACCCTTCCGTTATCAAGACGGGCGAAATCACGGGATGATTGCCGCATTTGATACTCGAAATGGAAAGTTATTATGGGCCCGAACCTCTTCAGGCAATAACCGTAAAACAACAAAAAAATACGATGGAGAAATTGCGACCAATCCTGTGATTGACAAACCTGGCTCAGGAGTTCCAATCGTTCTGATAGGTACAACAACCGGGAAACTTCGTGCTTTCCGACTTGATAACGGGGAACCTATATATATCACCGAAAATAATGGCAAAAAACAGTATGTCGTCAAAGCAGTCACAGGTGGCAAGGGATCAATATATCAAGGACAAGGACTTGCGACAGAAATTACGGTAGCCTCTGGCCACATTATTTTTGGTGCCAATACATCAGCCACACCGAATTCAAAAGGTACCAACGGAACTTTGTATGCCTATTCCACACCATGGGCGTACAGCAGTAACACAACCGATCTCTCCGGTCGGCTTTCCATAGTTAGCGAAACCACCCAAGGGGTACCCTTAAAGGTTTATTACACCCCAACAAATATTGGTACTAAAAACGTCACGCATACTTTCTCAACTAGGCTTTATGTAAATGGCATTATGGTTGAGGAGAGAGATTTCAAAAGATTAAACGTTGGGCAAGAAACTGGGATATGGGTAGAAGTTCCATCATCGATCGCGACAAAATCAGCTGGCACTTACGAGGCAAAGCTCGTGGTTGATTATTACGATCAAATCACCGAGGCGGTTGAAGATAACAACATAATTACAACAACATACAAGGTGAGAGCTTCAACTCCAAAATGCCCTAATGGGGGAACGTGGAATGGAACGGAATGCGTGAAAGAATGGACTCAAACCGAAATAAAGCATGGTGCACGAGCGATTCTTATTCGATGAGAAGGTGATCAAGTGAAAATTAGAAAATCGGAACAGGGAAGCGTTCTCCCGATGTTTGTGATGGGTTCAGTTGTCATGTTGCTGATCCTTTTTTTTGTTTTCGATATCGGGAAAATCCGCATGGTTCAGAGCGACGCCTATAAAGCGGCGGATGCGGCGTCTCTGGCCGGTGCCTCTCAATCCGACTCATATGAACAGGTAAACTATAAACAAGTGACGAAAAGGGAGGCGGTTTATCGGACAGAGACCGTCTATAACTACGATTGCCGATATGATTCAAACGACAAAAAAGTTTGTGTGAGAGTCCCACCCTATTCGATCGAGGTGTTCGATCATTGGAAATACACAACTTTACCAGCGCAAAGAACAGTAGTTGACAACTGGGCGGAAATTCGAAAGAATGATGCCCTTAAGGCGGCGGACGAGATCTTCTGGGATAACGCGAATGAATCCTCACTCACCGAAAGTGGTCAACAGGTACAGACGGTAAACCCAACGCTTACAGCCAAGGACAAGATTCAAGTCGGAACCGATGTGAGTGTGCAAAATGTCTATTTTCCTTCCTTTTCGGAAGGCTTTTTTCATACTAAGGATGTCCCCAAGAGCGTCCTCGTCCATAAGGAATCGGAAAGTCAGGCAAAACCCCTTAAATGGTGAAAGGAGAACCAGCATGGAAAAGATCGCAGTTGACTTGGGATACGGTTACGTCAAAGCCCTGTCCTCTTCAGGAAAAACCATTTTGTTTCCGACCTTGATAGGAAAGGGTTATGAACGGAATTTAATGAACCTATTTGGAGATCAGACGCGAAATTTGAATAACATGTACATTAACGTTCAAGGCGAAGACTATTTTGTTGGAGAATTGGCCAAAGAATCCCGATCTATATCCCGCGTTTTTGAACGAGAACGTTTCCGCCATGAGTACACAAAAATCTTGTTGAATGTGGCTATTCAGTTGGTCGCTGAACAAAACCACGTTCAGCTGATTTCAGGACTTCCGCTTGACTTTTATCAATCCCAAGCGAAGGCATTCAAAATGGCCGTGACTGGCATACAACCGGAAATCAAATGGATTTCTGGCCCACACGCCGGGACGACCCGAAGAGTTCATGTGAAGGATACCTTAATCTTTCCACAAGGAGCCGCGGCCATTTTCGCCGCATTGATGAACGATCAGGGGCAAGCGGTATATCCCGATCTAATGCGGCGTGGTTCCTTGATAGCGCTCGTTGATATCGGATTTCGAACCACTGATTTCGTTGTTGTGGAAATGCAGGACAGTGGAGTCTTTGTTCCGAAAACGAAATTGTCGGGCACCATTGACGAAGGGGTCGTAAATCTTTACCGGGACATTCGCCAAGCCTATAAGGACATGACCGGGGGCGCTGACCTTAATGAGTCCTATGTGGATCGCATTCTCCGCGACCAACAATTGACTTATCGCGGCCAAAAATTGAATTTTTTCGCGACCATTGAGAATAGCATGCGTTCGATTACCACAAATATTGCGGATCGACTCAAAACCGTTTGGAAAGAAGAAGCCGACGTCTTTGACACCATCTTTTTGGCTGGCGGGGGTGGTGAATTGTTTGCCCATCATCTTCAGCCCGCTTTCGCCCTTCCATTAAAAACGATCCCGCGAAGCCAATTTGCCAATACCATCGGTTATTTGCGGCTTGGACAAGCGTTTTTTTCTCAACAGGAAAGAAAAGCATTACGTTAATACCATGGGGGAGGAGGTGTAATGGCAAAATCAAGTTATAGTTTTCGACTGACAAAAAAAGATGATTTACTTCGACATTTTTTAGAACAACTTCCTGATGGCAAGCAAAGCGATGTAATCAGGTCTCTGCTATTATTTGCTTATAGGACTTTGATGAGCCAAAAAGAAAACGAAAATCATTTTATAGAATTGAAAAAAGAAATAGAGACATTCAAAAACGTTCAAAACGCCCGATTCCAGGCGATTGAAGATAAGGTAGAGAAATTAGTTACGCTCATGTCAAAAAACGCTCATGCGGCAAATATAGGCCACACAGAGGAGGATAAAGAGATACCGAGTGAAGTGTTGCAAAAAAACGCACAAGCATTGTTGTCATCTTTCGGATTTGAGTAAGAAAGATAAAAAAATGGGAGGTTACTAGTATTGAATTTATTTAACACTCTTAATGAACAAGAGCTTCACGATCTATGCGAAAAAAGGTATGTATACAAAAAGCCTAGCGGAGAACTGGTCTTACGTGATGAAGCAATTGGTGCTGACATTGATAATTGGATGAATAAATGGTTAGGTTTCAACTGGTTTGCTCGGGAATGGATGTATGATGCTTTTGAAAGCCCGGATATAAATCAAATGCTGGTTGAGACAATTGAAAATCATCCCCAAGAAGAATGGGAAGGTCGTGTTTTGGAAACGGTGGCCATGTATTTGGGTTGGAATTGCCTTAAATACAGCATGGTCATGGATTATTTGATTGAAAAAGAGCAAGAAATCGGATTAGGAAAAACGTTGGAACATGTGGCGAACACACCGGATGGTTACAAAGGCATTTTACTTAAACTTTCAGCGCCGGACGATGAACCAATTGAAGCATATAGCGGCAAATATAAAGATCTGTATAACTTTACGATTAATGAGCTTTATGGAATAATCGTATCTCCTCTTAATCAAAACGAAGAAATGTATCAAGCCTTTACAACATCCTTTGAAAGGGGGGATACACAAGAGATCATCGATAAGATTTTTCAGGTTTGGATTTCACCCATCTTTGACAAAATCATCGAGGGGGTGTTCTTCATCATTGGTTACTACGCTTACTTAAAGACAAAGACAAACGAAAAAATTCAAGATTGATAAGGAGGAATTTTTTTGTTAGCGAAATTAGACAAACTGCAATCTTTCATTTCAAAAAAATGGGTAAAAAACACGCTTGCCGTTGCCACACTCGCTGTGGTAATGGCTCTTTTTATTTTTCCTGATGTGAGCTTTGCGGACGTTCCAAGTAGTACATCAGACATCAGCAAAAAAAGCCTCGATTCCACAGTCGGTAAAGTCATTCGTAACATCGTAAACTTCCTTGCGGCAATAGCTGGGGTGTTCTTTGTTGGGAAATTGATTTATGACGGAATTAAATTGGCCTTTTCTTCCGGTAATCCAGGAGCCCGTGCGGAAGCGATCCACGGGATTTTATGGTCACTGGTTGGTTGCGCTTGCGCCCTAGGCGCAGTTCTATTAGTTGGCGTGGTCCTTGGTTGGGTCAGCTAAAATGTTTCTCCCCTTTTGGGAAAACCAAAGGGGAGAAATGGCTTTAATTTAAAAGGAGGGAGTTTCATGCCGAGATATGATGTTCCTATGGAGTTCTCTGATGAAGACAAAATCATAGGAGGCGTCCTTTCGCTCCGACAGATCGCCTACTTGGGCATTGCGGCTTGTCTCGATTTGGGCATCTTTTTTTTCACGTTTTTGCCATTAGTCGTTCGAGCCGCCTTCATGATTCCCTTTCCGTTGATAGCTGTGGTGTTAGCCTTCTTTGAACACCCGGATCACGGTAGGCTTGATAAACTCCTTTTTGCTTATATTCAATTCATCAGACGGCCAAAAGAATATGTCCAAGGGGGTAAGTAAAATTAGCCTTTACATTGGTTCAATCCTTATGGCGATCTTATTGATTGCTATTATTGCTGTATTTATCGTTCTCAAGAAAATGGAGCAACCTAAAATCCTTGATGAATCCATTAGAAAAAAAACGAAAGAAAAGGAAGAAAAGAAAAAAACAAAAAATCGCACAGGTGTGCCAGAAGATTTATTGGGATTTCAAAAAATCGACCAAGGGATCATCTATTTAGAAAACGGGCACTCTCTTCGCGCCATTATAGGGGTCGATTCTATTCACTACTACTTGTTGAGCGAAGAAGAACAAGAGGCGGTGGATGGGGCCCTAGCGAGCGTTTTGGCGTCGATCTCCTACCCTGTTCAGCCTCTTTCCATAACCAAACCAGTGGATCTTTACAGTTACATTGAGAGCTTGAAAAGCGATATTTCTAAAGCACCTGCCACAATGCAACAGTATGGGGAACAACATATCGCGTTCTTAGAAGAAGAAACGAAACAACAAATCCTCATTAAACAGGATTATCTGGTTGTTGGCGTTGATAACGTCGAACCAGAGGATCTTCAACAAGCTAAAAGCGAATTGGATCGCCGGTGTGGTCTTATCATTTCCGGTTTGAGACGTGCAGAGCTCGTTGCTCACGTGTTGGATACCTATGAAGTCATGGGAATCTTTTATGACATCTTCCATGCCAATCGGGTAATGTCAGCGCGCTTAAACGAAAAAGACGAATTGGAGACCTACTTTGTAAAGTCGGAAAAACCGATTAAACCTATGAATCCACAACCCATCTCACAGGCATCAAAACCTAACGGAGCTTCAATAGAAAAACAGGGACTCATCCTGCTAAGATAGGAGGAAAGCCTTTGGTCGCCTTATTCAAAAAGGAAAAAGAAAACAAATTAGTGAAGAATAAACCACAACCTCCGAGTGCCCTTGACAAGGGTACTTTTGAGATCAAAGAACTGTTGGCACCCGAAGGAGCAGTAATCGAAAAGGATTACATCGAGCTTGGATCGGGTGTTTTTATGCGCAATTTTATTGTCAAGAAGTTCCCTGCCAGAGTGTCTTTAGGATTTTTGGACGACGTTTACAGCATTGGCGATGTGGTGGTCTCCACACACATTACGCCATCTGAAGATTATGAAGTGGAACGTGAACTCACTGCAAAGATTACGCAGCTCGAATCTCAAAGGATGATCATGGAACAACGCGGCAACATCCGAAAATTAAGTGAGATCGAGCGAGCCATCCGCGATGCATGGCAATTACGTGATAACATCACGATTAGTGATGACAAAATGTTTTTTGTAACCGTGGTTATCACGCTTATGGCGGAATCAAAAGAAGAGCTAGACAAAAAATCCAAAATGTTGGAGGAACGACTCGGAGGAAGATCGGTTCATTTAAGGAGAAATTTTCTTCGCCAAGAACAAGGCCTAAGGAGTACCCTCCCCCTTGGCGATAATAAGATGGATACCTATCGTAACTTCAACTTAGGTGCTACAACAGCTTTACTCCCCTTTACTGCGAGCAACATGGCGCACCCGAATGGTGTTTATCTCGGCGTCAATTTGACCACTGCTGCACCGGTCATCTTTGATCCGTTTATCGGCCCACCGATTATGCCGAACGCCAATATCAACGTCTTCGCAATGTCCGGCTCCGGGAAGAGCTACCTGTTGAAACTATTGGCTGCCAGGTTATCCCTTCGCGGGGTTAGAAGTACCTTTATCGACCCGGACGGTGAATATCGGGCACTGACTGAACGGGTTGATGGAACGATTGTGGACTTCAAACCTGACCAGCCTGCTCTGATTAATCCGTTTGATATTGAAGTGGAGGAAGACGAACACGGCAACAAGCGGGTCAATCTTCAAGGGAAACTGCAAGACATCAAGTCGCTTTTCAGTGTCATGTTCAACTCTAACGGGGGTTACCGACTGTCTCCTGAAGAAAACGCGGTTCTTGACCAATGTATTATGGCCCTGTATGCCGATAAAAAAATCACGAACGACCCGGCTTCTCTTTATGAGAAAAGCCATAGAGTCGGATATATCGGACCCAAAAAGAAAGAAATGCCGACTTTGAGCGATGTTGGCAATTGGCTGTCCCTTAACAGCCATGAATACGGGAAACGACTCCAAACGTTGCTTTACCCCTTTACCAAAGGACATTCGTTGGGCCTGTTTGACGGTCAAAGTCGCGTCCAATTGAAAGACGTTCCGGTCATTGACTTTGACATTTCCCATCTGGAAGAAGGCGTCATGAAACCTCTTGCGATGCATGTAATCTTAAGCTGGATATGGGAAAAGTTTGTTAAACAACAATTGATGAAAAGAAAGGTAGTCGTTGCGGACGAAGCATGGATGTATATGTATTCCCCGGAATCAGCCATGTTCCTTGAGAAGATGAGCCGACGATGCCGGAAAAGAAATACGAGTTTTTGCGTGGCATCCCAATCCTTTGAAGAATTTACCCGTTCTCAACAAGGAAAAGCCGTTTTGACCAATGCTAGTGCCACTTTTTTACTCAAACAAAACGAAACCGATATTGACTACGTTCAAGATCAATATCATTTGCCTAAAGGGCAACGCCAATTTTTGGAGAACGCCTATCCCGGCGAAGCGCTTTTGAAGATTGGGAAGAACGTCACAGCCGTACAAATTAAAGCTTCGGATTATGAAAATGAGTTTGTAAACACTACCCCCGGTGGTAAAGGAGGCAAGTAAATTTGCCAAAACGATTGACTCTTGCCTTGTTAGCTTGCTTGGTTTTGTTTCTAGCGTTTTCGCCTTTAACGTCTTTTGCGAACACGGTAAAGGGAGGGGGTGATCAAACACAAACCTACGACCCCGTTCCGAAGGGACATGAAGGTTATGTTTCGAATGGAGACTCTGAAAAAATAACCGATAACATTAGTGAAGATAAAGATAAAGGGAGCATGGGCGAACGTATTTTTGCGTCCGTGATTAACGGTATCAATAAACTCTTTAAATGGGCGATTACCGGCGTGAACTTGCACGACGTGTTATTTGGCGCTGTGAACCCTTTGAACGGGAAAAAATACGGAAATGCGAACGTGGGGCACATTTTTTCAGTCGCAGAATGGAATAATGCCGTAAACCCCCTACGAATCGCGCTTACGTTTGTGGCATGGGTGTTTTTTGCTGTCATGATCGCGATTTACGGATTTAAACTCATGCACGAAAGCACCAATCCGTTAAGACGATCCAATTTGATTGAGAACCTCTATGCTTGGATTGGTGCCGCAACTATGCTTGCGTTCATGTACATGTTAGTCTTTATCATCTTCGACCTGAATGATGCTTTTGTTTATGGGCTAAATTTGATTTCAGGTGGAAAAAGCTCAAGCATTTTTAAAGCAATGAACGGTGATACTTCCGGTATCGCAGGTCCTATTGGAGATGCTTTTATCAATCTTGGCATGTCCATTATGACCATGGTTCTGATAATCCAATACATTTTTAGGAAGTTTATCATCGCCTTTCTAGTGGTCATCAGCCCATTGGCCTGCGTGGCTTACGCTCGCCACAAAGATGCCTCCGCGTTTAAGATTTGGATCTCCGAATTGGTGAGTCAAGTGTTTATGCAAACAGCACATGCCATTGTGATAGTACTGTATTTGGCCTTTTCTTACGCGTCCATATATGGGAAAGGCAGTCTGTTGAATCGTTCGGATGGTTCCATCGGTTGGAGTATCTCACAAGTAGTTGACCCCATTCTGAGCTTCTTGATCTCGATTGGCGGAGTGGTTGCCGTCGGTGCTCTAATACTTAATGGCATTCGCCTTTCGATGTCGAATGGCAATCCAACTCTTCGCACGAACGCTATGCGTGGAATCAAATTGAGTTTAATTGGCGGGGGAATTTGCATCGGTTCTGTGATTGTCGTTGATATTCTGAGAGGTTTGATGTTTTAAAGGGGGGATGCGGATGCTCACATCAAAAATTGTTGGTGCACTTGTTTTACTTTTTGTTTTAACGCCCGTCGCCAAGTGGACGCGGCGCTTTATTTATGCTTTGTTTGACCAAGTTCCAATTGGGAACCCATCTGATGAAGCAACCCGAAATTCGGTTAGAACCATGGGGGCTATCGGTGTCGCGGGACTTATCGCTGCCGAAGGGATAAAAAGCATTAAAAATACGTGGTCTTCTCATTCTGCTTCGCCTACCACTAAAAATCATTTACCCAACAAAATGCAATATGGAGGTAAATCAATTGGGAGTGAAGGGAAAAATTCTGGAGATATAGCGTCATCAGGTACCGGCGGCTTTTTGCCAGAAATGAGAGAACAAGACCAACAAGGAAAACCGCTTCTTTTGTCCGAAAACACGCCTATGCTTGAAAACAATCAACAAGAAGCATTTCGCCAAAAGTTCTTAGAAAACAACGCGATAAGTGGTATACAAAAACCAAATCCTTTATACGATAAAGGATCATTGAGGCATGGCTTGGGTGAAGCCAACAACACTCGGACAAAAAGTCTCTTAAACCATGAATCTAGCGGTCAAGGTTTTGGCCACGGCACCCAAATACCCATGATTAGTACCAGTCCTCCTGGCACCCAATCTCAGCACGTGATTTATGGACCCAACGGGAAACCCCTTCCTCCTTCTAGTCAATTAATGAATAGTTCGTTGGATAGATCGGCTAACCCTTCAACTAATCTTTCATCAAGCCGTTCTTCTAGTTATCCAACGACATCAAGTCATTCGCTAAGTACAAAAAGCGGCAACAGAAGACCTATAACACCTACCCCAACAACAACATCTCTAAAAACTGCGCCTAGTCTCAGCCAAAGGGTTGCAAAACACTCGAGAGTAGCAGAAAAAGTCTCACGATCGGTAGGAGGAACCGCCTCTGCAATTGCTGGAGCCGCCGTTGGGGCCGCCACTGGCTTTCGGGCAGGGCATCATGTCATGAGAGTCGGTACGGAACTAAGCGGATTTGTTGGAAGGCAGGTTGGGCGAGTAACAGCTTTGGCGACACATACGGGAAGCACAGGAATAAAAATAGCACAACAAAAAATCTCAGATTTTAGAAACTCTCGTAACCAAAGATAGAAACTCCTTTATAGAAAGGAGATGAATTCATGTTTCAAAATGATGATGAAAAATCTAGTACTTCGCTCCACTCTTTGAGAAAAAGCTACAAATATGCGAAATCCACTTACAAGGTCGGAAAAATAATCATAAAAAAAGTCCTGTTATCGAAACTTGGAATTATCATTATTGGCGTGTTTCTAATGATTTTTCTCGTCCTCTCGCCCTTTATTGCGATCTTTGATTTTGCGGCTTCGGGCGACCTAGACGGGAGCGGGGATATCAGCAAAATTGATCAGGACATACAGAAAAAGTATCAAGCGGCTGCAAAAAGAGCGAATCCAAAAGTGAGAAGCGATAGTGCCGAAGAAAACAAATACCTTTTGAAATGGGGAATGATTTACGCTGTAGATGTTTTCAGCCGTGAATCAGGAGCGCCTCCCATTGTTAAAAACACGGACAATTCAAATTATAAGTATAAGCCTGATATTGAAAATGAATTACCATATAACGACCTTGACCTTATGGCGGAAAAATTGGCACCTAAGTTTTCCTATCAAACAGGCAAAACAACCATTAAGACAGTGACAAAAGAAAAAGTGAAAAAGGTTAATCCAGATGGGAGCATCGCGTTTGTTACACAAACCAAAACAGATGTTAAGACCCAAAAGGTGATCCTTTTGAAGTCGGCAGATACCGTTCAAGGAACCTATCAGTATACCTATGAAGATCAAACTACCAAGTCAAAAAGGGGTAATTCGACCGTTACAATCACTACGCCGGTTGTTTCCAAAGTCGATTATAAGAAAGATAACAGCCGACTGGATAACATAATCAAAGAGTATACACGGACGGATAAAGTAACGGATGATAACCGGGAGATGGTCATCGAGCTTGCGCGAACCGCGGGAATCGGTGATTCGGATCTCGGTTTTTTGATTGATGAACCGCTCTTAGTAAACACCAATGTGGCTGGTATCGATATTTCTAGTTTACCAGAGGAATGGGGAAAGGCTTTTATTACGGCAGGGAAGAAATACAATGTAGATTACTCTATTCTAATTGCTATTGCGTTTGTGGAATCCAGCTTCAACCCAAACGCCGTTGGGCCACCGAACCCAAGCGGTGAATTAGCTCGAGGAATGATGCAGTTTTTGCCAAGCACATGGTCGGTATTTGGAGTGGACGGAGACGGGGACGGTAAAGCGGATATTTTTAATCCCATTGATGCCATATATACTGCAGCCCATTATCTCCATTACCTGCAAATCGACAAAGACCCAGAAGAAGCCCTATATCACTATTCCGGTGGTAGTCATGCCTATGCTCAAAGGGTTTTGGGCTTGGCACGATCCATTGCGGTTAATGGTGCAAACGGAGAGTATATGTGGCCGGTTCCTACCTCAACGACCATCTCATCTCCGTTTGGAGTTCGGATAAATCCCATCGACGGGACTAAAGAATACCACAAAGGCATTGACATTGCAGCTCCCTGCGGAATACCAATTTATGCTGCCTCATCAGGTAAAGTCATTGCAAGCGGCCCTGCCAGCGGATTTGGCGATTGGATTGTCATTGATACAGGAGGCGGTGTGACCAACATTTATGGGCATATGTTCGCAAAAGATTTGCTAGTGTCTGTAGGGAATCGCGTCAAAAAAGGTCAACTTATTTCAAGGGTTGGTAAGAATGGCGAAGCAACTGGTTGTCACTTACATTTCCAGATTGAAGTTAATGGAACACCTGTCAATCCACTAAATTATCTTAATGTTTCCTTCTAAGGAAAAGGAGTGTGAAAAACATTGGAAAACAAAATTGAACTTCACCCGATATCTATGAGCGAATTTACGTCATGGATCAAAGGAATACTCCTTTCAATTATTGACTTTTTGCAAAACATTAGCGCTCCTTTGTTTTGGGTTCTCTTTGGATTTGGAGCCATAGTCCTTGTAGTCGGTATCCTCCTCGGCTCTAACCGCATGAGAGGGGCCGGTGGTGGCACTATGATTCTGTGCTTGATTTGTTATCTTATTGTAAAAAAAATAGATACCATTTACGGTGTCATTAACGGTTTCATTGATAAAGCGCCTAAATGATAGAAAGAGAAAGGAGAAGTGCTTTTGTATTCAAAAGTTTTATCGGCAACTGGACAAAAAGAGCTCGATCAGTTTATCGGTTATTTGACGAAAACTATGATTCCGCCTGTAGCATACAAAGAGGGTGTGCTAAAGATCGCGAAGTGTTACCAGATCGATACAGTCATCTTATCTGCCCATCTTGCAGGACAAATTTCAAATGAAGAACTTCTTTATGATCTTCGCAAACAGGGGATTCGCGTAATTATGCTGATTGGAGATACCTCCACTGATCACATTCGCAAACGCTGGATTCCGCTCGGGGTTTACGATTTTATTGAAGACCCCGTCACAGAAGAAAAGCTCAAATTTGCACTTGATATTCCATCTACTTTAGGGATGGCCGAGGAAAAGTTAATGCGAATCGAGCAAAGTCTTGAGGAAAACAATCAAGAAAAGAAAACCCAAGCCAGGAAAGGATTTGGGTTTCCATTTTTTAAATCGGCAAAAAAAGAGGAAATTAGGCAAGAAACGGAGGCACCAATCGCTTTTTCTTTTGTACCTGCGCCTGTCACTCCTAAACCAGAGGACGGAACGAATTTTGGCTTTTATGAACCTAGAACGGAAAAAACGGATTCACCAAAAAGCGCCTCTCAAATAGAGACGCCCACGACAACTATAAATTGGAACTTTAAAAAGGAAACCCCCAAAGAGAAAAAATCGAATGTCGAAGCGAAAAAAGCAGAAGAACAAGAAAACACCGTCAAGGAGTTTCGTTTTGAAACTCCAACTCATACAGAAAAAGTAACTCTCCCTCATGAAGGATATAATATTGTGGTGCTTTCGCCGACATCTTCCGGAAAAACCTATGTATCCGTCAATTTAGCGACCGTGCTATCAAGGCAAGGCGCAAAAACAGAGCTCGTTGGTTTTGAAGGTCACGAAGACATTTGGACATACCTTGATTTGCCCATAATGGAAGTGGGGATGCCCAAGGGTCTTCCTAATCTTTCAGTCGTACCGATCGACAAAATGCAAGACACTATTCATTATCGTGTGATTGACCTACCTTATGAGCAATGGAATTTAGCGCGAGAGTGGAAAGAAGCTCTTTTTTTATATGTAACCGACATGGATATTGTCCATCGCAAAAGAGGAGTGAAAGCCCTTGACCAGTGGCAGGGGCGCAAACTTTTGCATGTCTTAAACCGTTTTGTTGGCAACGTACTAGATTCTGGACAAGAACAAAGATTACGAATGGAAGCTGACATTGTATTTAGCGATCAACCTTCACACTATATAGCAATGCGGTTCGGACGTCCTGTATCCACTATTGATCAGGCCGCGGCTCGAGAGTTTGAAATGGCCGTTAAAACTGTACAAAAAGCTTTGCCATCTAGCCATCAACAAAACATGTTTGTCATTGGATGAAAAAGTATGACAAAAAAAACTTGATAAATAGCTGAAAAATGCGATCATGTCAGACACTCTTGAAAAACAACGTCTGACATGATTTTTAATTAAATCATTGATTTGAAAGGATTTATTGAAAACCATGTTTGACAACAGCTAACACTTAAACTTCGCTTTGCTAATATGTATGACAAATGAATCAAAAACACAGATAGTTTCAGCTCTAAAATCAGATAAAAAGTATGACAAGGAGAGATATATAAAAGGGGATGATGATCTATTAGACGAGACGGTCCTTTTGAAAAGGATGGTATCCCATATTTTTTATTCTCCTACGATGGATTACTTCCACCATATAGTGAAGAAAGAAAATATATTACGGCCATTCGTGATCACTATTTAACTGTAACCCTTGCTCAATATGAATGGCCAAAAATACATTTTCGTTTTGACCGAGCAGCCATCTTGATAATTTACTTCTTTAAGAGTCTGCGAGTTCGCGACCTGGACAATCGAAATCGTAAATATCTAATCGACGCGATTAAAAAAACACGGATTATCAACGATGACAATTGGCAAACAGTCACTCTAATAGAAAAAGGCATATTCAGCAATCACGATGACCATATTAAAGTTTACGTTTTGGATGAAAGATACTTACCCGAATTTCTTGCTCTGAACGAGTTTATAACGGGTAAAAATGACAATAGATAAATGGGTAAATATTCCATAATTTTAAAAAAACACATGGGTAAAAATAACCCGCTTTTAAAACACTGCATTTTTACCCAAGAGATACGGGTAAAAAAAGTCATATAAACCGTTGAAATATCAAACGGAAATCGGTTTTTAAAGAAAAAATATAAAAATTACCCATATTTACCCTTAAATTGATTTTCAATTTTAGAAGGAATGAACAGGGGAGTTTGGTAGAGCCAGAACGAAAGGTTTGGGTGAGGTTACTCCGAGTAAGCGTAGGGGAAACCGAACCCAAACAGCCTGTGCGCTACCGTAACTGAAAGCAAAGGAGGTCAATAAAAAAATGCCGCAGAACCCGACGATACGGCGGCCAAATGCGCGAGACGTGAACATTTTATATGACCTTTACCGATATCGTGCCATGACGACGGAGCAGATAAAAAAGCGATATTTCGCCAATAGCAAAAGCTACGTGAACCAAAAACTTCATGCCATGAGAAACAGCCATTTAATCACAACGTTTTCCGTTCCAAGAGGGGACGGTAAAAAGGGGATAGCCTGTCACCGACTAACCGATACAGGCATCACCTGCTTGAAAGAGCAGGGAGTGTCCGTGAGGCATAAAGCAAAGGACTTACTAGTAACACCGGGAGCCATTCATTACTTGTTAGCAGCGAACGACATCATGATTGAGCTATCGTCGTATGGCTGGGAGATGCGCGACAGTAGGGAGACAAAAGAAATTTACAACTTAAACCGTGGTGACATCATACACGGAACATTAATCAGCCCTGAAGGTAAGGAATATGGCATTTACGTACTTATGGCTGATACCATGCAATACAACATCGCCAAAATCATACAAGAGATTCGGTCTACTTCAATGGGCGAAGTTGGGCTCACTAACTTTATAATTTTCACCAAAGGGGCTGCATCCTTCAGCCACTTTATTGAGCGGGCAACAGCACCAAAGGTGAATCCGGCCAATCCCTTTGATGATGCCCAACCCCTTATTGTAGGAGGCTCTTTATGTGTTCTGCCATATCGTTTTGGCATTGAGTATTTAAAGGCCCTAACGATAGATAATGGCCTTGTGAAACTTTTCGCAAAGTATGGACAAATCACTTCCGTCCAAAACAAAACGCCTTTTAAATGGCTGATCCGGCGCGATGGTGAAGAAAAATATCTGGTGAATCTACTGGATACCGATCTCATGATGATCCATGACTTGAAAAGGTACTTAACACATCAATACCAAGAAGACGGACACCGAGTGTTGATTATGACACATATGAGAAACGAACATGAAGACTTGTTAGAGGGAGCGTTTGGCATTGATTTTCAAGAGATTGATCCAAAAGAAATCGAAGCGGTCGTATCAAAGGGAGGGGTTTAATGACACTCATTAAACCCTTTCAAATTTTAACGAATTGGATAGAGAACGAAGAAATAAGACGGGAAATCTCCATGTACCCACAAAAAATGCAAGAAGAGTTATTCAACTTATGGAAAACAATCATGAGTGATGAGCTGCAATTCGTCTTAGAACTCGAAAAAAGACGGAATAGGAGATCATTAATCCAATGATAGGGTTATTGATTGGAAGTTTGGGATGGCTAATACAATTTCTCGGTTTGAGAATTCCGTTCATCGTCTCAGCCTTTATTAGCGGCATTATCCTTTTTAGCTTGTTTATTGATCATTTCCGTTATAAGGTAATTCCTCTTCAAAAGCTCATTAATTTTTTGCTGTTCGTGAACATAACAGGCTCATCTTGGATCGGATATTACTGGGAAAATCAACATTATCCAATTTCTTCGATATTGGTCATTCGCTTTTTCATGATCACCTTTTTATTTTTGTCGGGATTCATAGTTCTGACGTATCTGCACAGTGATAAGCCAATTAAAGCCAAAACAAGGCATGCATATTCGTTCAAAACAAGTTTTAAAAACAAGAGGAAAGCCAGAGATGATGACGACGATGAAATAAAAATTATCTTAGGAGAAATGATCTCGAGAGAAAATTAAGCCAAAAAGAAAGGGGTGTAGTTAGTGGATCATCGTCCAGAAGAAGGAAATGTCATTCGAGGCATCATTGTAGGGACATTTTTGAGTTTACCTATTTGGGTAATAATTCTTTTCGGAGGATACGTCCTTATGCACTGATTTGGAGGTGATAGGTTGCTAGATCAATTAAAACACCCCATAGTATGGCAGGGAGACGACTGTTTCACCCACATGCTCGTTGTGGGCCCTACACGTTGTGGGAAGACATCGACCATCTTGAAACCGATGATTTACCAATTACTCTTTTTGAAAAAGAAAGGCGTACCATTGGGGCTTTCCGTGGTTGAGCCAAAAGGGGATGTTGCAAGGCTTGTAAAAGAAATATGCGATGCTATGGAAATTCCCTGCACATACATTGATCCGGAATCACCACATAGTCAAAAGTATAACCCCATGGAGGGTGCAATAGACGATGTGGCTGAGGCGACAGTCGTGGTGTTGAAAGGCCTGTTTGGAAAACAGGAAGCCTTCTTTGCGACAGTTCAGGAGCTCTCAGCTCGAAACGTGACCAAGCTCTTGAAAACCTTGCGTGGCGACAAAATCGACATCATCGACGTCATGAACACCTTGCGCGATCCTTTGGAGTTGGAGAGACAAGTTAAAGAGCTCAAAAGACGAGACGGTTTGACCGATCTCGTTCATTTTTTTGAAACCGAATTACTTGGTACGCAAAAAGAAAAATATCGCCAATTTGTAATCGGCCTTCGGGCGCAACTAGAAAACATCACGAGCAACCATTTTCTGCGCCGGATCATGACCGGAAAAAGCGACATCAATATGGACGAGCACTTTGCAAACGGTGGGGTTCTCGCTGTCAACACGTCCCTAGGACGCCTGCGCCAAGCAGGGGATGCTTTCGGGCAGTTTGTTATCATGCACCTGCAAAACGCGACCTTCCGGCGGCCGGGAACAGAGAAAACTCGGATTCCCCACTTTTTGATCGTCGATGAGTACAGCCGGTACATCAATCCCGACGTGGAGATCTTTTTATCGCTTGCAGCGGAATACCGTGTCGCCGGCGTCTTTGCCACCCAGTCACTTGGCCAATTGGAAGTCGAATCCGGAAAAATTGGGGCCAAGGCCATGAAACAGTCAATTTTGACCTCCTGCCGCAACAAGATCGCCTTTGGCGGCTTATCCGCGGCCGACGCTAAGGAGTTTGCGGAAGAGTTTGGCAAAGACATCGTCATCAAACGTCAAAAGACATATGAACACAGCTTGTTTATTCCGCACATTTTCCCAAAATCCTTTCGGGATGTCGAGATGGAAGAATATCGATATCATTTCTCGCAACTCATGGACGGGCTAAAGAGGTTTCAGTTCGTCTACAAAGGCGTCAAAAACGGCACGCCACAGCCTCCCGTTTTGGGCCAAGGGCGATTTATCCCAAACGATTGGAAGGAACGGCGGCAGTGGGAAGAGCAAAAGAAAACGACGTTCTTCATGCGAGTCAAAAAAGCGGTAGCGGAACTCAAACCAAAATATCCGCGTCATTGGCGTTGGCCGGATGATGAGGCATCAGAACCCTATAAGATCATCGACGCGGAGTTTACGCCCATCGAGGAAACGGAGCGGCCGCAAGTGTTCAACAACCCTTTTGCGACCCAAACTTTTGGCCAGACGGGCGAAGAAAAAGAGGCGTTCTGGACTTTCAAACCGGAGAACGGTGAAAATCAACCCGACAAAAAGCCGTCGGATTCACCCGATCGCTTTCCATTTGAAGGAGGTGATGCGCAAAAGAAAGAGGAGGAAGCGCAACAAACGACGAGTACCGTTCCTCATTCGCATCCTGAGTCTCATGACGGATTTTGGGATTGAAAACAAAAACACTTTTAAAAGCAAAGGAGAGATTTTTTAAAATGGCTGAAGAATTACTTCAAGTTTTAATCGAAGGTTTTGATCCAACGAAGATCGAGGAAGATGAAGGAGATAAATATTGGAAAGAGATTTATGGCGCTATCCAAAATAAAACCATCTTGCAAGCACCTGTCATCGGAATTGAAACGAAGCTTGACAAACCCTGCGCTGTTGTCAGCATTGGTCCAATCCGTGGGTACATTCCATTGGAATTTTCCGGTGTGGAAAACATTCGGCAGCTGCGTCGTCTATCGGGACAACGCGTGGCCTTTAAAGTCTTGAATTATGACCGGGAAGAAAACGTCTTTACGGCTTCCCGTCAAGAAGCGCTGAGCCAAATGGCAGAAGTCACATGGAAACGTTTGGACGAAGGACAAACCATTTTGGCTGTAGTTCGGGATGTAAATCCATCCCGTATATTGGTGGACATCGGCGGCATTGAGGTTAAAATTCCGATTGAAGAAGTTGCTTACGGTTGGATCGATGACCTGACCGAAATGGTTAAAGTCGGTGACCATCTAAAAGTAAAAGTCGTAGAACTTGATCGTGACAATAAAACCGTAAAAGTAAGCGCCAAAGCTACACAACAAAATCCATGGCCTGAATGTGCCAAACGTTATCACGAAGGCGCAGAATATGTCGGAAAGGTATCGGGAGTCAGGGAATACGGGATATTCGTCAATTTAGAACCAGGTGTAGATTCTTTATCCCGCCATCTAAAGTTTGAAAACGTCAAAAAGGGAGACCGTGTTCTCGTCCGCATCTTAGGTGTAGACATTGAAAAACAACAAATCCGTTCCCGTATTATCCGGGTACTGTAAGGGGCTGAAGCAATGACGACTTTAAGCCCCTTTTCGCTTTCTCATGATTGGAATCTCGTCTGGAAACGTCTATCTTCGGTCAGCCCCCCGCGGCTGATCGGAGATTCTCCGAAAGAAATACGGGCAGCAAAAGCGATTGCCTCCATCGGCGCGATAGGGGGTGTTCAACTTTCCCGTATCTTTTTTAACCGGGATAGGAAACGCGGACCACGTATGGCTAAAACCTACCGATTAGTCCGGCACGAAATCATTAAAGGAAAACAACCGATCCCCATTTATACGTTGGGGCCAAATGGTGCAATCATGGCTGGCCTTTCGGATTATGAAGTCAATTACTGGGTGACTTACAGAGTGGAAGACGTATTGAAACGTCTTTTGTTTTTTCAACTTTACGATAAATTCCCTGATGCACCTCCAATCCTTCCGGCTCCACCACCGTTTATTGGCACGATCTTGTTTCAAGAAAAACCATTATATGTTTACGTTGTCCGAGGAAAAATAGAAGATCTATTAATGTATTTAAAGTGGCATTCATTACGTGAACGAATGATTATCATTACAGAATCATTACACCATTTGGAGCCTTTCAATATGTTCGCTTCTGAATTGAAAGTAAGAGTTACAACCGATCTGGATCTGAAAGGCGACTTTGATGAATTGTTTTACCAATGGACTGAAAATGGGTGGATGAAAGAAAAAGACATCACAATGGTAGGAACGATGAGGTGATTGGATGAGATGAAGAAAAAATTTTTTAGACGTGGAATTCCTATGTTATTTGCTTTCATCGGGTTGGCGATGTTCTTGGTATGGGTGGTCAATGACCATATGCATAAGGGCATTCTGAAGAGCGAAGACAAAATTATAAAACAATGGACCGGTGAAAAACAAGTGACTAATCAGTCTATAAACCTTTTGACAAACACGATCAAGAGGAATAACGAAAGCATCAAGGATATAGCAGCTTCTTTCGTCAACAACACCGATCCATACAAAGCAAGTGTCATTAGGGAGGAAAAATTTACTGGCAATCTTGAGATGCAAGTCATTGTCAAAAAAGGATTTAAGAGCGACCAACAAATTCGATTGGGCAAGGAAATCTTGTCCGTCCTTTTCCAAAACAAAAACATAAAAAAAGTCGGATTGACCCTATATCCCGAAAATCATCCTGACCAACTCGTCCAGATGTCCGCCAACAAAAGGGATTTTGAACAAAATCATTCGCAGGGACTTTCAGCCGGACTCGATCACTTGATGGTCATTAAACAGGAGGGAAATGATTCATGAGATTGGCCATTAGAAAGCCGACTTTCCTTTTTTTGTCGTTTCTTTTACTTCTCAGCCTTTGTCTACCCTTTGGACGGCATTCAGCAAAAGCTGAGGTTTTGATCCGTAACTCTGTTGATATCATTATTGCTATAGATACCACCGGAAGTATGGCCAAAGGAATTAGCGCCGTGCAACAATGGACCAACTGGTTTGCCGATCAATTGGAAGAGAAAGAGTTTGATTACAGGCTCGGATTGATCGACTTTAAAGACATTCAATTTGATCAAAATCCTGTATGGTATAACTTCACGTCCGACGTGAATAAGTTTACGTCACAAGTGGGTAAACTAAAGGCCTCCGGTGGAGGTGGAGACGGCCCCGAATCGGGCATTGATGCAATGTTACTCGCATCGGATAAGTTTAAACAATATGGCCGTCCAGAAGCCGGCAAAATGCTCATTGTTGTCACCGATGACGTGTTCCATGAACCCGAAGATGGCTACAATACACAATCGCTTGGTAAAAAGTTAGGACAAGAGGGGATTGTTACCAATATCATTACGCGGCTTAACGTAAGCAGAGATGGTCTCAATACGACAACTCAATGCAATAACATTCTTAGATATACCAAGGGATATAAATTCAATTTTGACAATCAAACAGGAGACGGGGTAAAAGAAGCCTACGAAGAAATCATCAAACAAATTGGTAAAAACAACAAGCCCTCTATTAAGTCGTTTTCAGTCAGACCTCCTGCTGTTTTTTTAGGTGATACTCTTTCAGGTGCGATGTCCGCGACAGACCCAGACGGCGATACTGTGAAGTACACATGGAAAGCCACTCAACTCGGAACGAATACCACCAAAGTTTTAAGTCAGTCTTCAACATTTTCGTATAAACCAACTACTGCCGATATTGGAACGTGGACAATCACAGGTATTGCCACCGACTCGTGGGGAGAAGTCGATTCCAAATCAACCAACATTACTATTGGAGCGCCGGATTTGGCGATTATGATCGTGAACCCTGATGTTCCCCAGAGCATTACTAAAGGCGAAAACTTACACATTAAGGCGTTAGTCTACAATGTAAATACCGATTGGCCGGTGACATCGGCATATACCGTTGGGTTGCGATTGGATGGTAATATAGTCGATAGTGTTCAGCTAACAGATATTGGATGGGCGGAATTCAACATTCCATTTAATCAAAAGCAAGGGAATCATCAAGTGGAAATCGTGGTGGATACAGAAAATAACATCATCGAGTCCAACGAAAACAACAACATCAAGTCTTATACACTTCAAGTCGTCAACCGGGCCCCAAGCGCTGACTTTAGTTATTCACCGGATAAACCGACCGAAGACGTCACGGAAATGATTTTTCAGGCCAACGCCACAGACCCTGATGGGGATGAGTTAACGTACAAGTGGACATACAAAGATCCGAAAGGAAATACTGGGACACTCAGTACCTACCCATCTTTTAGAAGGACATTCAACCAATCCGGCACTTGGACGATCACCTTGGAAGTCGCCGATCCTTACGGCGGAAAAGCGACTGTCGTCAAAAATATCTCAGTATTGGACAACAACACTTTGGACGCCCAAATTTTGCATACAGACAATTGGGCGGAAAAGTTGGGAATATCAGCTGATGATCCAAATTTCCTTGCCGGGGAAGGATTTGTAGTTAAGGCCCAGACTTCAGACAATGCAACTTCTGTAAATGTCATACCGCCGGCTATTTTGGCGGATGAAAAAGCGTTGACGAGCAATTCGGATCATACCTCTTGGACCGTTCAATTAGATAGCAAAAACATCAGTAAAATAGCTGAAGGCCCCTATCCGTGGGTTATACGCGCAACATTTAAAAATGGACAGGTGATCGAAAAGCCTGTAATTATATACATTAAAGGAGCTGTTTCACCCGATATTCATCTTACTGAGTGAAAATCTGTACTATTGGTTGGTCCCGGTATTAGGGATGGACCTTGCCCAATTTCGGTTCATCCCGTTCACGCTTTAAAATGGGAACTTTTGAACAAACAAAATCCATAATAAGCTCATATGCGGCCTCGAGCATTTGATATTCATCTTCTGTAAGTTCGTGACAATGAGCGATTTTGTTCCGGATGGGGTAAAGTCGTTTTAAGTTGAGGATAAATCCGTGGGGTATTTTGAAGTTGTAAAAACGCAGATAATTTTCGAGATCATAAAAGTATGAATGAGATAGTGGCCGACGCCGAAATGGAATATTCAAATCGATGCTTTCCCACTTGGTGCCATATCGTGACATCATTTCATCGTGTATATATCGCCGCAGTCCGTTTTCTATGGCGTATAACATGCCATAGGCTTCTTTCATGCGTTCCAATGGTAAACCTCCCTTCTTCCTATTTACTTATTCGGCATAAAATGGAAAAATCCTGCAAAGAAAACTACTCATGAAGGAAGCAACAACTTGAGGAATTTTTTTATTGAAATAAACAACATAAATTAATATATAAATTTAATACTTAAATTAAACATTTATTATTTGATATTTTAATATTGGGAGATACTTTTTACTTAAAATTAAAATTTAATAGTATAAATCAAACCACAGGCATTGAAAGTCACCTAAAAGCATTTTCTTTGAATGAAACATATGTTCGTATATAATAATGTCTGATGCTAATACACATGCTGTTTAAGGGAGCAGATAATTATGATTAAAGATAGAGGTAATATTAAATGGACCTCACTCATGCTTCCGGAGCATACCCAAGCGCTCCGAGAATGGTTTTTTCATGTAGCACATTGTGAAGAAAAGCCAATACTATCCGATGACCAATTAAATGAAATGGACAGAACGATTCAGAATGCAATAAAAAATTGCTGCAAGGTAACTGTTCATTTTTATGATCATAGCAAAAAAGGAAGCAAAAGATTATTGGAATGGTCAAAAAAATTGATTTACTTCGTAATTCCATTGAAATGATCACAGATGACGGTATATTAAGACGGATCGATATACACGAAATATTGGAGGTTATAGATAACGCATAAAATGTTAAATATTTATATTAAATTTATATGTTAAATTTATATTTTTAATTTATATGATTAAATTATACCTTGTATTTATGTATTAAATTTATATATTTTATTTATAAAATTAAATTGTATGTTGTTTTTATATATTAAATTTATATCCTAATTATGATCGGCCGATGAAATGTTTGCTTTCAAAAGGATTTTCAAACATTTGTATCGAAATCCTAGTGGCATCCCCCAACGGCGGCTCCAGCAATCGCGGAGACCAGAACGGTTCGGTTTTTCTAAGTGTTAAATATTTATATTAAATTTATATGTTAAATTTATATATTAAATTTATATTGTTATCTTTAATTTATATCTTTAATTTATATCTTTAATTTATATCTTTAATTTATATCTTAAGTTTATATCTTTAATTTATATATTAATTTTATATCTTAAATTTATTTTCTTTTTTTATTATTTCATTATCATTTATTAGTAACATTTAAAATTAAATAGCGAACAGAACAAGGATGGGTTGACTAATTAAGAACATTTTCAAAAACAAAAACAGAAATAGAGATGTATTTGTTGTTGTATCGAATCTATTGTATTTATACAAAATATGAGTATGTTATAATCTTAATAAAACATTTGTTGTATATAGAGGGGATCATAATGGATAAACTTTCAATTGATGAGGCGTTTGAACAGCTAAAACGCTTGAAAATCACAACAAATAAAGAGAGTGTCAGACGCTGGCTACGTCAAGGAACAATTAAGGGTATACCTCCTGTTTCAAAAAAGGAAGGCTGGAAGATCCCAAAAGAATCCTTAGAAGAATTTATCCAAAAGAGGATGCCTGAAGATTATATAACATATGTTTCTGATGTTTCTGAAGGCCAGCCTAGATTTAATACAACAAATGTTGTTAAAGAAATTGAGGAACGTATTAGGGAAGAAATATGGTTTACACTTACCCGAAAAGGAATTTGGGAAGGTTATATTGAACCAACAAAAACACAGATACGTGAGTGCGTTAAACACCGACGTTACTCGAAGGAAACTGAACAAAAGGTGTGGGAAGCCTGTCAAAGGAATAAACGAGGTTATAGTAAGCCCAGGATTCCATATTTACTTGATGCTTTTATGTTTGATGGGGAACGTATTCCGATGGATAAAAAATTTGAGAGTATTGAAGATCAAATTATATTTCCAATTATTGAGAGAGTGGTTACTAACTTCCGGCATAAAGGAATGAGCCTGTTAGATTGAGGGCAAAAATGGGAAGACCGGTCCATGTTATTGCGGTACCTAGTGTATTAATGGTATCAACAAGTATTAATCTGTTTACTGCGTTATTTAACAAATTAGCACCCCCAAAAATGCTTTTATGACCAAAGGCAAGCCGCCAACAGTTTTTCTTACACATTATATTCAAAAATTGCAGCCGAAATCCTTCTCTAATCTGTAACTTTTGCTTATTCAATAGGCTATATATAGCCAGTCCCGGATTCAACAGGAAAACAGTCCGATTTGGCAGGCAAAATTCAATTGAAAACCAAATTCAAACTGAATCCAAAACGGGTTCAGTTTTCTTTTTGACCAGTGTAATTTCGATCCTCGATGCAGATGGGGAGGGGAATTGAAAAAGTTTTTTAAAACTGTCGGTGCATAACATTGCATTGGCATTCATCATAAACTGGATCCAAGAACAAGGTCATTTACGCATAAGAGGGAGATCATTTTATAAGGAAGGTTGCGCGGTTGATCCTTTCTAAAAGGGAGGAAAAAAAGACCATCCTTTTTCGTTTTCGAGATGGTCTTTTTCAATCAAAATTCAATTTTTCTATCCCTTTCTTTTTGTTGATAAAATCACCAATTGTCCTAGTAAAGCCACTAGCACAAGACAGCCGGCTGCAAATGGAAGTTGGGAGGGTGTCAATCCAGCTACCATAACAACCCCTCCAAGCGCAGACCCTACTGAGCTCCCTAAATAATTGGCGGAACTGTTTAAAGCGACAACAGCGGGTCCGTGTTTAGGCTGTAACTCGAGTAATACATGCTGTTGAGGGGCTAGTGAAGCCCATCCCATTGCACCCCAAATAAAGAAGGGTAGAAACATTAGAATCGGAATTCCCAGACTTAACGGCAGACTGAACATGGCTAATGCTAATAGAATTAGTATACCGCCCATAATCCAGCCTGGGCGTCCTATTCGATCAATAAGAGTACCAATGAATAAGCTGCCGACAACACCACCAATGCCCCAGGCCCAAAGATATGGTGTAACAGAATGGATTCCATCCAAGTTCTGCAAGATTGGAGCGATATACGTATAAAGCCCCAAACTTGCAATGCCTGTCACAAAAGTAATGCCAACCGTTGCTGTTACTCTTCCATTGGCCAGCATTGCAAGACGTTGCCGTAATGACGGTGGGGGCGAAGCTGGAATGTTTGGAAACCAGATGACAATCCCAATCATAGCAATGAGACCAAGTATCGTAATGAGCCATAACGTCCCATCCCAACCTGCATGCGCAGCAACTATCAATCCGAGTGGAACCCCCACGACCGTCCCCATGCTCATACCGCCTAATGTCATACCTAAGGCACGTCCGCGCTTCTTATCGGAAACAAGAGATGCAGCGGCTGCCGTGGCAAGCGGAGAATAAAGACCAGCTCCGATCCCTGCAATGGCACGAGCAATAAGCAGAAAGAGAAAATTCGGTGCCAGTGCACTGCCCGCATTGCCTAATGAGAACACCGCAAGTGCCAGTACCAATATGCTACGTGTTGGTTTTCCAGCCAATAATGTTGCAAAAATTGGAGCGGCGAGCGCAAAGCAAAGTGTGAAGATGGTCACAGCCTGTCCCGTCTGCGAATCGATGATTTTAAATGTTGCCCCGATATCGGGTAACAAACCAGCCATTACATAGGCATCAAACCCAAGCGTAAACATCCCTATGGTAAGAAGAAATACCCTCCTCATGTTACCCCTCCTCAAATCTTCTATTATATACTTGTTAAATATTTAACTATTTGGATATTTCTTCGTATAGGATAAACCAATATGTTATAATGAATGGGTCCCTATATGTGCAAGATTACTACAAGGACAGGATAAAAGGAATAATCATTGTGTTAGATGGATATAACAAATAGTTATAACGGAATAAGGTGAAGTGAATGAATACGGAGTGGCTGCAAAGTTTTGTGGAGGCTGCGAAACAAAAAAGTTTATCTAAAGCCGCGAAATCCAACAACATCTCTCAACCAGCATTGAGCAAGCATATACGAAATTTGGAAAATGAACTTGGCGTCGTGTTGTTTCATAGAACGTCAACCGGCATTGAACTAACGGAGGCTGGTCAACATTTCCGTACCCGGATTTTACCAGTCATAGATGAGCTAGCTTCGATTCGTCAAGAATTACGACAGTTTTCCCGGACGGCACCAATAGCGATAGGAAGTCTACCTAGTTTGGCCACTTATTATTTACCCTCGAGAATTAAGGAGTTACGTTCTTTGGATCAGCCAACAACATTAATGATTCAAAACACTTCAGATGAACTTGTACAATCATTAGAGGAAGGAAGACTTGACGTTGTCTTAATCGATACCCTGAGTACAAAGGAAACGTTGTGGAGTTGGGAATTGTTTACGGAGCCTTATTATGCGGTGTTTCCCATAGACCACCGTTTTCGATCACGAAAAACGGTTCAGCTTGTTGATCTATGCAAAGAACCCCTCATTGTTCACCAAGCTCCTTGTGATACAAGAAGGCGGATTAAAGAACAAATAGATTCGCTGGGTTACAAGCCTAATATCATTAGTGAAGTAGCTTTTGGTGATTTTATTTTTGGAGCTGTAATGGCTGGAATGGGCATCACAATTGTTCCTGAAATAAGTGCCAAACATATCGACCATCAACAACTTTTCGCTTTGCCGATTATAGATTTTGGGAAAAAGAGATCAATTTCACTGGCTACTAAAAATGCTAAACTTGGATTAAAACTTTATCAATTTTTGGCGAAGCATGCTAATGAGAAGATCTAGGTATAGTCGTCTTAAATTGATGAATACTTGTTCTATTAACTACACGATTGTGGAATACCAGAAGTAAAAAATGATCAAACTTTTTTTAAAAAATTTATTTGAGATCTTTAAAAAAGAATACTGTACGCCAGCGTATCGCTCTTATACGATCAATCGTTTCCAAAGGGAATTTATCTATGCGGCTGGCGTACGAATGTCATCTTGAACATTTGTGAAATATACGCTCATAAAAAGGCATTCCGGCAAATATTTCAAAGTATACGGCTGATTGACTGGGTGTCGAAGCTGAAACGGAATACTGGAAATTGAAACGCCTGCAAATGTGGGGAGGGGGGAGTATGGCCATAACAATCCGAAAACAGGCAATTACAATTCCACTTTTAGCAATACCTTCAAACATATAATTCTAATTACTAAATATTTACCTAGCAAATTTTCACACTTTTTTAATTGGGGATGATATCTTTTTATCCAGTTCTATAAGTAATTGACCGATCTTTTTATCATGAATCACTTGATCGGCATACCGATCAAATTGGGTCGGTTCCATGTTCACAATCACTAATTTTGCACCGTTCTCTTTGGCGATTAAAGGAAATTGGTTGGCAGGTGTAACGGATAAAGAGGAACCTAAGACGATAAAAAGGTCTGCTTTCTCCGCTTCCTCCAGAGCAAATTGAAAAGCTTCTTGTGGCAGCGCTTCACCAAATAATACGATATTTGGTCGTAGCACCCCGCCGCATTCACAGTAGAAATCGTTATTGACATAGTTTTCACTACTATATTCTCTTCCACACGTTTGGCAATGGACTTTTTGAAGGGTGCCGTGCAATTCAGCGACCCGCTTACTGCCCGCTTCCTGATGAAAGCCGTCCACGTTTTGAGTAATAATTGAGCGAATGAACCCTTGCTGTTCCCATTTGGCTAATATATAATGACCTTGATGCGGTCCAAATTCTTTTACACCTAATACGCGTTCCCGATAAAACTCGATAAATGCTTCGACATTTTCATTCAGGGCTTTCGTACTGGCAATTTGACTTGGATCTTTCTTTTTCCACAATCCGTTATGGCTTGAACGAAAATCCGGTAGTCCGCTTTCGGTTGACATCCCTGCTCCGGTAAAGACGACCGTATGACGGGATGACTTTAACCAATCTTCTAACATGAAATCCGCTCTCCTTATTTATGTTAGATAAGTTTCCCTACAAATCATTGTACGCTACCTGCCAGAAAACTTCAAAAAGCGAATGCTCTCTTTACATTTTCATTTCAAAGTGTACATTTAGATGTCAGAGTGCCCTCCCATTTTTTTGCTCATCTACCCCTTCGAGTAATATACAGAGTTTCTACTTTTTTAGTGAACCTTGCGTCATATTTTTGGCATACAATAGGACTTTAAATTCATTTCTATTCGCCAAATATAGACAGAATATTGAATGGAAACGCTTGACTTGTGACTTTTTTCCTGTGAAAATAGTAATAATGCGGAAATAAATGGAAAGAGGGAGAGTGTTATGGGGATCTTTTTAAAAAAGTTAAAATCGTGGGACCAGTACATGCATTATTGCGATGATACGGATATAACGGAAATTGGGGGAAGAGCACGGGAAAAATTAAATTACCTCGGTGTGGATCAGGAAACATTACAAAATGTTCGGGAAGCGGCAGAGATTATAGAGCCTTATAAGGAAAAGATGGTTCAACTTTTTTATGAGAGGCTCACTTCAATTGAGCAATTTCATCAACTCATTATGCGATATTCCACCCTCGACAGGCTATATGAAACTTTAAAAATATATGTGGAACAGTTCTTTCAAGCAGAAGTGGACAAAACCTATTTGCTTACAAGAATTAAAATTGGCAAAGTCCATAGCAGGATTAATTTAACGGCTGATAACTTTATTGCAGCCCACCATTTTTTGATTCAATCGATGGGATCTATACTCATGAAGCATTTACATCATACGCCCGACAAAATGACAAAGGTTGTCCTTGCTGTTCAAAAGTTAGCTGCGTTTGACCAACAATTAATTGGGGCTTGCTGAATAAGCAAAAATTCCAGATTTGACAAGGATTTTGGCTACTTTTGTCGAATATAAAGTGTAAGGATTTCAAAGGAAACACGTAAAAAACCTTGCACTTGGAGGCTGTTACGATGTACAAAAAGACCGAACATCAATTAACTTTTGTAGATGATTTTTTTCTACCATTCGGTGGGAAATTAAATAAAGAAAATCGCTGGGTCCGTCTTGCTGAAATGATTCCTTGGTGGATGGCCGAAGAAAAGTATGCCAAGTCCTTCAAGAAGAAATTCAAAGGCGAAAAGGCTTATTCTGTCAGAATCGCTCTTGGGGCTCTTTATATCAAAGAACGGCTTGGGCTGTCTGACCGGGAAACAGTCGAACAGATCACAGAAAACCCGTATCTTCAGTATTTTATCGGCTTGCCTGAATTCCAGGAAAAAGCCCCATTCGACCATTCTCTGATGACTCGTTTTAGAAAACGTTTGGGCGCAAATATCATCAACGAACTGAATGAATGGATCGTTCTGGAAGAACAAAAACGCCAATTGGAAGAAGCATCTAAGGAAAACGACAACAATGATGATCAGGATCACGACGATGATGATCAGGATCACGACGATGACGATCATGATGATGAAGATCGTAATGATCATTATCATGATCGTGGCGATCTTCAGCCTTCCGGTTCCGATTCAGAAAAGCATTCAACTGAATCGGCTTCTCCCAAAACGAAGAACAGAGGAAAGCTCATTTTGGACGCAACCTGTGCACCGGCTGATATTGCTTACCCTACAGACCTCGGGTTGTTGAACGAAGCCCGTGAGAAATTGGAACATATCATTGATGTCCTGCATGAACCACACAAAGGGAAATTACGTAAGCCACGGACCTACAGAAAAAGAGCCCGCAAGGACTATCTTTCTGTCGCTAAGCAACGTAAAGCTGGCGCCCGGAAAATCCGGAAAGCTGTAGGCAAACAGCTCGGATATGTGAAACGAGATCTGGAGATCATTAAAAATCTTGTTTCCCAAAGCTCTCTGTCTCTTTTAAGCAAAGATGAATACAGGCAACTTCTCGTGATTCATGAACTTTACCGCCAACAGGCAGAAATGTACAAAAAGAAAACACACCGGGTTGACCACCGGATTGTAAGCATTTCCCAGCCACATGTCCGTCCAATTGTGCGCGGCAAGGCAAAAGCGAACGTGGAGTTCGGTTCAAAAGTCGCCATCAGTGTCGTAGATGGTTATGCCTTGATTGAGCACTTCGACTGGGAAAATTACAATGAAGGGACCACTCTCAAGGAATCTGTTGAAAACTACTACAACCGGTTCGGATTTTATCCGGAAGCGATCTTGGCAGATAAAATTTACCGAAACCGTAATAATCTGGCATACTGCAAATCTCTTGGCATTCGTCTGAGTGGGCCAAGGTTAGGACGCCCATCCAGAACGGAAGACAAAACCTTGGAACGCGTCGCAAGGCAGGATGCCTCTGAACGTAATGCCGTTGAAGGCAAATTTGGCGAAGGCAAGCGCAAGTATGGGCTGGGCCTTATTCGAGCACGCCTTCAGGAGACCAGCGAAACAGTAGTAGCCCTTCAATTCCTCATACTGAATCTGGAGCGCAAGCTCAGGGTTCTTTTTTTGAAATTTTTACACAACACTATTTTATATTTTGATAATCGGAATTTGGCTTGTATCTGACCAAATTTGATTCGTTCAGCAAGCCCTAATTATAAAATTTGGTTCTAGTTAAATGTTGAGATAGGAGCTATACCTCCTCCCTTAAACAATCGGAACATTGTTTAATTTAAATTGATTTCTTTAAAGTAAAAAAATAGCTTTTAATATAGTATTGAAAAAGTTTCATTATATGCTAAAATACTCGTAAGAGATGTATTTGAGGCACCTTTAATAAAGGTTTAGAATTCATTTTCTCTCATATACCGAGGGAGAATGACTAAAGACGTTTTACTCATATACTTCCACGTATCCACGTATCCACGATCCGGGAGATAATGAGTCGTAAAAGCTATAAGTATGTTTAAAATGCCGACTGCCCATTGATGGTGTGTCGGTTTTTATACTTTTGTTCAAAGAAGACGTGTTTACCTTATGAGGATTTTACCCATAGGTAGATACGTCTTTTTTAATTTTAAAAACATAGAGGAGGAATAAGATGGAAAAGGTTTTAAACTTTACAAAAGAACAAAAGTCCCTCATCTGGCAACGATTTGTCGCTCCGGCAAACGGAACGGAAGTCGAAGCCAAGCAATTCATTGAAGTTTGCGAAAGCTTTGGCCTAAATCCGCTGTTAGGAGACATTATCTTTCAAAAGTACGAAACCAAACTAGGTCCAAGGGTTAATTTTATTACCACTCGCGACGGTCTCTTGCGAGTGGCTTCGAATAACCCAGATTATGTAGGACCTCCCATTGCTAATGTGGTCCGTGAAGGAGATGACTTTGAATTCATCCCTTCAGAAGGGACTGTCAAGCACAAGTTCGGTAAAAAAAGAGGGAATATTCTAGGTGCATATGCTATTTTGCACCATAAAAGATTTAGACCGGTTGCTGTATTCGTCGACTTCGATGAATACTACAAGGCAAACGCTGCATCACAAAATGGGAAATCGCCAATATGGGATAACATGCCCTCAGCCATGATCCAAAAAGTGGCTGAAGTGTTTGTCTTACGTCGCCAATTCCCACTCGGTGGTCTTCAAACTGCTGAGGAATTAGGATTAGGAATTGATAATGTTGGAGAGGTTATCAATGAACCGGCATCCGGTCTCAAAACTGATGAGGACTCTCAACAAAAGAATGCTCAACCTAAAGATGATACGAAACAAAAAGAAAAAATGAAAGTACAGTCTCCGGTAACGCCGGCAACAGATGAAGAAATTAAGGAATCTGAAACTCCATCTAAAAAGAATCCTGTATCGAAACACTTTACCCTTAAAAATTATGAAACAGGGGTATCTCCGTCAGGTGTACCCTATGCAAAAATGCAAGTGATAGATCATCAAAATCAAAAACCAATTTTAGTTCTGGCAAAAGATGAAGAAGCCGTTAAGCTTTCAAAATCGATTCCATCTGATGAACCTTTCGCGATGGAATACGACGAAGTTAACGGATTCAATTTCTTAAAAACAGTAAATGGAATTTCAGCTTCAGAATTGGGTGCTAGTGCATCATGATTCAAGCCACTTTTACAGACGGGATTGCGCTGATCTGCGTGATCCCGTCTAAAACTAAAAACGGGGTCTATCTTGTTAAAGTTGAACCCCACGAAGATTGTATAACGGTGACCCATCAATGCCCAGCTTATCATTTTCATAACAATTGCTCACATGTTATGGAAGCAGTCACCTGTTTTTACACATGGCACTGGTGGGAAGAACCCAAACCCATTGTAACCATTTGGGAACACATTACTTTAAACCCTGAATGGGATCAAATTCCCGTTCCAGGGAGCACCCAAGACGCTATCAGGCTGGTCATAGAAGGTGATCCCTTTGCTACCTGAAATTTTGAAGATTGCAGAAGAACATGGCCTCCGGATCAACCCCAGAACCTACGATAAAAAGGAGGTCATGGTTAAATGTCCTTTTTGCGGGCACGATGATCTTCCCGGAAAAGAAAGGAAATATCACCTCTCACTCAACACCGAAGATCAGGTCTTCAAATGTTGGGTATGCAAGGAATCCGGTGGTGTATTCCGTTTCATCGCTTTATTGGAAGGAATTCCGGAAAGTGATGTGATAGAGCGGTATCATCACAAAAAAGGGCATTACAAGCCCCATCCGGCAGAGAAACTGACTCTTCATCAATGCCGGTTACTTGGTTATAAAAACAAGCCCAATTGGGCTGCGATGCGTAAAAGAGACATGGAATACCACAGACGCACACGTAACCAATTGTGGCGCGAATGGATGGATTTCATGGCTGAACAAAAACGGCTAGCATATCAACTACTAGTCGTTGGTATTCAGTCAATGAAGTATAAAAAAACCATTGAGGCGATTAAACAAATGGAAATAGAGATCAGCGCTCCTCTTTTAGAGGATGTTCTGAAGATCTATTCTCTCCCTCATCGTCCTCATTGGGCAGTAGAGGCAGAAGCCTTTGCGCTTCATGTCGCCAATCCAAAAAAATATCCGTGGCCTTCTACGGAAAAGAAAATGAAGGCGGCCCTCTAAGGGCAGAAAGGAGAAGTTAAAATGATCAATCGTGTTGTTTTGGTCGGAAGATTAACGAAAGACCCTGAACTTCGTTACACGCCAAACGGCGTGGCGGTGGCTCGATTCACCCTCGCCGTTAATCGACCTTTTACTAATCAAAACGGGGAACGTGAAGCTGACTTTATTCAAGTAATTGTATGGAGGAAGGCTGCCGAAAATGCGGCCAATTATCTAAAAAAGGGCAGTCTTGCTGGTGTAGACGGCAGAATTCAAACCCGTAATTACGAAAACAACGAAGGTCGTCGAGTTTACGTGACAGAAGTGGTTGCCGAGAGTGTCCAATTCCTTAACGGTACTCGCGAGAACGGAACGAACAGGACTAATGATACCAACCAGTCCTATGATGACGATCCGTTTGCAGGTGACGGCGGGCCAATCGATATTAGCGACGACGACTTACCATTCTAAAGCAAATCATGGGTTTGATGAAAATGATTTTCTCGTTCTCACGTTTATCACTCTATGAAACGTGTCCCTATAGATTCCGCCTTAAATATATTGAAGGCAAAGAAGAACCGTTTACTAAGCCAAAAGCGATCGGGAAAGCCGTTCATAAAGCTATTGAGATGGTTGTTAAAGGAAGCGATCCAAAAGACGCTGTTTTAAACGGCATCGTTGAAATAGACTTTCATCCGGAGGTCTCTTCGGAGGAAGTCGGGGAACTATTAAAAAAAGCCCCAGTGACACCGCATATCGGAGAGGCAGAAGTTTACTTTCGCCTCCCATTGTCTGATTCTCCCTCATCCCCAGAAATACAAGGCTACATAGACCTTGTGAAACAAGGAGAGTGGGAGACAACACTGTGGGATTGGAAAACGAATCACAAAGTCTATGGAGTATTGGATACCCACCAATTAGGTATATACGCATGGGCTTTGATGAAGTTAAAAGGAACCAATTTCGTGACGGGTCATCTATATTTTTTGCGCTTCAACAAAGACATTACTCATGTTTTTAGCGAAGAAAATGCAGAAAAAGCCCGCCAATGGGCGTATGACACGGCGCTAGAGATCAACAGAAAACTATTTTTGTTGGACATTATGCCTGAAAAAGGGGATGAAATTTTTCCTCCTCGACCGTCAAGCGCCTGTCATCATTGCCCATTTGTAATTGAATGTTATCTCAAACATGCTCAAACATGGAGGATTTAAAGATGACTGGGCAAGAATTCATTAGAAGGCTTCAAGAAAAAGGTGTTAATATGGCTTTTGCTCTTTATGAGGAACCCGAAGGCCATGAAAAAAACCTGATCTTTGAAAAAGACAAGTTCTTTCTCATGGATTTAGTGGAAAGAACCCTTGTGAAAATTACCCCTGATGAGGCTATGGAAATTATCGAACGTATCAACGGCAAAACCCTTCGTGTAAAGGGCGCCGGTTCTTTTAACCGTTCGATTGTTGAAAAGACTAAAGGAGGCATTTTAAAATGACCAACGCAGTCGTTTCATCAAAAAAGATTGAAACTCTTGAACAAGCCGTAGCCTTGGCGCAGGAAATTGAACGTGCCGAAGCCGCGGTAAAAGCTATGAAAGCTCAATTAAAAGAATACGTTGCCGAAAATGGTCCCGTAGAAACCGACGACAAAGTTTGGGAGATCGCCCCAGTTGTTTCTTGGTCGTTCAACTCTTTAAAAGAGCTGGCTACTCAAATGGTTCTTGAGGGACATAATCCTTGGGAATTACTAAGTCTGCCAGCTTCGAGTCTTGCCAAATTAGGCTGGAGTGAAGACGTCTTATCTAAATTTGGACAAAAAAAAGAGACGAAAAGATTTTCGTCTCATAAAAAGTAAAGTCAAAAATAAGTTTAGCACGTTAAAAAGAAACTGTCATCCACTGTTGGTGGCAGTTTCTTTCTTTATTTTTCATGAAAAAAAGAAAGGAAGAATAATGGATGAATGCCTATTTAAATACCGCCCGAAACATGCTGACAGTTAACGATAGAATAGACTTACAACACATTTTGGCTGTGTTGATCGGACAATCATCAACACCAGAAATTTGTGGAAGGTTGGCCACGAAAAGTGCTCGTCAAATAATGAATATGTCCCTCGAGGACTTGCAAAGAGAAGGGCTGACGAGGGTAGCCTCTTTAAGAATACTTGCGGCTGTAGAATTAACAAAAAGAGTATTAGAAGAAAAAACACCAGAAAAGTATAAAATCCGAACACCGAATGATGCTGCAAAGTATGTGATGGACAATATGCGTTTTTACACACAAGAACACTTTGTTTGTCTATATTTGAACACGAAAAACGAAGTGATCCATTGGAAAACGATTTTTATAGGGAGCTTAAATGCTTCTATTATCCATCCTCGTGAAGTGTTTAAAGAAGCACTAAAACATTCGGCTGCTTCCCTTATTTGTTTCCACAATCATCCGAGCGGAGATCCTTCCCCAAGCCATGAAGATATCGAAGTCACCAAACGACTGGTCGAATGTGGATTTTTAATAGGGATTGAAGTATTAGACCATATTATTATTGGTGATCAAAAATTTGTCAGCCTTAAAGAAAAAGGTTTCGTTCAAAACACATTTATCTAAATTTGAAAAGGGCGTGTGTTTACCGTTGAAATCCATAATGAGATATCCTGATCGAGGAAAATGGGGAAATCCCTACTATAGAGGAAATTGCAGTGGTCATATTATTAAAGATCTTCTACTTTTCTATAAACCTAAAAAATTCGTAGAAGTGTTTTCAGGTGGGAATACCGGTAAAGATGTTTGCGAAGATTTGGGTATTAAAAACAGCGTTCATTTAGACCTAGTGAACGGCTGGAACGCATTATTAGATGATATTCCTACAGGTAATGATTTCACCTTCAGCCATCCACCCTATTGGGATATTATCTCTTATGAAAACCAACGTGGGACAAGTCATCCAGATGACTTATCTAATAACATGTCTTACGATGAATTTATTTTAAAACTCGATAAAGTGAATGTGAAGATATACCAATCTTTATTGAACGGTGGTAGACATGCTATTTTGATAGGTGATGTCCGAAAAAAAGGAAGGTACTATAGCATAATTAAGGATATGACTTGGATAGGAGATATTGAAATTCACTTAATCAAGGAGCAATTTAATACTCTTAGCAGCAAGAAAAAATATAACGGTAAATTTATAGAAATTGCTCATGAACATTTGCTCATTTTTAGAAAAAACGCAATATGGACAGTTCCAATAAAAATTACTAAAACAAAAAACTTCGACCTAAGAAATTTTGAAAACATGACATGGAGAGACCTAATTCAAGGTGCGCTAGAGTTTCTAGGAAACCAAGCTAATTTATCCTCTATTTACGAAGTTATTAAAGACAGTAAAAAGGCTAGACGCAACCAACACTGGAAGGAAAAAGTTAGACAGACCCTACAAAAACATAAAAATTTCGAATCAATTTCAAGAGGTGTTTGGAGGTTAAATATTGTGTAAACCTTTGGAGGAGGAAAGGGCTTAGCTCCTTTCCTTCTTTCCTTGATTTGATTATAAATTTTTTCTTTTCTGGTTGAATTCCTTTTTTTTCTATTAAAAATCGTTTCATCTTTGCCGATAAAAATGATAATAAGAAATTTTTTTACCAAAGAATCACAATATAAACCATTAAATTCAAAATACATAATCCTAACATAACCTCATTATTCTCTATTATAAACACATACCACCATCGTTCCTAAAAATCCAATTTACACATAACCTCAATTTGCATAGTATGCCATTTCATTTTTCCCTTTGTATGAAATTATAAGAATTTTATATGGAGGAATTTAAATGAAAATCTTTGGGTTTGTTGTAGCTGTAATGTTTTTTGTAAACTTTATTATGTATTTATGTATTCTCTGGTCCGAACGTACAGATATAACCGAAAACGAAGATCAAACGATCCTTAAGAATTTCATTGAAATATCTTTATCCCTATTGTTAATTATTTATGGTTGTATAATGATTGGATTAAAATGGCTTATTTTATTCGTCTTTGCTACTTTAATCATTTTTTTAAAATGGGTATGTTCTAAAAAAGAATTGGAAAAACGAATTTAATCGGACGATGGCACTAAACGGCTATACAAAAGAAAGGAGGAGGTGACTAACCTCCCCTCACATCATATATACAATTCACTTTTGACAGATCAGCGGGGATTTCGACTTTTGATTTTTATCGTTTTTATCACCAATTTTGTATTCAACCTCAACTTTTGCCTCTGGTATAATGAGTTTTTCAACATCCATTTTATACAATAAAACCACTTTTCCCATGTTCTTCCCTCCAAATAAATCACACAAATTGAGGAGTAATGAATAAGCAAATGCAAATATAAATATTAAATTTAAATATTAAATTCACATTTATATGTTTATATTATTATATTAAATAATATGTTTGAATTAAAGTGTGGTAAATTTTTTCCGTTCTACTCCTCTCTTTGTGGTTTTAAGCAATTTTAATATTAATCACTCCTCTTATTGTGGCTTTTATACTCCCCATATTGTGGCCTTTAAATTGTTTTCTTCCGTATCACTAACTCAAAAAACTTGATCTGGGTAAACATCGTCTTGAAATGGCGATAAATCAGAGTAACCAGCGTTTTTCGCACTCCTCTTGTTGTGGCTTTTCTTGACTCCTCGTTTTGTGGCCATTACTCCTTAATTTATGGCTTCAACTCCTCTATCTGTGGCCATTACTCCTCAATTTGTGGTTTTTTACTCCTGTATTTGTGGTCGTTAAACTCCTCTTATTGTGGTTTTTAACTCCTGTATTTGTGGTCGTTCACTCCCTAAGTTGTGGCTATTCACTCCTCTATTTGTGGCTTTCGGACAATAAAAATCCTTTATTTACAAGGCTTTTAATACTTCCTTAAACAAAAAATAAAAAAATAAATAGTATAAATATCTATTAAACTATAAATAAAAGCCTTGGTGATATTCTAAATGCCACAAAAAAAGGAGTGGAATCCTGTATTTATTGATTTATAATCATTTTAGAATACAAATTCTGTCGAATAAGGTGTTAATATGTTAACGCTTCAACAAAATCCACAGGCAGTATCTAAAATATCCCCTGAATACACTGTTGTTCAATCCAATGATTTAATTATGGCCCGACAAGATTTAAGCATGCAGGAACGTCGTATTATTTATGCATTTGCATCGCTAATAAATGTTAAAGACACAGATTTTAAAACGTATCGAATAAAAGTTAAGGATATTGCCGAACTTCTAGGTATTCAGGAAAAAAACTACTACAAAAAAGTTAAAGAAATTGTCATTGGATTACAAAAAAAAGGGATATATGTTAGAAAGGATAATTCTGAACTATACATAAACTGGGTTGCTTCATCAGAATACTTCCATGGGGAAGGTTGCGTCGAACTTGAATTTTCATCTAAAATGAGACCTTATCTGCTGCAATTAAAGGAGCAGTTTACACCGTTTAAGCTGAGAAATGTGATCCAGCTTAGAAGCGAATACTCAATGCGGATTTATGAGATTTTGAAAAAGGATGAGTTCAAGAAGCAATCAACATATACAATTAACGAATTGCGCCGGCTATTAGGGATAAGTGATGACAAATATAAGCGATATCATCATTTTAAAAGTCGGATTATACTTAAAGCACAAGAGGAGCTATTAGCACATACCGATATAAAATTTGACTTTTTGGAAATAAAAAAAGGTAGACGTGTCGAAGCAATTACGTTTTTTATCTTACAAAACAAGAGATATGTGGATCAACTCATTCTAGAAAGTGGAGAAAATGAAATAGTTAAACTTTTATCGTCATATGGAATCGATCTAAGCGTTGCTCAAGATTTGGTATCAAAATATGGTAAAGATCGAGTTATACAAAATTTAGAATACATTGAGGGGCGTAATAGAGTCAATAATTATAAAAATATCGCTGGATTGATAATACAAGCTGTAAAGTCCGATTACGCAAATACATCCAGCGAAATATATAATCAGAAAAATAGTATAGACGAAACAGTTATTATAACTGGTCTTATTAAAAGATATAAGAAGAATAAAGAAAAAGTTCCAGGATGGCTGTTTAAACAAGATTTTTATGCTAAGCTTAAAAAAGGGGGCTTTTCAGAGGAACAAATCAATGATTTGTGGGAACAGTGGAAACCAACAATCATAGACTTACTAAACGTATCGGATTTTTTCGAATAACAGGGCAAAGAAAAAGCCCTTATATTTTTTAATAAAAAAATAAAACATTAAATGTAACATTTATAATAATAAATTTAAATTAATATTAAAGGAGTGGTCATAGTGACCAAAGTCATCACCTTTGGTGTACAAAAAGGTGGGGTAGGTAAAACAATGACCTCTGGTATCACGGCTTTTCTTTTGTCTAGGCAAGGTTATAAGGTCCTTGCAATTGATATGGATTCTCAAGGTAATCTTACACAATTTATTAGTGGGGAAGACAATTTATATGTCTTTGAAAAAAAGACTGTACTAGAAGCTATTTTAGAAGGTGATGCTAGACCTTATATCAGAGTAATTGATGAACAACTACATTTATTACCATCAGATGATTATTTAGTTACTATATCTCGCCTATCTCGAAAACTAGCCAATCCAAGTTTAGCGTTAAAAAACGCACTTAAACCTGTTATTGATATCTATGACTACATAATCATCGATACTCCACCGGCTCTTTCAGAGCAAACAATTAACGCCTTAGGGGCTTCGACACATGTGGTAATAATGTTTGAAACAAGTAAATTTTGCTATTCAGCAATCCCAAGATTTATTGAACTTGTTGAAGGAGTACAACAAAAAATTAATCCAGAACTTAAAATTGCAGGTATTCTTAGGACTTTATATGATGCAAAACGAAGTGATTCAAAAGCGATGATCGAGCTGATTTCAGAGGAATACAATGAATTAGTTTTTCAAACAATTATTCACCGTCGAGCAACAACCGGACGACTCCCTGTTTATGGATTATGGGACAACCCTGAATCCAAAACAGCATTTGAATATCACGAAGAATTTTTAAAGGAGTTGTTAGAACGTGTCAGCCAATAATAAAGACAAAATTAAAGATGTCATGAAAAATCCCAAAAAAAAGAAAACCCCACTCACGGCTTTTTTAGAAGACGCTGAATTACCTAAGGAAACTGAGGAACCCGAGGAAATTGAAGAAATAAAGGAAGAGGTCAATCCAAAAGAGGGATTTTGGAATATGATCGAAAGAGAAAAAAAGAAAAGAAAAACAATTGAGGATTACTACACAAGGCAAACCTATCTAATAAGAAATGACTTATTAGAAAGATTCGAAAATATAGCCAAGGATCAACCTTGGGGTTTTAAAAGACGTGCTATTAATTATGCCATTGAAAAATTCCTAGATGAAGTAGAACACAAAAAAATGCATACCGATAAATGAGGTTTGGGCAAAAAGGATGATGGGTTGACCAAAACTCAAAAATAACTCCGTATCACTTTAAAAGTGTTACGGGGTTTTTATCATTTCTAATGTTTTAAAAACAGCTTCTTTAATACATTTTTAGTTTAGAAAAAGTAATCAACAAATTATAACTGATTATATAAAATATAGATTATTTTTCCCAAAGAAGAATAGATAACAATCAATTTATAATATTATTTAGATATTATTTAGCTAGGTAAAAATCTGTATTGGGGGTATTAAAGTGAAATATAAGGATCTATTACGACAATGGGAAGACGCTATCTGGAATAGAAAGATTAATGAAGCTAAAGATTTAGCCGAAGTTATTAGTAATCACAGTATAGACAAACAAAGCCCGCATTACCTAATTACGCTTGCAAGCTACTACTTACTTATTAAGGATGTTAAAAAGGCCAATGATATATTGAATACATTTAACGTTTTTACAAATGATATAGATGGTAAACTCTTGTTTATGTACTACCATTTATTAGGTGTTACGCAGTATTACAAAAAAATATATCAGGAATCGATTGAAAATTTTCTTGAAGCGGAAAGATTTTTAGTTCATATTAGAAATGAACCGTTAAAAATTGCAGAGTTTCACTATAAGTTTGCATCGAGTTACTATGAAGCAATGCAAATTAGTAATTCAATTAAACAAGCGAATATAGCGTTAAGGATTTACAAAGATAATTTTGAATTTGAACGCGCGGCTGACTGTGAAAATCTATTGGGGATTATTAACAAAGAAATCGGCCAGTATAAGGAAGCAAAAAAACACTATATAAATTCTTTAAAATATGCGGAAGCATTCAATGATAAAGTTAAAAAAGCAATGATATATCATAACCTCGGATCTTTATTTGCAAAGAAAAATGATTCGACTGAGGCCATTCGATATTACAGAATTGCGTTAGATTTAATCAACGAGTTGGAAATAAAAGAATGGAAATTGAAAACACTATATTTGCTATCGAAAGAACATCTCAAACTTGGCAACGAAGAAGGTAAAGTATGGGTTAAAGAAGGCCTGAAATTAAGTTTAGAATTAGAAAATGAAGAGTATCAACATCACTTTAAAATGCTTTTAACTAGATATGATGGCAATATTGAAGATATTGACCGTGTCTTTGAAGAAGGAATATGTTATTTTATTTCAAAAAAAATGTGGAGATATGTTAAAGAATATGGAATACTTCATGGAACTTTTATGAAGTCAAAATATATTCATGAAAAGGCATCACATTATTTTTACCTAGCTTTCCAAGCTGATCAGCAAATTAACAGGTAGACTGGAGGATATATTATTAATGAAGAATCAAGCATGGAATCACGTATATAAATTAACAGGGATAGTTGTGTTTACAGCTTTTTTTGGTTTTTTTTATTACCGGTCGCATGACATAATTGCTGACTTCATTATTCCAACTTTACATTTGTTTAATTAATAGTAAGATGGGAGCTGTCCTATTAGGGGCAGCTCTTATGTATTTATAACAAAGCTCCTTTAGTGAAGGGTTTTCCTTTTATATTTTATATTTATGTTTTTCCTTAGGAACAATGTTCAAAGTGAAAAATATAAATGCTATAATAAATAAAAGATGAAACAATTAGAGAGGAAGCGATCTTTATGGCTTCAAGATTTCTAACTAAGCAACGTGCAGTGTTAAAACTTTATCTGCTAAATTTGGCTGAACAAAAAAGGTTATATGGGCTGCAATTTAAAGATATTATTCAAAAGCAATTTCAAAAACATGGTTATATACCCTCCCATTCTGAAATATATAAGGCTTTATATGAACTTACAGAGGATGGCATTTTAAAAAGAATCAAACAACCAGTTGAAGAAGGAGGATTTCAAGAGGTAGTCATATATCAATTCACGGAAGAAGGCCTGAAAATGGCCAAAGCATATAAAAAATTAGTTAAAGAGGACTTAGAACGCAGTAGACGGCTTATCGATAAAATTATGAAAGACAATTTTTAAGGTAGGAATGATGCGATATGGTTTACATGCGATGCTCCAATTGTGGACAATATATTGATGATTGGAGGATAGGTGTAGGTGATAAAAAAATTTATTGTGATGAATGCGTCTATAAAGGAACAAAATCCAACCCTAAAACACAAAAGGGGAAAAGGAAATCTTGAATAGAATTAAACTATGGTTTTCCCAGTATTTATCTAAAGAAAAAAATAAACGGATCACCCTCTCAATCATCGTGATTCTAGTTGCTCTTTATGCATATTTTTATTCGGAATCGTTTTTTGCCGTTATATTGGCCGTTGTTGTTGCCCTCCTTTTTGGAAGCTTTATAATGGCTATTTTTAATATTGTTTTTGGATGTTTAGTTTTATTGATTATTCTATCTATACTTGGTTATTTAATATCTTCATGACATTAACAAACAACAATATACACACCGTAAAATAAATGTTGTTTGGTATGGAATGAGAATTCATAGGTACTATTTCTGTCATTTATTTAATGGTAAAATTTAAATATCGGCCGGCCCGCTTATAAGGGAGGTGGGAGGCCATGGACAAACGAAAAAAAAGGTCCCAAAATATCCGTAAAATACGGAAATATTGGGACTGGGCTTTGCGACTGGCACAAACTGCTAGGCTATTACTATGGTTCATTGACCATAGATAATTAACCGAAAGCGCCATCTGCTTTAAGGGACCATCGCCTACGGAGCGTCTGATCAACGCTCTAGCCGATACCACCGATCTAGGGCCGGGGCGATACCCTTAAATGCGATCGGCGCTTTTTTATTTTATTCATGACGACCACTTTTTAAACACAAAAAAGCTTCGGGGTGATCAATCCCGAAGCTCTTTTGAGAAAAACAGCCATGGACAAATAATATGGCTTTGCGATTTATTTTTACACTTATATATTATCACATATAATATGTTTTTTAAACACCATCTTTTGTTTTGTATGTGTCAAGATTTTCTCGACAACCTTTATAGATCAATATCTCCGGCACCCTAATTTTGTACGCCTACCCTACCGCGCTATCGCTTGGTATCCTGTGTGATTTCGTTCATTCAAA